>Ga0172362_10004022_pt1 | contig 12745 bp, 8 predicted proteins | sample LakKivs1_kivu2a2_FD_114534 | JGI IMG/M metagenome (GOLD analysis project Ga0172362, IMG submission 114534) | Sediment microbial communities from Lake Kivu, Rwanda - Sediment s1_kivu2a2 | ecosystem: Environmental > Aquatic > Freshwater > Lake > Sediment | place: Rwanda: Western Province, Lake...
GCCTGCGAGGGACCGGGACCGGGAAAACCGCCTGCTCTGGTGACGGGCGGAGGGACGAGCACCGGCGCCTCCCGACCGGAAGGGAGGGCATCGCAAGTCCGGCAACGCCGCAGCGGAGCCGATAAGGGTCACAGCGGCCCGAGCGACCGCAGGGAGCGAGTCACTGAGCGTCTCCCCTCCTTACTTACGACGAGTGAGTGCCTGGAAGGTTGAGCCGGGTGGCATTAGGTGCCAGTTTAAAGTGAGGGAATTTTTGTGAAATAAGGGTGTAGGAATTTGACTAGAACCCTATTGATTAACATCGACTGATCCAGTTTGTGCTGATGAGAAATTTTACGCGGGAATGAACGATATACTACTCACCTAATCTCTCCAGCGATAGAGTCGAGAAAATCTGTCTCCGAATCAATTTTATCGATCAACGCTACATTGCCTAATGAGAAGGTTTTGTTTTTTGGCATAAATTTAATAAACACTACCTTCTCATGCCTCTTCTGGCGAAGTCAGGTAGCAAGGATAATCCCACACATTATTGTCATGAATTGGAGTGGAACTGTACTTTTTTAATTTAAACCGTTCAGATTTGCTTTTCTGTATGAATGTCAGAAGATACCCTTGTTTCACAGTTACTGTTAATCATAGTAAATGGTAAAAATGTTACAGTAGCGAGTTAGTGTTAAAATTCTTTGCATGACGGTATTTTACAGTAAATATTACTGAACCTGAAATCCGGGTGTTTAAACAGGAAGCCCGGAGACCGAATGATTTATATCCAGACAGGGATCGGGATGTCTTAAACTGAAAAGATCTCCCTCACGCCCCGATCTTCACCAGCATCTCTTCAAGACTCGGGTAGTGCGACTCAACTCTCTCAACCGATCCCCCTGCGGCGACGATCGCGTTCGAGACCCGACCCATCTCATCAACGCTCGTCGCCTTCGTTCGGTAGTATCCGCCGTCGAGGACATACGAGGTGAGCCCCTCAACCTTCGCGATGTCACCGATAGTGAAGTAAATGCTGTAGTAAATCGAGCCGAATATCTCGCGGAGTTCCTGCATGCTTCCAAAAGCCACCCGCTGTCCCCTGCGGAGGATAAGAATTTTATCGCAGATGGCCTCGACCTGGTAGAGGTTGTGGGCCGAGAGGACGATCGTCTTGCCCTGGTCCCGCAGTTCCCGCAGGAAATCGACGATGTGCCGGGAGGTCATGGGGTCGAGGCCCGATGTGGCCTCGTCATAGATGAGAATGGAGGGATTGTGCATCAGGGATCGGGCGATCGCGGCCTTCCGCTTCATTCCCTTCGAGAACTCCCCCATCTTCTTCCCGTCCGGCTCGAGTGCGAGCCATTCGAGAAGTTCCCTGCTCCTGACCCGGATGGACGAGCGGTCCATCCCGTAGATCTCCCCGAAGAATGCGAGGTACTCGTCCACCTTCATGGTCTCGTAGAGGCGCGATTCCTCCGGGAGGTAGCCGATCATCTGCTTCATCCCATCCGGACGTTGGAGTATATCCACACCGTCTACGACCAGTTCTCCACCGGTAGGCTGGATAAGGCCTGCAAGGATCTTGAGGAGGGTAGTCTTCCCTGCCCCGTTATGCCCTATGATTCCAAATATCTGGGCCCTGTCCAGGTCAAAACTGACGTGGTCGAGAGCGGTAGTGGTCCCGTAGTACTTGGTGAGATCCCGGGCGGAAATCATATGTGCCTCGCTCTTTTGTTCCCAATTCCTTGACCTGCAATGTATTATAGGTACTGAACCTACCATTCTGGAGATACAACACGTGACATCCCGGCAATTTCTCACCCATGTCGCCACGCTGGCCAGGTGGGAGATAAGGCGGACTTTTGGGATCGTGGGGAAGAGCATGCTCCCCATGGCTATCCTCCTCTTCATCCTCCTGGTGGCCGTCACCGGTTTTACTGCAGAGCGCGGTCTCCACCTCCAGGACGGAATATACAGGATGGGAGTGGATGATCCGAAGCTGGCGACAATCTTTGGCGGGGACGAGCGTTTTTCGATTGCTGTCAGGGACAGCGTCTCCCTTGTCGAGCGCCGGGCCGACTATGATATCGTCATTGTCGGGGGCCAGACCTACGTCCAGAGGAACGACCGGGGGAGATCGGCCTTGAAGACCCTTCAGCGGGATTACCAGCAGTACCTCGACTCGGTCTACAGCCAGCAGCAGGACCTCTTTGCTGCCTACCCCCTCTGGATCGACCTCCAGGAAGTGAAGAGCGAGATCGACTTCTCGGCAACCGAGGCAGGGCAGCAGATCTCTGTCTCGCCGGCATCGACTGCCCCCCCTGTCCCCGAAGGTCCGGTTATGGAAATCCCCGAGCCTGATGCGGATGTTGCGTTCTCTGCCGAAGAGCTCAGGCTGGGGCTCCAGGAGTCGCTCGGGCAGCAGCAGGACCAGCTCGCCAGGTACTCTGACCTCGTCGGCCCGGAGAGCCCGTTCGGGTCGTTTAAGACCCCGTCGCAGCTTTCTCCCCCGCTCCCATTCGACTCCATCATTCTCGTGTTCCTCTTTATCTTCCCTCTTTACTTCACATCACAGTTCTACATGATGAGCATCATGCAGGAGCGCCTCGAGCGAAAAGGAGAGGTACTCCTCTCCACAACGGCAGGGGCACCTGCAATTATCATTGGAAAAGCCCTGCCTTACTTCATCGGGATGATGGTCATCTCGGCCGGGATCGCCCTCTGGCTCCAGGTGTCCCTCCTAATCCTCCTTCCCCTCTTCCCGGTCATCCTCTTCTTCCTCGCAAACGCCCTTATCATCGGGATGATATCCCGGAGTTTCAAGGAGCTCTCTTTTGTCTCGATATTTTTCTCGACCGTCGCCACCTCCTACCTCTTCTTCCCAAGCATCTTTGCCAACGTCCACGTCATCAGCCTCGTTTCCCCCCTTACACTGGTCGTATTCACACTCCAGGGAGAGGCGTATACCATGAGCCAGTACCTCTTCTCCACATCACTCTTCTTCCTCACCAGCGCTGCCCTCTTTTACGTGGGGATTGCGAACTTTTGCGAGGAGCGGCTCTTTTCCCAGTCAGGGATTCTCCGCCGCATAAGGGAATTTGTCTCCACCTCGCTCTCCGACCGGCACCCCTGGATTTCGCTCTTTGCGATAAACGCATTCATGGTGCCGTTTGTCTTCATGGTTCAGATGCTCCTCCTCGTCCTATTCTTTAACCTCCCGATGCCGCTCTCCCTGGTCCTCCTCATCGTCTCCGCTGCTCTCGTGGAGGAGATAGCAAAGTCAATGGGAATCTGCACCTTCCTGATAGAACGCCCCTCCCTCTTTTCCTGGGCCCGGGTAGCCATCGGTGCTGCCGTCACCGCCGCAGCTTTCCTCTTTGCCGAAAAACTCCTCCTCTTCGTGACCCTGACCCAGATCACGGAGAGCGTCTTTGGAAGTATCCTTTTCCTCTCACTCGGTGCACTCACCCTCCCCTTCCTGCTCCACTTCTCCGGCGTGCTCATAGTGGCCGGGCTGGTCCGGTATAAGGGCGCGAATGGCTACATCCCCGGCATCTTCCTTGCCACCCTCGTACATTGCCTTTATAATGGCTATTTTATCCTGGGGTGGCTGTTGTGAAAGCCAGGAATATATTCCTGGTGATGAAAAAGGACCTCGCAGGACTTGGAAAAGAGCGAACCATAATGCTCGCTATTCTCCTGCAGCTCTTCGTCGCTCTCTTCTCCTCGTTTTTAATGGTTGGACTGACTTCCATGTACGACCCTTCAGCTCTTGCCCGCTACTCAGGAGTAAAATACCAGGTTGCTTACGTGGGAGAATCCTCCGAATTAAAATCTCTCCTGGAGGAGAGCGACCAGTTCCAGGTCTACACAATGGACCTCTCCACTGCAGTGGCCGCACTCGGAGAGCGAAAACTCTCTGCGGTGATCTATGTGCCCGACACAGAAAAGGATGCAGCCGACCCGATCAAGGTCACGCTCTACAGTCTCCAGAACGATATACAGTCCACCATCGTGAACGTGCAGCTGAAAGAAGTCTTCCTGGTCTTCGAAGAGGATCTCCGGAAGGCCCGCTCCGGCAGGCTCGACCTTCTCCCCGTCACCCTGGAGTTTCCTTCCAGCAGGGCCGGGCCGGGGTTCTATGAGTTTATATACGGCCTTCTCATTCCCCTGCTCCTCTTCATGCCGGCCATCATCTCCGCGGCCCTGATTATCGACCTCATAACGGAGGAGTACCAGCACCACACCCTGGAGACGCTCCTCTCCACACCCATGGTCATGGCTGAGGTGGTCTGGGGCAAGATTGCCGCCTGCGTCGTCCTTGTTCCCATCCAGGCCGGGGCATGGCTCCTGCTCCTCTCCCTCAACCGTATCGCTATCGCCAATTGTGCCCAAATCCTCCTGCAGGTAGTATCGTTCTCTTTTGTCCTGGTTCTCATCGGGGCACTGACGGCCCTCTATTACCGTGAGCGAACCGCGGCGCAGTTCATTTTTTCTACCGCCGTGGTGATTCTGATGCTCCTTGTACTGGCATTCCCAGGCAATCCACTGAACCTCATTGCATTGCTCGCCACGGCCTCCGCCGGACTGGAACAGTGGGCAATTCTTGGAGGTACCCTGACCCTCTGCGCCCTGCTTGGCCTCATCACCCAGGCCTATGCTGAACGGGTCTCCACCAGCTCACTTGGAGAATAAGTTAGCCTCCTCGCGGTTGTGTGTGGGGAGACTCAATCGAAGTTAATATCTGCATACCAATTCAGTCACTCCAACCGCCGCCGTTTCCTGTGGTATTCGATTGACTTTTTTATATGAAAATGCCCCCGGCATTTTCATTCTGTATGCTCGTGTCTCGATGAGAATCATGTGATTTTTATCCAACCGTCATGACAGATCCATTGGTGACCGGAGGTCGCCCCAGGTCAGGGGCGGCGGCAGGGCACTCGCATGTGGGGGTATGGGGGCGGACAGTCCCCACAAAATGTATCCTGTTCATCAATCCTATCCACACCAGATAGCGAAGAGCCATACGTTACATATCAGCAAAAAATTCCTCTAATTAAGAGAGAAAAAGGAAAATCATTCTCTATTCGGTAGTTCTCCGTTTTTCACGCAGAATATTTCGATACATTGAAGTCACTCCCGTTGATTATTACCATAGTAAGAAGGAGCAGGAAGGATGTACTGTCCCAAGTGCGGAAGGGAAACGGAGAGTGGAGGGAGATTCTGCCAGTGGTGCGGGGCGGATACGCGGGTGGCGCCACCAAAAGCCGTTATTCGCAAGAAGGTCGGGGATATCAGCACTGAGAAATATGCCGGACTTGGGAGGAGGATTGCATCCGGAATTATCGATATCCTTTTTCTCATCGTCTTTGACCTTATCGTGGCAGGGTTTCTCACGGTCCTCGCCTGGTTCATGCAGCGGGTGAGTCCCATTTCGGAATCTGTCCTTATGCTCTACCAGTATTACCGGCATGTTCCACGTACCGATGCATACGGGAATGCAGTAAACACGGCAGTACCCTCCCAGATCCTCCTCTCGGCCGGGATTTTCCTCCTTCTTGTCCCATGGCTCTATTTTGCCTACCTGGAGAGTTCCAGGAACCAGGCCACTCTCGGGAAGCTGGCAGTCCGGATTGCGGTAACCGACATGCAGGGAAATCGTATTACCTTTGCACGGGCCACGCTCCGTTTCTTTGCCATGTCCCTCTCGTTTTTTACTCTCTGCGTCGGGTTTATTATCCTGGCATTCACGAGATACAAACAGGGACTGCACGACATGGTTGCAGGGACCCTGATCTTCCGACAGGAAGCCTGAAATGGTTTACCCCATCACCCCTGGTTTTTTCCTGAATAAAAGAACCCTGTCCCCTGTTAATAACAGGAATTTCTTTATTCATCACGGTTTGGGATTCCCGGTTCCGGGCAGATGCAATACCCAAAAAAACCACATGACTTACTTTGAGACACACTCATACAGAATGAAACGCACATGAGACTGTCGGGTCACATGCCCACCTGATGAAAACCGTGGATGCGGTTTTCATGCCAAAATGCCGGAGGCATTTTCATATGAACAACCCATGAACCCCAATTTCGGGTTTCGACCATAAATTATGAAAATCACGAAGTGATTTTCATTGGAACTACCGATGATCGCGGTGCGGTCGAATATAAAAAATAAAAATCACGGAGTGATTTTCATTTGAAAAATTAAAAGACACCAGGCATCAAAAAATCCATCCCGGAGTCGCAGTGATCCACTATGGTGAAAATGGTCTCTTTTCCCCGCCTCACTCTCCGATCCACTCTCATCCTCTGCATCACTGCCATCATCGTAATTGTAATCATGTTCCTGATTGCCGCGGCATACAGCCAGGCATACTCCGAACTTGTCAGGCAGAACCAGTAGCAGGCCAGGTTCACCGAGTTGTATCTCGAAGAATCGCTCCTTCTCGCAGATCGGGGATTGAAACTCTATGACAGCTCTCTCGATTCCCGGATGGAAGAAGCGTTTTGCGGATATCTTGCCGCATACAACGAATCTGGAGGCGATATCAATCGAATAGATCTCAACACCCTGAAGCGATCTCTCGGTGCTGGATTTTCAGGGCAACTGGACCTTTATATAATCAACGAGAGCGGAGTCATCGTGTCATCCACTGTCCCCTCCGTGATGTATCTCGATTTCCGGAATTACCCCGAATTTTACAGGGCGATTACTATTATCCGGCAGGAGGACAAATTCGTCGCCGACAGGGTGGTGCGGTCCGTGGTCAATACAACAGAAGGGACCGTCTCCGGACAGTTGAGAAAATTTGCCTACATGCCTGCCCCGGATCACCGCTATCTCCTGGAACTTGGCCTTGTAATGGAAGGGTTCGAGAGCCAGCGGTCCGAGCTCTCCTATGTTGAAGTCACACGCCGCATCCAGGAGATGAATCCTGCCATCGAGCGCATCAGGATCTTTGATGTCAACCGGAACCTGCTCCTTGAACAGGGGGTAAATCCCTATACCGGGGTTGATGATGCGCTGCTCTCGGATATTTTCTCCACCGGGAGGGACAGATGGATAAAAGACCCGGGTCAGCATCGCACCCTCCACTACCTTTATATCGACCTCCGGGAGTCCTCCACCGCATCCGACATGAGCCTCGTGGCTGAGATAACGTACACCCTGGAGCCCCTGGACAGAGCGCTTGGCCAGATGCTCCTCTACTACACTCTTATCGGGATCATCGCCGTGGTCATGGGTATCGCCCTGGCCTATTTTATTGCCCGTTTCCTCTCAACCCCCATCGCGGAGATCCTGGAGGATGTCGAACAGATTGCCCGGGGGGACCTTGAGCATACAATCCGCAGCATGCCGAACCCAGAATTCCAAAAGCTCGAGGAGAGCATCAACCTCATGATAGGGAAGATACAGACTTTTTCCCGGGAACTCGAACATGAGCGGGCGGAGATCAGTATCGCCGCCGAGATCCAAAGGACGTTCTTACCTCAAAAGGAGCCTGTATCAGAGAGGTTCGAGATCGCTGCTAGGAACATTCCCGCCCAGGCGGTGGGAGGCGATTTCTATGATTTTATCCCCCTTGGTAACAGCACTCTGGGGCTCGTAATCGCGGATGTAGCCGGAAAAGGTATCCCTGCCGCGATCTTCATGGCACTCTCACTCTCAATCCTGCGGGCCGTCGCCACGCGAAACAAGGGAATCGAAGAAATGGCTGTGGAATCAAACGATCTCATTACCGCCGATGCCTCGGCAGGCATGTTTGTGACACTCTTCTACTGTGCGCTTGACCAGGCTACGGGAGATATGGCATATGTGAATGCCGGGCATAACCCGCCGCTGCACTATTCCGGGAGGGCGGCCGCGCTCCATACCCTGCTTCCGACCGGCATGGCCATGGGGGTTATCCCAAAAAACACCTACGCGGCCGGGCATCTCACCCTTTCGCCGGGAGACGTCCTGGTGCTCTACACAGACGGTGTGACCGAGGCGTTCAACATGTATGGAGAAGAGTCCGGGGAGGAAAGGCTCATGGATCTTGTGATTGCCTCCCATAATCGGGAAGCCCGGGAGATCCTCGATGCCATTTTATCGCAGGTGTCATTGTTTATCGGAGAAGCCATCCAGTCCGACGATATTACGCTTGTAATCGTCAAGTGCAGGAAGTAAGGGGCTGCGGAGCAGCTTTTGTGCGGGAGTATGGATCTTGCGGCACAACAGAAGGCTTCGATTAATACGAAGGATGCGGATTGTTCTCCTGTATATAGGGATAGTGAGATCCTATTCGTCGTATTTCCCTTTCAGCCCTGCCCATCCGGTGAATCCGCAATAGATGCATCCCGCTCCTTCGCAGTGCCTGCACTTGCACGCAGGTTTTCTCACCAGCACATAGCCGGTCTTATCGCAGTAGATGCAGCCCGCTCCTTCGCAATGTGAACAGAGGACTTTCTCGTATATCGGGTGTTCCGGGTCAGACATTTTTGTTCTGCAGGTAGTTTCAATAGTAACGGGTTTAAGGATTCGCAATTGGAACCGAATTGACCAGGGTGTCGCCTGATAACAGATATTGCGCGATATTGCCCGCCGCAGATAAAAAACCTGATAATTCCTCCTCTCTCATGTCATAGTATACGATCTGTCACGCATGCGACCTTCGATTGCATCGACAATGGTCTGGAGGGTCTTGACCCTTGAAAAATACTTGTCATTTGCCTCGACCACAGTCCAGGGCGCATAGGGAGTGCTGGTCAGGTTGATCATCTGGTTCACCGCCTTTTCGTACTCGTCCCAGCGTGAACGGTTCCTCCAGTCCTCTTCAGTAATCTTCCACTGTTTTTCTGGGTCCGCTTCCCGCTCGTGGAACCTTCGTAGTTGCTCATCGCGGTCGATATGCAGCCAGATCTTCAGGATTATCGCCCCATCGTCTGCAAGGGAGTGCTCAAAATCCCTGATCTCCCGGTATGCCCTGGTCCATTCGTCCCTGGTGCAGAGGGACTCCACCCGCTCTACAAGTACCCTTCCATACCAGCTGCGGTCATAAATGGTGATGTGTCCCCGGCGAGGAAGTCCAGGGAAGAACCGCCAAAGGAAATGGTGGGCCAGCTCGCCCCTTTCCGATGGTCCCACCGGCATCACCGTATAACCCCTCGGGTTCAATGAGCGGGTTACCCGCATGATGTTTCCCCCCTTCCCGGCCGCATCCCATCCCTCGAAAATGAGGATGAGAGGGATCTTCTCCTGGTAGAGTCTGCCCTGGCATTCCGCGAGGGCTTTTCCAAGTGCCCCCATGCGGGATTCGTACTCCCGTCTCTCCAGCAAGAGGGAGAGATCAGCCCTCTCCAGCCCACCTGTCCCATTCGAAGGTGCAGTCCATCCAGTGAAATCCGGGGAATACCCCGCCATCCCTTCCCCTCCATGATCGGCGCGGTCCACCGACTCACCCAACCGCCGGAGTATGGTATCAAAGACGGTCACTGTTGTATACCGCCAATCTCCGGCATCGACTACATGCCAAGGAGAATATGCGGTACTGGTCCGCGATAGCATATCTTCGATGAGGGGAAGATAGTGACTATACTTGATGTATCGGTCCAGGTCATCCTCGATGAACCCCATCGTCAGGGGGTTTTTCTTCAGTTTTTTAAGCCGCTTCTTCTGTTCTTTCCTGCTGATATGCAGGAACAGTTTGACCATGACGGCCCTGCTGTCTACAAGCGCCCGTTCAAAACCGAGGATTTCATCGATATGGGAACTGGAGACGCGCTCTTCTTTGCGCGGGTCCATCCGATCCAGGACAGTGCGGGCATACCAGCCCCTGTCAAAGATTGCGATACGCCCCTTCGCCGGGGTTCTCATCCAGAATCGCCAGAAAAAATGGTGCTCCCTCGCAAGGGGGCCTGGAACTGAAATGGGATGGTAGGTAAATCCACGGGGGTCGAGGGAGCGGTTGAGGTCATTGACCATATACGATATCCCCGATCCGTACCACCCTTCGAAGAGGAGTATAACCGGGAGGTCGCAGTCTCGTGCTTTTCGCTGGAGTGCCCCGAGCCGTGGTCTCTGGGAGTCATGGATCGTATGATATTCCCCCTCCACCATCTCGTGGGCACGGTCGTGATCAGGGAGGGATATGCCTGTCAAAACGTCCCCCCGCCCCATCCATCCTTCACCTCCGCTCCAGGACCGCCCCCCTGTCAGCCTGGCCCACCATAGCGGCATATCGTGCCAGTACGCCTTTCAACGGTCGCATGCGGGGTTTCCACTCCGCTTTACGCTTTTCCATCTCTGCGGAATCCACCTTGAGATCAAGAGTCCGGGAATAAAGGTCAATTTCAATCGGGTCGCCGTCCCTGACAAAACCGATCGGTCCGCCTGCCGCCGCCTCAGGGGCAACATGCCCAATGCAGGGACCACGGGTCCCGCCCGAAAACCGGCCGTCAGTTACGAGCGCTACCCTGGAATACCCAAGGCCCACGATGGCAGAAGTGGGGGAGAGCATCTCCGGCATTCCCGGGGCTCCCCGGGGCCCCTCGTAGCGGATGACCACCACGTCCCCCTCATGCACCTCCCTGGCAAGGATTGCCTTCATGGCCTCCTGCTCCCCATCAAAAACCCTCGCTGGCCCGGTATGCCTCCACATATCCTCATTGACCGCGATCGATTTGATTACGGATCCTTGAGGGGCGAGTGTCCCAAAGAGGACCCGCAACCCACCGGCAGGGCTGACAGGGTTTGTTATGCTCCTGATAATCCCCTGCGAAGGGACCAATGCGTCCCTTGCGATTTCCCTGGTCCTCTTCCCCGATACTGTGGGCGCATCGGCAAGGGATGCAGAGAGGGCCTTCAGAACTGCAGGTATGCCGCCCGACCGGTATAGGGCCTGCATGGAGTGGGGACCAGCAGGCATCATGTGGCATAGATGAGGGATTTGCTCTCCAATCCGGGTGAATGAGTCCAGTGTGAGGCCTACTTCCGCCTCTGCCGCAATTGCCATCAGGTGGAGGACCGTATTGGTTGAGCCTCCGAGCGCCATGTCCACCCGGATGGCATTCTCCAGGCTTTCTCTCGTGATGATCTCCCGCGGGAGTATCCCTTCTTTGACCAATGCCATTATCCGTTCACCGGATTCCCTGGCCAGCCGCATTTTTGCCGCCTCTACCGCAGGCATCGCAGCACACCCGGAAAGCGACATCCCCATGGCCTCGGTCATGCAGGCCATCGTGTTTGCGGTGTACAGTCCCTGGCAGCTTCCGCATCCGGGCATCGCCGCGCATTCGAGAGCCATGAGTTCCTTCTCGTTCAAGGTCCCCGCTGCTACCTTCCCCACCCCTTCGAAGACGTCGATCAGGGAGAGATCGCGACCTTCCAAATACCCCGGGAGCATGGCGCCCCCGGTGACAACAATGGAAGGGATGTTGCACCTGGCAGCAGCCATCAGCATTCCCGGGACGATCTTATCGCACGTCCCGAGGAGCACCATCCCATCGAACCGGTGCGCCTCCACCATCAGTTCAACCGCGTCGGCGATGTTCTCCCGCGAAGGGAGGGAATACCGCATCCCCTCGTGACCCATGGCAACACCATCGCATATCCCGATTACTCCGAACTCGAATGGGACCCCGCCCGCGGCCGCGACACCTTCCCGTATCTTCCCGGCAAGTGTGCGCAAGTGTATATGACCGGGGACGATATCGTTCCAGGAATTCGCAATACCGATATACGGAAGTTCCATCTCCCTGTCCGTGACGCCCAGGGATCGAAGGAGCGATCTGTTCGGCGCCCTCTGATACCCCCTCTTCACTTCGTCGCTCCGCATGGCAGGCATGAATAAATCTCTCGTTCCAGTGATATGTCTGGATTCACCTTAAATTGCATCCCGGTATTCCACGTCCTGAATCACCTTTTTTTTTCAGCCATTCAGGGACTGGCATAAGTCGTTTTGCCGTTTTTCCGATTAAGGGCCGCGGCAACAAGCGAATCTGCAAATGCAGTGGAAAAGTAAGAGTGCGTATAGGTCCCCACGGATTCATGGACACAGAGGCCATCCTTCCCGTCGAGTATCCCTTTTCCGCGCGTGAGGGTAATCGCAAAGCGGGCATCGCGGTCAGGATCAATATACGAGTAGTGAAATTCATGACCAAGGATAGGAAGGCCCGGAACGGCCATTGCCAGTCCTTTTTTCCACTTTCCCTCCGAGTAACTGAGTGCTTGTATTCCCTGCGTCATATGTGCGGTCCCGGGAAGGACTCCGGCCATGTCAAACTCCACCTCACCTACGGTCATTGATTCACAGAGATACATCAGGCCACCGCATTCGGCAAATACAGGCTTTTCCTGTTCCGCCGCCGCTTTAAGACCCTGTCGACAAGGGGCGCGTTGGAGAGCGGCAGCGTGAAGCTCAGGGTAACCTCCACCAAAGTAATAGCCATCTGCGTCCGGGAGGGGATCGCGCATCGGCGAGAAGTAGACGAGTGCAGCTCCCGCTGCCTCCAGAGCCTCCAGGTTGTCCTGGTAGTAAAAGCAGAATGCTTCGTCTTTTGCGACGGCGATGGTGACTGAAGACGGAAGACATGGAGCGGGGGGATCCTGGGGCGGGAGATCCGGTGCAGACCGGGCGATATCCAAAACGCCGTCAACGTCACAGTGTTCCAGTACGACGGTTCCGGGAAGCGAGTCTTCTTCAATCTCAAATGCCATTTTCAGGCCGAGGTGCCTGCTGTCCACCCCAAGTCCGGGAATGCGGGGAATGAACCC
>Ga0172362_10004023_pt1 | contig 12743 bp, 8 predicted proteins | sample LakKivs1_kivu2a2_FD_114534 | JGI IMG/M metagenome (GOLD analysis project Ga0172362, IMG submission 114534) | Sediment microbial communities from Lake Kivu, Rwanda - Sediment s1_kivu2a2 | ecosystem: Environmental > Aquatic > Freshwater > Lake > Sediment | place: Rwanda: Western Province, Lake...
TATCTGGTCCTTGTATTTCTCCGTGAAGCACGGGTTCGACGTGCCGACGCGCGCCGCGTACTCCCATTCGGCGTCGGTCGGTATACGCACCGTCCTCCCGTTCTTCTCGGAGAGGATCTTGCAGAACTCCGTCACGTCGACCCAGGGCGCCCCCTCCACCGGGCATTGCGGGCCCTTGGTAGGGCTCGGGTTCTTCCCCATGACCGCCTCAAACACCTCCTGCGTCACGGGCGTTTCCGACATGTAGAAAGGTTTCGTCAGCACGACCTCGTGCGGGTACTCGTCCTGGTAGCGCTGCTGGTAAAACGGCGACCCCTGCAAAAAGCTCCCCGCCGGAATCGCAACGCACTCGAGCGTCAGGCCGTCATTGACCTTGAGCTCGATCGGCTTCTCCTCCGGCATCACGAGCGTCTTGTCGGGCACGATCATCTTCGGCGGGTACGCGATCTTGGTCTGCTCGTACTTGCTGACCGATATCCACTTCTTGCCGTCCTTTTCCGACAGGACCCCCGTCAGGGCCAGTATCTGCGAGCCCCACTCGACCTCCTTGTGGATCTTGTCCGTGAGCGGGCCCGGCGCGACGTTGTACCTCAGTCGCGCGCTGAACTCGTCCAGGAACTTCTGAGCCTCGTCCGCGTCGAGGCCTTTGTCCGGGTAGTACTTGTCCATGATCTCCTGCAACTCTGCCGTTATCTCGCCCGTCCCCTCGAACGCGAACATCACCGGATAATGATCCGCATCCTGGCTCGTCTGATCCCACGGCACGGGTATCGTCGTCCGGTTGCAGACCACGTTGCCCTTAATCGTCACCTGCGTCCCTGCTGGCGCTTGTCCTTCCTCCGCCGCCCATGCGTATCCGCAAGAAAGAGACACCGCCAACACAGCCGCTACTATGCCAAGACCACGCATCTGCTTCGTCATTTTTAATCCTTTCCGCGCCGGACCGTCCCCCTGCTCCCGCCGTTGCCGGTTCTTTTCTCGGGCCGTCAGTGTCCTTCCATCCTCACGGGCATCGGCATCTTGTTCTTCCCCGCCACGTAACTCGCCCCAGCCTTGTGTTCCTTGTACCACGCGTTTGTCTCCGCGTTAAACCGCCCGAAATCCGGCGACGCCGCGTCGTGCAGATTGATGCCGAGTTTCTCCTCCAACTCTTCCCGCGTCATGTCGGGCAGCATGTTCATCTTGTCCCAGCCCTTCATCGTCGCCTCCCCGCGCCCCTCCGACTGCACCGTGAGGGGCTCCTGTCCCGACAGGAAGTTGTTCGGCCCGATGTCGATTATCGTGTCCTTGTCGACCGGGTTGATCTTGCTGACGAATGTCAGCCCCGACGGCGTCGCATCCTTGCCCTCGACGTACCGCAAAAAGACGTTGCCGTCCCACTTCACGATCTGCGGCTTCGGGATGAGGTCGATCACCGTGAACGACCACTGCTTCTGCCTGGACGCCGACAGGATGAATGTATTATTCGAGATCTCCACCGTCCGCAGCGGCTTCTCTGTGCCGTAGAAATCGAAGCCCGTGATGATGAAATCCTGCGAATTCACCGGCAGGTCGTTGGTCTTCCGAATCACGTTGTTGCGAAGTGTCAGTTTCTCAAATCCCGGCTGGAGTTCCATCCATCCTTCGCTGTACTCCGGAGGGTCCAGAAACAGCGGCACTGCCGTCCCGTCGAAGAAGTTCCCCTCTATGACGGTGTTCGCCCCGCGGTCCTTGATGTGCGAACCGCCCGAGTCCGCGACCAGCGGCCCGAAGTAGTTGTTGCGCACCGTCCAGTTGGCCACCTCCACGTACGCGTTGTGCACGCTTGCGTTGTTGGGTGCCCCGTTGCCGTAGAGAAGGCTGTCCTCCAAAATAACGTCGTGAACGTACCTCGCCGCCGTGCCCCGGTTGTCGCTCGAACCGAAAAACCCGTTGTTGTTGTCCGTCAACTCCACGTCGCTAAACCGCAGGCAGTTCCCCCGGTCGATGAATACCCCCGCCCCCGCCGCACCCCGCCCCCCCTGGCTTCTCTGGTAGTTGCAGGGTCTCCCGAACGAGTCCGGGAAATCGTTCGCCGGCCGCGCCCCCGTTATCTTGAGCCCCGACACTTCCCAGTAGTCCGCCCCTCGTGGATGCTCCCCGCTCTTCGCGCGAGCCGAGAAACACAATACGCCCCGCTCCTGGTTGCCGGGGTAATACGTCGAGTTGCCCTCCGGGTCCACCGTCCGCGTCACCGCGTCCTTGCCGTTTAGACACGGCCTCTCGCCGTTTGGCCCCTTTACTCCCACGATGCGTATCGGTTTGCCCTCTTCGCCCCACCGCGTCAGACAAACTTTCTCGTGGTAATCCCCGCCCTCGTCCTCCGAACGCCAGTGTATGTAGACGCAGTCGCCGCCTTCCAGTTTTTCCCACGGCACGTCCACTACCTTGGTATACGCCTGCCCGGGACCGACGTGGTAATCCTCGGCCCTCGCCGCGGCGACCGCAAAAAAGCTTACGAGTGCCGCTGCCGTGACCACCTTTATGAGTACTCCTCTAAAATCGTTGGACATGCCTTGTCTCCGTGATGGGGTTCATCTCGACGGGGTTTCCCGACTGCACCGGAAAACCGATCCCGATGAGATGTTAGTATAGTGCCTCGGCCCCCAAAGGGGAAGAGAGGCTGCCCATGTCGCTGCCGCCCGCGTCGCAGGGCCCTTCAACTCTCCCTCCCGCAGGCGAAAAAAGCATGAGCCGGGAGAAAACTGGACTGGCCCGAATTGCGCCTTGGGGACTGACACCAATTCTCGCGGTGTTTCGAGAATTGGCCGTCTGTCCCCAGTTTTGATGCTCTCCTGCTCACCTGCTCCACTGCTCGCCCCTCTCGGCGCCAGACCGTCCCCGCTTTTCCGATAACTATGAACTTCCTTCCAATCCCCCGTCCAAGACATATACTGGTATCCGGCCCGCGCCGCCATGCGAGGGTAGGCCGGGGAGAACGTGGACATTTGGCATCTGTCCCCGCCTTTCCCTGCCGGGGCAAGATGAGTCCCGCGGCGTCGCTGTCGTAGCGCATTTGAAACTGGTATGGCAGCGCGCCTTCTTTCGCAATTGGAGCCTATGTCTATGAGCCGACCCGCCTCAGACGTCCAGTTCCTGCTCGAGAACTTAGAGGCAAGCGACAGAGAAACAGACGACGCGTCGGAGTTGCTTGCCGCGGCTGTCCTCAGGAAAAACAGGGCCAATACCCTGCGTTTCCTCCGCACGCCATACTCTGGAAGGGCGGTCTTCGTTCCCCAGTGCCTCCGGGCGACGTCCGTTTGCCGGGCCCGCGAACGCGGCAATGAATACGTCTGCATGAAATGCGGCGCCTGCAAGATCGCTTTCATCGCCCGCCGCGCCGACGAACTCGGCTACATAAGCGTCAGGATACTCAAGGGCGGCAGCGCCCTTTCGCAGTTCGTCGCCGAGGTCAAGCCCAAGGCCGTACTGGGTATCGCCTGTCCGGTCGAAGGCGTCCTCGGAATCCTCGCGTGCGAGCGCGCCGGAGTGCCCGCATTCTGCGTACCGCTCCTCAAGGCCGGTTGCTGCGACACCGACGTCGACCTCGACGACGTCGCCAGCGCCCTGGAGGCAATCCTGCCGTGAACGACCGTTTCTTCCTGTGCTACTTCGAGACGACCCGCCGCTGCAACCTGCGTTGCCCGTACTGCATGTCGAGGCCCTCCGGGGACTCCGCCACCGAACTGACCACCCGCGAGGCCAAGGCCCTCGTCTTGGACGAACTCGCAAAGGTATCCTCCAACGTGGCGGTGGCCTTTTCCGGCGGCGAACACCTCCTGCGCCACGACGCGTACGAACTCCTCGCGCACGCGGCCGCGCGCGGCATGTGGAGTTTCGTCAACACCAATGGAAAACTCCTCGTCGAGACCGACGCCGTCCCGAAAGCCCTCGAGGCCACGGGGGGCAAAATCGTCTTCGTGTTGCCCCTCAACTCCATGGATGCCGAGACCAACCGGAAAACGAGGGACGACGGCCCCGCCACCGTGTTTTCGGCCGCCGACGTTTGCCTGAAGCGCGGCGCCGCCTATTTCTTCCTCGTCACCATCTCGAAGCAGAACCTGACCGGCCTCGACCGCACCGTGCGCTTCCCCAAACTCACCGGCGTGCCGATGCTGCGCGCCCCCTTCGTCCCCCGCGGCGCGGGAGACCGCTTCCGCGATCTCCTCTTCGACGCCGCCGACATGGAGAACGTAATCCACCCGGTCCTTACCGCCAACCCGCTCGCGTACATCTCCTTCACGCCGTTTTTCGCCTCCCCTGAAGCCATCGGGGAAAACTGGCGCCGCTTCGACGTCAAGATCGAGGGCCTCGGCTGCCAGGCCGGCCGCAGTTTCGCCGCGGTGGGCGCCGAAGGGCAGGTCGCGCCCTGTGTGCAGCTGCTCGACGGCGGCTGCGTCTGCGGCGACGTCCGCAGCCGCCCCCTCTCCCAGATCATCCATAAGTCCGCCCTCTTCACCGCCCTTCGCGAACGTACGACGCTCAAGGGCAAATGCGGGCGTTGCCGGTACGTCGAGACCTGCGGCGGCTGCCGCGCGCTGGCCTACTATCATTCCGGCGACGTCCTCGGCGAGGACCCCACCTGCTTTTTCGAACCGGCGGACCCCGAGACGCGCTGTGATCTCGAAGACGTGCAGACCGCCCAGGTCGGCCGGTTCGTCAAGTTCCTGAAATCGGACGAACCCTGGAAATCCCTTTTCTGAGGTCGTTATGCGGATCCTCCTCGTAAAGCCGAAGTGGTTCGTCCACGGAGGACACTACCGCTACCTCGAACACGTCCGTTTCACGCCGCTGTCCCTCGGGATACTCGCGGCCCTGAGCGACGGCCACGACGTCCGCATCGTCGATGGCGACTGGGACGCGATCCCGCGCGACGAGTCCTTCGACCTCGTGGGCATCACCGCGACGACCTTCACGTCCGAGCGGTCCTTCGCCCTGGCGAAGCATTTCTCCGGAAACGGCGCCAAAGTCGTCCTCGGCGGGGTCCATCCGAGCATCATGCCCGAGGAATGCCTCGAGAACGCCCACTCGATCGTCGTAGGCGAAGCGGAGTACGTGTGGAAGGATGTCCTCAGGGATGCCGAGAATGGCTCCCTCGAACGCGTCTACGCCGCGCCCCGCCCCACCGACATGGACGACGTCCCGTTTCCCCGCCGCGATCTCTTGGCCGACCCCTCGTGGTTCGCCTGCCTACAGGCGACTCGCGGCTGTCCCAATTCCTGCCGCTACTGCTACCTGCCCTCGGTGCCCTGGCGCGTCTTCCGCAAACGTTCCGCCGAACTCGTCGCCGAGGAAGTCCGAACGCTCGCGCAGAGACTCATCTTCTTCGTCGATGACAACCTGTTCGCCGACCGGGACTATTGCATGAGCCTCTTCAAGACGCTCGCCGCGTACAAGAAAACGTTCGCCGTCCAGGCCCCCACGACGATTGGCAAGGACGACCAGCTCCTCGACGCGATGGCCCGCGCCGGCTGCTTCAACCTGCAGATAGGGTTTCAGAGCTTCAGCGCCAGTTCCCTCCACTGGGCCTCCGTAGAGCATAACCGCGTCGAGGAGTACGAGAGCCTCGTCCGGAAACTCCACGCCAGGAACATCCTCGCCACCGGGTTCTTCATGTTCGGCTTCGACACCGACGACCCAAGCGTCTTCGACCACACCGTAGAGATGATCAAGCGGCTCAACCTTGACGAGGCGCACCTCTACATCCTGACGCCCTATCCCGGCACGTCGCTCTACGTCCAACTGCGCGATGAAGGCCGGCTCCTGCCCGACGTGCGCCGCACCCAGTTCGGCTGGTCCCACGCCGTTTTCGAGCCCCGGCAGATGTCCCCGCAAGAGTTGGAGCGCGGCGTCCAGCACATGTACGACGAACTCTACCCCCACTTTCGCCGCCGCGCCGCCCGCGTCATCATGAAGCGCCTGAGACTCCTTCTTCGACACCCCGCCCTCGTCCGCATCCTCGTCTCCGGCGCCTCCCGCCGCGCGCACGTCGCGGACGAATCCTCTTAGCCCTCCCCCAACGAGTTTCCGTACCCCAAAAGGCCAATCCGCCCGCGGGCGGTATTCCGGCAAAACATCGTCCAAAACGGGAAGAAACCGGCGCCCCGGTGGAACTAATCTACGGTGAGGCGAACCGTAAGAGGGGCACCCTTGCCCTAATATGGGCCCTCCGAGAGGGCCGTCGTGCGCTTTTCGGCGTTGCCGCGCGGACGCCGGCGTGCTGTCGCGGGCGGCGCCACGACATCGGGCAACGGGAATCCTCGACAGACGAGAGGCAGCCGAGTACGATGATCTTGAGCGTCGGGTCGAGCGGCCCAGAGCCCGGCGCGGGAAAACGTGACCGGCCGGACTCCGGAGAAGCCCAAGTGAAGAGAACTCCCCAAAATATGTCCCACCCTGCCGCGGTTGCGGCCGCTGCCGCGGCGGCTCTGGCGGTCCTATTCGCCGGATGCCAGTCGTCGGCCTACCACCACAGGCAGGCCGATCGCATCGCCGCCGACATTATCGCCCAGAAGCAGAAGCAGGCCCTCGGCAGGGCCGAGCCGTTCACCATCGAACGCCCCGAGGACACGCTGCGCAGGCGTCTCATGGAAGCGCAGGCCCTTCCCGCAACCGGCCCCGAGTCCCTCGGAACCTCCAAACTCCAGAAGCCCCGCGGCTGGCCGGAAAAGTCCGCCGCGAAAGCGCCCGAGGCCCCCTCCCAGCCCCCTCTTCCGCCGGGGCCGTTGAAACTGTCGCTTTTCGACGCCCTCCAGGTGGCCGCGTCGAACTCCCGCGAATACCAGTCGCAGAAGGAGGATCTCTTTCGCTCGGCCCTCGACCTCGATTTGAGGCGCAACGACTTTCGCTCGATATTCTACACGCGCGCGGACGCCACGGTCATGACCGACTTGTACAACGGCAGCCCCGATAGTGCACTCGACTCTTCGACCTCCACCGACTGGTCCAGAGTCTTCGCAAACGGCGCCTCGATCACCGTGGGACTCGCCGCCGACTTCGTCAAACTCCTGACCGGCAGCCACCATTCATCCTCGGGTGTCGTCGCTGACGCCTCCGTGTCCATCCCGCTTTTGCGCGGCGCCGGAAAGCGCATCGTCACCGAGCCGCTGACCCAGGCCGAGCGAAGCGTCGTCTACGCCATTTACACCTTCGAGCGCTACAAGGGCACCTTCGCCGTCCGCGTCGCCAGCGACTACCTCGGCGTGCTCCAGACGCTCGACACCATCAAGAACGCCGAGGAAAACTACCGCAGCCTCGTCACTTCCGCACGCCGCGCACGCCGCCTCGCCGACGCCGGCCGCCTCCCGGAAATACAGGTGGACCAGGCCCGCCAGGATGAACTCCGCGCCCGCAACCGCTGGATAGTCGCCCTCGAAAACTACAAGAAAAGCCTCGACTCCTTCAAACTCACCCTCGGCCTCCCGGCCGACGCCCAGATCGAACTCGATCCCGAAGAACTCGACCGCCTCGCAGCCGCCGCCAAGAGCACCATGGGCGACATCGACAGGATCGAAAAAGAGGACGCCCCCGACGCCCCCGCCGCCGGGGACGACTCGCCCGAGCTCGTCGCGGGCGCTGCCCCGCCGCCGGCGGACGCCGGCGCCCCCGTCACCCTCCAGGAGCCTTCCCGCGAGGGAGCCGGCCCCTACGAGATCGACGAGCGACAGGCTACCGAGCTCGCCCTCGCAAACCGCCTCGACCTGCGGACGACCCTCGCCCGCCTCTACGACGCCCAGCGGCGCGTCTTGGTCGCGGCCGACGCGCTCAAGTCCGGGCTTACGCTCGTGGCCGGCGGCGCCTTCGGCGGCAGCCGGTCGCCCTCTTCGGCCGCCCTCCCCGACGCCGAACTCCTCCCGGAGCGGGGCGCCTATGACGTGCGCGTCGTCGCCGACCTGCCCTGGAACCGCACCTCCCAGCGAAACGCCTACCGCAAAAGCCTCGTCGATCTCGAAAGGGCCGAGCGCGACCTCCAGCAGGCCGAGGATCAGGTGAAACTCGATATTCGAAACGACCTGCGCAATTTGCTCACCGCCCGCGAGTCCATAAAGATACAACTCGTCGCCGTCAGCGTCGCCCGCCGGCGCGTCAATTCCGTCGAACTCTTCCTCCAGGCCGGCCGCGCTGAAATACGCGACCTCCTCGACGCCCAGGAGTCACTCGTCTCGGCGCAGGACTCCCTCACCGCCAACCTCGTCGATTACCGCGTTGCGACGCTCGCGCTGCAGCGCGACATGGGACTACTCGAAACTGATGAGAAAGGTCTATGGCGTGAATACGCTCCAGAGAAATTCAAAGAGAACCCGTAACGTCTCCGCGAAAGCCCTCAGGGCGCTGGCCGCTCGGCCCGTTGCCGCCGTCGTCATAGTGGTGCTGCTGGCGGCCATCGTCGTCTTCTGGATGCTCTCCTCCGGAAGGGCCGAGAGCCAGTCGCAGCCCCTCGCCGAGGTCAAGCGTGGCCCCCTCACCATCTCCATAAGCGAGTCCGGCTCCGTCAAAAGCCGCGAGAAAGTCATCCTCAAGTCCGAGGTCGAGGGCCGCACCACAATCCTCTCGCTCATCCCGGAGGGCACCCACGTCGCCGTCGGCGATCTTTTGGTCGAACTCGACTCCTCCCAACTCGAGGAGCAGAAGGTCAGCCAGCAGATAACCGTCCTCAACGCCGAGGCGTCCTTCATCCGCGCCCGCGAAAACCTCGAGGTGACCAAGTCCCAGGGCGCCTCCGACATCGCCCGTGCTGAACTCGACTACCGCTTCGCCCAGCTCGACCTCGACAAGTACCTCCAGGGCGAGTACCCCAAGCAACTCCAGCAGACCGAAAGCAGCATCACGCTCGCCAGCGAAGAGCAGCAGCGCGCCGCCGACGAACTCGACTGGTCGCAGAAACTCGCCGCCGAGGGTTACATCACCCGCACCGAACTCAGGGGCGACGAACTCGCCAAAAAACGCGCCGACCTCAACTTCGACCAGGCGCAGACCGACCTCAAACTCCTCAACGATTACACCTACACCCGCCAGGTCGCCAAACTCCAGTCCGACGTCGAACAGACGCAAATGGCCCTCGACCGCGTCAAGCGCAAGGCCTCCGCCGACCTCGTCCAGGCAGAGGCCGACTTCAAGGCCAGGGAGTCCGAGTTCAACCGCCAGAAGACCAAGCTCGACAAGACCAACGACCAGATCGCCAAGTGCCGCATCACCGCCCCCGTCGAGGGTATGGTCGTTTACGCCACCACCGGCAGGGCCGACAGGCGCGGAAGCCAGGAACCGCTCGCCGAGGGCCAGGAAATCCGCGAACGCCAGGAACTCATCTACCTGCCCACCGCCTCGGCCATGATAGCCGAGATCAGGGTCCAAGAGAGTTCGCTGCGCAAGGTCGCCGTCGGCTTGCCCGTCCGCATCACCGTCGATGCCCTTCCCGGCCGCGTCTTCTACGGCACCGTCGCCAAGATTGGCCTCTTGCCCGACGCCCAGTCCGTCTGGCTCAACCCGGACCTCACCGTCTACTCGACCGAGATCAACCTCCAGGGCGACATGGAGGACTTGCGCCCGGGGATGACCTGCCGCGCCGAGATAATCGTCGAGCGCTACGATGACGCGCTTTCGGTTCCCGTCCAGGCGGTTACGCGCATCGCGGGTAAGCCCACCGTGTACGTGAAAGCCGCGTCCGGCATCGAGCCGCGTGCTATCGAGGTCGGCCTCGACAACAACCGCGTTATCCGCGTCACCGCGGGCCTCGAAGCCGGCCAACTCGTCAGCCTCACGCCTCCTCTTGAGCCCGCCTCTCTGGGCCCGCAGGGGGAGGGTGGCGCCGACGCCTACGCGGACATGCCCGAATCTCTCAGACTCCCGCCTGCTCCCGCTCCCGCCGTCGCCGCCCAAGAGCCCCAGGCTGCGCCTGCCGCCGGGACGGTCGACCCCTCGCAACTGAGGTCCATGTCCCCCGAGGAGCGCAGGAAATTCTTCGAGAACATGACCGACGAAGAGCGCCAGGCCATGCGCTCGCAGTTCGGCGGCCAGCGCGGGCCCGGACGCGGCCAGCGCGGCGGACCAGGCGGCCAGGGGCCGCAGGGCGAGGCCGGTTCAGCTCCCGAGCGTCCCGCGCCGGAAGGTACCGCCGGCGGCGCCCCTCCGGCGAATCCGCCGCAGGATGCCTCTGCGCAGGCCTCGCAAGATAAGCCCGCGTCGCCCCAGCGCGCCCCGGAAAGTCCTCCCAAGGCCTCCCCCTCGGAGGGCGCCTCGGGTGATTGAAGCCGCTCAAAAAACGCCCGCCGACGGCCATATCGTCAGCCTCGACGCCGTCCACAAGGTCTACCACATGGGTGCCCAGGAAGTCCGCGCCCTCGCTGGCGTCACCCTCTCGTTTCGCGAGGGCAGTTTCAACGCCATCATGGGCCCCTCGGGTTCCGGCAAGAGCACCATGCTCAACCTCATAGGCTGCCTCGACCGCCCGACCAGCGGCCGCTACTGTCTCAACGGCCACGACGTGAGCCTCCTCGACGACGACGATTTGAGCGCGATGCGGCTGCGCGAGTTGGGCTTCGTCTTCCAGAGTTTCAACCTCATCCCGCAGCTGACCGTCCAGGAAAATATCGAACTGCCCCTCTACTACCTCGGGTGGGAGGCCGACGAGAGCAGCCTCCGCAGCGGGGAACTGGCCGAACTGGTCGGCCTCGGCGACCGCCTCGCCCACCGTCCCGCCGAACTCTCCGGCGGCCAGCAGCAGCGCGTCGCGGTGGCCCGGGCGCTCGCCAACGACCCCTCGGTGCTCCTGGCCGACGAGCCGACGGGCAACCTCGACAGCGCCACCGGCCAGCAGATCATGGAACTCCTCGCCGAACTCAACCGCCGCGGCAAAACCATCATCATGGTCACCCACGAGCCCCAGGTTGCGGCGTACGCCCGCCGCCGCGTCCACATGCTCGACGGCAGCATAGACAGCGACGAGGAGGCATCGTGATGCGTTCGAGGGTCGCCAGAAACGTCCGGCTCGGTATCAAGACGCTCATGCTCCACAAGCTCCGCAGTTTCCTCACCGTGCTCGGCGTCGTATTCGGCGTGGGTTCCGTCATCGCGATGCTCTCGGTCGGCGAGGGCGCCAGCCGCGAGGCACTCGAGCAGATTCGCAAACTCGGTTCCAACAACATCATCATCTCGGCCGTCAAGCCCACCGAGGACGAGATGGCGTCCGCCCGCACCTCCTTCATGAGCGTCTACGGCCTCAAGTACGAAGACGAGGGGCGCATCCGCGAAACCATCCCTCACGTCGCCCGGACCGTGCCGGTGAAACTCGTCCGCAAGAACTCCTTCGTCGGCGAGAGACAGATCGAACTCCGCGTCGTCGGCACCGTGCCCGCCTGGTTCGACCTCGTCGGCCGCAGGGTCCTCGCCGGCCGGGTGATGGTCCAGCGCGACATCGACGCATTTGCCTCCGTATGCGTGCTGACCGAGCACGGCGCCAGGAAACTGCTCGCCACCGAGGCCACCATCGGCAAGAACATCCGCTGCGGCCTCGACTACTTCGAGGTCGTCGGCATCGTCAAGTCCGAGACCGCCGGTGGCGGCATCCAGACCCCCGACCTCGAAATCGACGCCTACGTCCCCCTCAACGTCGCCCGCGCCCGCTTCGGCGACACCGTCGTCAAAAGCAGCGCCGGCACCCGCGAACGCGAACTCGTGGAACTCCATCAGGTCCTCGTCGAGGTCGATGACATCGCAAACGTCGAACCCGTCGCCGCCGCCCTCGACGCCATGCTCAAGCGCTTCCACAAGAAAGTCGACTATCGCATAAACGTCCCGCTGGCTCTCCTGCGCCAGGCCGAGGCCACCAAGCGCACCTTCAACATCGTGCTCGGCTCCATCGCCGGCATCTCTCTTCTAGTGGGCGGCATCGGCATCATGAACATCATGCTCGCCTCCGTCACCGAACGCACCCGCGAGATCGGCGTCCGCCGAGCCATAGGCGCCCGCCGCTCGCAGATAATCGGCCAGTTCCTCATCGAGACCGTCGTCCTCTCGACCGTCGGCGGCCTCATCGGCATCGCCATAGGCGTCCTCACCCCCCAGGTCATAACCTTCTTCGCCGGAATGCCCACCGTCGTCACCCTCTGGTCGCTTGTCCTCTCCCTCGGCATAAGCATGTCGATAGGCATCATCTTCGGCCTCTACCCTGCCATCCGCGCCGCGAACCTCGACCCCATAGAAGCCCTCAGGCACGAATAGCCGACGGCGCTTCCTCAAGCCTCCCACGGCCGAACGCGCGGAAAATGGCGACGGCCCTGACCTGTTGGAAGCCTCTTCCAGGACAAAAAGAAAAACGCACAACTGGCTTGCTCTGTTGAAAACACCTCGCCGCCGGACGAGGAAAAACGGGGACTGGCTCGTGATTTCCGTGATTTGTCGGAAATTCGTGCCTGTCCCCCGGTTTTCCGGAGCGGCGATTTCTCCTAATGGCATGTTTTCAACAGAGCAGGACTGGCTCGTAATCTCCGCGGTTTGTGGGCAAGGAGCTTAAACGCCGTAGCAGGGTTTACCGTGCGGATGCGGGTACTTGTTCTCGGTTTTTCCAGGGGACTGACACCAATTTCCGCGCTGTTTCGGAAATTGGCTGTTTGTCCCCGATCCCACTGGCGGCCCGCCGGAGGCCGGTGGACTTGCCCGCCGGTGTGTCGCGCCCCGTTACTTCATCTGGGGCACTACTATCCCGCGCAGGATCACCCTCTGCGTCGCGA
>Ga0172362_10004026_pt1 | contig 12739 bp, 6 predicted proteins | sample LakKivs1_kivu2a2_FD_114534 | JGI IMG/M metagenome (GOLD analysis project Ga0172362, IMG submission 114534) | Sediment microbial communities from Lake Kivu, Rwanda - Sediment s1_kivu2a2 | ecosystem: Environmental > Aquatic > Freshwater > Lake > Sediment | place: Rwanda: Western Province, Lake...
AACCGATATTGATGGCGATATTAGAAGCACTGTCAGTCCGTACATGGGTGCGGATGAAGCCAGTGTCGCTCTGCCGGAACGGCCAAAATTCACCACGCTAAGTCTGGTTGAATCTATTGATCAAACCAACTGGACGACGGTTGAAGGTGGGTTAGGGAGCGGCTGGAAGATGGTGCTCAATCCGATTAATGAATTCCAGTACCTTAACCTTGCGAATGTGACGACCAATGTCAACCTGGCGGAAGGTTTGTACGGTTTCAAGATTGTATCGCATCCGACCGCCGGCTTCTTTGAATACTGGGCCGGTCGAGGTGTCGATGCCAGTGCTGCCGAAGGAACCTGGCAAGCGGTCGCCTGGAAAATTATAAATGGACTGGAACCAACTTTTTACGTCAAGGTTGCTAGCGATGGAACGAAAATGCTGGTTGACGGACTCCTGCATCTGGTCGGTTCCGGAGACAGCTATCTGCGAATCGAAGGCAACTATTTAATCGGCGATTATTCTTATACCGGCAAAGTTACGAGCATTGCCGGGGCCGTTTCCGAACCGATTACAGTCAGTATTAATTTCAGCAATCCGGTTGTAATTCCGGATGTCTTTTTCTCCGAATACATCGAAGGCAGTAGTAATAACAAGGCAATCGAAATCTACAACGGTACTAATGCGCCCGTAGATTTAAGTCAATTCACGGTAAAACAGGCCAATAACGGTTTCGGCTGGGGTAGTACTTCTGCGGGTGCCGATACCCGGTATGCCTTACCCTTAACTGGAACATTAGCCGCCGGTGATGTTTATGTCATAACCAATGATCAGGCTAATGCGGCTATAAAAGCGGTCGCAGATCTGGTACTGACCTATAATAATACTGCCAATGGAGCCGTCGGATCGAATGTGGCTTCATTCAACGGTGATGATGCCATGGGACTGTTCTTCAATGATGTTCTGATCGACGTCATTGGAGTTCCGACTGTAGATCCGGGAACTAATTGGCCGGTAGCCGGGGGAGTCGGAGCAACCTCTGAATTTACCTTGGTGCGCAAGACCGCAGTCAAGACGGGTAATATTGACTGGGGATTGTCATCCGGAACTAACACTACTGATTCGGAATGGGAAGTATATCCGCAAAATACTTTCAATTATCTGGGTGAACATCCAACCGTCACTATTAAACCTACTTTTACAACCTGTACGATCGACAAGTCGGATGATAAAATCGCCTGGACGGTATTGCCTGGCACTCTGTCAAGCGGTTTTAATATGACGCTCGATCCATCCGTCGCTTTCTATTACATGAATTTCAGCGCGGCCACCGCGACGAATGTAAAGATTAAAGAAGGATACTACGGGTTCACAATTACGTCTTATCCGACTGGTTTCTTTGAATACTGGGCCGGACGGGGCGTGGATGCCAGTGCTGCTGCCGGAACCTGGCAGGCCGAAGCCTGGAAAATCATCAATGGCAATCTGCCAACCTTCTACGTCAAAGCCGATACTGGTGGTAATTTGACATTAGTTGATGGATTGGTAAAAGCTATTGCTCAACCGGATGAATTTCTGCGTATCGAGGGTTCATATCTACTCGGGGCTTATTCATATGCCGGCAAATTGACCTCGGTGAATAATATTGCTTCGGATACGATCAAGGTCAATATTACCTTTGAAGCGCCCAGGTATATCACATTCATTGCGGAGATTCAGGACACGACGGGCAAGGTCGTCGAGACGCCTGGCGATTCACCCCTCAAAGGTCAGCGGGTAAAAACGACCGGTATTGTCACCGGTGTCGCCTCGAATGCCTATTATCTGCAGGATGCGCCCGGTGCCTGGAATGGAGTCTATGTTTATACCAATACTGCTCCTGGTGTCCTGGTGGGCGATTCGGTTGTTGTCGAAGGTCGGATGGCCGAATACTATAACCTGACCGAGATAGACAGCGCGATCACGACTGTGATTGAGCATAATCGTCCGTTGCCGGAGCCTGTGGTGGTCACCGCCAATGAACTCAAGCAGGAAAAATACGAAGGTGTTTTGGTCAAAATAATGAATGTGACCTGCACGAATCCATCGCTGGGCAGTGGCGAGTGGGAAATCACCGACGCTTCGGGTGTCACCCGGGTCGACGACCAGCTTTTCGTTTCGGTTGGTAAACTCAACTGGGTTTACAACATTACGGGCGTCACCAACTACACCTACAGCAACTACAAGATTGAACCACGCTCTGCCGCCGATATTGAGGTTGTCAGTCAGCCTACATCCCGCTTCCTGTGGGAAAAGGACATTTCCAGTTATCCGTTCTTCAAGAATGACCACAATACGCGCGGTATGGCGTATAATCCCGCCACTAATCACCTGCTGGTCGCCAGTCGCACCGGTGGAGCGTTCGTCTGGATTCTGAATGCGGCCAATGGCGACACCGTCGGACGTCTGGATATGACTGGCGTAACCGGTGGAACCTATCTGATTAATATTCCACGTGTGACAGCGGATGGCGTGATTTATGTCTGTAACCTGAGTACCGGTGCTACCGCGCCATTCAAAATCTATCGCTGGGAGAATGAAGCCGCCGTACCTACCATCGCAGCCGAGATTGCGGCGCCAACCTTACGGATTGGTGATGCCTTCGCGCTGGCTGGCAATGGCGTCAATACGGTGTTGTATGCCAGCGGATCGAACTCGACACAGATCAGTGTATTCAATACGGTGGATGGGATCGCGTTCACACCTGGAACCCCCATTCCGGTGGCTACTGGCTTAGCTCGCGGTGGCATCGCACCCGCAGAAGATGGCAGTTTCTGGGTCAACGGTGCCGGCACGGCGACTTCGCACATTGATGCGAACGGTGCCTTAATCGCCGCAGTTGACGGTGGCTTGATTGACGGTGGCTGGCACAACGTTGGTTACCTGAATTATCCTTTCACCAAGAAAATGATCGCTATCGTCGGCAAGAATAATGCCTTCCGCGGCAACCAGGTTCAGGTCTGGAACATCAGTGAATCCGAGACCACTCCGGTGCTGGTTGATACGGTCAATCTGACCAGTGGCTATAACGCCAACACAAACGCCTGCGGCGATCTGGCATTTAGGAAAAATGTGGACGGGACAATCACCGTCTTCGAATTGATTACCAATAACGGCATCGCGGCCTGGAATCTGACTCCGCCGATCCACATTCCACTCCTGACCATTGCCGAAGCTAAAGCTGACGGCGATGGCAATTTCCGTCCGGATCTGGAAAATAAGCGGGTAGCGGTACGGGGTGTCATCACCACGACCGATTTCGAAAGTCTGAACCCCGCCTTCTGGAATGTCTTTATCCAGGATACAACGGGTGGCCTCAATATCTATTCCAGCAAATTCAAAGGCCCGATCACGATCGGTGACGAGATCGAACTGCATGGTATCTTGACATTCTACAGGGGTTTGACCGAAATCATTCCCGATTCATTGAGCCATGTTAAAGTCCTGTCACACGGCAATTTGGTACCTCCGCGTAAAGTCAAGCTGGCGGACATCGGTGAGGAGACTGAAAGCATCCTCGTGCAGGTTGACAGCATCTGGTTTGTGCAACCCACGACCTGGCCGGCACCTGCCAATAATGCCAATTTGCAAGTCACCGATGGTATCGATACCGTAACATTCCGGATTGATAAGGATTCGGATGTCGATGACTGGGCCGATTGGCCAAGGGGTATTTTCGGTGTGATTGCCGTCGGTAACCAGTACACCGCCAAGGTGCCACCGAACGATGGGTACCAGATTCAAGGCATAGCCAAAGACCTGTTCTATCTGTATCCGGAACCCTTTAAACCCGAACCACTCGTTCCATTCTGGGCAAAAACCCAGGCTACCATGAACTTCCCAGCCTATATGTCTACTGGCAATTACACACGGGGCATGGCATACGGAAAAGTTGAAGGTAATGATCGGGTGTACGTCGTGACCCGCAGTGGCGCTCATCGCATCGTGGTCTATGACGCCATGACGGGTGATAGTCTGAAAGAAATCCCGGCTCCGCCCAATCCGGTGGGCACTTTCCCAGTCAATGCCGTGGATGTTTCGGATGATGGCCGTATTTATGTGTGCAACATGACCCCTGGTGCCAGTACAACGGCCTTCACAGTTTATCAATATCTGAATGAGAATGCGACGCCGGTGCCGGTTATTTCCTATACCGGACTCAACAAGCGCTTCGGCGACATGTTCAGCGTCTATGGCTCGGCGGCAGACAATAGTCTGACGATTTATGCAGCGGCGCCGAGCTCCGATAAGATCGTGAAGTTCTCCACGGCTGACCATGGCGCAACTTTTACCCCGACTGAAATTACGTTGTCCAGAACCATGGGCTCCTTACCGAATGTCGCTCCGGATGCCGACGGTTCACTGTGGATCAAATCCGCCGGGAAACCACTCATGCATCTGGGCATTGATGGCACAACGCTGGACACCGTATCGACAGAAATCGTCGGAACAAGCTCGTCCAAGATCAAGTATTTCGATGATGGTGTCAAGAAATGCTTGTTGGTCTATTACTATAACTTCGCGACCGATGCCGGTATGGAAAAGTTCCACGTCATCGATGTAACGGAAGGACCTGCCAAGGCTAAATTGGTCAGATTCAGCCATTCCATCGGTAACGTCGCCAATCTCAATGGGACGGGATCAGTTGACGTCATGCCCATTGATGAGCATACCTGGGTGGCGTTTATCATGGGTACCAATAACGGCCTGGCGGCTTTCACCAATGCCAAGGACTTACTGCCACCAAATGTGAAAGTCAAGTTCTATGGTACCACACCCAATGTGCTCAACAATCCGTACGGTGCGGGTTACATTTGCGGTAGTAACGCCTATGGCGATCTCGGCAAGTATCAGCGTTTCGACCTGAATGCGAATAATTTCAATTTCCTGTACGGATTCATGCTGCAGTTTGGGGTCATGAATATTGTTGACGAGCCGGATACGCTTGACTTGGTGGTCAAGCGTATCGGCGCCCAGGGTGCCCCGGGTGAACTGTTATTCTCGATCAAAGTGCCTACTTCACAAATTGATACAGCACTTCTCGGAATTCATAATGTTTTCCGTCTCCCGTCGCCGATTCCTGTTCCTCCGCATTTCTTCGTTGGTTTCGAATGGCCGGCGACTGCTAATGATCAGTTCGCAATGTTGTCGGATAAGGACGGAGAAGGTGATGGCCAGAACCGCGTTTGGGAGCGTTTCGCGGATGGCGGCTATAACGACTTTGGTACAGTACTCAATCCCAGCTATTCCTGGGGCATTGATATCGACCTGTGGATTTCGGCTTTCTATATCCAAGGTCCGGAAGTCAGTATCAAGAGCCAAACCGACGTCCTGCCGACGAGGTACGCTTTGCATCAGAACTATCCCAACCCGTTCAACCCGACCACTAACATTCTGCTGGCTCTTCCGGAACCCGCAGATGTCAAATTGGTGGTTTACAACATGATCGGGCAGGAGGTTGCGACTATCCATCGCGGGCATCTGCCGGCTGGTAACCATGTGTTTAACTTCAGTTCCGCCAACCTTGCCAGCGGTATCTACTTCTATAAAGTGCAGGCGAATAACTTCACCGCGCTCAAGAAGATGACGATTCTGAAGTAGTCAAAAGATAAACCCATAATCCAAAAAAGGCTGTCACGATTGGCGTGACAGCCTTTTTCTTTTTAGTTACTGTGGTGTAGATTAGTATACAAATAAGCGAGGATTATCATGACTGACAATTGTTTCTGGAAAAGTATCTTGATTATGGGTTTATCGGTTGTTTTATCAGCCGGAACGCCACCAACCCCGGTTCGTAGTATTAGCGACCTGAACTCACAAGATGTGCCGGTCACTCAGCATTACTTTGCCGAGTATCCCGATATTTGCCAAACTCGTGGTGGTGTGCTTTGGATTGTCTATTCGGAAATAAAAGACTCAGTCGAACAAGTCGTCCTGAAAAAAATCGAAAATATGACCGTTACTGATTCGATCATCATCAGTCAGCCTCGCGAGGGTAATTTTAAACCCCGCATCGTCTGCGACCGCCAAAACCGGCTCTGGATCTGCTGGTCGTCGCGTCAGGGGAATATTTGGGATATAAAGTTGCGCAGTCTGCAGAGTGGAAAATTATCCGAGGAGATTGAACTGACACATGATTCAGAGGTTGATCTGAATCCCGTGCTTTGCTGTGGGAAAAATGATGAAATCTGGGTAGCCTGGGAAAGACAAACGGAGGCCGATTTTGATATTTATGCAGTTAACTCAACCAATTGGCAGAAAATTCAGAATATCAGCAATGCCGAGGGGCTGGACCTACGCCCACAGATTATCTGCCAGCGTAACGGAGCTTTGTGGGTAGTGTGGGATCGCCAGGTGAATGCAGGTTATCAGATCATTGCCCGGCAGGTTTTACAGAATAAATGGATGGCAGAACAAATACTTAGTCCGAACTGGGGTTTTAATCAGGCGCCCATGATGCAGGTTGATTCCCGCGATAATCTCACGGCTGTCTGGCAAACTGACCTTCTGTCCACTGGTCAGATTGCCTATAATCCCTGGTTGGTTTATTGTGCATTGTTGAAAACTGATTGGGGAAAACCGACCTATTCGGAGACCATCGGCGATCGTCGGAAAACCGGGGAGGATCAGGGTTTAGAACTGCCCACACCTATTTTTGACCGCCAGGATCGGTTGTGGATATTTAGCCGGGCTTCACAGAGTTTCAATGTCCAGTGCCTGCAAGGCAATCAGAAAAGTTCGTTGTACCGTTTCGATATCGGGGGTTGGGGTGGAAGGGGAGACCAAATCAGAGCGCTTCTCGGGCAGGATGGGGCCATTTATTCAGTTCGGCGCGATTTGAAGTACATCTACCTCAACCGTTTCGAGCCGGAGCGGGTGGAAATGGCAGACTTCCCGCCAGTTCAGTCAAATTATACGAACCAGGGTATAAGAAACACGACCAAAGAAGAGGTGGGTAAATCCGTTCTGCAACTTCCGGATGGCTACCAGATTTTCTTTGGGGATCCGCATCAGCACTCTCTTCTGTCGGATGGGGCCGGCACGATTGACGCCTGTTATACACGCTCTTTTAAAGTTCTGGGGTATGACTTTGCGGCGCTGACCGACCATGAATGGTTTACCAGCAACCGATTGACGCCCTCTGAATGGGAATGGATTAAAATCATGGGCCGGGCGATCTCCGCTAAAACCGGACGCACTGTAATTCCGGGCTATGAATGGACCAGTGCCAGAGTTCCAGCCGGCTCTGGGCATAAAAATGTTTATCATGCAGTCTGGGATAAACCCATTTTTGGGCTGCGAACCGATGCTAAAAAGGCTCCCGATTTGTATGCGGCGTTGACTCGCTCGGGCGGTATCGCTATTCCTCATCATATCGGATGGAGCGGTACCGACTGGGAAAATTACCAACCCGAGATCCAACCCGTTTTCGAAATCGTTTCCGCCCACGGTGCTAATGAATACATGGGCAATGAACCCATCCGCCACCGTGGCGGGTTGCCGGGCTATTTTATCCAGGATGGCTTCAAACAAGGGAAACAGTTCGGATTGATTGGCGGATCGGATGGTCACGGTTTGCTCTGGCATCACGGGGTGGGAGTGAAGGAATCGGAGTGGGTCTGCGGCTTGACGGCGGTAATTGCCCGGGAGAATTCCTTGCCGGCAATTATTGAAGCTTTCAAAGCCCGTCGGGTGTATGCCACTTCTGGTAAACGTATATTGATTGATTTCAGGATCAATGAGCACTGGATGGGAGAAAGTATATCCATCAATACGGCTCCGAGTATCTCGATTAAAGTCATTGGAACAGGCAAACTGGCGTATGTCTATCTCCTGCGCGACTGCGAGCCGGTTCTTATCCTCGGCAAAGATACCGATGAAGGTCGGGGCGTCAACCGATTGTTCGTTGATCAGGACGCTGGAAAAGGATCGTATTACTATTATTTACGGGTTGTCCAGGAGGATGGTGAAATGGCCTGGAGCAGTCCCATCTGGGTTACGATTAACTAAAATCAAAGACGGTCATACCAGAAATCCGCTGATTAATGTTAATCCGCTTAAGAAAATATTTGCCTATCCCGTAATTTTTCGGCAAATTTGCGGCGCTTTTTAAAGGAGTATGCAGATGTCAAAAGTATGTGAAATATGCGGTAAAAAACCTCAATACGGAAATAATGTTAGCCATGCCAATAATCGTACCCGTCGGAGATGGGAACCGAATCTGCGCAAAGTCCGTATTGATGACCATGGGTCGCTCAAGACAGTCAAGGTTTGCTTATCCTGTCTGAAGAGCAGCAATCTCAAGAAAGTCTGAACTGCTGAAGTAAACATTTAAAGGCAAAAACCCCGGTTTGGCCGGGGCTTTTGTTTTATAGAACGTGGGAAAAGGAGTGCCGGTTTAACTTGCTCCCTGCTGACGCAGAAAGGTGGGGATCATATTCCGCCGGTCATTATTGATCACCGGTGCCGGAGCCGTTTCAAGCACAAAATTCGGATCCTGTGTCTGCGCACTATCTTGCTCGAAAAGATTGCCTGAAACGTTTATATCACGTGCCGGCGCTGACGCGACCGGTGGTTTAATCGTCTCCTTTTTAGGAGGGTAAGAAAAAGTGCTTGTGGTGGGAGTAATCGGTTTCAGAGCCCGTTCCAGATTGAAACCCGTAGCAATCACCGTAATTATGATCTCGTCACCCAAATTTTCGTCGACCACGGTTCCGAAAATAATTTCCGCGTCCTGACCGGCCTCTTCGGTAATAATCTGACAGGCGGCGTCGACTTCGTTCAGCCGTAAATCCTTGCCTCCGGTGACATTGATGAGCAAACCTTTCGCACCCTTGATATGCATATCTTCCAGAAGGGGACTCGAAATTGCCTGTTGCGCGGCTAAGACGGCCCGCTCCTCGCCGGAAGCCAGACCGGTACCCATCAGGGCTTCACCCATGTCTTTCATGATAGTTCGCACATCGGCGAAGTCCAGGTTAATTACTCCATGCCGGTTAATCAAATCGGAAATGCCCCGCGTGGCCTGATATAAGACACTGTCGGCAGTTTTAAAAGCGTCACCAATAATCGTCTCTGTATCAACGATGCTTAACAATTTCTCATTCGGAATGACTATTAAAGTGTCGACTTTTTCCTTGAGTTCGCGAATACCTTGTTCGGCGCGGGCCATGCGTCGGGCACCTTCAAAGGCAAACGGTTTGGTGACGATCGCGACGGTCAGACAACCCATTTCGTGAGCGATTTCGGAGACGACCGGTGCCGCACCAGTTCCAGTACCACCGCCCATACCGGCAGTGATAAAGACCATATCGGCCCCGCCGATCAAAGCCTGCACTGCCTGGCGATCGGTTTCAATCGCTTTTTTACCAATATCAGCCATCGCTCCGGCACCCAGCCCACGGGTCAGTTCGCGCCCGATCTGGTATTTGGTCTGGGCTTTGCATTTATCCAGCGCCTGGATGTCGGTATTCAAAGCAATAAATTCGACACCCTGGAGTCCATAGTCGATCATGCGAGTGACGGCATTACCGCCCGCTCCACCGACGCCAATGACTTTCAGACGCGCGCTTTGATTTTCAAGGTCTTCGAATTCGAAATACATAATTACCTCCTGGAAATTGTTACATTATATTTTCAGTTAAATGTTTAATCCATGAGCTGAATCGTTTTATCGGGCCACCTGATTTTCCACTAAAACCACGCCTGCCGAACTCCGCTACCGCATACTTCAATAACCCGATGGCGACGGCATAGGAGGGATCGCTCAGCTCGGTCTCGTACCCTTCAAAGCCTTTCGGCGTACCGACTTTGGTCGGAGTGTTGAAAACCATTTCGGTCAACTCATCGGTACCTTTCAGCAACGCTCCGCCTCCGACTAAGGTCACCGATAAAATATTTGTCAGTGGAATATCCGCCTTGCTGGCTTCGTTGAAAGCTTCCCGTAGGATTTCTTCCATCCGAGGTTCGATCCATTCCGCCAAATTGTAAACGGCGACTTCCCGGCTCTGCCGGCCAGCGATTCCATTCAGTTTAAAGAAAGCTTCTTTGTCGGTCAGCGAGGTTTTGGCGAAACCGTACTCACGTTTGAGTTGTTCGGCCTGCACCGGCGGAATCCTCAGCATGATCGAAATGTCGTGCGTTACGTTCGCTGCACCCAAATTGATGACCCCTGTGTAATGCACGCCGCTCTCGTAAAATACGATGACGTCTACAATGCCGCTTCCAATATCCAAAAGAATGCTGCCCATATCCTTTTCGCTTTCTTCGAGACAGGCGTAAGAGGCCGCAAAGGCGCTGAAGACAAAACCTTCCACTTCCAGACCCGCGTTCTTGATGCATTTCGCTAAATTCGAAGCCGCCGTAGTACTGTAAGTCGTGAGATGCACTTTGGCTTCTAAACGTCGTCCACTCAAATTGAGCGGGTTTTTTACCCCGCTTTGCTCATCGACGATGGATTCCTGCGAAAGTACGTGCAGAATCTGCCGCTCAATCGGCAGAGGCACGGCTTTGGTATGTTCAATCACGCTGGCAATGTCTTCTTCTTCGATCTCGCGCGATTCTCCCAACCCGGTCCGATTATCACTGGAAATAGCAACCATGCCTTTGGTATTCATACTCCGAATGTGCTCGCCCGATATGCTGACGATGCAGGATTCGACAGGAAAACCAGCCATCTCTTCGGCGAGGGTCAGGGCTTTGATGATTGAATCAGTGACCTGCTCAATATCAATGACCAAACCCTTGTTAATTCCTTTGGCAGGAACGGTCCCAAAACCTTTGATTAGCGGTAGCTGGCGTTCCTGATCAACTTCAGCGATGATGGCACAGATTTTCGACGATCCGATGTCCAGAGCTGTAATGATCTGATTTTTTAGTTTAAGCATCTTTCCTACGAATTTCGCTCCCTGACAATGATCTGTTTATTCCACCGCAAGTCAAGGTACCGGTAATCCGCCATGGTACGTTTATTCTGAATGACGGTCTGAAATTGATTGAGGATAAACAGACGTTTAAAGTGTTCGCGGTTACCTAAATAGATCGGTGTCCCGCCGTTGACTGTGTAGATGACGAATTCATTGTTATGCCACCGGTACAATTCGGATATTTCGGCATAGACCGCCGGTAGGCGGGAAGCCGCAAGCTCGATGATCCCAATAGCGGTGAGGATGTCTGAATTTGTGGTTGGACGACCGGGATGGACGCGGCCAGAATCTGCTTCGAAACCTGTGATTACAGGATAAATATCAGCCAGTTTCTCCGCCGGCAGGGGCAGAACGACACCCTCGCCATCAATCAGGAACAGACTTTTGACGTTTAAATAGGCCACCGGCTGTCGTTCTTTGATTAAAATCTGGAGAGTGTGCGGAAAATCGCGGCTGACAATCGCGGCTTTGATGAACGGTTCTTTTTCAAGCCGGTTTTGAATAGCACGTAAATCCATTCTCAACAGATTGGAGCCTAAATTGATCTGCGTTAAAGCCCGAACATCCTTCTCCTTCAGGATTGCAAGGCCACTGATTTTCACTGTACGCAGATTAAACAAGTCGGTATATTCACACCAATTGATCGCCCCGCGGACTATTGCCGTCAGCACACCGATACAAATCAGTCCGGCCAGCAAGTTCCGGATCATTTTTACCCGGGATTGTTGACTTTCGACAGTGACACTTTCTTCGTGTACAGCTACATTTTCCATGCGATCACCAGGATTATAAAAGCAGAAATGATAAAAAAGACAGGGTTCCCGATTTGTGAGCCAAAGACAAATCCGGCGTTGCTAATCGGATTAGTTGTTAACGCTCTCGCTTGGGAAAAGTCTGCCCGCCGCGATAGCGACGCTGCAGGAGAGCCGGCGATGCGGATTATAACCCCCCGTACTCGTCGGGAACCCTGTATAATTAATGTTGCACTGTGGTTGTTAAACTGAATCATTTGTCTTCAAGATTATGCCGATTGGCAATTATTTCCTGATGCATTTTGTTGACATCTCCGGCGCCCAATGTCACTAACATATCACCGGGCTGATGGAGGCTAAAAAATTGTCGGACCGCTGTCTGGCGATCATGGACAAAATACACCTGACCAAAATTGGCTTTACGCATTTCGTCAAAAATCAACTGACTGCTGATCCCGGTCAGCGGTAATTCGCGTGCGGGATAGACATCGAGTAGTAACACGATGTCAGCACCTTGCAGTACCCGGGCAAAATCAGGGTAGAAATCACGAGTACGAGTAAACAAATGCGGCTGAAAAACAGCGATTAGCCGACGTTGCTTCCAGCCTTGCCGTGCCGCCTGCAGGGTTGCCGCTATTTCTGTTGGGTGATGAGCATAGTCGTCAACAAGCATCAGTTCATCGGTCTGCAATAGCACCTCGAAGCGCCGTTTGACTCCTCGAAAAGCGCTCAGCCCATCGGCGATAGCCCTGAATGGTAAATCGTAGGTCAATCCCAAGCCTATTGCCGCCAAAGCGTTTTTAATATTATGTCTGCCCGGCACCTGCAGACGGACCTGGCCTACAGACTTTCCGGCATAGCTCACCCTGAATTCCGACTGTAATTCGTCCAAACAGAGGTTGGTAGCCGTCAGCGTATTATCGGCGGCCAGTCCGTAAACGAGACAAGGCTTGGTCAGCGAGGGCAGGATGGAGCGCACTTCGCTTTCGTCCCCGCAAAGGATGATTTTACCGTCTCGTGGCACATATTCCGCAAACTGAATA
>Ga0172362_10004029_pt1 | contig 12734 bp, 8 predicted proteins | sample LakKivs1_kivu2a2_FD_114534 | JGI IMG/M metagenome (GOLD analysis project Ga0172362, IMG submission 114534) | Sediment microbial communities from Lake Kivu, Rwanda - Sediment s1_kivu2a2 | ecosystem: Environmental > Aquatic > Freshwater > Lake > Sediment | place: Rwanda: Western Province, Lake...
CGACGGGAGTTGAGCCCGAGCCTTTGGCCGAAGGCCAATAGGCGGGTAAGGGCGAACTACCGAGCAAGCCCAACTACCAAGCAAGCCCAAATCACCACTCCGGCAGATCTAGTTGTTCAAATGTTAATTGTTTAGATTTAGCAGCCGCAGATTGTACTCTCTCACCAGCATTCGGCACTTCCATAGGCTTTGCTACAATATAATTTTTAGCTTTACGATTATTAATATCTTGCAATTTATCGCGAATATTAATGAATGATCTACGAGAATCATACCATCCAGCAAGTTCCATAATGTGATCATAATATGATTCAATAATTTCCTGAGAATCTTCCGCAAAGGTCTCCATGATTTCTACAGTTCTTCTTGCAATAAAGTCATTGCTATCATCTTCTCGATCTCGAGAATCCATAATAAGCTCAGAAATCTGCGAATTATAATTTTGTAATATGTTTACAATATTTGGCGATGCTTCTCGGATCGCTTTCTTACACTCTGCGATCTTTTGATCAATATAATATAAACGAGATCTTTTATCAACTACGCCGTCTCGCACAACGATCTTATAAAGATTCTGAAGATCCTTGAAATCTCCAGGATCATCAATCAAACGCTTACATCCCGATGCAAATTCATCGGCTTCATAATAACCAAGTGATGAAACATGATTTGTAACTTCTGCAACTATTTTAGCAGCATATTCTATAGCCATCATTTCAGTGGCGCGAACAGCAGATTCAAAACCTTCTTGATATTCTTTATCATCTGAATACTCAATAACAGGAGTGTCAATATTATTAATAATAGAACCAACAGAACCGCCAAAGCGTGTCTTAATATCGGTCATTAGTTTTTTGTTTATCAAATTGGCTTCTTTTCGATAAGCGTTACCTTGTTTACGCATTTCAACCTTATCAATACCGACAATTTTGTTTGCGTATGCTTCAACATACTTGCTAGCATTTTTAACGCTAGTTTCATCAATAATATCTGGATCGGTTACTTCTGGTCCAGGCTGAAATTCCGGTCTGTATGCAATAAAACGAGCAAACAATCCGAAGATAGCACCTTCCATATAATAATTTAAGTCAATCTTCATAGGATCGGAAGTTTTCTGGCTATGCTCATACATACCCAGAAATTCCATAACATCACCTTTCTTGAGATTAATTTTACGACCGCGCAAATCATATTGCTGATCACGCTTAACAACCACATATTTGAACGGATCTCCAGGATCCGGTGGTGCACAAAGTGCAGCCTTCTGCGGATCATGTAAAGCACCCGGCTTCATATATTTCTCGTATGTTAATCGCATACGATCAACAAATGTATTAACCGGAATATTACGTTTATGCGGCTTGTATTTTGCATTTAGCACGAAGTTAAATAAACTCCATTCTTTAGAATAAATATAGTTTAGTTTATCATGAATCAGATCCAACATGTCAGTGTTATTATGCACACTGCATACTTCTTCGATAATCTGAAAGCCAATTTCTTTGGCCAGATCGGACTGACCTTGCTTAACAATGTCAATTCCCTTAATAAATATCTTCTCACGCGAAGGATGAAATACTTCTGTCTCATGATGAGCAAATCCGAAATATTTCTTCTTGCCAGTAAAAACTACTGGAAATAGCACTTCTTCGTAATCCATATTTAGATATTTGGTGCCGTTATCATCATAGAGAACTTTACCAATAACCTTTGTGAAACGAGTAAGATCACGACGAGTAATCTGAACCATGATAGTCCAATATTCTTCTCGAAGGCGAAAATACATCAACTTCCACATGTTAATTATTGCCTTATTATCGTTGCTGGCCGCTTGCATGCGCTTACCAACCTCAAGTAAATCAGCGTTGTATTTAGAATATGCCTCCTCGTTGATTTTGTTAAATTCCTCAAGAGTAATAGCTGATGATTTAAGTTTACCATCAAGAGAATTATATTCTTTTCTATATTCCGAAACCACCGTTGCGCATTGCAACGCCACATACTCAATATGTTCGGCTGGAATATCTTTATATTCAATATTAAGTTCGCCCATATCCGCAAGTATCTTTTTGATAGCTTCGGAAGATGCGTTCCATATAAGATCAACCACAATGAATAGTTTTTCTGGTGCTGAAATATAGCAAGAATCAGTATCACCGTATGATACGAAGTATCCCAATTCCTGGCAGATTCTGGCGACCATCTTAATATTATACTGACCTGCAGTGGTGATACCACCAGCAACAAGCAGTTTATAGATTGATGACAATACATTGCCTTGTTCACCATAGAAAGTGTTCATAAAGATCTTCTTTGAACCTTGTTTCGAATTAACAATATTACGAGCAAACGAAATTTCTTCTTTAGGAAGTCCATTCGATGCGATGATATCCAATATTTGTTTCTTGGTGTATCCTGTACCTGCGAATTCTTTCTCGGGAATATCTTCCCAATTTACTGTTTGGCCTCTTTCTGCAGCCTCATTTTCTAGTTTTCCAATATATTCAACAAGAGTAGTCAGAGCCACGTATTGCTTTTTGAAAACACGTCGATCATGAAACAGCTTAAGTTGAATAGTTGGGAAAATAGCCATAATTTCCCGTGGTAATGGTTCCGTACGAGTATTTTTAATTTCGTTAGTTCGAAAGTCTACTTTATCACCTGGTTCAACTACATTAGAATGTCTAATGCACCATCCTCCCACCGGGAAGAATTTACCTTTATCAGGCGAATTTTCATCGTTAATTTCAGAATTAAAATCAATACGATGTAAGAAATATCCTTTAGCTTTGAGCTTATTAACATATTCTTGCGCACCGGGACGATCTTCGATAGTCATCTCGGGTGACATATTGTATGTGATAATAATATTAGGATATAGAGATGCGAAATCCAAACCTACGACAGGACGTCGAGCATTAAGTCCTTTTTTAGGAGGAAATACCCACGCACCGGGATATTTGACCTTTTTGTTTGATGGTTTCGCGGCCGAATACATAATTCGCATCGGCACACCTTGATATATTACTTTCTTAGTGTTATACGATTCATTAGCAACGAGCTGACGCACTTTCATGCCACCGGCTCGATAGAATCCAACGAATGTTGTTGCAAACGCATCATTAGCAATTTCTCTGCGATCCTGTACAATCGTACGAATAGCAAACAATTGCTGGCATCGAAAAGCATCGACCACGCAATATTTAGCAACCTCCGCCATATCCCTTTGATTTTTCTGAATAATCGGCAGCATTTTACGCGCAAGAATAGTTGAAATATTCTCTTTTACGATAACCTCAATTTCTTCGGCAGTCTTGTTGAGTTCAATCATTTTTTCAATTAGTGACTGAGTGACACTGCTTTTGAGTTTATTTTCTTCATCTTTTTCGCTAATTGCGGCTTTATAAATTGCAAACATAGTTTTATACGGCAGGTCTTCTTTGCCTTTAAGTTTGTTCATCTTCAAGAAATAATTTAGAGAATAAGATTTTTGCACTTCCATCTTCGTGTATAGTTGCTTGAAAATAACCATGCAATCGGTATCAATAATACCCGGCACATTGAGACGAATCATTGAATGCATTTCTTCTGCACTGATTTTGACACGCTCGCTAACCCACATATTAGTGTGAATATTGGCCTCTCCTTTTTCATCGTTTGAATCAAAATAATTATCGAGAGGCATAATAGCAATATTCTCTTTAAATCGTCTTAGCATACCATAACGTCTAAGTTTCTCACGTACGCATGGCCAATCGAAACCACCCCCATTAAACGCAACCAGAAATTCTGGAGCCATGCGTTTAATGAGTCTACCGAATGCTTCCAATAAATTGCGTTCGCGGTTAGAATCTGTAGAATTTCCACAGATCACTAGATAATTGCATTTAGATTCTTTCAGCATAATTTCTTCAATGGATTTTTTATGCTTACGGGCTTCTGCCTCAATATCTTCTCGATCGAAGAAAATATTAGTGAGTGTATTTTCATCTTGAGATGTATCCACATCGACCAGACACACCTTCAATAAAGCATTAGGCGTGTGATACCAGTGAAATGTAGCACATAGCATGAAAATATCCCAGTTAGTTTCTTCAGGAGTCGGCGGCGTGCCGTTTTGATTAAATTTAGTATACGTTTCAATATCCCAAGTCATGATCATAGCTGAGTCTCGAGCAAGCCACGACTGTGTTTTAGCAGCTTCTTGTTCGGCCGGTGTAATGGGTTTATAATCTTCTATTTTTATGTAAAACCAATGATCTACACGAAATTTTAAATACGCTTTATCAACTTGCTCACGTCTTTGATAAGAGTAGAGCCCGCCGCGCAATACGTTCCAATAACAAGTATTGAAACCATATTCTCGCGATACCTTATGAAAATAGGTATTATTGTTAAAGCTCGAATTATCATCAGAAGATGTTGAATATTTAGGAATTTGTTCACCATTAAAAGGGTTTGTAGTTGTAATACCAGCCACATATTTAATTGCATCGCTGCGGTCTTTTAGATTAGTAAAATACACACGCAGCCATACATCAGGCTCTTCTCGAAACTCGAGTGCACGAAATCCTTTAATAAACTCGGACTTACCAGCTCGAATACCTTTTGTATTGAATAGAGCATATAAATTTTGTTTAAGCAATGTCGCTTTGGCGTCGATATTATCGAGATAATAACTCGTGTCGTCATTAGGCGATACACGAATATCAAAGTATACTGGGATGTTGGCAATTACCACCGCGGCCTTTGAGCCATCCGGCAAGTTACCAAATATGTAAACACGGTAGTGTCCATCGCCCATATTTTTAGAGTCTTCATACACGTCATTAGGCATAAAATATATGTCTGCTGATGATTTTATATCTGCATCTATCTTTGCAGATAGAGGCTGATTAAAGTAATCCTTTCGTGTAGGAAGATCATCAAATTGTGAATAGTTAATTTTACGAATAACGCTCATTTGGACTGTTTTTGGGCTATTCTAACTACTCTAATTTGGGCTTTATATATGTCTAATTGATATATTCATTTTTAGAACATATTTGTGAATTGTGAAAATAGGGGTTTTTTGTAAAACAAACAGCAACCATCCAAAAAATTGTAGTTTGAGAATGTTTGCTTGTTTGATTGATCAATGAAGAGATTTCAGCATTGTGTTTAAGTTCTCCACGGCATATTGCCAACGCATAGGGCGAGGATCACTAAATGGGAGACCTTTAGATATGCACTTTACTCGCATCTCATTCCAAGACATTTCATCCATAGTGAACTTGCAAATGTTAAATGCATACCAAGCAGAATCCTTATGTTCAATGAAAAATCGCTGCCCATTATTCCAATCAATATCTAGAGTCTCAACATTTGGGTCGTTTTCCGCTACAATCTTAAGAAGCATCTTTTCCAGGTCGAAAAATGACATAAATTTGTGATCAATAAAGCCATCAATTTTATGGTGAATTTTAATTTCATATCCTCTTTTGGACTGAACATTAGCAGCAACTGCTAAAGATGCAGGTGTTTGTTTTTTAGTCCAGCTCATATTTACAACGTAAATGTATATTAAAGAAATTATTTTTAAATGTTAAAATATAGAATAGTGATATAAAAAATATGGAACATGCGGATGTAAGAGACAATTTTATCATATTTCCAAATCAACTATTCAAAAATACTGAAATTTTAGAAAAATATAAGCAAGTGTGGATAGTAGAAGAACCCGTGTTTTTCACTCGTAGAAAATTTCATAAGTTAGTTCTTGCTACATTACGTGCTTCATTAAAGTGGTATCATGATTATTTAACATGTATGAATGTAAATGTGCAATATATTCAATATGACATGGTTAATGCATTTTATAGCAATTTAACCAGTTGCACCTGCTATGATCCGGTTGATAATTATATTCGGCTTAAAATAAAAAATATACCACAACTATATACACTTGACACGCCATATTTTATTTCAGATATAGGAACTTTACACGTGTGGACGCAAACCGCACTTACTCAGATGTGGGATTATGGCTTATTTTACAAATGGCAGCGAAAAACATTGAATGTGTTAATGAATGGTAATGAGCCGATGGGTGGAAAATACACATACACTTGGGATGGGATTTTCCCTGATATGCCTCGAAAAGTTAGCAGACACAAAAATTATCGAACTGAAGCAATTGATTATATAAATGCTAATTTTGCAAATAATTATGGTTATATCAATTTAGAAAACTTTACATGTGCTATATCATGGGAAGAGGCGCAAGATGAATTAAATGCGCTTTTATTTTCAACTACTAAAAAGAAACGTCAACGACAATCAAAGCAGAATTTAGAGGCGCTTGTAGTGGTTTATTCAGCAGATAAAATAATTAATTGGATTAATAGAGGTCTATTAACGCCATATTTTGTAATGAGCTGTATAGAAGACTATCTGATATCTAAACCTGCTGATTTACCCTTTGTTGAGTTTATTATTCGAGAAATTATAGGCAAGCGCGAATTCTCGAGATTAGTATATGAATGGAAAGGTGAGAAATTGCGAGGCATTAAAGCCGGAAGACTCATACCCGACAATTTCTTTATCCCAGAGACCAAAAACGAGTTAATTGATATAATCTTGAACAAAGTTGGTATTTGTACAAATGCGGATGTTAAGAATATTTGCTTGTGTTTGTTTACAATGTGTATGATAAAGCCGGATGATATTTATACCTGGTTAGCAATTATGACTGGTGCAAGTGATTGGTTACTTGTTAATGAAGTATGGGGCCCATTAAATTATAATTCATTTGAAATTGTTGAATCTGCTATTCGCAAATTAAAATGGCCAATACCTCGTGAGCAAATAGATAAATGTGCTGATATATGGAATGCGCTGTATTATAATTTTATAGGTGAAAAACGATCTATGTTGCGAAGGCAAGGTAATCGAGGAAGTAGATTGGTTTCACAGTGGACTGCTCTATCTGCTGAATCCAAAGAGGCGGCGTCTCAAGTTGCAGGCAAGTTCATGAATGGGAATATTTAATCAATAGTAAAAATTGAAGTCGACATTTCTAAATGTTATGTTCCAAAGATGAGCAACAACACCGGATACAATTCAGGGGATCAAAACCGACCCAACAAAAAAGAGCACCGCAAAGAGTTCATGAGATATGTTCGTGCAATTGAAGAACGCGGCGACTATAATAAAGTCATTATGGCAATAGATGATGATGTTTGGACTCTTGCTAAATACGTTTTCAATGAGAGAATGTTTGATAATAATACAAACTTCAACAATTATTGTCGCGTAAAACTTTTTAATAAACCTACTAAAAAATCACCATATCAACTAAAAGCTAATAAAAAAAGCGAGGAGCTCTTCACGAAATATAATATGGAGCTCTTCACGAAATATAATATTTTCATTCATTCTGGAGATATTGGAGTTGAACTTATGGAGGGCAAATATAAAGAAAGAGAAATTGGCCTCATCTGGTATGATGGCGTCACTGGTTGGCCTGGTACCAATGGAGGTGAGTTTCGATCGCCAAAGGAAGTATTGTGCGATATCAGTTTAAATAAAAACATTATTGCATTCGGTGGAATTGTGATGTTGACTTTAAATGTGGGTCGCAAAAATACAGGTAAAGGCGAAAAATATAATAAAGACATAAACAAGGATTTGATTAATCAAGAATCAATCTATTCAATTCGTAAAGAAAAGTTTTCTTGTTACCAAGACACAAAAACTAAAATGCTGTTATTCATCTACAAATACCAAAAAAACAAAAACTATTCTAAAAAGAACACTTTTACAGGTGATTCAAGCGAAGAAAGAGTTGCTAAAATCGCCCGCAAAGATGAAGATACGGATGATAATGGTGACTTTAAATATAATGAGCTTATCAACGACCTTAAAAATAAGTTGGCGGATGAACCTGTCGCTGACGATACTTCTAAAATCATCACCGAAACAGATAACAACAATATTGTTTTAGTTTCTAAAGATGATGATTCTGATGATGAGTCTGAAGAAGATTTTAATGATGATTCTGACGATGATTCTGAATCTGAAGATGATTGTGACGATGATTCTGAAGAAGAATTTGACGATGATTGTGACGATGAATCTGAAGATGATTCCGAGGAAGATTTTGATGATGAATCCGAAGAAGAATCCGAAGAAGAATTTGATGATGATTCTGAAGACGACTCCGATGATCTCGACACATGCAACACAACCTTTCAACAAGAAGTTGATGACATCACTCGCAAAGGCACCAAACGCAAACGACCATTGGTGAATTACGAGGAATAATTGTAAAAAATAAAAACTGATTGTGATTTTTTTAATTTTATTATTGAATTGATTTCAGCAAATCAGGCGGGATTTGTGAAATCAAATAAATGGTCTTTAAATCAATCTGCTCGCGAATTAGAGTTTCTTTTTTCATTCTCATTAGAGTCGCCATGGTAACTCCATTCTCAAATTTGTCCCAATCTGTTCGAAGTTTTTGTTTAGCTACCATACTGTACAACTCAACAACTTTTCTTCCAAGATCAGTATCCCAAGGGTGCCGAAGTTCACCTTTACCAACATATGGACCTCTCGGTGTATTGCAAGCATAACTGGTAAGACACTCAACGGGTCGTTGTAGAGGAGTAAGTGAGCATCCAGTAGAACATAGAAATATGCAAGTACCTTTTGGCGAAAATCCGACAATTCTACCGGGTATTTCTTTCTGTGTACGGGGTCGGAGCATCCCAATAGTTGGTTTATTTTTATCTTGCAAGAACCAAAAATCAAGTTGCACGAATTTAATATTATTTTTAAGAGCTTCAAGAAAACTGGGAGCCGTGATTTCTCCAATTACGAGGCTAGCTATCCATTTGAGAAAACCCATCGGATCCCAAAATCCTGGTAAGTTGTGACATGTCAATCGGCAACTTGGACAGTCGCAGTTTGGATATAATTTAGGATCAACAAGTGGTAGCAAAAGAGGATTCATTTTTCTACAATCACTTATTATCTCTTCTATATCCACAGAAGGTTTTATCTGTAAAGCGATCTTCTTCTCATTGAAACACTCAGGTCGATTGGATGTTGAAGCATTGTTTGAAGATGAAGCATTGTTTGATGAATTCATCTGATTGCAATTTGAAACGCAAGTTGTCTCTAAAATAAAAAAAATATCAATTTCAATTTTTTCCAAAGTAATGTTATTAACTGTCGTTAATAATACAGTTGCTGTCTCCACACATGCTGTTCACAACGTTATCAATTTTATTCTTGTTTGCTAGGTAATATCCAACATAAGACATAATATTGGCCCCTTTTTTCGCATCAATAAGATTTGAACCTACTCTGTAAAAACTGTCGTCAACAATTGTATCTCCTCTAAGAAGCTCTAACAACTTGATGTTTTTCTTTTCTGCAAACACGAATTCTGAGTAAGGCGCATTAATAATATAATAATAAATTCTGTTAAGAATAGCCTCTACTTCTGTAAATGTTAAAATAATTTTATGATTATTATATGTGCCATTAATTGCGATTTGATCGGTGGTTTTTAAGTCCATTTGTTCTTCATCAAAATTAATTTTTTGCAGCCCGAGAATTTTTCCCGGGAATTTATAAATGCAATTACATGAAAATATTTCTCTGCTAGTTGATTTTGATTTTTTACTAGAATCAATTTGCAAAGACTGAATGGACAAACTCTTGAGTGCATTTATAGCATTAAGTGCTTGTTCCAGTTTAATGCGGTATCCTTCTGCTAATCTTGACGCTTCCATTAGTTCAAGTGATATATCGTGAATTTCTTGTTTTGGACCACTAACTGATTCAATTATTTCTTGATTATATACAGCGGCCCATTCTAGTTCTTCAATTTTTATGTTTTTGTCTTTTAGTTCATTTTCGAGCGAAGAATACTTTTTTTGTAAGCCAGCAATCTCATCTTTAAGAGACTGAATTGTATCGCTGTCGGTGGGAATGGTGGGCTCAGGCTCGGATTCTGGTTTTACCCCATATAGGTTTACATCATTTTCAAATGAGTTGTTTTGAAGCGTATTTTGGCAAGGAGGCGTGTCTCTGTTATAATTATCAAATGATTCATCAAGCGATTTATCAATTATATCTGATAAATTAAGAATATTATCTTTAGTATGGTCTGCAGGCTCCGCATCGAAAAAATCTTGGAAGTTTTTGATTTCTTGTTCATTTGTAGATGTAGGATGAATATTCATAATATATTCATTATATTGGTTTGTTTCATTTTCCGCTACAGCAATCTCATTATCAATAGACGGGATCGTATCACTCATTTTTGAGACTTTATATATAAAAAAGAAAGATTTCAATTTTATTTTTATGCATTATCATCCACAGACATATTAAGAGAGCAACTGGAATTCTTAAGATTACCGTGTGGTCTTGTTTCGCTGTTCACACTGCTAGAATTTTCCTTTTCTTTTGCCTTTTTTATTATTTTAATTAAGTGGATTTCTAGTGCATGATAATTAGAAAACAAATGAACTTTTTGGTGCTCAATAGACGCGCTTTCAATTAACACTGCCACTAGAGTTGAATTCTCTCCATATATATTTTGTTCAATTTCCAGTGGAGGCCTTATGATGCAAATTTTACTAGGACAGGAGTTACTACTTAACACATTTTGTGGAAGAGTAACCACCAACGTAACAAAATTATGAGCCAATTCTATGTTGCAATTGTACTTTGCACATAGAGCCATTATTTTGTTACAAATATAATTTGTAAATAAATGTGTGTTTTTCATGAAACCAAGTTCATCCTGCATTTTTGGTTGGGCGCTTGCCTGCAACTATAATATATAATATACCATATCAATTTTTGCCACAAAAAAATAAAAGCTAGGTGCTTTTATTTTGGGTTGGTTGGGGACTATATTGAATCATTTATTCCTCCGGAATACCAGAGAGTGGGTTGGTGGGCGTGACAACGACATCGGTAGTAGGGTACTTCTCGTCTTCGAAATTGAGTCGGCGTTGTGCCGGCGACCCATTTGGAAACGTACGCGGAACGCGTTGACCTTCTGGCTTCTTGGGGGCTGGCGGTGGTCCATTCGTCTTGTTCGTGGCGGGAGTGGCGGGAGTGGTGGGTGTGTTGTTGAGTTGTTCGGCCATTTTCAAATTCTTGATTTGTAAAACTATACAAAAGTCCATTTCAATTTTTTCCACTCTTTAAGTAGAAAAAATAGCTTAGATACCATTTTTTCCCTCTCTTTCTCTCTGTAAAATCATCCTATATAGAGCTTATTATATATTGAATATAGAGATAACCTGCATAGGCCTCTGTTCAAAATTAAAGAAATTGATGATATTATCAGCAAAAAGCCCGTTAAACATATACTTTGAAATTAGAGGATTTGTGATATCATCGGCCAGCAACTCAACTAAGGAGTCGCTGAGCGACTTCTCAGTATCCGAGTGTATAATAAGTTTTTTGCCACTGCAATAGCCTTCCGACGTCTTCCATTCACAAGGCAGGTAAACATTGGGGAATTTAAGATTAGTCAAGTCAAGATCTTTTTCCACACTAAAGTACTTGATTATCTTCTTTAACTCGGTAATTAAGGATCCTCTCGACATATTCTGCATTTTATTAAGTGTAACTCTATCAAATTCATATGTTTGCGAAGTCATCGATTTAATAAGTTCTTTCTTATCAAAATGCTTATAATAATACACAGTGATGTGATTCATAATAGACTCAAAATCAACGCTATCTTTGTCTAGTATCTCGGCAAGCATAGTTGCAAAGTTAGCAAATGATTTGCGAAAATTAGTATCTTCTATTAATTTAATAATTTTATTACGAATAGTTGTATTCCTTTCTTTTTCTATGTAATTTGTGAATTCTATCACAAGTAAATTATATATGTTATTTTTATATAAACCCGCATTGGCCAATTGCTTTCTATCATCTCCTGTTGGTGCAAGATTCTTTGCTATAGTCATATTAACATCAAATGGATCAAATCCCAATTTTTCCACTGGTAATTTTCTAAGTTGCTTATCAATAATATTTGCATAGTAGACTAAACCACCTCCACGTAAGCCAATGATATTCTCCGGATTCTCATCATTAGCAAGTGCAATATAGCTAACTGGTCCAATATCTACCTTTGTCTTAGTAACTTCGTCAATAAATGTCTCAAGTACAGATAATTTTAGTTTATAGTCTTTTAAGCGAAATATATCAAATACCACAGCTATACCATCTGAGATGTTTGAAGAATAATCGCAAGCCACGTATATATTTTCAACACTATTTGTTTTATCTTCTGCCGCACGCTGCAAAATTAAAGCATATACTAAATTGCGCTTATTAACATATTTCTTTTTAATGCTGTACACAGGATGCTTAGAAATAAAGTCCTTAATCACTTGCATATTAAAAATGTTCGGAATAGGATCTACTGTTGATAAAATCGAGAAAATATCATTAATAATTTCATTCTGATTAGTAAACAAAGTTGTGGTTATTTCTCGCTGTCTAAAGAATAACTCAATGTTGATAATGAAAATAGGGAAATAGTCTTCGATGGGAATTGAGGTTGAAGATCGAATATTCCTGCTTAACACCAACATATATTTGCGATTAGATTGTTTATTGCTCGAAAGCATCTCCCATCGCAATGCATCCGTAATTAACAAATCAGTGACAGTTCCTGTACCATCCGGATCATTAAACACAATCACGCA
>Ga0172362_10004030_pt1 | contig 12734 bp, 12 predicted proteins | sample LakKivs1_kivu2a2_FD_114534 | JGI IMG/M metagenome (GOLD analysis project Ga0172362, IMG submission 114534) | Sediment microbial communities from Lake Kivu, Rwanda - Sediment s1_kivu2a2 | ecosystem: Environmental > Aquatic > Freshwater > Lake > Sediment | place: Rwanda: Western Province, Lake...
CCATCCGCTCATGGTTTCTGCTCCGCTTTGGCGTTCAGGCGGTTTGTGCCGCAGCTGAAAACACACGCCGGGCGAGCCCGGCGGCTAAATGTGGTTGCCATTCAATCCGAAATCCGCAATCCGAAATCGCCGTTGCATCACACCAGGTCCATCAGGTACTGGTGGGTGCGGTCGACGGCCGCCAAGTACTTGGCCATGCCCTGGAACATGCGTTCCAGGACGAGCATGGTGGCGGCCTCTTCGTTGATGTCCACGCCGCTGGTGTCGTTGCGCTGGCGCGTGAGTTCCTCGAGCAGGTTCTGGAGGCTTTCGCTGCGGGCCTCGCGCAGGGCCACCCACTGACCCACCCGCGTGACGACCGCCCGGAAGGCGTCGGCCGGGATGTCGCCGTCGAGGCCCGCCAGGGGCGTTTCGCCCACGCCGATCATGCGCCGCAGGTTCAGGTTATCCAGGCCCGGCGTGCCCAGCGACGTGGCCAGGCAGGAGGCGTCGGTCTGAATCCGCGACACCACGCCCATCGTGTCGGACGTGGTGCCCGAGAACAGGGTGTTGATGCCGGCCGCCGCCAGAAACCCCGTCGGGTCCGACCGGGCCAGCGCGTCGACGGTAAACGCCTCGCCGTCGTTCAGTGTGCCGAGGCCCATCGAGACGGACAGGCCGTCGCCGAGGTCGAGCGGCTCGCCGGCCTCGTAGCCGAGGCCGACGCCCAGGGTGCGGAGGAGTTCGCCGCCCGCGTTGCGGACCTCGATCGTCAGGCCCGGCGTCACGCCGACCTGGCCGGTGCCCACCACCGTGGCCGTCAGGGTCTGGTTCGTCTCCCCCGCGTATACGCCGGCGAGCGTGGGGGCGGCCGTGCCCGTCAGCGTGCTCGAGGCGGGGTCGGCCGGCAGGACGGGCAGGAAGTCGAACTCGTAGCCGGCCTCGGCCACCAGGTGGAGCCGGGCCTCGGTCACGCCGGCCGAGAGGTGCGGGACGGCGTCGAACTTCGCCGCCATGTCGGCCAGCGTCTCGGTCGAGGGGTCGGCGACGGTCACGGTGTATCGGACGGCCTCGCCGGTGGCGGTGTCGATAAGGCGGACGTGGATGTCGCCGGCCGAGACGGGCATGGCCCAGTCGGCGATGGGGCCCTGGGCCATTCGCCAGCCGGTCAGTTCATCGAACGAGCCGGCCCGGCCCACGCCTTCGACATGGAACGCGTTGACGCGGCTGATGATCTCGGCCGCCAGCGTGTCGAGGTCGTCCTTGACGGAGGGCAGGAACTCGTTGTAAAGGGCCAGCAGGCCGCTCAGCCGGCCGCCCTCGGCCTCGGCATCGTAGTGGGTGGCGTCCTTGACCGAGACGCCGATCGTGCCCAGCCCGGTGTGATCGACCTCGATTTCCGTCAAGTGGCTACCGAGGACGAGCGGCGTGCTCCAGGCATAGACGTTGTAGGACCCGTCCTCGCCGGTGACGAGGCGGATGCCGGCCACGTCCGTCAGTTCCGTCAGGGCCCGGTCGCGGATGTCGAGGAGGTTGGCGTCGGAGCACCCGCGGGCCTGGAGGTCCCGGACGATGGTGTTGCTGGTGGCGATGCGTCCGGCGAGGTCGTTGATCTGGTCGGCGGCCTGGCGGGCCTCGCGGAGGACCTGCTCCTTGAGTTCGAGGATCGCCTCGCCGAGGATGTGGAACTGGGCGGCCAGGTTGTAGGCGGCGCCGAGGGCCTTCTCGCGGAAGGCGGGGCTGTCGGGCTCGGAGGCCAGTTCCTCCAGGGCGCCGAAGAAGTCGCTGATGGCGGAGGCCAGGCCGCCCGTCGTCATGTCGCCCAGCAGACTTTCGAGCGACGCCAGGATCGTCTGTTCCTGATCGGCCTGGCCGAGTTCCGGCCGCTGCTTCCAGATTTCGGTCTCCAGCAGGACGTTGCCGGTGCGGCGGATGCCGGTGACCTCCGCCCCCAGACCGACCGCCATGACCGCCATGGCGTCGGCCATGAGCGGCGAGATGATCGGTTCCTGGCGGTGGTACCCTTCGGTGGCGGCGTTGGCGATGTTGTTGCCGATGATCTGAAGCGCCTGCCGGGCCACGTTCAGGCCGCTGATCGCGATTTCCTGTCCGCTCATGGTCTAGAGCCTGGCGTCGAGCATGGCTTGGCCGGACGGGCGTTCCGGCGAGCCGTCGGTTCCATAGGTGCGTGCCCCGGCCGTCCTGGGCACGAGGGCCGCCAGCAGCGACCGGCTGACGCGGGCAGCCTCGCCGACGAAGACGGCGGTGAGCAGATACTGGCGGCGGACGGCATCGGCAAGGCCCCGAAGCCGTTGGCGCCGCCGGCCGACGCGGTCGGCGTCGGCCGCGGGCAGGTCGCGCTCCAGCCGCCCGAGCGTCACCTCGCGGACGGGCCGGCCGAGCGCCTCCGCCAGGCGGACCCGGGCCCGATGCCGGCGCCGCTCGGCCTCCTCCAGGCGGGCCGGCATCTGGTCCAGGTCGTGCATCATCCGCCCAAGGGCCTCGTCGTCGAGCCGACTGACCGCCTGGGCGGCCGACTCCAGGTGCCCGAGCACCTCCTGCTGAAGGGCCGCCGTCTCGTCCAGCGCGGCGAGCAGGTCCTCCAGCGGCGCGTCGATGGCAACCGGCGCCTGCGTCATGCCTGCGGTCCTTGTGCGGGGGACGCCGGCGGGTCGCCGCCGGCCAGGTCCAACTTGCGGGCCAGGTCTTTCCAGAGCCCGACGCCGCCCTTCTTGGCCATCTCCTCGGCCAAATAGAACCAGAAGAGGCCCTCGATCTGGCGGCCGGCCGGGCTGGACAGGAGGCCCCCGTCGGGCACCGTCTCCCGCATCGCCTCGACGAGGCGATGGAGGAGGATGGCCTCGAAGCCGCGGGCGGCCTCCAGGCCGCGGGCCATTTCGGCGGCGTCCACGGCTTCACCCTCACCCCCACCCTCTCCCGTCAAGGGAGAGGGAATACCCAGGTGGCCGCCGAGGGCGGCCGAGGAAATCATCTCGGCCCCCAGGAGCGACGCGTCGGTCGGGTTCAGGGCGTCCATCGTGCGTTCCTCATGACCCGGCGGCTAGATGACCTTCAGGTCCGCCTGGAGGGCGCCGGCCTGCTTCAGCGCCTGGAAGATGGAGATCAGGTCGCGCGGCGTCAGGCCCATGGCGTTCAGGGCCCGGGCCAGGTCCTGGACCGAGACCTTCCGCGTGACGACGTTCAGGGGCCCCTGCTCTTCGATGGCGGTGATCTCGGTCCGGTGCATGCGTTCGCTGGTGCCGGTCCGCGAGAACGGCAGCGGCTGCGACACGAAATCCTTCTCCTGCGTGACGATGGACAGGTTGCCGTGCGAGATGGCCACTGTCGAGATGCCCACGTTCTCGCCGACGATGACCGTGCCGGTCCGCTCGTTGATGACCACGAGCGCGGGGGCGTCGACCTTGACCTCGAGCAGGCCGATGCGGTCCAGGAAGCCGCCCAGGTGGGCGGGCGCCAGGCCCGCCGGCAGGCGGACCTGGACGGTGCCGGCGTCGAGGGTGGCGGCGGCGTCGGGAAAGACCGCGTTGATGGCGGCGCGGATGTCCTCGGCGGTGGAAAAGTCGGGGTTGCGCAGGTTCAGCATGATGGCGCCGTTGCGGACGAAGGTGGCGGTCTCTTCGCGTTCGATGTTGGCCCCGCCGAGGATGCGGCCGACAGTCGTGTGGTTCTTCGAGACGCTGCTGGCCTGTCCGGAGGCCGAGAATCCGCCCATGATGATGGGCCCCTGTCCGACGGCGTACACCTGGCCGTCGGCCGCCAGGAGGGGCGTCATCAGCAGCGTGCCGCCCTGGAGGCTCTGGGCATCGCCGATGGCCGAGACCTCCATGTCGATGCGCTGGCCCAACCGGCCGAAGGGCGGCAACTCGGCCCGGACGATGACGCTGGCCACGTTCTGGCCGGCCAGGTCCGCCGGGTCCACCGACAGGCCCTGCCGGCGGAGCACGTTCGCCAGGGCCCGGGTGGTGACGGCCGCGGTGTCGCCGGTGCCGTTCAGGCCGACCACCAGGCCGTAGCCCTGGAGCGGGTTGCCGCGGATGCCCTGGATGTCGGTCACGTCCTTGATGCGTTCGGCGCGGGCCTCCGGGGCGGCCCCGAGGGCCAGGACGAGGGTCAGCGCCGCTGCCAAGATCCATCGAGCCATGTCACATCCTCCCCGGGCGTCGGTGCGGCTTACCACGGGCTGAGCCAGTTCAGGAGGCGTCCGAGCCAGCCGGGCGTGGTCCACTTGGGTTCGTGGCCCTTGACCTTGACGGTCATGCGGAAGTCGGCGACCTGGTCGCTTCGGACGGAGTTGTCGAAGGCGATGTCGCTGGGGCGGACCACGCCGCCAATCTCGATGATCTGCTCGTCGCCGTCGGTGTGCCGCCGCCGCGAGCCGATGACGACCAGGTTGCCGTTGGGCAGCACGTCGCGGACGGCGACCGTGATACGGTCGGTGATGAGGCGGTCGGTTTCATACTGGGCCTCGCCCTTGAAGTCGCTGGCGGCCTGGCTCTGGAGGTTGACGTCGGGCACGACGAACGTGCCGTCGCGGTTGCCGTACCACTGGCCGACGTCGCGGAGGTTGATGGTGCCGGCGGCGGTGGCGCTGCGGTTGGAGGTCTTCTGGCCCTCGCGGGTGGTGTCGTTCTCGATGACGCTGTGCTCGTTGATGACAATGGTGAGGGTGTCGCCGACCTGGCGGGCGGTGTCGTCCTCGTAGACGCGGACGTGCCTCTGTCCGGCGGCGCCCTGGGCCTTGGCCCAGATGGAGTCGGCCCGGGCCCCGGCCGCCGCCGCGGCGATCACGAGCGCCAGCGCGCCGAGCGTTGCGATGGTTCGCGTGTTCCTCATGCGTTTACCTTTCCGCCATCAGGGGTTCGACGGCGCCGTCGTGCATCACCTGGGCGAGCACGATGCGCCCGGAATCGACGTTCTGGACCCGGATGCGGTCGCCGGGCCGGCCGTCCTCCAGGGCCTTGCCCACGGCCGTGACGGTGAAGCACTCGCCCGCCAGGCGCATGACCACGCCCTCGTTGCGCCGCACGACGACCTCGGCCCTGGCCGACTGGACCAGGCCGGGCAGGACCTCGGCCCCGACGGCAATGGCCCGGACCGCCGTCCCGCCGAACGGAACCGACCAGTCGCCGGGGTCGGGCGTGTCGGCGGTCTCGAGGCGGACCTCGGTGTTCTCCGGCGCGATGACCTCGCCGGGGGCGATGTCGCGCGCCGCCACCAGACGCCGGTGCGGGTACGCCAGGCGGAAGAGCACGTCGGCGGAGCCGACGGCCTGGCCGTCGGCCGTCACCGTCACCGTCACCTTGGCCTCGCCGCGGGCGTGGTGCGGCGCCAGGACCGCCCCGAGCGCCACCTGGCTGCCGGCCGGCGCGACGAGGGCGTCCGGCGACCGAAGCAGCCGCCACCGGCACTCGGCCGGCGCCGGTCGGACCTGCTCGAGAAACGCCCGGGCCGCCACGGCGACGGCCTCGGCCGGCGTCACGGCCTCGGCCCGCGTCACGACCACCTGGTCTGCCCCGGTGAACCGGATGCGGTCGCCCTTCACGCCGTGCGTCGCCAGGCGGGCGGCCAGGGTGGCCCGCTCGAGGACGAGCCGCTCGCCCGACCACGGCGTCCTGCCCATGGCGATGGTCTGGCACTCGGCCAGGAGCGCCGCGTCGTCGCTCTGGAGGACCGCCACGTCGCCCAGCCGCAGCGCGGCACCCTCGGCCCGGACCGACCGCGGCACGTGCACGCGCAGGGCCGCCGGGGGACCGTCGGCGCACGCGGCGGCGCAGGCGGCCATTACGACGGCACCGGCCAGCAGCAGGCGGACGCCCTTCATAGCGCCTCCTAGCGGACGAGGTTGTTCGCGGTCTGGAGCATCTCGTCGCCGGCCCGGATGGCGCGGGCGTTGATCTCGTACGCCCGCTGGGCCGTGATCAGGTTCACCAGTTCCGTGACCATCTGGACGTTTGAGCGTTCCAGGAACCCGCCCTGGATGCTGCCGAACCCCTCTTCGCCGGCCGTGCCCTCGACGGCCGTGCCGCTGGCGGGCGTTTCCGCCAGCAGGTTCCCGCCCTCCGACGACAGGCCCGACGCGTTCGGAAACCGGACCAGTTGAATCGTCCCCACCTGCGAGGCCGTGTTCTCGGCGCCCTTGAATACGTTGACGGTCCCGTCGGCCCCCACCGCAATGGACCGCGCATCGGACGGAATCGTCACCCCCGGCTCCACCTGGTAGCCGCTGGCGGTGACCACTTCGCCGTTGGCGTTGATGCGGAACGAGCCGTCGCGGGTGTACCGCTTTTCGCCGCCGGGCATGAGAACGGTGAAGAAGCCGTCGCCCAGGATGGCGAGGTCGAGGTCGCGGCCGGTGTTTTCGAGTTCGCCCTGCGTGAAGATGCGCAGCGTGCTGGCGGGGCGGACGCCCGAGCCCAGTTCGAAGCCGGTCGGCGCCTCGATGCCGGCGGCGACCTCGCGGCCGGGCTCCTGGAGCCGAAGGTACACCAGGTCCTGGAAATCGATCATGGTCCGCTTGAAGCCGGCGGTGTTCATGTTCGCCAGGTTGTTGGCGATGGTGTTGACGGTCATCTGCTGGGCCGTCATGCCCGTCGCCGCCGTTGAAAACGCTCGGAGCATCGCTCACCTCCCCTGCGTCAGGCCATGGCGACGCGCATCAGGTCCTTGCCGCGGTCGCTCTTGCTAGCCATGACCTGGACGTTCGCCTGGTACAGCCGCGTTACCTTGATGAGGGCCACCAGTTCGCGGACGGCGTCGACGTTCGACGCCTCCTGGAAGCCCTGCTGCGCGGTCGTCTCGACCGCCGGGCCCGGCCGCGCGCGGCCCTTGGCCACAAACGCGCCCATGCCCTCGGGCTGGAGCACGGAGGGGTCCTCGAACTCCACGATCCGCAGGGCGCCGATGGGCGTGCCGCCGGCCGAGATGCGGCCATCGGACCCGATCTCCACCGCCATCTGGGAGATCGACGGCGGAAGGACCACCGGGCCGCCCGCGCCCGCCACCGAGCGGCCGGACGCATCCACCAGTTGCCCGCGGCTGTTGACGCGGAACACGCCGTTGCGCGTGTACCGTTCGCCCTCGCTCGTCTCCAGGACGAAGAACCCTTTGCCACTGAGCGCCACGTCCAGCGACCGACCCGTCTGGACCAGCCGCCCCTGCGAGAAGTCGATGGCGCTCGTCGCCTTGGTCGCCGGCAGGGCCGACGTCGACGACGCGCTCGTGTCCGCCCCGACGCCGACCTTGGGCGGCTCCTGCGTGAACACGCCGATCTTCCGCTTGAACCCCACCGTGTTGGCGTTGGCCAGGTTGTGGGCGATGGCCTCGTACTCGTGCCCCAGGCCCGTCAGCGCCGAGATCGTCTCGCTGCTCACGCCGTTCCCCGTCAGTCGGCGGCCGCGCGGGCCGAGGCGGGCGTCCCGCCGTGTGCGGCGTCGCGCGCCGTGTCGTTGGTTTCCTTGACGAGCCGGGCCACTTCCGCCTCGGTCACGCACGTCAGTTCCACGGCGAGTTCGGCGGGCCCCGCGTCCGACGGCGTGAACCGCCGCACGACGCCCATTCCGCGGAAGCACCGCGACGCATCCGCCTCCAGGACCACCAGGACCCGCTCGCCGACCGACGCCTCGATCGGCCCTTCGATGCGCAGGCCCGGCCCCGCGATCTCGATCAACATCCCTTCTAAGAACGCTGGCAGCCGGCCGTCCGCACCCTCGTGCACGAAGTCGTACCGGGCCACGTGCACCGGCCGGCGCGTCGCCACGCGGACAAACCGGCGGAGGTTGGTTTTCCGCGGCGCCCCGATGAGCCGGGCCCGGACCATGTCGCTCTCGGCCTGCCCGACGACCACACTGAACTCCCACTGTTCCCGGCCGCGCACCTGCCGCAGCACCGCCGCCGCCCCCGTCCGGAACTCCAGCGGCTCGTCCATCCGGACGGTCACCTCGCGGTTGCCCACGCCCACGACCGTGGCGCCGACTTCCGGCGACGCCCCCGGGTGGGCCACCGTGACGCGGGCGTCGCGGACCAGGCCGGAGGCCTCGGCCGACGCCTCGCCCGCGGGGGCCAGGCCCAGTTTCGTCCGCAGCGAGCCCATGACCTCGTGGACCCGCCGGCGGGCCTCGGGCGCCAGGTCGCGCGTGACCCGGTCGACCAGGACCCGCTTCATCCCGTCGTCGAACGCCGACGCCAGCGTCCACGTGTCGCTCAGGGCCTTGGGCTCGGCCGCGCGGGCGATGCGGGCCAGCATGGTCCGTTCGGCGCCCGTCATGTCGACGCGGCCGGCCTCACGACCGAACGCCGCCACCAGCGCCCCGCGGGCACGGTGCCGACGGTAGGCCACCAGGGCGGCAACGACCAGCATGCCCACCAGCAGCAGCGGCATGTAGACCGACGGCTGCGCGAGGTCGGCAAAGTGGAACGAGTCGACGTTCCGCATGGCCTCGAGGCGCTCGGTGGGGCTGAGAGCGGCGACCAGCACGTATTGCCCTATCGCCATGATCATCACCTCGGCCCGCCTTGACGCCTGGTGCGCCTTACCGGATCAGGTTCGAGAGTTCCCGCAGCATGTCGTTGGTGACGCGGATGGTCCGCGCGTTGGCCTGGTACCCGTTCTGAGCCTGGATGAGGTTGACGAACTCCTCGGCGGTGTCCACGTTCGACCGTTCGAGCGAGCCGCCGTTGACGGCCCCGGCCCCGCCGGTCAGGGCCTGCGTGGGCATCGGGTCGCCCGAGTTGCCGGACGTGGTGAAGTACGACCCGCCCACGGCCTCGAGGCCCGCCGGGTTCTGGAAGGTGGCCACCTTCAGGCTGGCGATGTTGCGCCGAACGCCGTTGGTGAACATGCCCACCAGCACGCCGTCGCGGCTGACCGAGAGGCTCGACAGGTACCCCGCCTCGTAGCCGTCCTGGCCGCTGGCCGCCACCGTCGACGGGCCGCCGAACTGGCTCAGACCGTTGAACTGGCCGATGGTGCCGAAGTCCAGGCTGATGATCGACTGGGTGGACCCGGGCCCGTCGAGTCGGGCGCGGATGGCCAGTTCGTCGGGCGTGGCCCCGCCCAGGCCGGCGAAACTGCCGTCGGCGTTGAACTGGATGCCCCGCACGCGCCGGTCGTCCGGGCTGTCGAACAGGATGTTGCCCGTCATGTTCGTCACCACCATGTCCCATGTGTCGTCGGCATCGGTCCGGACGAAGGCGACCGAGATGACGTGTCCGATGCCCTGCATGTCGAAGATCTCGACGTTGGCGCTCTTGGTCTCGCGTCCGCCGGCCGCCAGGTGCTGGAAGTACGTCGGCATCGTCAGGCTTCCCGCCCCGCTGTATGCCATGTAGATATCGGTTTGGCTATAACCGGCCACCGCGTCCGTGAGCCGGATTTCGCCGTTTACCAGCGACGCCGTCGATCCGCTGAACGCCCCGCTGATCTTCGCCAGCAGGTCGCCCAGCGTCGTGCCGTCCTGCCCCGCCCCGCTGCCGATCGTGAACGTGGCGGTGACGTCCGACCCGTCGGCATCCTTGCCGCTGATCGTGATCGTCTCGCCGTCCGAGATGCCGGTGGCCTGGTCCAGGTCCGCCAGCAGCGAGGTCGTCGACGCCACCGCACCACCCACCGTGTACTGGGTGCCGCTCGTCAGCTGGTTCGTGAGCGGGTTTTCGGCGTCGGCGCTCAGGTTGCCCGTGAACGAGACCGTCTCGGTCGGCCGGGCCGGCAGGGCCATGTCGTACGGAATGCGGATGTCGTTCGAGGACGGGTCCTGGAATCCTTCGGCCACGCCCTCGATGCCCAGCCGCTGCACCCGGTACCCCGTTGACGGATCCACCAGGTAGTACTGCGAGTCGACCGCGAACGTGCCGACACGCGTGTACATGTCTTTGAGACCGTCGCTCAGGACGAAGTACCCCGCCCCCTCGATGGCCATGTCGAGCGGCTGGCCGGTGTGGACCATCGTCCCCTGGCCCATGTTCCGGTCGATGCTGGCAACCGTGGCCCCGCTGCCGATCTGCTGCGGGTTCGTGCCGCCCACTCGCTCCTGCGGCTGGGTGGCCTCGCGCAGCGTTTCGGCCAACAGTTCCGAGAACGTCACGCGGCTCGACTTGAACCCGTACGTGTTGACGTTGGCCAGGTTGTTGCCGGCCACGTCGAGCATCTTCTGATGCCCCTGAAGCCCCGAAACCGCCGCCATTAGTGAATCACTCATCGTCGGCCTCCTTCAGGGAGCGGCCTCGGCCGGCCTACTCCCGGATTGCCAGGACGGCGTCCAGGCCCACCTGCCCGTCGCCGACCTGCAGCACGAATGCCCCGTCGGTTCTCTCGACCCCGGAGACACGGCCGGCCCCGACCGTGCCGTTGCTCGTCACAAACGTGACCTCGCGGCCGATCAGGGAAGCGGCGTAACGCGCCTCCGCCATCACCATCGCATCCGCGAACGTCGTCCCGAATCCCTTCAGGTCCGCCAGGTTTGCGTTGACCTCTTCCAGTTGCTCCAGCGATGAAATCTGCGCCAGTTGGGCCGTCATCTCGCTGTTGTCCATCGGTTCCAGCGGGTTCTGATTCTGCAACTGCGCCACCAGCAGTTTCAGAAACTGGAATCGCAGGCCCTCGCTGCTCGTGTCGACGCCGGAGACCTCGGCCATTGCTCGCTCCTAGACCTGCACGTTCACCGATCCTGCGGTCCCAGCCCGGGCCTCGCCGGACGCCCCGGCGTCGGCCTCGACCGCCTCGTCGAGCTCGTCGGACGCCACGCCCGACGCTTCGCCCGACCCGCCGGGCCGCGGCCCGTCCTCACCCGCCCACGCGTCGGCCTGGGCCTGGCCGTCGCGGAACGCCGCACCGGCGTCCGCCTGGTGCCCGTTCTGCTGCTCGGTCAGGCCGAAGTCGAGCCGGCGGATCTCGATGCCGTCCGCCTGGAGCCGCGCGACCAGCGGCGCTGCCTCTTGCTGGAGTTTCGTCAGCGTCTCGGGTGCCTCGGCCCGGATGATACCGTGGATGCCGTCCGCCTCGTTCCGCAGGAGGATTCGGACCTGCCCCAGTTCGGGCGGGTTGAGGTTCACCAGGATCTGCCGGTCCGTCTGGCCGCCGGTGGCCCGAATCGACTCGGCCACCTGACCGGCGGCGTCGCCCAGGCCTTGGCCGGTCTGCCCGGCCTCCGCCGGACGCGCCGCCGCCCCGCGGACCACCGCGGCCGCCTCCGGCACCGCCGAGCCGTGACTTGCCGCCACGGCCTCGCTGCGGCCCTCGGCCGCCGATAGGGCCGCAACCTGCGGCTTGGCCTGCGTCCCCGTCGCGTGCGACGCCCGGACTGCCGTCGCCTCGCCGTCCGCCCGCTCGCCCTTCGCCGCTGCCGACGCGGTCGGCTTCTTGTTCTGGCCAGCGGCCACGGCCTCGGCCGCCCGGGTCCGCTGGGCGTCGGCCTTGCCCGCCTGGCCGGCCATCTTCTCGCCCTGCGCATGGGCCTGCTCGGCCGTTACGACCGTCTTGGCCTGGGCCGCTTGGGCGGTCAGCACCTTCCCCGAGGCCTGCGAAACGGCTTGGGCAACCGCCTTTTCCGCGGTCATCGAGCCGTTTGCCGCCTTCGCATCGCGTTTCGCCTGGCCCGCGCCGGCCGACGCATCGGCCTTGGCGGCAGTCGAAGCCGCAGCGTCCGTAACCGATTTCGCCCCAGAAATTGCGACAAAGGCCTGTCCGGCCCGTTTTCCGGCCTCGCCGGCCGCCGTTGCAGTCGGTAGCCGACCGCCCTTCCCGTCCGCCGCGACCGAGGCGCTCGTGGGTAGTTTCGGCTCCGGAGCCGTGCCGATGCGGCCAGCGGGGCTGGCCGAGGCGGCGGTGCCGCTCTGACGGCCCGCCAAGGCCGTTTGGGCTGGGGAAGAGGCCAGTTGAGCGGCAATTGCTGCCGCAAAAGTTCCGTTTTTCGCCCCAGGAGTGGCTGTCAGCTTGGCCGATGGTGCCCGGGCAGAGGCGGTGACCGCTGTTTCCCGTCGCCCAGACGTCGAAGAATTCTGGCAAATTCCGCCTTTTTTCGGGTTTTCTGCCGCTTCCGGCACCACCGCCGGCCCGTCCCCGGCCGGGCCGATTCGCTCGGCCGGCGCCTCGCTCCGGGAGCGGGCCCGGCCCGTTGTCTCGTCGCGGGACCTGTGATAGGGCGACACGGAGGGCGCATCGGCCCCGTCTCGCCGAGGGGCCGGGCGGGCGGCGTCGGGCGAAGGCAACCCGTCGGGTGCGCGGGCCGGCCCGTCGGTCCGGTCCTGGGCGGAAAGCCGATCCAGACGGTCCTCCTGGCGCCAGGAACCGCGGTCGGAGGCTGAACCGGCCGCCTGGCCCATCCTGGCCGGGCCGGCGGGCTGCCACAAGATGTCGTTCAGAGTCGCGGTACCAAGGGCCTGCATAGTGACCTCCTGCGGCCGGAAAGGAGGGCAAACGCCGTGCCAGGGTCCGCAACGGGCGGGCGTGATTCACGCAAACCATTGTTTCAGCAGGACTTACGACAGGAAGGAGTTCCGCGGAGGGCCCGCACGCCGCCCCTCACGGTGCCCGGCGCGGCGGAGGTTTCTGCCGGCAACCGGAAGAATCGTCCGGATGCCAGGGCCGCCGGAGGCGTCGGAGTCAATGTGGGCCTTGACGCGGCGGTTGAGGCCGTCGTACTCGTACCGGGCGTGGACGCGTTCGCCATCGGCGACTTCCACGAGGCGGTTCTGCCAGCGGGATGCCTTCGGCACACGCACCGCAGACGCGGGTGTACGAG
>Ga0172362_10004031_pt1 | contig 12730 bp, 18 predicted proteins | sample LakKivs1_kivu2a2_FD_114534 | JGI IMG/M metagenome (GOLD analysis project Ga0172362, IMG submission 114534) | Sediment microbial communities from Lake Kivu, Rwanda - Sediment s1_kivu2a2 | ecosystem: Environmental > Aquatic > Freshwater > Lake > Sediment | place: Rwanda: Western Province, Lake...
CCCCCCTCCTTCTGATGGTCTAAACAATTATACGTTCCGGCACAGTCTTCCTAAAGTAAAAAGTTTTGGCCCGGGGCTCTTTTGGAACCCCAGGCCAAATTTTAACCACATCCAAGTCGTCAGCGCGGGGTCACGTATCGATTATCAGTCGATTGCCTTTTGGGCTTGTTGTGAATGTACGCCCTGACCGTTGGAGGATGTGGTTCATATTTGCGTCCAAACTAATAGGGTTCCGCTCGAGTCACAAGTGCGCGTTTCTTCTGAGCTACTCCCCCATAATGTTTGGCGGGGGAGGGTCGCTTTGAACGACCGACATCGGCTTTCAAAACCAATGCTCTACCGTGTATGCACCCGTCGTTAGGAAGCGGAACCCCGTTCTATTCGGCTGCGGCCGAGGAACTTTTCAGTTCACCAGTCACACACTCGTGGCTGTCCCGGTCGCATTTGTTTTCTTTGACCTCATGCTAGTCGTGGGTGCGATTTTTCCAGTAGTTTTGGTCTGTTTTACCAATTACCGTGTACGCCTCCACTGTTGGAACATGAGGTCTGTATTTTTTGAACCCCGTACAAGTCGTCAATGCGATTGTGTCCACGAAAACGGGCATCGAACCCGCGACCTACAGATTTGCATTCTGTTGCCCTACCACTGGGCTATTTCGTAAGTGTACGCACCAACTGTTGGGGTACGGAGTCCAATTTTTTCAAAGAACACAGCGAGTCCTAATTTACTTCATAAAAACAAATTTCGCAACCCCCAAAGCTATTTTCTTGTATCCCCCTGATAAATATGACTTTAGGACTTCTTCAATGCCCCAAGATCAATCGTCTTTGCAATCTCCATACCCTTATCATAGTACTGCCAGCGGGCTTCCCAGTTGTTCATGGAGTCCAACTTGGCAGGCATGTTTGCCCAGTTCGTGGACTGGAATGTCAACAACCCATCGTTGACTCCGTCGTACGACTGCTTCATGAAATTCAGCCAGTTGATCTGCTCCAAGGCAGACATGGCTCGAGCCCCACCACCTTCACCTGGATTTATAAAATATTCCAGACCCTTAATGACCCGGCCCAGACTACGACGCTTCTTGTACTCAGTGAAATTGGTTGTGAAATCTGAGTAGCCCCCGCATATTGCCAGGATATGGGTATGATGCCCATTCTTAAGCCAGCCGTTCACACGAGCCTGGGCATATGCCTGCATGAGTGGAAGATTGAAGATGCCTACACCACCATCGGTCCAGAGAGCCTTTTCCTTTTCATCTATCATTTCTCCGAAATAGTACATCGCAGCAAATGACCGACAAGCTGCCTCAGTCATCTTCAACTTGCCATCTTTCTCTTCCCAGCTCTTAAAAAAATGCGTGTGAGCATCACATTCATTCACAGATGTCAGGATGAAATTTATTAACGACTCCCGCATGTAAATCGGGTCACCTATCTGCTGATTATAGACATGAATGAACTCATCCCTGTCATATCTCGGAACAGAAAGCAACCCTCTTGGAGTGAAGATTTTCTTCAGAAGTGACGCTGTCTTCCGATCCGATTCACCCCTCTTACCAAGTAGCAGCTCGTTGAACTTCTTAGCTCTCATACGCTGTGTCGTCAAGATACTGAAGACAACTGCACTTGCCGATGTCGTAACCGCCAGGTCAGCTATCTCAGTAATCGGTTTGTTCAGGGCCTCTTCAATGTACTCAATTTGAGAGGAAATCAGGGGCATCTTCGCTCCACCACCTTCTCCGACTATCACAACATGCTTCTGTTTGTCAGCCATGTTTCTTCTCCCTTTCTAAGATTTCATACCTGGATACAGGTTTCGTTGGCGCAAAGTAAGGCTCTTGTGGCATGACACAGTTTCTGGCAAGTCTTTCTTTGCGTTCCTTCCGTTTCCTTTTTCTTTCATCAAGATAGACCTGAAGACCACATCCAATAATCATCACAAATGGTATGGATACCACTGCGATAAGAATCCGTCCCAGTTCTCTGTCCACTCCAGCGTCCATAGTTAAGGAGTCTCCTGACCGGACAAGCCCTTCTGGCCTCTCAGGATCTCATATCTGGAAAGCCCCACGCTACTGCATAGATGTGTTTTGCTCACTGGAGTCCTCGGGACGGAACTGGCCGGGCCATATGTGAACTCAGTTCGCTCAGAAGTCCCCGAATCATCCCTGATAAGATGTACGAGCTCATTGAACCCATCTCTGGCGGGTTCGGTCATACTTGTAAGTCCTTGTTGACCATTCTCACCAGAAATCCTCGTGCCAGTAAGTCCAGTAATCCCCATAACCCCAGTATAACCCATAACCCCGGTAACGCCTGCGTACCCTCTTTGTGAATGTACTCTCTCAGATTGTCTTCTCTTCTTTTCAATCCTCTTCTCAAGAAATTTTTCTGTAAACCGGGCGACGATTGTAATCATCCCTACTATAAGTACTGGAGTAAGACTTGCAATTATTACGATAAAAACCACGCGCTCACCAGGAGTCATGACATCTCCTTGCCAAATAACCCCCTATAGCATCTGCGAAACAGCTCACTTGGAAACAATTCAAGGATTGAACCTCGATACGATCTGCTCTTAGAATAGCTGATGTTCAAGTAATTCTTAGCCCTTGTACAGGCCACATAAAATAGGCGCTCTTCTTCAGAAAAATCCGTTGACAACTTATGTGGCCATACTCCTTCTTCAACACCCACAATAAAGACCCTGTCAAATTCCAACCCTTTACTCGCATGGGCGGTCATCAATTGGACACCTTTACCACTATCCTTTTCCAGAAAACTGCTTGCCAATATCAGGTCTTCTACCGTCTCATACCCAGAAACAACATCCACGAACGCATCAACCATGAAGATGTCAGATTCCTTACTCAATGTCTGGCGATATCCAGTTTCAAGAATTAACTTCTGAGTAGCTGCTAGAGGAGCATCATTTTTGATTGAATCAAGAAGTCTTAGAAATTGATCCACAGCAGGAATCTCTTTTGCGACTTCTTCAGCATAACTCCGACCCTCGAGGAGAAGCTTTTCCTTTTTTGTCTCTCCAAACCCCCGCTTGGGTGTGTTAATAATTCTGGCAAGACTCTCGATGTCTGATGGATTGCTGGCTGCACGAAGCATCGCTAATAAATCTTTAACTACTCTCCGACGGAAGAAAGGTAAATCCCCAACGACCCTGTACGGTATCTGATGCTTGGAAAATGCTTTCTCAAATTCTAGAGACCGAGCGTTAACCCTGTAAAGGATAGCTGTTTCATCAAAGCGCCTCATCTTGATAAGAGCCTGGGCTATCTTCTCTGCCTCATCTTCATAACTGTTAAAAACGGTGAGGGACACCTGCCCTGTATTGTTAGATTTTGGCACCATCTTCTCACCGAACTGAAGAAACTGATTCGCATGGTTGATTATTTGAGAGCATGAACGGTAATTGTACGTAAGATTACGAAGGGTTGGATTGTACTTATTAATGAAATCACGGACATTATCAGGCCTTGCACCGCGCCACCCGTAGATCGATTGCGAAACGTCACCGACCAGAAACAAGGTCTTCGTAAGATTTGAATCATAGAGTTTAAGAATGATGTCATATTGTATTTGAGAAGTGTCCTGCATTTCATCAACAAGGATGTGTTTCCACAGAGAAATAAACTTGGACTGACAGTCTTGATGCTTGAGACATGACAAAGCATAAACAAGAAGGTCATCGAAATCACAAGCGTTGTTCTTTTTCAAGATGTCCTGGTATTGATTATATATAACCAGGACGTTTCCCTCGAGTTTGTCGGTTGACTGCCCAGACTTAGCTCTGCTGATGGAGGCAAGAACATCATATGGGTTATCCGGAAAGTCTCTTGCCTTGAGAACTGTTTTAACGACTGAAATCTGATCGTCCTCATCATAGATGGTGAAGGGAATCTTAAGTGGTGTGTGTCCAGGAAACTCTCTGATGATACGAACACACATGGAATGGATGGTACTTATCTGCATGCCGTCTATGTTATGACTTTGCCTTAGACGACTTTTCATCTCATTTGCAGCTTTGTTAGTGAAAGTCACAGCACAGATCGATGAGGGGGATGCCCCCGAATCGAGAGTATGAAGAATCTTAGCCACGAGACATCGTGTCTTTCCAGATCCTGCCGAAGCACTGACAACGGTGGGGGATGGGGCAATGATAGCTTCCCACTGTTCTTCATTCAAACCGTATTTCATTTTTTGCCTAATTGAGTCAAGCGTCTTTTCCAATACATTAACATTCTGATCTTTATTGCATAGTCATTCTTCAGAGTTGGATCTGTCTGCATCGCTTTGACTTCTTCTGTCAGTTTCTCTATTTTTTCAATCATTGTTTTTCGTAAGTCTTTGCGAGTCATTGTTTTCCTTTACCCACGTAAGGTAATTGCGTATAAACCTCTTCCTTTCCAACGTATATGGCTACGCTTTCATCCTTTTAAACTGTTTCCATGAAAAAGGGACGGAAATCTCTTCCATCCCTATATAATACCCTGAGAACAATTTATTGTAAAGTTCATTCGTCCGGCCACAACTCTTCGATGGCCGAATCAATCTCTTTCTTAGGCCAGCCCCTTTTCTTTAGAATAGCTTTTAGTCTGCGTTTAACAGGATCCGGTAGTCTGCGTTTAACAGGATTCTTCCTTTTTCTTTTGTTCACGCCTCGTCTCCTTTCGGTATTGGTTCATAGTCAATATTTCATAACGACTGACGGGTTTCGGTGGTGGATCCGGTTTCTTAACTTTCTGAGATGATTTGATCGGTTCTGGATTGAATGTTATATCATGCATGGCATATAAATCTAGAATCGACACCGGACTTGTCGGAAGCCCCAAAGTCAAAACCTTTTTCTGGGATTTATTAAGGCGAAGGCGTACTGGAGAAGACATAATGGGGAGAGACCTCAGGAGCTTCCCAATGATTTGGTTTGTTCCAGGCATAAATTTTTTGGCGTCCTTGGCGAGACTTGAACTCACAACCTACGGCTCCGGAAGCCGTTGCTCTATCCTGATTGAGCTACAAGGACAGCTATTCTGGTACTTTTAAAGGTCCATACCATTGGCCAGAAAAATCCTGATGTTCGTATACTTCCCATTCAAATCCATAAGAATCCTTCGGTCTCTTATCGACGATATGACCATTACAAACCTGTAGTACTTCCGGATCTGTGTCCTTGGGGCCAAAACGCCACCAGTACCATCCATCAGGAAGCGGTAATGTTACTTTTCTCCACATTTATAATTCCTTGGATATTTTTCGGCGAGACACGATTTGAACGTGCGACCCCCACTACCCCAAAGTGGTGCTCTAAACCAGGCTGAGCTACTCGCCGGTATCAATCAGTCTTCTCTTCTACGATGAACGGTGAACTTGGATCATCATCCCTCACAACATTAACAGGATCTGGAGGGAGCGACTTTAAATTGAAAACAACTTGTTTATGTAGATCCACCAGCTTTTGGAGAATCTGGCAGGACTTCATTTCCTACTTCCCTTCCGTTAATCATTTTTCTTACTTCAGTCAGATACAAGTTCAGATGCTCATTAGCCTCATTTATTGATATGATGTTTTGACTTTTCGCATCCATGATAACCTGACACAATTCAACCAAAGCTTCTAATGTCCTCAACTTTTCATCATATGTCATAAAACCCTCGCGAGATATTTTAGGATTTGATTTTTGTGTTTTCTGAACAAACCAAATTCTATTGATTTCATTTCCCTGTCTGTTTTTGCCGCTTGAATCAAATGTATCAGTTCATCCGGATGAGTTGGAGGATCTATTCCCATGTCATTCAATTCCTCTAAACCCTCCGAACTATTCATGTAATCTATGACTCGATGTAACTCACTTAACGTGTCCTTAGTAAGAATTATTCTTCTTCCATCCGGATACCGACTACACTTGCCTATGATATACCTCCATTGATAGCTACCACCATCACCTTTACAGATTTTCTTAAAGAGCTCCTTTCTGATGCCGGTGAGAAAACTTTCTCGTATAACCGAATTCATCCCTTCCACATCTCTGTATGGATCTTCTTCCCAAACTATCGGTATCGGTGCTGATGCTGTCATAAGCTCTTAAAACAAATTTGGGGCGGCTGGATTCGAACCAGCGAATAACAGATCCAAAGTCTGTTGGCTTACCAACTTGCCGACGCCCCAGTTTGAATTCCTATTCTACTATTTTACCTCCACGAATCTTCTGTATTTTTAACAATTCACCTATCCATGATCTTACTTTTATACCAGCCTCATCGAACATCGTTGCAGAACACTTCAAACTTTCTGCCCATTGAGGCCCGGACATTCCCCAGGCATCATCTACAATGATCTCTGTTATACCCGCTTGTATGACGGCTCGAGCACAATCTGCACACGGAAGTCCGTTTGTATACATCCTACAACCCTTTAACGGTATACCTACTCTTGCTGCATTATAGATTGAATTTCTTTCTGCATGTTCATACCAAGAATATTTTTCTGGAGCCTTGTCCCTTTCTGGAAGACCATCTATAACAGATCTTGGAAGTCCGTTATATCCTGTTGATCGGATTTCATTATCGGGTCCAACAATAACCGCACCGATATGTGTGTTTGGGTCCTTACTTCTTGCCGCAGCAAGATAAACCATCGTCATGAAGTAGTCATCCCAGGATGCCATACAAACAGCCTTTCAAATTTTGGTCGGGGTGACTGGATTCGAACCAGCGACAACTTGGTCCCAAACCAAGTGCGCTACCAGGCTGCGCTACACCCCGACTTCTTAATGTCTAATCTTTATTATCTGACTATAGTGTTCTGTGTTTTTGTATATCAACTTCTGTCCATCCTGTGCCCATGTTCCCTCAGTTTCCACGGCAATTTGCATATTCTTAGGAATGAACAATTCTGTTATTCCGTCCTTTTGAAGACTGCCATATTCCAATACAAACTCATGATCACCACACGCCCATTTGGGATTCATGCCTGCGATCTTCTGTGGATAAATCCGAACAAGCACCCCCAAAACCGGTTTATCATTACCATTGTCATCTACAATGCCATAATCGTTGTACATGTTCGGGTCAAAAGACCAATACGTCCATCCAGCAGAATGCTGATCAAACAGGTTCAATAAATCCTTAAGATAATCAAAGTTGAAACTCCCTGTGTCTGCCGATGACATGCCAAATTCTCCGAACATGATTGGTACTCGGAATTTCTGGGCTTCTGCCACTTTAGTCGGCACGACTTTGTTCATTATTACTTTACTAATCTCACCATAGGGCTTTTTCGCGTCTACTATCAAGTCATAATAATGCGGATAGTATACAGCCTTGGTTTCAGGATAAAACTTAAGGCATGTCGGTAGCCCCGCACTCGTTGACATCCACGGCTCATAGAACATCAACAGTTTACTATTCTTAAACACCTCTTCTATATCTTTATAGAATTTCGTAAGTGTCTTCCGTTCAAACTTGCCGGACAAGTCAGGTATGGGCTCGTTCATGACATCGATACCTAAAACACCGGGAACATTTCCAAAAGATCTTATCAAAAAATCAACCATTTTTACATACAGGTTTTTCAATGTGTTGTTGTGCCAGAAATTGTTGTATGACGTTATGACAGCTTTATCAAGATATGTTAGATTCCAGGGCTCCTGACGGCCCCCAAACGGTATCCCATCATCTCGTACAGTCCAGTCTGGAAAACCATTACCAGTAAACGTATCTGCATAAAGGTCTTGATGTATGTCTATGATAACAGAGACGCCAATGCTCGTTAGATACTGAATGTGATCCAACGTCTTATTGATATACAATGTATCATAGGTTCCTCTTTGTGGCTCAATGGCACTCCAGAAAACCAAATACCGAACAACGTTGAATCCCCATTCATTCAGTCTGTCAAAATCAGCATTCGTCTGCCAGGGAAAATTGTGGTCCGAATGCTTTGAATAGTTCGAGACATTAACACCGTGATAAATACAGATTCTATGATCATTGTCATACATGAAATAGTTCTTATTTGGGTCAGGCTCAACAACGAACTTGCCCAAATAACAACAACTACAGAAGAGCAGTAATACCGGTGCTAACCACTTCATACGAAATCTCCTTCTCGGAACGGTGAGATTTGAACTCACGAACCTCTTGGTCCCGAACCAAGCGCTCTAACCAGACTGAGCTACGTTCCGTTTCTACTTTGTCAATGATTCCCATGCTGTTATATCAGCAAAATAGTATATAATGTATGCGGCGAAAATACCCGCAAGAACTGTCATGATAATAACAATGACTTTACCGACCCATCCAGGTTCCTTCTCACGCAGAGCACATATCGACGAAACTACAAATCCAAACGCCGATATTGCAGCCAAAATCTTTTCCATAATCCCCCTGACAAAAGAAAAAGGGCCCTGTCTATTCGACGAGGAGCCCTTTTAAGATTGTCCGAGTAATAATCTGACTACTCGTCCGGCCCTCGCCGTACTACAATAATAGGTCGTGGTTGCGGTTGCCGTCTCATAGTCATGTCTATAATATACCCTATTTCTCACGGTTTTTCAACCTTTATTTTTTGTGATCAAAATGGGTTTCAATCCATTGGGAATTGGGGACACATCAGGAAGACAAATGACCTTCAAATTGTTTTTAGGAAGTGTTAAGGGTGTATAGACGCTTTTGTGACTATAAGCAATCCTGAGCAACTGTGCTCGTCGAATTGACCCCGTCAGTAATGGAACGTCATATTCCGTGCTCAATTTTACCAGCGTTTGTTCTAGAATGCCGTCTGGTATCAGGGTCGCGTCAAAATCCATCTTATCTCTGATACATGCTTTCAGATAGTCATATAGGAGTACCGGACCCACAGATTTCTTTAATTGTAACACTTGTTTAGCATCTTTGTGGACAGCTATCTGATATCTGTTCATGCGAATTCTTCAGGGGGTATGGGTTCCGAGAAACCATACCCCCAATCTTTCATCAAACTTTCTTTTCTTCTTCGTCAGAGTCTTCGTCTTTCGTTCCAGTTATGGTTATAGAAGGGGCAGACCCCGAATCTGACTCAAAAGATTTCAGCAGACTTTCCTGGAGACTTGATGTGTATGTGTATACTTCTCCGGAAGCTGCTGATGAAGAGACACGATTCTTACTCAGGGCACGATAGTATGTGCCCCCCAATTTCGCCCCTACAGTGTTGTAGGAAGCCCTGTCAGAATAAGCTGAAGAAAGAGTAACAAACGATTCTGACAACTGGGGAGAATAGAAGGCTGAGTTTGCCGTGCCAAATAATTGTATACCCCCCTGCAGAACAGCTTGAGCACCCTGTAAATCACCAGCATCGGCTTTATTCTTTGCCTCAAGCTGCATCTTGGCCGCCTGAATCAGGACAAGCTGCTTGTGAACTTCTTCGTTCGGGTCTTTTGGAACATCATCTGCCTTCGTATATTGAATCTTGGCTTTTGATTCAATCTTGACCTCTGCTTTTGTCTCAATATCATCATACTTAACCATGACATCACACACTGAACTCTTACGGGCACATACGGCCGTTGATGCCTTATGTATACCCAGCTTTATGACTGCGTGTTTCTTTTCCCCGGTATAGATATCATCAATCGTGAACGATATCTTGCCATTGGTCAGGCCACGATAGCCACCTTCTTCTTTGACTTCGTAGTCACTAAGAAGTTCTTTGAATTCGGCTACTCCAGATGGCGTGAGCTCCACCTGGATCTTTTGGGCAAACAAAGACAACAGGCCGCCAAGTTCTAATGCGAAGGCCTTAGAACAATCGGTGTCTTTCTGAATGTAGAAATGGTTGCCCTTACCCGTATTAGACATCGATAGCAGGAGCTCTGGGTTGTAATCTGACCCATACCCAAACGTTGACAATGAAAGGGATGGGTTCATGTTTTTAATAACATCCACGAGGCCTTCATGGGTCTGGATACCGGCAGTTGGAAGGCCATCCGTGAGAACAACGATACGAGAAATCTTGTCTTTCTCAGCAGTTACGGCCCGTTCCATTGACCATTGAATAGCCTCACTCAAATTCGTCATGCTCATCGGGTGCATCTTGTTAATCGTGTCTTTGGCCTGCTGACGATTGCTGGCCGTCATAGGAAGAACTGGCAAGGCTTCCCAGGCGTTGTCACTGAAACCAATAATCCCGATCGTGTCATTCTCGGTCAAATGATCGAGCAACTTTGACACCGTAGTCTTTACAGAATCGAGCTTACCTCCTGCCATGGACCCCGAACAGTCAATGGCCAGAATCATGTGAAGTGGGATACGTTTCTGATTCTCCCTTTCCGGAGCGGTCAGAACGACGTCGAGATGAACCTCTGACTCTTTGGAATGATCGACCTTGTCAAAGTCAAACAAAGTCGTAACGCTGAGACGGGACATACCGCAGCCTCCTTGGTTGGCTTATTCCCGAGCGGGGCTGAGCTGCTGGCGAGATTAGCTCACAACCCGACATCGAGACGTCACCGAATGGATTTTTGCCAGCTGCCGCTCTTCAATCACCAAGGAGGTAGATTGAAGACAAGGCCGCATTCACCAATAGAAAAAATATCAATAGAGAATTACTATTGGGCTTTACATGGGCACAAAGCCATGTTACAAAGGGTAATCCTACAAGAAATAGAATATCCAGTCATGGGGGAAGTTTGGAAGAAACCACACAAGGACAGTAATTGGAACAGAACAGAAGATAAAAGTGGTTACGGCTACAGCAATTTCAACATTGAACCACTCATAGAGTGGACAATAAACGAGGTCTATGACATTATGGCACTTCGTTTTCCAGATTTCTATGAGACCCAATTTCTTATCCATGCGGTGTGTCGCCTTTTTTATCGTTTATTTCTGAAATCAGTTTGTCTATCTGATCCTTAATTCTATTCATATCAGTCATATCTTCGATATGACTTGCAAACCGTGCTCTGATACCATCTTTCTTAACATCATCCCATCCAACCCATTTCAATAGAAAGTCTAATTGCTCAGCCATGGTCGTTAACAGGTTGGTCTTTCTTTCCAACACATTAAGTATTACCCCAGTGTCGAACTCTTTCTTATTATAGAATGCATCATACAAGGACTCACGTATAACTTGTTCTATTTCACGACCGGACAAATCCTGACTATGCTGGGCAAGCTGTTCGATATGGAACTTCTCCGGGTCACGGCTGATCTTCTTTATGTGGATTCGGAATATCTCACAACGCTCTTGGAACTGTGGCAGATTCACGAAGAACGTTTCATCGAACCTGGAAATGAGTTCCGGAGGCAGATATTGAATGGCATTACTTGTCGCTATTGTAAACACTGGCTTTGTGCATTCTTGTAGCCATATCAGGAATGATCCAATAACTCTTGCTGTTACACCTGCATCTGAAAACGTACTGCTTTGCATACCAGCGAAACCTTTTTCTATCTCATCCACGAAAAGTATACATGGCGATATGTTCTCGATTATCTGTAAAACTCTTCTTATGTTATGCTCACTATCTCCTACTCTTGAACTGAATACCCTACTCGGATCAAATTGAATAAGAGGGAGTCCCCACTCATTGCCAAGAGCTTTACAGAGGAGTGAATTATGTGTTACTATATAATTGTCTGTCATATAAAGATTGTAGATATCATCGAGAGCAATACATTTGGCTTCTTTCTTACCAACATATTTTATGCGATCTATAATTCTGTGCAACCTACGATATTTGGTTCTTCCAACAATTCGAGTCTCTTTTCTCCGTAACGAGAAAGGATTAAAATTCACTTTAATCCAGCAGCGATATGCCCTTTTTCCTGGAACTGTTCTTCCGTGTTTGTTTTTATAGTGCGGTATTCTAGACGTTATAGTACATATACCTCCCAATGATTCAGCCAACAACTTAAAATCTTTGGCAAGTCTCGAGGATGAAGTACAGAAACAAGGATTCATGCCATTAGTTGAAATATCCCCATCTGTATCCATGAGTCCCTTTAATAACTTCATGCGATCTTCATGGCTACTATAAAGATAGGAATCTGGAATGAACTTATTTATTGAAGTTTTACCCCACACACCAAGTTCTTGTAGGACTTTCTTATAGTGATTGGGTTTAAGTGATCGTTTAACCCTACGAATTGAATGACCGTATTTACCATGTTTCTTAAGAATATAGTCACCATGACTATCCTTCTTAAAATATTCAGAAGCTTTTTCAAATATTTCCGTATCTGCTGAACAAAGATCAAGATGGCGATTATTTTTCTTATCCTTTTCATTACCAAAAGACCCATCTCCAATCAAAAGACCAAGTACATATGGATCTATAGGGAGATGTTTAGATTCAAAATCAACTCGAATAGCAGCATCAACATAAATGTTACCACAACCATCTTCGCCTTTTACTTTGTTAAGAAGAAACGAGGTTGGAACAATCCACTTATCTGCCTGATGCCGACGATTTCTAATAGTGACTTGCCAAAGATGATCTTTACAACATTCCGTTGAGCTTCCATCTTCAAAATAGACACGATAAATATCCACTTTTCCCTGCGGAAAAGTTTTAACTACTTTTGCCCGTTTACCGTTGGGAGTACAAATAACATCACCTTTTTGAATGTCTTTCATGGATTTTGGGCCGGTAGGTGTAAACACGGGCGCATCTAATGGCTGGGCTTTGCCACACCCCGGCAGTCCTACCATCAATAAGCCTTTGAGCAA
>Ga0172362_10004032_pt1 | contig 12728 bp, 7 predicted proteins | sample LakKivs1_kivu2a2_FD_114534 | JGI IMG/M metagenome (GOLD analysis project Ga0172362, IMG submission 114534) | Sediment microbial communities from Lake Kivu, Rwanda - Sediment s1_kivu2a2 | ecosystem: Environmental > Aquatic > Freshwater > Lake > Sediment | place: Rwanda: Western Province, Lake...
AAGCTCGGATTGGATGACCGCGGCGGCGGAGAACGCCTCCGGCAGACCCTTACGACCCTTGAACCGCAGGATCGCATTGCCGTGGCGGTCGAGAGGGATGGCCTTGCTCCCGACGCGGAGTTGCCCGTCGGACACGGTGACAGACCCGCCTTCCGCATCCCGTGCCCGCCACGCGGCCAGGGCCAGCGCGGGAATGGTGACGCCATCGAAGCAGCAGAAGGGCGCGATCCGACGGAACACGCCGTCGGCGTCCGGCGTGCCCACGACGTGGCCCGAGGCCGAGGCGCCCGCGGCCACCTCTGCCACGGGAAACAGCAGATTCTTGGCCTGTGCCGCGCCGGGAAGATCGATGTTCCATTGCGGCCGAGGCAGGTAGTCGGGCCACGTGGTCTGACTCCCGCCCGGGATCAGGGCCAGGATCGCGGGCGTGCCCGCCTTCAGGGCACTGCCCATCGCTTCATCGTCCGGCACGCCCAGGACCGAGGGCTCGGTGAAGAGCAGATCGTAGCAGACCACGCGGGCCCCGGCGCGTTGACAGAAGGCCGAGATCGCGCCGTAGACCTCGCGCGGCCAGGGCCAGCCCCAACCGTTTTCGCGTTGGGCCCAGTCGAGGCTGGGCTGGTCCAGGAGAATCAACTTCACGTCCGGTGCGAGGGACTGGCGCTGCGAGAAGAACTTCGCCCGCCACGTCCAGGTCGGGGCTTCCCAGGACTCGAGCCAGCCCAGCCGCCAGGCGATCAGGGCCACGACGCCCGCGACCAGGCCGATCACCAGTCCGCGCAGACACTTGCTACTGTATTTCGGCATACGGTTCTTCCAGGCGGACATCGCCTCTTGTTCGTAGTGACCCCTGCTTTCGCAGGGGGAGCCTGCCCCGGACTTGATCCGGGGCCGTAAGGCGTTATCTTCTCTTGGAGATATGCCCTTACGGGCACACTGCAAACAGCTTCTACTTGCCGGCCAGGACCGGCTGCATGGCCGCGGCGAATCGCTGCTGGCGGACAGCGTCAGAAGATGCACCGCCCGTCGAGATCGTCGCGCCGAGCGCCTCGATCCGGCTCTGCGCCGAGGGATGGGTCTTGGCGAACCCCAGTCCGCCCGCACTGCCCAGTCGCTCGTCCATCCGCTGCAGCATGGTGATCATCGCGCCCTCGGGATAGCCGGCGCGACGCAGGACCTCCACCGCGGCGGCATCCGCGCTGCGTTCCTGCTTGCGCGAGTAGCCGCTGGTCGTGAGGGTCATCACCACGTCGCCGACCGAGCCTTCGAACTCCTGCGTCAACTGCGCCAGTTCCTCGCCGCCCATCTGCTTGGCGGATTCGGAGGCGATGATCGTGAACGCCGAGGTCAGACGTCCCTGCTTGATGGCGCTGAGGCCGTGCTTCTTCTCCACGTGACAGATCTCGTGGGCCAGCACCGCCGCCAACTCGTCTTCATTCTGGCAGCAGCGGACCATCCCGCGCGTCACGAGGATCAGTCCGCCCGGCGCCGCGAAGGCGTTGATCTCGTCCGAGTCCAGCAGGAGGAAATGGTAGCCGCCGAAGGTCTCCGGACGGTCAGAGAAGGCGACCAGCGACTGGCCAAGCAGGTTCAGATAGGCGTTCGCCTCGGGCCGATCCAGCGGCGGATAGCTCTGGAACACCTGGGCCGCGACCGCCCGGCCGATGTAGTATTCCTGTTCCGGCGTCAGGTCCTGCCACGACTTCTCGACCGCCTGCGCACTGCGCTTGACCGATTCCGCTTCCTGGTCGGTGAGCACGCCGGTCGCCCGGCCGATCTCGGCGCCCGCTTCGCCGACTCCTTCGCAGCCGCAGAACAGCACCGGCATCAGCAGGCTCAGGGCCAGGACAATGGAAAGGATGCGTCGCTCGTTCATAGGGCACCTCCTACCAGCTTGCCCTGAGCCCGGAACAGCGCGATCTGGTCCGCGGGGACTTCGAATTTCGACATCCGGTCCACCCAGGTGTAGTCCAGCTTTCCATCCTTCCTCATCTTGGCCTCGACCTGCTCGTTGAATCCCTTACCGGCCAGGGCGACCTCGTCGGACGAGGCTCCGGTGGCGGCGTCGCCCGTCCCGGCCCGCATGGCGATGGGCTTCTTCGACAGCGCCGACTCGTGCAGCCAGCCCGTCTGGCCGTTGGCCAGGGTCACCTGGTACCAGCCGTTCTGCGGGAGCCCGGCCTGGACCACCGCACCATAGTCCACCGAGGCGACGACCTTGCCCAGTTGCGAGGGCGTTGCCCGCAGCTTGCCGTTGCGCACCTGGACGCTCATCGGCGCTGCAAGTGCTACCGTAGCGCAAACCGCGAGTAGCAGCACCGCGAGAACCTTGATCCTCATACATAGCCTCCCATGAGGGGCTTCGAGCGCGATCGGTCGCGTTCGAGGACCCCCAACCGTATTGTTTCCCGCGGCCCGCAGCACCACGCATGCCTCGGACGGCGGTTCGAAATCATGATATCGACCGCCGACGCAAAAGCAAGCGGTCACGTGCGTGGAGCCCGTTGACTTGGCAGGGCCTTTCTGCTTTGCTGGGACCATGAGAACCCGTCTCGCATACGGCCGGAGCGGCCTGGACCTCGACCTGCCGGATGGCTTGCCTGTGCACGTCGTCGAGCCGCGCTACACGCCGGGACTGGCGGACGAGGCCGAAGCGATCCGCGCGGCGCTCCGCCATCCGATCTCGTCCGAGCCGTTGCGGGAGCGAGCCGGACCGTCGGAGGCGGTGGGCATCGTGGTGAACGATATCACGCGCGCGACGCCCTATCGCATGATCCTGCCTGTGCTGCTCGACGAACTCCGCCATATCCCGGACGATCGCATCACCCTGTTCGTGGCGACCGGGACCCACCGACTCAACACGACTGTCGAACTGGGCAGCATGCTGGGCGACGAGATTATCGGTCGATTCCGGATCGTGCAGAATGACGCGAACGACCGGGATTCTCATGCCTGGGCGGGCACGACCCGCAGCGGCAACGCCGTCTGGCTCCACCAAGAGCTTCTGAACTGCGACCTGCGCATCCTGACGGGGTTCATCGAGCCGCACTTCTTCGCCGGGTTGTCCGGCGGCGGCAAGGCCTGCATGCCCGGCATGGCCCTGCTGGAGACGATCCTGAGGAACCACGGTCCGGCCCACATCGACGACCCGCGCGCGACCTGGGGCGTGATTCAGGGCAACCCGATCGGGGAGGAGATTCGGGAAGCTGCTCGCATGGCGGGCCCGAGCTTTCTGCTGAATGTGACGATGAATCGGGACAAGCAGATCACCGGCGTCTTCGCGGGGGACCCGGAACAGGCCCACGATCGAGGCTGCGAATCCGTGCAGCGAACGGCCATGATCCCCGTCGACAGACCCTTTGACATCGTCGTCACGAGCAACTCGGGGTACCCACTGGACCTGAACCTCTACCAGGCGGTCAAAGGCATGAGTGCCGCCGCCCGGATCGTCAGGAAGGGCGGTGCGATCATCCTCGCGGCGGACTGCTGGGACGGAATCCCCGACCACGGCCAATACAAAAGGCTGCTGTATGAGGCGGACAGCCCGACGGCCCTGCTGAAGAGCATTCGGTCGATGCGCGTCCCTGTTCAAGACGTATGGCAGGCGCAGATCCACGCTTCGATCTGCACGAAGGCCGACGTGCATCTGTTCAGTCGCAACCTGACCGACGACCAGATCACACGGGCTCTGCTCACGCCGTGCCGGGACATCGCGGCGACGATAGACCGAATGCTCCGCAATTGTGGTCCCGACGCTCGCATTGCCGTATTGCCCGAAGGGCCTCTTACGATCCCCTGTGTTTGCGCATGAGCTTCTCCCGTTCGTAGTGACGCCGTAAGGCGTTATCTTCTCTATGCCCTTACGGGCACACTACAAACGAGTCTCGCCTGACGCTGCCGCTCGGAAGAGAGATGCCTATCCTGGTTTGGGTATCTCCAGAACAATGAGGGACAGGCCAAAACGGGGCAGCTCGAAGCTGAGCATGACGTTCCCGCTGGCTGTATCCACGAGTCTCGCGGGCTCCAGCGTCTGCAACTGCATGGCGGTCTTGAGCTGGGCGACCATTTCCTCGCTAGGTTTCTGGGGGCTGCCCAATTCGATCCACTTCGTGTAGGCGTTGCTGTGCGTGTCGTCGATGCGATAGTGGGTCAAACGTGCCTTCGGCCCGAAGCTCTCGGGCAATCTCACTTTCAATTGCACCGGCACGGGCTTGGCCTCGACAAGGTCATCGTGGTAGTTCCAAAGGAGAATCTTCACATGCCTGTCGTCCGCGCCGGCCATGCCGTTGATGTCCGCCCGGTCCCGCAGGCCGCCGCCAAGGATCTCTTCCAGTCCGATAGCCCCTTCACTGATCACCGGGACCTCGTCCCCGGTCAGTTGGCCCAGCATCTTGAAGGCGTTGAGCACGGGCTTGTGGATGCCGTTCGTGGCCAGGCTGCGAAAACCGTCGAACCAGGGCTGGCCGTCGAACATGAATGCCCACGTCACCAGCCCGCGCAGGTTGACGTTCTGTCGCTGCGCGAGGTCGAGCGAATACTTCATCATCGCGGCCTCGTAGGCTCCGTAGGCGGGCACGTTCCGGTAGGCCCGCTCGGGGAACTTGCTCGAAGGGCAGGCGGCACAGCCGTCCGGGTCCGCTTCGCCGATGACGATCGGCGTATTCCGATACTGCGGGAAACCGGCGACGATCCCGAAGCCGCGCTCGTGCAGACGCAACTGGTTGCCGAGGTCCATCCTCACGTGCCCCTCGTGGAGGGCGACGCCGCCTTTGGCATGGAAGCCGATGTAGTCGAGACGCGTGCCTTGTTGGCCGGTGGCGTGATTGGCCCCGCTCGCACAGTGCTCCAGGAAGTTGCGGAGGAAGCGGCCGGTGCCGGCGGTGTGCGGGCCGCCCAGTGTCGCGCGGGGCAGCACGTCGTGCACTGCCTTCTCCGTGTGGTCGAACATCCTGCAGTAATCTTCGAAGGTGCCATGCCAGTAGGCGATGTCCGGCTCGTTCCAGAGTTCCCAGAGCCAGGTCTCGTCCACATCTTTGTAGCGAGCCGCACTGTGATGGACCCACTGGCGGATCAGCTCCGCCCATTTCTCGTAGTCCTTCGGAGGATAGAAGCATCCCCCGTCCAGCTTGTAGGTATCGGAGTTCCTGTACGGCTCGGGCCGGCTGGACAGGTCCTTCGGCATGAAGCCGATCTCGACCAGGGGCCGGCAGCCCGAGGCGACGACCGCGTCCAGGATCGAGTCCATGATCTCCCACGAGTACACGGGCCGACCGTCCTGGTCCTCCGTGTAGAGGTTGGTCGAGCCCCATTTCAAAATCGCCTTCCCGTCGCCGCTGTTGAGTAGAAAGTGCTGGCGGAGGTGCACGGGCCGGGCATTGATCGAGGCCACGGTCTTCATGAGATCGACGCAGTCGGGCGTCGTCGTGTAGTTGCACTCGTCATAGCCGTAGTAGGACCACACCTGTCGGAGCGGCTCGCCTCGTTGCGTCGCATCGACATAGACGGAAACAAGATCCGACTGGGCGGATGCCACGGCTGCGAAGGCCAGCAGGGATGCTGCACAAGTGATCGGAAGATGCTTGCTCATGAGCGACCTCCGCTCCATCGTGATATACGTCACACGTTTCGGATCAGGGACACATCGCCGGTGGCCGCGGCCTGCAGGATCGGGCCCATGTACTCGTCGATCATGTCCGCCGTCAGAGGAATCGGCATGTTCTCGAGTTTCATCTTGAGCTGCGGATTCTTCGCCGCGGCCAGGGCACGGTCGATGTGGGCCCGCGAGAAGCCCGGCACTTCACCCAGCGTCGTGGGGAAACCGATGGCGCGGGCGAAGGCGAACATCCCATTCGCCACGGCGATCCCGAGTTCCCGTCCGTGCAAGGAGGTCGGGTCCTGCGAGAGGAGCCCGGCGTCTCGGAACACCTCGCCGACCACGCGCAACGGCTCCTCGACCGCCGGGGCGAAGAACACCGTGTAGTAGGGATTCATCAGGGCACACGCCCGGCCGTGCGTGAGGATGTCCACGAGAGAGAAGCTGGTCAGGTGACCGCCGTTGGTGCCGCCGATCATGATGGCATACGCGCCCAGATCGGTGGCGAGGCACAGGGCTTCGCGGGCTCCCGGGTCTTGCGGATGGCTGATGGCTTGGGGCAGGTAGGTCACGATCAGCGAGATTCCGACTTCCGCGATCTCGCGGAGTCGCTCGTAGTAGGGCTTTCCGACGGCGCCGTAGAAGACTTCGAGGATGTGGGAGAAGCCGTCCAGGGCCCCATCGGCCGTCAGGGCGGGAGGGGCCTGATGAGTGGTCGTGTAGTCGAACACCGGATCGGAGGGCACGATCGCGTCGTCCACGATCAGCTTCTTCTGCCCGGTCGCCAGATCGGTGATGTTGGAGTACTTGGTCAGATGCGCCCCCGAGCCGGCGGCGGTCTGGATGGCCACGTGCGGCGTCAGCCTGTTTGTAGTGACGCCGTGAGGCGTTATCTTCTGCGCCCTGGCGTTTCCACCGTGACTGGGCGGATATGCCCTGACGGGCACACTACAAACCTGGAGCTTCTTCGTGACTAATCCTGTGCCGAAATACTCATCGATATTCCCGCCGAGGGCGCGGAGGACCTCGGCCGCTTTGGTCGCGTCGATTGGGCTGCCGCCGCCAAAGGTGACGATGACCTCGGGATCTGCCTTCCGAAGCGCCTCGGTGATGCGCAGGAGGTCCTCACGCGGGGCGTTCGGCCGGGCTCCGGGGATCTCGGATACGAGAGTCACGCCGGAGAGGCTCAGGGAGTTCCGCAGGATGTCGAGATAGGCCTCGATGCCGGGGAAGCCCGAACGAACCAGTGCGGCACGGTTCCCACGGGACGCGACGATGCCTCCGACCTTTATGAGCACGTCATTGCCGAACAGGTAGCTGTCGCCTTTCCATTCCCGCAGCAGCCTGCGGGCGCTTTCGAAGTGATCCATGGCATTCTCCGGCTGTTGCATCCTTCACCGCCGCCCTGCGTTCGGCGGCGTTCACGGTATTGTCCATGGGGCGCGGATGGTTGTCCAGCGAAGTTTGGCTGGACATCCCCTGCGGGCGGATTATCCTGTCCGATATGAAGCCCGCGCAGGTTGCATCGAAACAGAAACCCTCGTGGAGAACCAGAGCGATGGAGGAACGGAAACCTTATCGGATGCACTCGGGACTGCTGGCCTTCCTGTGTTTTGCCTCGGCTGCGAGTGTCTTAGCGAACAGCGGTGCCGACTGGCGCGTGTGGACGGTCGTGGACACGCGTCACGTGCTGCGCAGCGAACCGCCCGGGGATGGGCTTGCCGTCCGTATTGCCGGCGCACGCAACGAGTGGGTGAGTTTCCAGATTCTCGTTCGCTCGGACGCGCCGGTCCGCGGCATCCGCATCGCGCCCGGCGCTCTGCGCGGACCGGCAGACGCGGTCGTGCCCGCGTCACAGACCCGCCTTTATCGCCAGCATCAGCTCCACATCGAGCACGAGACGTACCGGAATGAAACCTTCAAACCCGACTGGTATCCGGACCCGCTAATTCCGTACAGGGAAGCCAGTGGGGCAAATCCCACCCTGCGAGCCATGCCTTTCGACCTGCCGGCCGGCGAAACGCATGGCTTCTGGGTGGATATCGACGTGCCGACCGGGGTTCCGGCGGGACAGTATCGCGGCACGTACCGCGTGACCTGCGAGAGCGGGGAGGCTCGCGACGTTCCGGTCGCGCTGACCGTCTGGGATTTCTCGCTGCCTCAGACGCCTTCGCTGGTCACCGCCTTCGGCTCGCCCGCCGACCGGATGCGGAGCTACTACCGCCAGCGAGCCGAAGTGAGCAAGGAAACCGAGCCTTCCGACTGGGAGGCGGTGGAGCGACAGTGCGCCGAGCTGCTCAGTGAGCATCGCCAGGATGCCACGCCGCCGGCAGAGATGCTCCGCCCGGTGGCGCAGGCAGAAGGCTCCTTTCGGATTCCTCCCGAGCAGGTTCGGGCCTTGCGGGAGTTTGTGGATCGGTATCATGTCAACGCGCTTCAGATTCCACATCCGTCCAGCGTCATCAAGGACCCTGAAGCACAGGGTGAGAAGCTGCGGGCCTGGCTGGCGGCGTTCGACATGGCTGCCCGGGAACTCGACCGGCCGCATGTCGTGTTCTTTATCTATCTGAGGGACGAACCAAACACCCGCGAAGACTATGAATACGTGCAGAAATGGGGTCGGGCGATCCGTGCCGCCCAGTCGGTCGCCAAGATTATGGTCGTGGAACAGACCTGGACCGAGCCCGGCAAGGGCGGCGCCGACAGCGCCTGGGGCGATCTCTACGGCGCCGTGGATATCTGGTGCCCGCTCTTTTCCCTGCATCGCCAGGACAGCGCGGCCCAGCGCCAGGCCCTGGGCGAGACGATCTGGACCTACACCGCCCTTTGCCAGGGCACGCCCACACCATGGTGGCACATCGATTACCCATTGCTCAACTACCGCGTGCCCGCCTGGATGGCTTGGCGCGACGGTATGAAGGGCCTGCTCTACTGGGGCGGCCTGTCCTACTGGCGACAGACGGACGATCCCTGGCGCCACGTGCCCATCTACACCGGCAGCGGGCGTCCCCAGCAAGGCGAGAAGGGCATCGCCTTCAACGGCGAGGGCTCGTTGGTCTATCCCGCTCGTGCGGTGGGGTATGAGGGCATCGTGCCGACGATTCGGCTCAAGGCCTTGCGTGACGGGATTGAGGATTACGAGTACCTGGCGATCCTGGACCGCTTGGGCAAGGCCAAAGAAGCGGACAAAATCGTCCGCCGGCTGACCGAATCATGGTTCCAGTGGGACAAGGACCCCGGAGCCTATGAGAAGGCGAGAGCCGAACTGGCGGCTTTGATCGTGGCGGCATCGCGCCCGGGTCGGCCCTCCAGAGCCACCGGGCCGTTGCGGGTGCATCCAACAAACCCGCGCTATTTCACTGATGGCAGCGGCCAGGCGATCTACCTGACCGGGTCGCACACGTGGAACAACCTCGTGGACATGGACAAGGCCGACCCGCCGACGCCCTTCGATTTTGAGGCCTATCTCGACTTCCTCGACCGCTACGGGCACAACTTCATTCGCCTCTGGACGTGGGACTCGGTGATCTGGGACAGCCGGGCCAATGGCAAGCTTGGCAAGGATTTCGTCCATCACGTGGCCCCGTTGCCCTGGGCACGGACCGGTCCAGGCGACGCGCTCGACGGCCAGCCCAGGTTCGACCTCACGAAGTTCGACCCTGCCTACTTCGACCGCCTGCGGACACGGGTCCGTGCCGCCGGCGACAAGGGCATCTATGTCTCGATCATGCTGTTCGAGGGCTGGGGCCTGAGCCATGCGAACCGCCGCGTGGCGGCGGCCGACGGCTGGGCTTATCGCAGCCATCCCTTTCATCCGGACAACAACATCAACGGCATTCAGGGTGACGTGAACGGCGACGGCAACGTGCTGGAGGTGCACTCTTTGGCCAGTCCGGCGATCACCGCCTTGCAGGAGGCATATATCCGCAAGGTCGTCGACACGGTGAACGATTTGGACAACGTGCTCTGCGAGGTGGCCAACGAGGGCGGGGAGAAGGAATGGAACTGGTGGGTCGTGAAAACGGTCCACGACTACGAGCGGACGAAACCCAAGCAGCATCCGGTCGGCATCACCGGCCACGGCGGCGAGAGGACCGACTCCATGCTGCTCAGTCCCGCCGACTGGATCTCGCCCGGCGGCCAGGACGGCTATCGCGACCCGGCGCCCGCGTGGAACGAGAAGAAGGTCAGCCTGCTCGACACCGATCACGTCTGGGGCGTGGGCGGCAATCACGGCTGGGTCTGGCGAAGTTTCTTGCGCGGGCACAACCCGATCTTCATGGACCCCTACGACGGCAGCATCCTCGGCGAGCGTTTCGATCCGAAGTTCGAGCTGCTCCGCCGCAATATGGGCTACGCACTGAGATACGCCCGAAAGATGGACCTGGCCGCGATGACGCCGCGATCCGAACTCGCCTCAACTGGGTTCTGCCTGGCGAACCCAGGGCGCGAGTATCTGATCTATCTGCCCGACGGCGCCGAGGCGACTGTAGACCTCTCTGGCGTATCCGCCTCGCTTACGGTCGAGTGGCTCGACCCTCGCTCCGGCAACACGGTGCGGGGCGAGAGTACCTCCGGCGGCCGCCAGACCTTGTTCAAGGCGCCATTCGACGGCGACGCCGTACTCTATTTGCGGAAGTAGCGCCGGGAATCAGGAAAGAAATCATGCGCAGACGAACGATCAATGCCCTGGGTCCTTCGACAGTGAAATCGATGGATCGCCGACGGTTTCTGGGGAGTTTGGCCACGGTCGGGGGCGTGGCCCTATCGGCGTCGGGCCTGGATCTGGTGATCGCCGCCGAACCGCCGCAGAATGCGGCAAAAGCGACGGGCGATGCCAGTCCTGCCGCCGGTGAGCGTGGCAAGGTCCGGCAGATTCGCGACGAAATCAAGGAGTACAAGGATTCGAAGACGGGCGCTCGTGTCCGCCGGCTGACCGGGGACGGATCCAGCAACGTGCATCCGTACTTCACCTCCTGGGCCTTCGTAGGCGAGGGGGCCGACAACATGGTCTTCGCGTCCAACCGCTCCGGCGCATATCAGTGGTATCTCCTGGAGATTCCCGCCGGCCGACTGGCGCAACTGACCGCCGGGCAGAAAGCCTCACCGAATATGGGATGCGTCTCGCGGAAGGGCGAACTGTTCTACTTCGACGGCTTGGTGCTCCACGCCGTGAAGACCGATTCGCTCGTCGATCGCGAGTTGTACCGTGTGCCGGCCGGCTTCAAGCCGGCCCTGCCCACCTGCACGGCGGACGGACGCTATGTGGCCTTCGCCTATTGCCAGGAGACGTCGCTCAGCACGGAGACCGGCCGGATTTACGCGACGATGCACGAGCGCTACTACCAGCATCCCCATTCGGTCGTCATGCGGATCGATACGCAGAGCGGGGCAGCCGCGGCCGCGTGGGGCGAACCGACGTGGATCAGCCATGTCTTGATCCATCCGACGCAGCCCAACCTCATCGTCTTCTGTCACGAGGGCGGCGGCACGTGCGTCGACCAGCGGATGTGGATTGTGAACCTCGACGACGTGCAGATGCGGAAGGCCGCGCCGCTCTATCCTCAACGGCCGGGCGAATCTTGTGTCCACGAGTATTTCACCCAGCAGGGCGACGTTGGCTTTCAGTACTCGCTGGACCGCGAGGGCGGCCGCGAGGAGTACAACGCCTTCATCCGGCCCGACGGGACGTGGATTCGACAGTACCTCTTTCCCGGTCTCCGTCCGGGCCATATCCAGTCGAATTCGGACAATAGCCTGGTCGTCGGCGACAGGGCTTTCCTGGGTCCCGACGACAAAGAGGGCGGCAAGTACCTGAGCCTGATGACCCACACGAACGGCCGGGTCCAGGTCCGGCGTCTGGCCTGGCACGGCACCTCGGGGTTGACCCAGGCCAGTCACGGCCATCCCAGCTTCAGTCCGGATGACCGGTGGGTAGTCTACAACTCCGATGCCGAGAAGTGCGACAACGTGTACATGGCCGATGTCCAGAGTCTGTAAGCGAATTCCGTCGAGGAGTCCATTCGATGAGCACGGTTCGGGATCTCGCACTGGTCCTTTGTTGGACGATGGGCCTGCTTGGCGGGGCGACACCCGGCGGGAATGTGAGCCAGGCGTCGGAACCGAGGTCGGCCGGCATCTGGCTCGTAGCCCCGGAGGATGGGGGCACGCCGCGTGACGCGCAGCGGATCGAAGCGGTGGGGCCGGGTGAGTTTCGGATTCGCGCCTGCGAGGAGGAAGGGTCCGGCGTGCTGACCCACGCGGTCTCCCGCGTCGATCTGATCTGCCGCAACGATGGCGCGGAGCCACAGACCGTCACACTTCACCTGGACCTCTCGGGCGATGGGCGCCGCACGAACGCGGACAACAACGCCTTCGGCGGCATGTCCACGCGGGACTTCCTGTTCATCCAGCCGCCGGGACAACCTTGGCGACAGATCGAAGGACTGGTCTCAGGCTGGGTTTGCACCGTGCGGTTCTCCGCACCGCCCGGCGAAACCAGGGTGGGCTTGAGTCCCCGGTATACATATGGCGATTACCTGCGCTTCATCCAAACGCTGCCCCATCACGCGCATCTGGAGAAGACGCGGCTCGGACTCAGCGACGGCGGCCGGGAGCATTGGGAGTTGACCATCACCGATCCGAACGTGCCGGCCGAGGACAAGCGGACGGTCTTCTGGCACGCCCGCGAGCATGCCTATGAGACCTTCTCGTCATACGCGATGGAAGGGCTTGTCGTATACTTGTTGTCCGATGCCGCGGCCCAGGCCCGCCGGGGATACCGGTTCGTGCTGCACCCGATGACCAACGTGGATGGTGTCGCACAAGGCTACGAGTATCGGGCCGGCTACGACTGGCCCCAGCCGCGCGGCACGGCTACCGCTCGATTCACGTTCGAGGCCGTGGATCGCCTGCGGCCGCACTTCGCTGTTACCTGGCACAACTGGATTGCCCCCCGCAACGTGGACTGCCTGTTCTACACCGATGGCGAAGACGGCAAACCCAGTCGTCGGGCGTGGGACCTGTTCATGCAGCGATTCCCTTCGCCGCGCGGCGTGGGGCATCGCTGGGAGAACGAAGCCAATCCGCTCGCGAAGAACTGGTTCGGCCGAACCCCGCTCAACGAAGGCAACGT
>Ga0172362_10004034_pt1 | contig 12723 bp, 11 predicted proteins | sample LakKivs1_kivu2a2_FD_114534 | JGI IMG/M metagenome (GOLD analysis project Ga0172362, IMG submission 114534) | Sediment microbial communities from Lake Kivu, Rwanda - Sediment s1_kivu2a2 | ecosystem: Environmental > Aquatic > Freshwater > Lake > Sediment | place: Rwanda: Western Province, Lake...
ATCGGGGGTGAAATCACTGAGCACATAGGTAATAATGTCAGCTTCGCTAACTTCGGCAATGCCTTCAGTGATAATCGGTCGTCCAATGCCTACCCGAATACGGATGAAATTGGGGCTGCCTAAATCAGTTATGACGGAGCCAATTCCCTTATGACCACCGGAGCTACCATCCTGGCGGATGCGCATTTTACCTAAGGGAAGGTCAAGGTCATCATGAATGATAAGGAGGTCATTGAGGCTAACATTGAACTTTTTTACCAGTAAGCTAACTGACCGACCGCTCAGATTCATATAGGTCTGGGGCTTAGCTAATACCACTTTGCTGCCAGCTACCTCACCCAAGCCGATTCGGGCCTTACATTGTTTTTTATCAAATCGGATGCCCTGTATCCTGGCAAAGTAGCTCAGACAAACAAAGCCTATATTATGGCGGTTATTAGCATAACCCCGCCCCGGATTACCCAGTCCGACAATTAACTTCATTCTTGATGCGTCCGCCTCAGCAGACGGATGAATTCCTCCTCAGTAAGTTGCTTAGTACCAAGAACCTGGGCGCGGGCTAGCTTTGAGCCGGGGTCAGCGCCAACTACTAGATAGGTGGTCTTATGGGTAACGCTACTCCCCGTTGAGCCGCCGAGAGCTCTTATCTGTGCCTCAGCTTCCTCCCGGGTAAAGGCTTCTAACCTGCCGGTGATAACAAACTCCTGACCGGCTAAGGGTAGTTCTTCAGGCTTAACTACTTCTTCCAGCCGAACCCCAGCCTTTCTCAGCCTTCCAATAATATCAAGATTTTCCTTCTGCCTAAAGAAGGCAATAATGCTATCAGCAAGCTTAGGCCCAACGGCAGGGATAGACAGGAGTTCCTCTAGGGAGGCGTTAGCCAGCTTATCAATACTGCCGAAGTGGTCAGCAAGAATCTGAGCCATTTGCTCACCGATATGGAGTATACCCAGGGCAAAGATAACCCTAGATAGCGACCTGTCTTTACTTTTGTTGATAGAATTTACAATGTTAGCCGCGCTCTTTTCACCCATCCTGTCCAGGGTAAGAAGCTGCTGGTTGGTGAGGCTATATAAGTCAGCCACATCCCTGACCAGTCCCCCTTTAAACAACGCAGCGCACAGCGATTCCCCCACCCCCTCAATATCCATCCCGCCCCGGGAAACAAAGTGCTCCAGTCGCTCCTGAATTTGAGCAGGGCAGGCAGAGTTTGAACAGTAGTACATAACCTCGCCTTCAGGCTTTTTTATGATTCCCCCACACTCAGGACAGAGCGGTTCCCCCCTCTCATTCTTTTTCAGCTTGTCAAGGAGACTAAACTCCTTCTCTATTCCAGAGCGCTTACTTACGACCGGTCCTACAATCTGGGGTATCACCTCACCGGCTCGCTGGACAATAACTGTATCGCCAATGCGGATATCCTTGCGCCTGATGTCATCCTCATTGTGAAGTGCAGCCTGCTTGATGGTCACCCCTCCCACCGAGACCGGCTCCAAGATGGCATAGGGGTTGAGCGTGCCGGTTCTGCCCACACTAATACCAATATCAATCAGGCGTGTGGTGCTTTGAACAGCCGGGAACTTATAGGCTATAGCCCATCGCGGCTCATGACCAACATTGCCTAGCCGTTCGTGCAGGTCAAGCGAATTCAGTTTAACCACGATGCCATCAGCTTCATAGGGCAGGCTTTCCCTTTTCTCCACCCAAGTGCGGTAAAATTCCTCAACTTCATCAACACTGGTAAGCAAGGCATTATTAGGATTTACCTTAAAACCAAGAGATTTGAGGTATTCCATAGTCTCCCAATGGGTCGGTGGGGTTGCCTTGCCTTCGGCGTAACCCAGCATATAGATGTAGATATCCAGTGGGCGTTTGGCAGTGATACGAGGGTCAAGCTGACGTACCGAGCCAGCGGCGGCATTTCTGGGGTTGGCAAAAAGAGGCAGTCCTTCCTCAGCCCGCTCCTGATTTAGCTTGTTAAAGCCGGTTTTGGGCAGAAAAACCTCGCCCCGCACTTCAAACCTGGCTGGTGCTTCCTTAGATAGCGACAGTGGAATACTCCTGATAGTTCTCAGGTTCTGGGTGATGTTTTCCCCCTGGAAGCCATCACCTCGGGTAGCCCCAGTAGTTAGCTGACCATTAACATAGGTCAGAGCCACGGCCAGTCCATCAATCTTATGCTCGACGACAAAGTCAAATTGCTTTCCCTCTAATAGCTTTGAGATTCGGGTATACCAGGCTCGTAGCTCATCTTTAGAGAAGACATTACCTAAGGATAATAAAGGTAAAGGGTGTTCTACCACACCAAAGGCTTCCACCGGGGCAGCGCCAACCCGCTGCGTCGGTGAGTCTAGGGTCAGGAATTGAGGGTAGTGCTCCTCTAGTCGCTTCAATTCCCTCATCAACTCATCATACTCGGCATCGCTAATCTCGGGGCTGTCCAGCACATAATAGCGATAGTTATGGTGGTTAATCTCCGACCTTAGCTGTTCTATTCTTTCTTTTACACTGGCTAAATCTTTCATCTAACCCTTATTACTAGGTCCTTCCACAAATTATACAACATAGCCTATAGCTAGACAAAACTAAAGAGTTATATTGTGTTGGCGTAACTTGCGTCCTGGCGGTGGCATTGGGTAAACTAGGACGGTAAAACGTACCATGCTGAATTAGAAAGGAACCAAGCAAACGTGGCTGAAATTCGCCCCTTTCGGGGTGTGTACTATAATCAACGGCTGATTAAAGACCCGTCTGCGGTTATCTGTCCTCCCTATGACATTATTACCCCCCCGATGCAGCAAGAGCTTTATCACCGGAGCCAGTATAACTTTGTCCGATTGGAGTATAGCCAGGAGCTACCCCAGGATACAGTTACAGACAATAAGTACACTCGCTCGGCAGCTACCTTAAGGCAGTGGCTGGAGCAAGGTATCCTTCAAGTCGACGAGGTGCCAGCTATCTATCTCCACAACCATTACTTTACCTATCAGGGAAAGGAATATAGACGCCGCGGTATAATTGTTTGTGTTAGGCTAGAGGAATGGGAGAAAATGGTCATTCGCCCTCATGAGGGCACACTAGCCAAGCCTAAGAATGACCGAGTAAGCCTGTTACGAGAACTCCAAGCCAATACCAGCTCAATCTTGGCTCTGTTTGAAGACCAAGGGCGACAGGTCTCCTCACTGTTAGCGGCACAAGAAGCGAACAAGCCCATAATTAGTTTAACTAGTGCCAATGGAGAAAGGCACTATGTTTGGGCAATTACTGAGTCTCAGGCTGTCAATCAGATATGCAATAGCTTAGCTGGGCAACCGCTTTATATTGCTGATGGGCATCATCGTTATGAGAGTGCTCTTATCTACCAGCATGAGAAGGCAGCCTATTCTTCATTAGCTTCAGCGGATGAAGCTTCTAATTTTGTGATGATGACATTGGTAGATTTTTCTGACCCTGGGCTCATTATGCTACCCCCCCACCGGCTAATTCGTGGCATATCAAAATCAAACCTGAATGGGTTGATGGCTAAGCTGAGGGCATTCTTTGAAATAGAGGAGCTACCATTGAGTGTGCCTAGAGTCTGGCAGCAAGTTGATGATTTACCGATGGGGACAAGTGAGATTAGGCTCTTCCTTTTTGGTTTAACCGAGCATCTTCTAGCTCTGAGACTATGTGACTTTACTGCGGCTAGCCAAATGATGCCTTACTTTCATTCTGAGCTTTATAAAAGGTTAGTGGTTAGTATTGCTGACCATATCATACTGGAGAAGCTGCTGGGGCTGGGCAGTGGTAGGGAGGAGACAAGGATTACTTATTGTTATGATAGACAGGATGCGGTAAACAGGGTGTTGGACCAGGAATATCAGCTAGCCCTTCTCTTAAGCCCGGTTAAGGTAGAGGTGGTCAAAGCCATTGCTGATGCCGGTGACCGGCTGCCCCGGAAATCAACCTACTTTTATCCCAAGCTACCGGCAGGATTAGTTTTCTATCGGCTGGCGTAGACAACTTCTACCTCTTTTTACAGCTTTACCAGCTTGGCGGTATAGACATCCGGGATGGATAGTATTTTTTGCAGGTGTTCTTCAAGCAGGGGTTCGTCTAAGGCTAAAACCATCAATGCCTGTCCCCTGGGTTTCAGGCGGCCAACGTGCATGGCACTGATATTTACATCGGCATCACCGGTTACCTTACTGACGGCGCTGATGAGTCCGGGCCTGTCTCGGTGGTCACTGAACAGGAAATAAGCCCCCGTAGGCACAATATCAATCCAGTAGTTATTAATCCGAACAATGTGTGGTTCGCCACGCATTACGGTAGCAGCCACGGCGGTAACCCCGGTGCTGGTGGTAACCTCTAGGGTAATAAGGCTGGCATAATTCTCACAGACAGCTTCTTTCTGTTCCACTACCGTTAGTCCACGCCGGGTAGCGACTATGTTGGCATTGACCAAGTTAACCCGCTCCTCGCTTATCTCCTCGAGTAGCCCCCCCAAAGCGGCGGCTTTGAGAACATTGGTATCATAACTAGCAATGTCACCATTATATTTAATCTGGATAGTACTCATTTGCCCTTCAGTTAGCTGGCTAGCTAATTTGCCGGCCGTGGCAGCCACCTTTAGGAAAGGTGCCAATACGGATAGGGCTTCAACTGAGATAAAGGGAGCATTGACGGCATACCTAGCTGGCTGTCCCCTAAATACACTAATAATCTGCTCGGCTATATCTTTGGCTGCCGTAGCTTGGGCCTCGGCGGTGGAAGCACCTAAATGAGGGGTAGTAATGATGTTATCATCTTCAAAGAGAGCGCTTTTTGTAATTGGTTCACTAGAGAAGACATCAATGGCAGCACCAGCTACTCTTTTCTCCTTTACTGCTTTGGCCAGTGCCTTCTCATCAATTAGCCCTCCCCTAGCGGTATTAATAATACGAGCTGTTGGCTTGACTAAAGCTAGCTCCTTGGCTCCGATTAAACCCTTGGTTGATGCCATCAGGGGTATATGCAGGGTGATAAAGTCCGATTCCTTAAGTAGCTGCTCCAAGGGAACAAGCTCCACCTGCAGATTATGAGCATAATCAGCGGAGATGAAAGGGTCATAAGCGATGAGCTTCATTTCCAGACCCCGCGCCCGCCTGGCTACCTCTGAACCCACATTGCCTAAGCCGATGATACCCAGTATTTTGTCTCTGACCTCGATACCCATAAAACCACTTCTCTGCCATACTCCGGATTTGAGCATAGCATTAGCCTGAGGGATATGACGGGCTAAAGAGAGCATAAGAGCAATGGTATGCTCAGCCGCCGAGACAGTATTACCAGTAGGGGCATTAACTACCACAATGCCACGTCGGGTTGCCTCCTCCACATCAATATTGTCTATGCCGACACCGGCGCGGGCGATTACTTGCAGCTTCTTCCCAGCTTCAATAACCTCGGCCGAAACTTGAGTCTGACTGCGCACTACCAAGGCCTCATAGTCGCCAATTATGGATATGATTTCCTCTGGCTTGAGCCCTGGCTTAATATCCACCTGAGCACAGCTACGCAGTATATCTATGCCCTCATCAGAAATAGGGTCAGCTACTAAAACCTTCATTCTCAGCTAGCACTCCTAAACCCAGCCTGCGGCAATACCACTTTCAATGCCGATATAATAGTTTTAATATCACTCTCAGTTACCCAGCCCAGATGACCAATACGAAATATTTTGCCTGCCAGCCTCTGTTGTCCACCACTGAGCACAATCCGGTATTTCTCCCTGAGAATCTGGAGCATCTTTTTGGTATCAAGCCCGTCCGAAGCAGCTATCGCCGTAACCGTATTGGAGGCACAGCTTTCTTCAGCGAAAAGGGACAGCCCCAGCGCTTTTATTCCATCTCGGGCGGCCCTACCAACTCGTGCCTGCCGGGCGATGATGTTGGGTAAGCCTTCCTTCAACAACATTTCCAGCGATACCGATAGAGCAAATATCACTGCAATAGCTGGTGTGCTCGGCGTCTGCCCTATTTCTAAGTAGCTTTTGGCCTGAGCAAAATCCCAGTAAAAACGGGGCATCTTCGCCTTGGTATTTGCCTGCCATGCTTCTTGGCTGACACTAACCATAGCCAGACCAGGGGGAGCCATCCACCCTTTCTGGGAAGCAGCAATAGCAATATCACAGTGCCAATCATCTACCGGGAGATTAAGCGAACCTAGGCTACTGATGCCATCAACCAGCAGCAATTTATCGAATTCCTTCACCACCGAGCTAATTGAAGCTAAGTCATTAGTAACACCGGTAGAGGTTTCATTATGGGTGACCAATACTGCCTTGATTTTTGGTTCGGTCTGAAGAGCCTGGCGAACAGCGTTTGCATCAGCCCCTTTGCCCCACTCAAAGCGAAGGGGAATTACCTCAGCCCCAAACTTCCCGGCAATGGTGGCAAAGCGTTCCCCGAAGACACCGTTAGATACTGACAACACCTTATCACCCGGGGATAAGGTGTTAACGATAGCGGCCTCCAAGCCACCCGTCCCCGAGCCAGTAAGCAAAAAAAGGTCATTCTTGGTCTGAAACAATTGTTTCAGATTGTCCGTTACCCTGTCCAATATCTTTTTAAATTCGGGGCCCCGGTGATTTATCATCTGCTGACCTAGTGCCTTGAGAACCTCACCAGGGAGGGGAGTTGGCCCAGGAACGCGTAATTGTTCCACTCCTGTCTCCTTCACTATTTTTAGTTACCAGTATTGATTACCTTGGCAAAGTAGTGTTTTAATCTATTCAATCGCTAACACCGGGCTTAGGTGGAACTAGCTCAATCTTACACCAGCGTAACTTACCAATTTGCATTATGTCTCCATCATGCACTGGCCATTTGAAGCGGGTTACTTTTTCCCCACCTATTTTTACTGCTCCCTGTGTAACAAGGCGAGTGGCTTCACTCGTGCTACCAACCGACCCACTTGCCACCATTAGCCGCCGAACATCAGGAGTACCTTCAGTTGTAGACACGGTAGGTATGTTATCAGGCACTCCCCTCTTCTGAAAAACCTTAACGAAATGCTCTTCAGCTTCACTGGCTGCCTTTTGGTCATAAAGCTGAGTGACAATCTCTCTAGCCAGTCGCTTCTTGAGAGTCATCGGGTTAACGGTGCCATCCTCAAGCCCTTGTCTAAATTCCTCCAGTTCCCCGCCAGGAACATCGGTTACTAATTCAAAATATTGCATAATCAGGCTATCGGGGATAGACATTACCTTACCATATATTTCATCAGGCGGCTCAGCCACGCCGATGTAGTTGCCTAGGCTCTTGCTCATCTTCTGACTACCATCGGTGCCAGTAAGGAGGGGAACCAAGAAGATTTGCTGAGGGGACTGGCCAACTATGGATTGAAGCTCCCTGCCCACCAGTAAATTAAACTTTTGGTCAGTACCACCAAACTCAACATCAGCCCGAATAGCTACTGAGTCATAGGCTTGGAGCAAGGGGTAGAGTAATTCAGTTATGGTAATGGGTTGCCCAGCATTATACCGCTTACTGAAGTCTTCTCGAGCCAGCATTTGGGCAACAGTAAACTTGCTGGTGAGCCGGATAACATCACCCAGAGTGAATTCGCCAAACCACTCACTCTGCCATCTCACCTCTGTCTTTTCCTTATCAACCACCTTAAAGAACTGCTTCATATAGGTTTCAGCGTTAGCTTGAACCTGTTCCTTAGACAGCATGGGCCGGGTAACAGAAACGCCACTTGGGTCGCCAATTTGAGCTGTCCAATCACCAACAATGAGGATGACTTGATGCCCTAATTCCTGAAATTGGCGTAACTTCCTCAGGGCTACCATATGACCCAAGTGAATATCGGGGAAACTAGGGTCAAAACCTTCTTTTAGCCGCAATTTTCTGACAGAACTTAGTAGCTCCGTCATATCGTCTTCAACTATGATTTCGGCTACCCCTCGCTTTAGCAAGTGATTAATATCAGGGCTGATTGTAAATTTTTCACCGGCATTCATATTCAGTTTCTACCTCAGGAGTTTAATATAGCTCTCCCCTGCTTTATGTCTTCAGTTATTTGCTTCTTTAGTTCATCTGTGGTATCAAATTTTTTCTCGCTACGCAGTCGCGCCATAATATCAATCTTCAGCTCGCACCCATACAGGTCACGATGATAATCAAGAACATAAACTTCCACAGCGCGCTGGTTGCCACCAAAAGTGGGCCGCTTGCCTATATTAGTCACTGACGGGTAGGTTTTGCCATCAATGTAAGCCCAGGTAGCGTAAACGCCGTCGGGGGGGAGAGCCCGTTCCGGGGCTACATCCAGATTAGCCGTGGGGAAACCTAACCTCAAGCCTCGACCGGCGCCACTGGTTACACGCCCGTTTAGGCTAAAGGGACGGCCTACTAGGCTAAGCACCTTTTTCATATCTCCGCTAGCTAGAGCACTTCTGATAGCAGTGCTACTTACCACTTCACCGTTTATCATTATGGGGGGTATTACTATTACCGTGAAGTTCATATCTTTTCCCAACAGGCGGAGGCTATCAATATTGCCTTCCCGGTTTCGGCCTAAGGTGAAGTCAGGTCCGATTACCAGTCCGCGCATCCTGAGGTATTTCTTTAACAGACCAACGAATTGGTGAGCACTGAGCTGCGCTAACTCGCTGGTAAAAGATAAGATAACGATAGCTTCAACCCCTGCACTTTTGAGAAGATTAGTCCTTTCAGTGAGGTTGGTCAAGAATGGTAGCTTAGTTTGAGGCGACAGCACCTCCTGGGGATGCTGACGAAAGGTTACCACTACACTAAGCAAGTTCTGCTGCCGGGCGTGCTCCGTTAATTGTGAAAGCAGGTATTTGTGACCGAGATGAACCCCATCGAAAACGCCGATGGTTAGCAGTGTATCCTTATTAAGTGATAACTTAGCTAACTCTTCTTCTACCTGCATAGCTCCATTTCCTTAACAGAATTACTAATAAGATTTAATACCAGATAGCTAAGGAATAAACAAGGGCACAAATAAAGGTGATTTACATAACCCACTAAAAGTGTTTTAATGTTATCATAAGCTCATTTAAGCGTCAACTACAAATGCTTATCTATCACGCCAAAGGGGGAGAAAATAATGGATTGTATCTTCTGCCAAATTGCGGCTGGCAAAGTGCCTAGTGAAATCCTTTATCAGGATGAAGAGGTAATTACCTTCCGTGACATTAATCCCCAGGCACCCACACACCTGATTATCATTCCTAAAAGGCATATTCCTTCTCTTGCCCACTTATCTGAAGCCGAGTCACCCCTCATCGCGCACATGGTAAATATTGCCAATCAGTTAGCTAAAGAGGAGGGTATTTCTGAAAGTGGGTATCGGCTAGCAATAAACTGCGGTAAGGAAGGCAGACAGCTATTGCCTCATCTCCATCTGCATCTTCTCGGCGGGAGAAAGCTCTCAGATGCGCTGGGCTAGCCAACTTTATAGAGAAACTTTTTCCCCTATCGCAAAAATGTTTTCTCGGAGGATGATATGACCACCAGTGTGAAACCGCTTATAGCCATTACCATGGGAGACGCCGCCGGAATCGGACCAGAAATTATTGTCAAAGCTCTTTACCACGAGGAAGTCTATCATATCTGCCGTCCCCTGGTCGTAGGCGAGGGCACTACCATGCGCGAGACCACCAAGCTACTCAAAAGTCCACTAAAGCTACACATCATTGAGGAAGTAGTTGAGGTCAAAGGCGAGTTCGGCACTATTGACCTTCTTGACCTACATAATCTCAACCAAACAGAAGTCATCATGGGGCAGATATGCGCACCCTGCGGTCGGGCTGCCATGGAATACATCGCCAAAGCTGCCGAGCTAACCTTAGACGGTAAGGTCAGGGCCATAGTAACAGCACCCATCAGCAAGGAGGCAACAAAACTAGCCGGTTATCAGGATATGGGGCATCTCGAATACCTGGCTCATATAACCGGGGCTCCCGAATACGCTACCATGCTGGTTACTGGCCCCTTAAGCGTGGTTCACCTGACTACCCACTATTCTCTGAAAGATGCCTGTAAGTTGGTGACCAAGGAACGGATTCTAGCCAAACTGAAGTTGACCCGTGATTCCTTTTTAAAGTGGGGGGGAAAACAACCACGCATCGCCGTAGCTGGGCTTAACCCCCATGCCGGCGAAGGTGGCCTCCTTGGCCGCGAGGAAATTGAGGAAATAGAGCCAGCGGTAAAGGAAGCCCAACGTCTAGGGATAGATGCCCGGGGGCCCTTCCCCGCTGATTCAGTTTTCAATCGGGCAATTAATGGGGAATTTGACGTGGTTCTAGCCCTCTACCATGACCAAGGGCATATTCCGATAAAGGTACACGGCTTTGACAAGAGCGTGAGCATTGCCCTAGGGCTACCCTTCATACGGACCTCCGTGGACCATGGTACGGCCTTTGATATTGCCGGCAAGGGTGTCGCCAATCCAGAGAGCCTTACTGAAGCTATAAAAACCGCAGTTAAGCTAATAGAGAGGAGTAGATAAGCAAACCGGCGATGCTCTTAGCATCGCAAATCCTGCCTGAGGTAATAAGAGCAGGAATCTGACTAACCGGCACTCGAACTAACTTAATACTCTCAGTATCCTCAGCATAAAGCTGACTAGGAGCAAGCTCAGTAGCCAGATAAAGGTGAAGATATTCAGTGCCATAGCCCGGCGTCGAGTAAAAGCCACCTAACCTCTCCACTTTCTGAGGTAGATAGCCAGTCTCCTCCTGCATTTCACGGCGGACAGTGGTCAGAGGGTCCTCACCAGTATCAATGCCACCGGCGGGTATCTCTAATAGCTCCTTCTCCACCGATTTACGAAATTGATTTACCAGTAGCACATTGTTATTGCCATCAATAGCCACAATAGCGACACAATCCCTATGCTCTACAATCTCTCGCTTGGTTTCTCGCCCGTTAGGCAGCTTAATAGTATCAACCCGCAGCTTTACCGCTTGCCCATCATAGACTAGCTGGCTGGATAGTGTCTTCTCCGCCAAGTTAAACTCCCGACTCTAAGTGATAGATAAGGGCTACCTCATCACAATCAGGAAATTTGGGACAACGGTAACACTCACCCCAGACCTTGCGTGGCAACTCTGCTTTATCTATTTGAGAAAAGCCACACTTCTCGAAAAAGACCGGTTTATAGGTCAGGCAAAAAATAGTGGGAATCCCAAGCTTTCTAGTTTCCTCGAGGCAGGCAGCTACCAACTGGTTGCCAATTCCCTGTCGCTGGTAGTCCTCAGCCACCGCCAACGACTTTACCTCAGCTAAATCTGACCAGCTAACATGTAACGCCACGCAAGCAATTACTAGCTTGCCCTGTCTAATCACAAAATAATCCCTGATATTTTCATATATCTCGCTCAGCGAACGAGCTAACATCTCGCCCTTATCAGCAAAGGAGTTAATCAACTGCTGCATCTGGGGCACATCGCTGACCTTAGCTTTTTCGGGCTTCATTTTACCTGCTTTCCTGTCAACCTTTGCTCCAGAGAGCTATAGAAAGAGGCCTCTAGATGAATCCTCAAGAATCGAGCCTTTTTAGAGCTATGCTTTATAGTAACCATGGCACCACTTGACAATGGCAAATTTATATGACCATCAATGCTCAATGTTGCCTGATGAGGGGTGCTAATGCGCAGCCTAACTACCGCTGCTGACGGTAATACTAAAGTATAAGCCGAACTAAGGTGAGGCAATATTGGTAACAGCAGGAACTCCTTAGCTTGCGGCTGGAGAATAGGGCCGCCAGCTGACAGTGAATACCCAGTGCTACCGGTGGCTGTAGCCGCAATCACTCCATCAGCCTTATAGGTAGTTAGCGGCTCACCATCTATGCTGGCTTCTACATAGATTATCCGAGCTATTGCCCCCCGCGCCACCACCACATCATTTAAGGCATAAAAGGTTCGGGCTTTCTCCTGCTTCTGGTCAGCAGGAGAAAGCTCCGCTTCAAGCATAGCCCGCTCATCAATCCAACCGCCTCCAGCCAGCAGAGCCGGTAGCCTATCCACGGTTTCGTCAGCGCTGAGCTCGGTCATAAAGCCTAGCTTACCTAAATTTATCCCGGTTATAGGGATAGGGGGTTGAGCCAGAAGCGCTACCTGAGCTGCCCGCAGAATAGTACCATCACCACCAGTAGTAAGAATTAAATCAGTATTACCCACCTGAGCCTTAGCTTTTTCCTCTTCCCAAGCTGAGCATAACCAAACCGCAACACCCCTAGAATCTAAAAATCTTTCGAGCTCTTTAGCTAGGGTATGGGCAGCTTCTACCATCGGATGATAAAGAATGCCAACCTTTTTCACAGCCGTAACTCACTTTTAAACAATGTAGATAACACCGCTCCTGGGGGCAAATGAAGTGTAACATCGGCACTTTTAGGTGTCAAGGCATGGTCTGAGTAGCTACTACTGGCACAATACAACTGCGAGGCACTTTTGAGAGGGCATTTGTCTCTGGAAAATATTAAAGCTGGTTCATCCCCAGCATGATTGCGTAAAAAGTAAGACTAAGCCGATGCAGATGGCAAGAATACCAACTCCCAGCAAGATATACAGAATACTAAGCCGCCGTTCAATCATTGCTTAAATCTTCACTTTCTTACTGTTCTTTTTTGCTTATCGTATACCGCTTTGCTGAGCCTTTTTATAGCTCTGCCCGACTTAAACCTATTCAGATTCACAAAGCCTCTGGTTCTATTCATTAAATA
>Ga0172362_10004035_pt1 | contig 12722 bp, 10 predicted proteins | sample LakKivs1_kivu2a2_FD_114534 | JGI IMG/M metagenome (GOLD analysis project Ga0172362, IMG submission 114534) | Sediment microbial communities from Lake Kivu, Rwanda - Sediment s1_kivu2a2 | ecosystem: Environmental > Aquatic > Freshwater > Lake > Sediment | place: Rwanda: Western Province, Lake...
ACCAGGATGAAGGACCCCGTCCGCAAGCCCTTCCTCGACCTCTGCGGCCGCCCCCTGCTTTTCGTCACGCTCGAACGCTTCGCCCCCTTTGGCCGCATATGCCAGGTCATTGTCACCGTAAACGCCGAAGATTACCGCTGCAAAGACGCCCTCCTCCTGGAGAGGGTTTCTCCCCAGATTACCGACGTCGTCGTGGGCGGCGCCACCCGCACCGAAAGCGTCGCCAACGCCCTTGCCGTCCTCGACGACCGCGCTGAGATTGTCCTCGTCCACGACGCCGTCCGCCCCTTTGTAAAGCCCGAAGTCATCTCGGCCGTCATCGAGGCCGCCGCCCGCCACGGGGCCGCCATTGCCGCCGCCCCTGTCAAAGACACCATAAAACGTGTCGAAAACGGCCTGATCGCCGCCACCCTCCCCCGCGACGCCCTGTACCTCGCCCAGACGCCCCAGGGTTTCGAGAGATCCGTCATAGAGCGGGCCTACCGCGCCCGGGGGGCCGGGGATTTCACCGATGACGCCCTCCTCGTCGAAAAATCCGGTCTTCCCGTGGCCGTCGTCGAGAGCACCCACGACAACTTTAAGATAACTACCCCCGAAGACCTCGCCCTCGCCCGCGCGATTCTCCAGGGCCGCCGCTGAAACCTTGTTTTTTTGGTACAAAAAGCCTTGCATTATGCCGATAATCCTCGGATGATAGTGCGTTATGCTGAGGGGACTATCCGTTCGATTCGAAAGGAGGAGGATCACATGCGGTCCAAGGGCACATTGATCACCGGTGCGATAATCGCCGCGGTACTTGCGGGTATCGTGCTTGCGCAGAGTTACGACCCGGGCACCGAACTGACGCTTATCGAGAGGGTTTACAAGGCGCGTGACGAGTACAAGACCGCGCTCACGGAACTCCGCAATTTCTACCTGCGCACGGGCGACGCCGCCAACGGCGACCGCGCCAAAAATGAACTCAAGGCACTTTCCAGCATCGAGCAGTACGAGTACGCCGCCGGTACCGTCGGCGCCTCCGTCGAAGGGCCCGCCAAGGTCCTCCGCTCCATCGCCGAGGCCGACGACTACTACACCGACGCCGAAATCTTCGCCGGCAGTAACCGCAAGGCCCAGCGTGACATAGCCTTGAGGCGCTTCGAGAAAATCCTCACTACCTGGCCCGACAGCGACAAGGCCGCCCCCGCCTCTTACATGATGGGCGACATCTATTCGGGCCTCTACTATCGCGATTACGACCTGGCCGCCAAGTACTACAGAAAGGCCTATGAACTCGACCCGGCGACCTCCCTGCCCGCACTCCTCAAGGCCGGCGACATGCTCTACAAACTCGAGCGTTACAAGGACGCCGTCGAGGTCTACAAACTCGCCGCCAAGGGTTCCAGGGACCCCAGGACCCGCGACAAGGCCCAGGGCATGCTCGACAAACTGGCCAAGAAGGGCTACTGAGTCTCGCGTTTCCTGCTGAGCACGGGGCCGCCATGTTGCGGCCCCTTTTCATTTTGGGAGGGCGCTGCACTGTCAAGAACACCTCGCAGCCCGACAAGGAAAAACGGGACTGGCTCGAATGCGCCTTGGGGACTGACATGCTCTGTTGAAAACCCCTCGCAACCGGACGAGGAAAAACGGGGACTGGCTCGTGATTTCCGTGATTTGTCGGAAATCCGTGCCTGTCCCCTGCTTTTCCGGAGCGGCGATTATCCTTGCCGCCATGCTTTCAACAGAGCAGGGGAAAATGGTGACAGGCTCCGGAGTCCTCGGCCTACACCTTTGCCTTGCGGTTGCCCGGCAGTGCCTGTCACCATTTTCCGCGCACAAGGCAAAAGGCCTTCATTTCTCCGTCCCTTATTGAAGCCCCCAATCCCGTTTATCCCCGATCTATCCGTTCGACTTGAGGTCCGCCAGACATGCGAATAGGACACGGTTTTGACATCCATCCCCTCGCCGAGGGCCGCAGATTAATGCTCGGCGGCGTGGAAGTGCCCTCCCAATTCGGCTCCGTCGGCCACAGCGATGCCGACGCCGTCCTCCACGCCCTTGCCGACGCCCTTCTGGGTGCGCTTGCCCTGGGCGACATCGGCGAATGGTTCCCCGACACCGACCCCGCCTTCAAGAACGCCGACAGCGCCCGCCTCGTGAAAACGGTCCTCGCCGAGGTAACGCGTCTTGGCGCCGCCGTGGAAAACGTGGACGTGACCGTCTACCTCGAGAAGCCCAAACTCGGCGCCCTCAAGTCCAAAATTCGTTCGAGTATCGCCGCGATCTTGGGCGTCGATGTCACCAGGGTCGCCGTCAAGGCCCGCACCTTCGAGGGTTTCGGCGCGATCGGCCGGGGTACGGCCGTTGCCGCAACCGCGGTTGTGCTGCTCGATTCTCCGCCCGGCGGCAAGCCGTGACCGCGCGGCAAGTGACCGCAAGGTCCGCATCCGCTTTGCCCCTTTGCCGCACGCATACCTGAGCGCGGCCTCGCCTCACTTACCTTCCTCAACACTTCTCCTAATCGATTCCCCCATATCTTCCCCAGACGCCTCAACCCTCCTGCCAAGGGTTCACGATGCCCGCGGCTCTTCCCGGCGCGTCTGATTCTCCTGCTTGATGCTGCTGGGTTTAGGCGATATAATAACGGTTTTATAACGTTCCCCTATGGGCGGCTTGCCGCGTTTTTTGTAGATGATGACCGGAAAAAACCGTCGTATACTGTTTCTTTGCACCTTCCTGGCCCTCCTTGTGGCCGCTGGCTGCGCTTTCCCCGGCCGCTCCAGAAAACCCACCTTCCTCGAGACCCTCCAATCGCAGCTCTACTCCGAAGATGCCGCCACCGCCGATCGGGCCGCCCTCGTGCTTCTCTCCTCTGAGAACGAGGATGCCTACAAAATCCTGAAATCCGCCCTCGCCGAGACGACTCCCGTCACCACGCGCGCCGCGGTCATCCGTGCGTTCATCACTCAGCGCGACCCTCGGATAAAATCCGAAATGCTCGTGGCCCTCGGCGACAAGAGCGACGCCATTGTCGACCTCGCCAAGACCTATCTGGCCAGGGTCGTCGGCACCGAGGCCGCAGATAACCTCCTCGCCATCGCGCGCGACCGTTCCCGCGCCTCCAGGGAACGCGTGGCCGCCCTTGTCGTCCTTGCCGAGGTCGGCGGCGCCGATTCCGTCGAAGGCCTCCTCGACCTCTTGACCGACCAGGGCGCCGACGTCGTCGAGGCCGCCGGAAACGCCCTGCGCAAAATCACTTACCAGCCCTTCGACAACGACGCCAACGCATGGCGCGACTGGTACGCCCAGAACAGAAAACTCACCCGCGAACAGTGGCAGCGCGTCGGCACGCGTTACCTCAAACAGACCGACGAGTTGAAGGCCGAAATAGAATCCCTCCAGCAGCAGTTGGATTCATACAAGGCCGATATGTTCGCCTTGTACAAGCGCCAGGTCGACCTCGGGATGCAGCTCCAGCGCTACGAGGTCGTCATCGACGTCCTCAGGGACGCCAAGACCATCGAGGCCCAGATCTATGCCGCCGAGGCCCTCGCGAAGACCCCCGTACCGCAGGCCGTAGCCGTCCTCGTCGAGAAGGCGCCCAGTCCCGACGTGCGTCTCGCCAAGGCCGCCATCGACGCCCTCGGCCTCGTAAAGGATCCCGCTGCCGCCCCCGTCATCGCCTCGAGGCTCTCCGCCGGCGACGCCGCCCTCCGCCTCGCCGCCGTCAAGGCCTACGCCGCCCTGCCGCAGAGCGACCTCGCCGGGCTCATGCCGCTTGTCACCGACACCTTTGCCGAAGTCCGCGCCGCTGTCGCCAGGGCCATAGCAAACCGCCCATGGCCCGACGGCGCACAGGCCCTGCTCGGACTCGTCGAGGACAAGGTCCCCGACGTCCGCGCCGCCGCCGCCGAGGCGCTCGGCCAGGTCGGCGGCAAATCGTCCATCGCTCCCCTCGTCGTCCTCACCGCCGACACCGACGAAAAGGCCAGGTTCGCCGCCGTCCGCAGCCTCTCCGCACTCGCCGAAAAACTCCACGCCGAACTCCTCGAGGACGGCTCTTCCTTCGACGCCCTCCTTCAGGCCACGCGCGATTCGGTCGCCCGCGTCCGTGACGCCGCCGCCTTCGGCCTCGCCAAAATCGGCGACAAGCGCGCCGTCTCCCGTCTGCTCGAAATGGTCCTCACCGAAACCGCCGACGAAAAGGTCGCCGACCAGGCCTGGCAGTCCCTCGTCGTCCTCGTCGACGACGACGCCGAGCTTATCCTCTCCATCTCCGAAAAACTCCAGACCTCAAGCTCCCCCCCCGACGCCGACAAGTTCGCCAAGGCCGAGGTCCTCTTGAAGAAACTCGCCTCTCCCGACCTGCCCGCCGAGACCCCCGAAACCCTCGAGGCCCGCAGGCGTCTCGCCGAGGGTTACCTCGCCCTCAACCCTCCCAATTACCAGGCCGCGCGCCTGTATTTCCAACTTATCCTTGACCGGCATCCCGACGACCCCGATGCCCTCGCCGGCATTACTGTCGCCCTTGAAAGCCTCGGCGACTTCGACGGCCTCGCCAGGCTCCACGCCGCCCGGATTGCCGCCGGGACCGCAACCCCCCAGATCCAGGCCGATTTCCTGACCGTCCTCGCCAAACTCCTCGACAACGCTAAGTACGCCGCCGTCGTGCAATCGGCCCAGCAGGTCCTTTCCTCGCCGGCGCCGCTTGACCCCCAGTTCCTCTCCGACCTCAAGCAGCTCCACGCCAGGGCCCTGCCGATCCGCCTCAAGGAACTCGTCACCGACCTCGCAAACCCCAAGGAAGCCGTCGCCACGGCCGCCAAAACCGCCCTCGCTGCCTACAGGATGCAGGCCGCACGGGCCCTCGTTGACGGGCTCGAGGACCCCGCCGAAGTCGTAAGGACCGCTTCCCTCGCGCTGCTCGTCCCGCTGGCCGACGGCGCCAGTTTCAATTTCGACCCAAAAGTCCCCCCCGGCGACCAGCCCGAAGCCCTCGCCCAGTGGCGTTCATGGCTCGACTCGCACGAGAAGCAGTAACAGCATTGGAAAAACACGTGATGGCTGACAAATTCTACATAGGTGTCGACCTCGGAGGGACCAATATCAAGGCCGGCGTCGTCGCCGAAGACGCCACCGTCCTCTGCAAGACCTCCACGCCCACCGAGGCCGACCGGGGCGCCGGCCACATCATCGACAAGATCTGCCGCGTCATCGAGACGCTCCGCGCCGACTGCCGCCTTGACCCCGCCTCCATCGGCGGTGTCGGAATCGGCACCCCGGGCACCCTCGATATCAGGGCGGGAATGGTCCACCTCGCCCCCAACATGCCCCTCTGGCGAAACGTCCCGGTCGTCGACCTCGTCTCGAAAAAGACCGCCCTCAAGGTCGTCCTCGAGAACGACGCCAATGCCGCCGCCTTCGGCGAGTTCTGGGCCGGCGCCGGCAGGGGCGTCTCCTCCCTCGTCATGGTGACCCTCGGCACCGGCATCGGCGCCGGCATCATCGCCAACGGCCGCCTCATCCACGGCGACACCGACTGCGCCGCCGAACTCGGCCACATGATCATCGAAATAAACGGCAGACAGTGCGCCTGCGGAAACCTCGGCTGCCTCGAATCCTACGCCTCCGCCGTCTCCCTCGTCAGGCGCTTCCAGGAGGCCGTCGCCGCCGGCGACGATTCCTCCCTCGCCGCTGCCGTCCGCGCCGGCCGCCCCATCGAGGCCCGAGACGTCTGCGACGCCGCCCTCGCCGGCGACCCTCTCGCCAACAGGATATTCCGCGAGACCGGCGTCTACCTCGGCATCGGCATCATCAACATCCTGCACATGATCAACCCCGCCCGCGTCCTCATCTCGGGCGGCCTCATCAAGGCCGGCGACCTGCTCATGAACCCCATCCGCGAAACCGTCGAAAAACGCGCCCTCCCGGACGCCTGGCGCAACTGTGACATAGTGTTTGCTTCACTCGGCGAGGACGCCGGGTTTATCGGAGGAGCCGGATGCGCGTTGACCGCCTTCGCAACTTCTCAATAATCGCCCACATCGACCACGGCAAGAGCACCCTCGCCGATCGCCTCCTCGAAAAGACCGGCGCCGTCAGCCCCCGCGATTTCCGCGATCAGATGCTCGACACAATGGACCTCGAACGCGAGCGCGGCATCACCATCAAGGCCAGCGCCGTCCAACTCTTCTACAAGTACGAGGGCCACCGCTATATCTTCAACCTCATCGACACGCCCGGACACGTCGACTTCAGTTACGAGGTCTCCCGCAGCCTCACCGCCTGCGAGGGCGCGCTTCTCCTCGTCGACGCCGTCCAGGGCGTCGAGGCCCAGACCGTCGCCAACGCCTACGAGGCCATCGGCCACAACCTCGCCATCATCCCCGTCATAAATAAAATCGACCTCCCCGCCGCACGCCCCGAAGAGGTCATGGAGGAAATGGAGCAGACCCTCGACATCGACCCCGCCGACTGCCTCCTCGCCAGCGCCAAGACCGGCCAGGGCATCGACGAGATCCTCAAGGCCATCGTCCAACGCGTCCCGCCCCCCTCGGGCTCCGAGGACGCCCCTCTCAGGGCCCTCATCTTCGACAGCGTCTTCGATGTCTACCGCGGCGTCATCCTCTACGTCAGGCTCTTCGACGGGGCAATCCACCCCGGCGACACGATTCGAATGCTCCGCGGCGGCACCGAACACGAGGTCCAGGAAATCGGCACCTTCCGCCCAAAGATGACCCCTTCCAAGGAACTCTTCGCCGGCGAGACCGGCTACGTCGTCGCCAACATTAAGGACCTCCGCGAAATCAAAATCGGCGACACCGTCGCGCACGTCGCAGACGTCGGCCGCGTCGCACCCCTTCCCGGCTGCCACGAGCCCCAGCCCATGGTCTTCTGCGGCCTCTATCCCGCCTCCGACACGAGCTACGAGTCCCTGCGCGAGGCCCTCGAACGCCTCCGCCTCAACGACTCCTCTTTCAGTTACGAGCCCGAGAATTCCGAGGCCCTCGGCTTCGGCTTCCGCTGCGGTTTCTTGGGCCTCCTCCACATGGAAATCGTCCAGGAGCGCCTCGAGCGCGAGGAGGGCGTCGAACTCGTCCAGACCGCCCCCACCGTCACCTACGAGATCGTCAGGACCGATGGCGCCGTCGTTCACATCGAGAACCCCTCCGCCCTCCCCGATCCCGCCCAGGTCGCCGAAATCCGCGAGCCCTTCGTCCGCGTCAACTTCATCGTCCCCACCGAGGCCATCGGCGCCCTCCTCAAACTCTGCGAGGAACGCCGCGGCGTCTACAAACGCACCGAGTACATGGGCTCCACCCGCGCCGTCATCGTCTACGACCTGCCCCTCGCGGAGATCGTCTACGACTTCTACGACAAACTCAAAAGCGCCACCCGCGGCTACGGCACGATGAGTTACGACCTCCTCGGTTACCAGGCCGGCAACCTCGTCAAACTCGACATGCTCGTCAACGGCCGCCGCCTCGACGCCCTCTCCGTCATCGTCCACCGCGACGAGGCCGACCGCCGCGGCCGCCGCCTCGCACAGCGCCTCAAGGCCGAAATCCCCCGCCACCTCTTCCAGATCCCCATCCAGGCCGCCATCGGCAACCGTATCATCGCGCGCGAAACCATCCCCGCCCTCGGCAAGCACGTCACCGGAAAATGCTACGGCGGCGACATCACCAGAAAACGCAAACTCTGGGCCAAACAGCGCGAGGGCAAAAAACGCCTCAAGCAGGTCGGCAACGTCGACATCCCGCAGGAGGCTTTCCTGGCCATACTTTCTTCGGAGGATTGATCCCACTTGGCGAAAAGCGACAAGAGGAAAAAGGAAAAGCAGCCCTTCCGGCTCCAGGAACACGTCGAGTGGGTCGCCATGGCTTTCGTCTTGGCCCTTACCGTCCGCTGCTTCGTCGTCGAGGCCTACAAGATACCGAGCGGTTCAATGGCGCCGACCCTTTACGGTACCCACTACCAGATCACCTGCCCCTCCTGCGGCGCCTCCTTCGCCCTGAGCGGCGGCGAGGGCTCCAACTACGGCCTCAACTTCGTGTGCCCCTCCTGCGGCGCCTCCGGCTCGCCGCCCCCTGCAAGCAGGCGCCTCCGCGGCGGCGACAGAATCCTCGTCGCTAAGGACCTGTACCTGTTCGCCCGGCCCCGCCGCTGGGACGTCTTCGTCTTCAAAAGCCCCGAACCCACAAAGCAGAACACGAACTTCGTCAAGAGGCTCGTCGGCCTTCCCGGCGAGAGGATCGAACTGCGCCACGGCCAGGTCTTCATCGACGGCCGCATCGCCCGAAAGCCCGACCGCGTCCAGAACCAACTCTGGCAATACGTCTACGACGGCGCCGCCAACGCGCCCGCGGATTGCTGGGAAACCGCCGGCGGCTGGGAAATCCGCCCCGAGGGGCTCTTGCTTAAAGACCCCCAACAATTCCCCCAGACGGTCACCTACGCCAGGCCCATCCTTGACTTCTACCCCTACAACGGCCGCGAGGGCGACAATGTGGTCGGCGACCTCCTTGTTGCCGGCCACGTCAGCATGGACGAGGCCGCCGGCTCCTTCTCCGCCGTCCTCCTGGACGACAACGACAACGTCAGGGCCGTTTTCTCTCCCTTCGTCAATTCCCTCACCGTCGAACTCCGCAAGAATGGCGTCCTCGTCGCGAGCGCAGCCTCCATCGTCGCGTCGCCCACCGACTTCTTTTTTTCGCTTTCATCCGTCGACGGCGCCCACGAGGTCGCCATCAACGGCCTGCGCGTCATTCGCCGCGCCGACGATCTGGCCCCCGCTGACGTGTCCCTCTACTCGCGCTCGAGCGGCGTCTTCTTCGAGGGCGCCGGCCCCAAGATGTTCGTCTCCGATGTCAAAATCAAGCGCGACGTGTACTACCGCGTGAGCATCCCGCGCCCGGACCGCTTCGTCGGCGCGTCGTTTATCGAGGACATCCCCCCGGGCCATTTCTTCGGCCTCGGCGACAACAGCCCCGTCTCCAACGACAGCCGCGAGTGGCATTTCGTCCCCGCTGAAAACGTCCTCGGAAAAGCGTTCTTCCTCTTCTGGCCGCCCACGCGGCTTAAGCCCGTCCACTGACGGAGGCGTTGATGAAACTGTTGGAAGCAGTCGCACTCGAGAAATCCTACGGCAAGCGCAAGGTCGTCGACCGCGTCTCCGTCGAGGTCTTCGCCGGCGAAATCGTCGGCCTCCTCGGCCCCAACGGCGCCGGCAAAACCACCACCTTCAGGATGATCATGGGCATGATCCGCCCGGAGGGCGGCCGCGTCTACATGCGCGGCAACGACATCACCTCCATGCCCATGTACCGCCGCGCACGCGCCGGCATGGGCTACCTCTCCCAGGAACCCAGTGTCTTCCAGCGCCTCTCGGTCCGCGACAACATCCTCGCCATCCTCGAAACCTTGAAAATGTCCCGCAGGCAGCGCCTCGCCGAGGCCGAGCACGTCCTCGCCGAAATGGAACTCACCCGCATCGCCGACGCCAAAGCCTACACCCTCTCTGGCGGCGAAAAACGCCGCCTCGAAATCGCGCGCGCCCTCGTTACGCGCCCCACGCTCCTCATGCTCGACGAGCCCTTCTCCGGCGTCGACCCCAAGGCCGTCTACGAAATCCAGGGCATCGTCGTCAACCTCAAGAAGTCCGGCATCGGCGTCCTTTTGACCGACCACTCCGTCCGCGAGACCCTCGCCATCACCGACCGCTCCTACATCATCCACGAGGGCCGCGTGCTCGTCTCAGGCACCGCCGAGAAGCTCATTAACGACGACGAGGTCCGCAGGGTCTACCTCGGCGAGACCTTCCAGGCCCACGGCATAGTCTATATCCCTCCGGAAGAGGCCGCCTCCGGCCCCGCCCACAAGGTCGCCGCCGCCGTCGCCCCCGATGTCGACTCCCTCGTCGACAGGGCCATCAAGGCCGACATAGAACGGAAAATCCGCCGCCAATTCGTCGAGCCCGCGGAGGACAATAAAACGTAACCCGCCGCGCCGCGCGGCACCTTCTTACATGTGCCAGGATCATATGTCGGAAAACGCCCCTCCCGCCGGGCCCGCCCGCCTCGCCTCCCGCAACGCTTATCGGCGCTATCAGGAGCGCATCGCCTCCCAAGTGATCGTCCCCTCTCTTGCCCGCGATGGGATTGCGCTCGCCGGCAACCGCCTCCTCGACGTCGGGTGCGGCACCGGCGGCATGATGCCCGTCTGGCGCGAAAACGGCGCCGACCCCGTCGGCGTCGACACCGACGTCGCGCGGCTCAAGGGCCTTCCGGAGGCCTGTGTCGCGGGCGACGTCCTTTCGTTGCCCTTTGCGGACGAATCCTTCCGCATAGTCGTTGCCCACGATTGCCTCGAACACGTGGGCGAAACCGCACGCGCCCTTGCCGAAATCGCAAGGGTCCTCTCTCCCGTCGGCGTCGCCTTCGTCACCTTCCCGCCGTTCTTCAGCGCCTACGGCGCCCACCAGCACGCAAGTCCCACCTTCGCGAAGTTCTTCCCCTTCGGCCACCTTCTGCCCGCGCGACTCTGGCTCGCGCTTGCCGGCCACGGCCCCTATCGGAAAATGTTCGCCAAACTGAGCCGCCTCTCGATGTCGCGATTCGAGAGGGCCGTCCCCGCCGCCGGCCTGCGCGTCAGGACGAGGAGAGCGTTTCTTGTCCGCCCCGAAGTCGCCCTTCGCTGGCGCGTCCCCGCCGTCCCCGCGCCTCTCGTCGCCGCCGTCCCGCTGTTGCGTGAACTCGTCGTCACCGGCGTCTTCTACCTGCTGCAGAAATAGGGGCGTACGCGCTGCCCCCGATTAAAGGGCCGCCTTCACCGCGCGCACGCGACGCCGGCGAACTCTCGCGGCTCTGCTGGCACTACCACGAATCGAACCTCCGCATGCGCGCAATGGCCGGCAAGGTATGGGTCGTCACGGTCGACAGTTGTTTTCCCACGAACCTGCCCTGTAGCACGCCGTCCGGCGTCATCGATCCGGACGGTAATTGGGCCTGCCTCGCCGAACCACAGCGTCTCCAATTCTTCGCCCACACAATCGAACTGGAAGAGCGCGTCTGATATTGCAGGGGCGACCGGCAGGTCGCCCGGATTCGGCTTTGTGTTTTCGGGTGCGCTTTGTCCGTGGCTGAAGGTCTTCTCTGTGTCTCTGTGCCTCTGCGGCAAAGGCGTCACGCCGTTGTTGGCTCGTCCGACGGCCCGGCCGGGGCTACCTCTCCAGAAGCCTCCTCGCCTCCGCGAGTAGCGCCTCCACGATCTTGTCCGCCGCCACTTTCCGCACCTTCTCCCCCCTCACGAAGAGCATCCCGCAATCGGCCCCGCACGCTATACCGACGTCCGCGTCGGCGGCCTCTCCGGGCCCATTGACTTCGCAGCCCATGACCGCTATTCGAATCGTCTTGCCGCCGTGGCGCGGCAGCTCCCTCACCGCCTCCTCGACCGCCTTCGCCATCGCTGCGACGTCAAGCGTCGCCCGCCCACACGTCGGGCAGCTCACCACCTCGTAGGGAAGCGTTACGAGGCCGAGCGACGCCAGTATCTCCCTCCCCACGCGCACCTCGTCCTCAGGCGGCCCGGTGAGCGACACCCGTATCGTGTCCCCGATCCCCTCCGACAAGAGCGCCCCTATCCCCACCGCGCTTTTTACTATCGCGTATTCCTGCGGCCCGGTCGCCGTCACGCCGACGTGCAGCGGATAGTTGCATACCCCCGCGATATTGCGGTACGCGTAAATCGTCGCCTCGGCCGTCGACGCCTTGAGTGATATCTTGATGTCCCCGAAATCCCACGCCTCGAATTGCCGCGCGTATTCGAGCGCCCGCTCGACCATGAGGTCCGCCAACTGAAACTCCGAACCGACCTTCTCCCCCTGCCGCCGGACCGATCCCGAATTAAGCCCTATCCGTATGGGGACACCAGCGCGCTTGGCCTCCTCGACGACCGCGCGCACGGCCTTCATGTCCGCCATGTTCCCGGGGTTTATCCTCACAGAGGCCGCGCCGTTCTTGATGCTCGCCACCGCAAGCCGCGCGTCGAAATGTACGTCCGCAACTACCGGCAGCGCCGACCCCGCGCATATCTTCCCCAGCGCCGCCGCCGCCGCCGCGTCCGGCACCGCCACCCGCACGATGTCGCAACCCGCCGCCGCCACTGACCGTATCTCGGCGATCGTCGCCTCCACGTCGCCCGTGTCCGTCTTCGTCATCGTCTGGACCAACACCGGCGCCCCGCCGCCCACCGCCACCCCCCCTACCGAAATCCGCCTCGACCTGCGCCTTGCCATCAGTTCCCCTTTCGAATCGCCGCCCGCGATTTTACCGCAAACGCCCCTCCTTTCAAAGCGCCAATGCCCCCTGGAATTCACATGGCTGACTCCGGCCACAAGACACCCGGGAAAACCGGGGACTACCTTGCTCTGTTGAAAACCTCTCACCGGCGGACGAGGAAAAACGCATGACTGGCTCGAATTGCGCCTTGGGGACTGACACCGAATTCCGCGCTGTTGGGGGACTGACACCAATTTCCGTGCTGTTTCGGAAATTGGCTGTCTGTCCCCGAAGCTTGCCCGCCTGTGGCGGGTTCACCCGCCTATGGAGGGTTTACCCGCCCATGGCGGGTTGGTTCTTCCCGCGATTCGTGCCTGTGGGGCTGTTGAAAAACCCGTCGTCTCGCGTGTCTTTATGCCGCGAGGGTGACTGGAGAGCGGTTTGCCCTTGAATCGCTCCTGATCG
>Ga0172362_10004037_pt1 | contig 12721 bp, 11 predicted proteins | sample LakKivs1_kivu2a2_FD_114534 | JGI IMG/M metagenome (GOLD analysis project Ga0172362, IMG submission 114534) | Sediment microbial communities from Lake Kivu, Rwanda - Sediment s1_kivu2a2 | ecosystem: Environmental > Aquatic > Freshwater > Lake > Sediment | place: Rwanda: Western Province, Lake...
ATATTTTTATCCTATCATGTTTAAACTTCGTGCTCCATTTGAGCCAACTGGTGACCAACCTCAGGCAATTAAAAAATTAACTGAAAATCTCAAAGCTGGCGTAAAAAATCAAGTGCTTTTGGGAGTGACGGGTAGCGGAAAAAGCGTTATCGGTAAGACCCCGGTTTTTATAAAACACGGTGAACAGATAACCATTGAAAACATTGGAGAATTTATTGACCGTATCTTTGCCCTTTTTCCAACTAAGATTAAAAAAATAAATAACAGCGAAGTTCTTTTTACTACCAATTTATCAGAAAAATTTAATTTCGAAGCATATAGTTTCGATCCTTACACCAAGCAGCCGTCTTGGCAACCAATCACTCAACTAATTAGACATAAATCGCCGAAACACTTATGGAAAATTAATACATCTTGTGGCCGCGAGATTACAACCACTGGCGATCATAATTTTTTTATGTTACGTGATGAAAAATTCGCGTTAATGCCAACTGACCATCTCAAAATGAAAGATTATTTACCTATCCCACTAACACTTGGGTGGCCGAAAAAAAACATCAATTCAATTTACTTGCCTCAATATCTTAATCAAAAAAAACTATTCGTTACACTTCCCCATTTTACTACCGTCTATGACAACTACAAATTCCTTCTTCATCAGCTTATTACTCCAACCAAAATCTCAAACATTCTTAACAGACGTGAGCGAATTTCTTTTGAGTTATACCAAAAACTAATTCAGAAGCTGCCTATCCTGAGCCGAAAAGTTACCATTGGAAATTATGGACGAGATTATCAATCTCCCCTGAACCAACCTTTAACAGGAAATTTCTTACGCCTCGTGGGGTACTATATTGCTGAAGGTCACGCAGAAAAAAAATATTTTATAATATCTTCTGACAGCCAAGAAATAATATCTGACCTTACAAAGACACTAAATAATTTAAATTTGAGATGGAAACAGCGCCCTAAAACATTTGATTACCAAATATCTTCTTCGCTTTGGAGTGAACTCCTTACAATAATATGTGGTAAGGATTCAAAGACAAAGCACTTGCCGAAATTTTGGCCTCAACTTTCTGAAACACATTTATCAAACCTTTTAAGGGCATATTTCTCAGCCGATGGCGGAATAGACGGTTCTGGAATTTCCTGTACAACTGCAAGTCAACAATTAGCATCCGATATTATGTATGCACTTTTGCGTTTTGGAATTGTTGCGAGGCTGAGACGACGAAACATAAGAATTCCAAACAAAAATAGAATTGGAGTATATTGGACAATAAATATTTGGGGACAGAAATATTTAAGGATATTTCAAAACCGAATTAACTTCATTACAGATAGAAAAATCAAGAAGTTAACAAAGCTAACCAACAAAAAATATAATACGAATGTTGATATAATTCCTATCACCAGGGGGATAAAAAAAATACGTAACCAACTTGGACTCTCGCAAGAAGCAGTTGCTAAACTTTGTCAAATAAATCGTTCTTATATCTCAATGATCGAACATAATAAACGAATGCCTTCCCGAAATGTTTTCATTAAAATTATTTCCAGTCTAAAACAAATTGCAACTAAAAATAAAGTGGGAAAAACTATCCTCAATGACATCGAAAATAAATATGGATTTCTTAACCTATATTGGACACCGATAAAGAATATTGAAAAAATTCAAGGAAAAGATTATGTCTATGATTTTGCTGTTCGAAATAATGAAACATTTCTTGCTGGCAGTGGTGGTATTTTTGTCCACAATACTTTTACTCTAGCTTCGGTAATAGAAAAAGTCCAAAAACCAGCTTTAATTATTTCTCACAACAAAACCTTAGCCGCTCAACTGTTTCAGGAGTTCAAAGAATTTTTCCCCAAAAATGCTGTCCATTATTTTGTTTCTTATTATGATTATTATCAGCCAGAGGCCTATATTCCTCAAACAGATACTTATATTGAAAAGGATGCCAAGATTAACGAGGAAATTGACAGATTAAGACATGCTAGCACCCAAGATTTGTTAAGCAGAGATGACGTTATCGTTGTAGCCTCGGTTTCTTGTATTTATAATATTGGCTCTCCAGAGAGTTATCAAAAGGTTTCCCTAGAGATTAAAGAGGGCCAAAAAATAAAAAGAAAAGATTTAATCTCTCATCTAACATCTTTACAGTATCAAAGAAATGATGTTGATTTTAAGCCCGGTACTTTCAGAATTAGAGAAAACATTATTGATGTCTATTTAGTTACTGGTCAGGAGATTTTAAGAGTTGAATTTGGGGATGATCAAATCGAGAAAATTTCAATTGCTCAAAACCCTTTTAATCCAGAGTTTAAAGTTTATCGTTTAAAGTTTAAAGTTTATCCTGCTCATTTTTGGGTTACTCCTCAAGAGAAATTAGATATTGCTATTGAAAATATAAAATTAGAGCTTCAAGAACAACTAAAAAAACTTAAAAAACGAAAAAAATTACCAGAAGCCCAAAGATTAGAACAAAAAACAAATTATGATTTAGAAATGTTAAAAGAAACTGGCTTTTGCCATGGTATTGAAAACTATTCTCGTCATTTAGAGTTTAGAAAACCGGGAGAGCCACCCTTTGTGCTCTTGGATTATTTTCCAAGAGATTTTTTAATTATTATCGACGAATCTCATATGACCATTCCTCAATTAAAAGCAATGTCTCACCAGGATAGAGCCAGAAAAGAAACTTTAATTGAATATGGGTTTCGGCTTCCCTCGGCTATTGATAATCGACCTTTAACTTTCAAAGAATTTGAAGAAAGGGCTCCTCAAATAATTTATGTCTCAGCTACTCCAGGTGAAGAAGAAAGGAAAAAAACCCTTCGACAGGCTCAGGGTAAAGCCGGAAAGAAATATATTGTTGAACAATTAATCAGACCGACTGGACTTTTGGAGCCTTTAATTACAATTAAGCCAACAAAGAATCAAGTAAAAGATTTAATTGAGGAAATTAAAAAAAGAACTAAAAAGAAACAAAGAATTTTAGTTTTAACCCTAACCAAAAGATTAGCTGAAGCTCTTTCTGATTATTTATTAGAAAAAAACATAAAAACTCAGTGGCTTCATTCAGAGGTCAAAACCTTAGAAAGGCCAAAAATTCTCGGGGATTTAAGAAAAGGCCAATATGATGTTTTGGTTGGCATTAATCTTTTAAGGGAGGGGTTAGATTTACCAGAAGTAGCTTTGGTAGCAATTTTAGACGCCGACAAAGAAGGATTTTTAAGGTCAGATACTACCTTAATTCAAACCATGGGCAGGGCATCTAGACACATAGAAGGACAGGTTATTTTATATGCTGATAAAATTACAAAATCCATGAAAACTGCTATTGAAGAAGTGAAAAGGAGAAGAAAAATTCAAGAAAAATATAATCAAACGCACAATATCAAACCAAGACCAATTATTGAGCCAATTAGAAAATGGCCTTTTGTCCCACAAGAAGAAAAGGTTGGGGTAGAGTTTGGGGTAATTCAGGACAAAAAATTATTAGAAAAAGAAATGAAAATAGCTGCCCAAAACTTGGATTTTGAAAAAGCGGCAAAAATCCGCGACTTGATAAAAAAAATAAAATGATTCATAATACTATAATTAAAATATCAATATGCCAATCACTAAATCGGCCCGAAAAGCTCTCAGGCAAAGTAAAAAGAGAAAAATTAAAAATATAGAGCAAAAGAAAAAAGTAAGAGACAGCTTAAAAAAAATAAAAAACCTGGTCTCTGAAAAAAAATTCAAAGAAGCAAAAGCCCTGTTGCCTCAAGCTTATAAATTATTAGATAAAGCAGCTAAAACTGGTTTGATAAAGAAAGGCGGGACCGACAGAACAAAATCACGGCTGGCCAAACTAATAAACAAACAAGTTTAGATTTGAGCAATCAATAACTCTAAAGCTGTCTCTGGTTCTATTTTGCCTGTTTTGATATTTAAATCTACTTCAAATATTTTCTGGTAGATTTTTTTTAATTCAGAAAGTTTAAATTTTTTTGCCAAAGGATAACTTTTTTTCACCACATAGGGATGAAGATTTGCCTTTTGGGAAATTAGATAAAAAGAAGTATTCTGGTCAATAAGATCCCGAATTATGAGAAGGTTCCGAAATTGAAAATTTATCATTGAAAGTAAATAGAGGGGTGAATCGCCTTTTTCTAAATGCTTTTTTAATAACTCTATGGCTCTTTTTTTATTATTTTGAGCGATACAATCTATTGTTGTGAAAATATCGGTTTCTATTTTTGGTCTAATCAAAACATTGACGTCTTCGGCCTGAACCTGACTATTCTTTTGTTTGAAACTTACTAATTTTTTGATTTCATTAGAAAGTCGCCATAAATCATTGCCGACAAATTCAATTAATCTCTCTAAGGCCTCAGGCTTAATTTGAGTTTTGTGTTTCTCAAATTCTTTTTTAGTCCAATGCTTTAATTGTCCTTTTTCTAAGGGCTTGAATTCCTGGCATCTGGCTTTCTTCTTCAGGGCTTTGAAAAGAGAATTATTAGCAGGAACATCTCTTTTCTCAACAATCAAAATTATGTCTTCTGAAGAAATAAGTTTTTTAATATCTTTTATAAATTTTTCCTTAAAGTCTTGGTTTTGAAAAATATTTCTTAAAATTACCATTTTCTTTTCCTTAAACATGGTGGCCTGTTGAAACTGGTCTTGGAAATCTTGAAAGTCTATGTTTTCTCCTTCAAGATAGAGTAAATTCAGCCCGCTCTGGTGGGTTTTTTTATACTCTTGAATTATCTCCTTGAGTTTCAGATTTAATCTGTATGTATCTTGACCGTAAAGAAAAATTAACATAGTTTTTGACACCTGGGACAATAGTGGGCATTTCTTCCTCCTATTTTTACTCTTTCTATAATTGTCTTGCAACGACTACATTTTTTTCCTTCTCTCCGATAAACTTTTCTCTCCTTATCAAAACCACCCTTTTTGCCGCTGGGAATTCTATAATCTGAAATAGATTCTCCCTTGAGCCAAATGGCTTTTTTTAATATCTTTTTAATGTTCTGGTAAATTCTTTTTACCTCGTTTTCTTTTAAATCAAGAGTGCTTTTTTGAGGATGAACCTGAGAAGCAAACAATATCTCATCTGAGTAAATGTTACCAATGCCGGCAATGATTGTTTGGTCCATTAAAACTGGTTTTATTCTGCCTTTCTTTTTTTGAAGAGCTTTTTTAAATTTTTCAAAAGTAAAACTTTTCTCCAGGGGTTCTGGCCCCAGAGAGTTTATTTCTTTTTTCAATTCCTGATTATCCAACAATTCTACCTTGGCAAATTTTCTGACATCAGAAAGAGCTAACATTTGACCATTATCTAAAGTAAAAATCAAGTGTAAAAAAGAATTTATTTTTTCTGAAAGAGGTCCAGACGGCGCTTGCCAAATATTGCCTGCTTTTTGCCACTTTCCAACTAAAAGATGACCGGTTAGTTTTTGATGAACCAATAAAGTTTTCTTGTTAGAGAGCTCGAAAAGAATATTTTTACCTCGTCGCCAGATTTTTTTAATTTTTTTACCTTTAATTTCTTTTTTAAATTTTTCGAAGTTTTTGGGTTTTTTGATTATTTTTGGAAAATCTGTCCAGACACCAATAAAGGTCTTGCTTAACACCTCTTTTTTCAATCCCCTCATGGTGGTTTCTACTTCAGGAAGTTCGGGCATTTTGATTTAAAGTTAATTTTTAACATTTTATTTCTTAAAAGCGACGCCTTTACCATAGTCTTAAATTTTCTTTCTGGGAGGGGGTGGTTTCTTTGGCTTTTGTTTTTTTCTTTTGCTCTTCTAGTTCTGGTAGTCTTTTCATCAAGCTTTTAAAGCCTAATTCTTTTAGTTTGTCTAAAACTTCACCATCGTCATATTTTCCCCAAGAACACTTTTTAAGATTAAACTCTATGGGAGCATCTTTTTTAATTGTAGCCAAGTTTTTGCTTAAAAAAGCTTGTTCTTTGTAATCTAACAGTAATTTTCTTAATTTGGGTTTAAGGCCTTGAGCTTTTTTTGATGACTCTTCTAGTTCTTTATATAAATTCTCTAAAGTTCCGAATTTTTGAAGAAGAAGTTGGGTGGTTTTTTTACCAATTCCGGTTACTCCTGGAATATTATCAGAGGGATCTCCTCTTAGACCTTTAAAATCAATAATTTGTTGGGGTGAAATGCCATATTTTTTTTGAACCTCATCTTGACCATAGAGCATAGTTTCTTTCACCCCCTTTCTTAGAGTAAAAACTTTTGTTTTATTATTAATCAATTGAAGAAGGTCTTGGTCTCCACTTAAAATTACGGTTTCTATTTCAGGAAATACTTGCCGACGAGGAGCAAGGGTGGCAACGGTACCAATAATATCATCTGCCTCAAACCCCTGAGTTTCGAAACTAGGAATTTTGAAGGCTTGAAGAATCTCTTTTACTGTGGGAATTTGAGTAGATATCTCTTTGGGAGTGGGAGGTCTTTTAGCTTTATACTCTTTAAATTTTTTATGTCGAAAAGTAGAACCAGGAGTATCAAAACAGGCACAAATAAAATCGGGACGCAATTCGCGGATGGCTTTAAAAAGAACGAGTAAAAAACCATAAACCGCGCCTGTGTGTTTTCCTTTTTTGCTTTTTAGAGAGGGAAGAGCATGAAAAGCTCGATGAATTATAGAATTAGCATCAATAATAATTAAACGTTTTGGTTTTTGAAATTTGGTCATTAGGATTTATTTAGAAATTAGAAATTAGGATTTAGGATTTTTTACTATTATCCTTCTCTTTTTTTTATCTACAAATTCAAATCTTATCCATATTGCATTTTGGGGTATTATTTTCTTTATTCTTTCTGCCCACTCAATGGCAATAATGTTTTGAGGAGATTTTATTATTTCTTTAAATCCTAAGCTTAATATTTCTTTTGGCTTCTCTATTCTATAACAATCAATATGATAAAAATTCTTAAATCTTGAACCTTGAATATTGAATCTTTTCATGATAATGAACGTGGGGCTGAGAATATTTTCTTTGATTCCCAGTCCCCTGGCCAAACCCTGTAAAAAAGTTGTTTTTCCCCCTCCCAATTCTCCTTGCAAGCAAAGAAAAAAAGCGTTTTTTGATGGTTTAATTTTGAGAATTTCTTGACCTAAAACCTTTCCGCTTTTTTTTGTTTGAGTAGAATTTTGGGTTACAAATTCCATTAAAAGTTGACTTCCCTCATTAATTGAGATAAATTAAAAAACGAGGGCTTATTTCATTTTATCCTTTAATGCAGAACTATTCAAAAAAAATCACAGGCGAAGTCAAAATCTCTTCTCTCGTCTTTGAAGAAGCGAAAAAAAAGATAAAAAATATTTCTGATCTCAGAGAAAAGATTAAAGATTTTTTAGATAAAAAAGTGACTGAAATTTTAGAAATTATTTTAGGAGCAGCCCTTTTACTTGAAGCCTCTGACGTCCACGTTGAGCCCACAGAAACCAATGCTCGCTTAAGAATAAGAGTGGACGGTATTTTACAAGATGTAATAAATTTCAAGCTACAAGATTATGAAAGGCTTTTAAGTCGGATTAAACTTTTATCGGGAATAAAACTTAATATTACTGATCGGCCGCAGGATGGCCGATTTTCTGTTTTAGTCGAAGAAAAACCAATTGAAATTCGCGCTTCAAGCTTACCGGCCGAACATGGAGAATCTATTGTTCTCAGAGTCCTCAACCCCAAAAACTTAATAGGCCTGGATTCCCTGGGCTTAAGAGAAGATCTTTTTTTGGCTTTTAGTAGAGAAATTAAAAAACCAAACGGAATGATTATAGTTACCGGACCCACCGGTTCTGGAAAAACTACCACCCTGTACGCTTTCTTAAAAACAATTCAAAAACCGGAAATTAAAATTATCACTATTGAAGACCCCATTGAATATCATCTAGAGGGTATATCCCAAACACAGGTAAATCCAGCAAGGGGTTATGATTTTGCTACGGGTCTCAAAGCTATTGTTCGCCAAGACCCTGATGTAATTTTAGTCGGCGAAATTAGAGACTTAGAAACAGCTGAAATTGCCATTCAAGCTGCTCTGACCGGTCACTTGGTTTTAACCACCTTACACACCAACGACGCAGCAGGCACCATATCCAGATTAGTTAGCCTGGGTTCAAAGGTGACCAATATAGCTCCAGCCATTAATATGGCTATTGCTCAAAGATTGGTTAGAAAAGTTTGTCCAAAGTGTTCGAAATGGAAAAAGGTTACAGAAAAAGACCTATCAAAACTCCAAAAAGACCTCAAAAACATTTCTCAAAAAGTAAAAATCCCTCAATTAACTACAAAAATAAAAATTCCTCAGGCTATTGGGTGTAAAGATTGTAATAATACGGGCTTTCGAGGAAGGGTGGGAGTTTTTGAGGCATTTTTTGTTGACCAAGAAATGGAAAAAATCATTTTAGGAACGCCCACCATTACCGCCCTAAGAGAACAAGCAATCAAAAAAGGAATGATTCCTTTAAAACAGGATGGATTAATAAAGGTGCTCAATGGTATTACCACAATAGAAGAAGTAGAAAGAGTAGCGGGGGAATAAATAAAGAAAAAGCCCCAGGGCTGGGGATCAACTAACTAAGGTGTTTGGAACTCAAAGCTCAGAATTACTCTGAGGAATAGTTCAGCCAGGGCCGAACTATCCAACTAGGAGAAATTCCTTAACCCCCAGCCAGGGGGCTTCTTCGATAATATTTTTTATTATAGCAAATTATGCAAAATTTGTCAAGCTCCGCATCTAAAAATAGATGGCGGGGGTTAAGGGTGGCATTAACTCTTTGTTTGGGTTTTTTGACCTGTTTATTAGTAATTCATTTTGTATCGGCCTTAGAAAAAATAGATGTTAATGCTGCTCCCCTGGAGGATTTAATGAAAATTATTCATATTGGAGAAACAAGAGCAAAAGAATTAATTGCCTTAAGGCCATTTTCTTCTTTAGACGAATTAACTAAAATAAAAGGTATAGGTCAGGCAAGACTCAATGACATTAAAGAGCAAGGTTTGGCCTGGGTTGCTCCCCAACCCCCAACAGAGCCTGAAGAAGAGTTGGAGATAGGGCTTCAAAAAATACAAAACACAGAATCTGAAGAATTGGCTGAACCCGAGCCTCAACCAGAAGAAACCACGAAAATAATCTACCCTTCTGGCATTTTTATTAATGAAATTCTCCCCTCTCCCCAGGGCCCTGACGAAAAAGAGGAATGGATTGAAATCTATAACCAAAACGATTTTGAGGTTGACCTTTCTGGCTGGCAGATTACTGATACTGCTGGCAAAACCACAACCTATGCTTTTTCCGAAGGAATGAAAATTTCTCCTCGGGGATTTTTAGTTCTTTGGCGACCAGAAACTAAAATTACTCTTAATAATGATGGCGATGAGTTAAAACTTATTCAACCCAACGGGAACGTAGCAGATAACGTCAGTTATGCAAAAGCGCCCCAGGGTCAATCTTACAGCAGAATTAATTCTAGCTGGGTTTGGAGTACCACCTTAACCCCTAATTCGGCGAATATAATTCCAGCCCTAAAAGAGGTCAAAGAAATTAGTCCTCAAGAAAAATTAGAAGAGAATCTCATTGAAAAAAGCTTAGCCAGCGTCGGCCAGACAACCCTAAAATATTCCAAATTCTTATATCTTTTCTTAGCTGGATTATTTTTAGCTATCGTTTCGGGGATAATAATTTTAATTTTTAAAAAAAGAATCAAACATTGATTTTAAAAAAACCTGAAGATAAAATTAAATATTATGTCAGGACATAGTCATTGGAGTACAATTAAGCGAAAAAAGGGATTAGCTGACGCAAAAAGGGGTCAGATGTTTTCTAAAATGGCTAAATTAATTACGATGGCTGCCAGAGAGGGAGGAGGAAGCCCAGATACCAACGCCCCCCTTCGTCTGGCAATTGAAAAAGCCAAAAGTGTGAATTTTCCTAAAGAAAACATTGAGAGAGCCATTAAAAGAGGCACTGGTGAACTAGAGGGCGTTCACCTTGAAGAAATTTTATTCGAGGCCTATGGACCAGGCGGTATTGCTCTCATTATTGAGGGTATTACCGATAATAAAAATCGAGCCCTGGGCGAAGTAAAGCAAATTTTAGCCAAACACAATGGAAAATTAGTAAAAGAGGGGAGCGTCAGGTGGCTTTTTGAAAGAAAAGGAGTAATAACAGTAGATTGGGAAAAAGAAGAATTGAAAAATAAAGAGGATTTAGAATTAAAAGTTATTGAGGCAGGCGCCGAAGATATTCATTGGCAGGAAAATTCATTAGATATTTATACAAGCTTGCACAAACTTGAGGAAGTAAAAGAAAACTTAGAAAAAAGAAACATCAAAATTGAATCTGCCTCTTTGGATTGGGTAGCAAAAAAAATAGTTGAAGTAAATAAAAAAGAACAAGAATTAGCCGAAAAACTTTTTGAAGCACTAGACGAATCAGACAGTGTCCAGGAAATATACTCTAATATCAAGCTTTAATTATGCCCAAAGAGTCAGAAATCAGAAAAAAAGCAATTAAAATCTTAGAAGAAGCAGGATGGGTTACCTGGCATCCATCCAAAGCAAGATTTCAACAAAATGATATTTTTGGCATTATTGATTTGCTGGCCGTCAAAGGAGGAAAATTAAAAAAAATACAATTAACCACCCTTCCTAACATTTCAACCAAAAGAAAAAAGATTAAAAAATTCTTTAAAAAGAATAAAGTAAGATTATCAGTAGAAATTTGGGCCTGGGACGCGGGTCAGAAAAAATTTAAGAGGGAAAGAATTCATAAGGCTTGACTTTCTATGTCAACTTCCAGCGCCTTTGGCGTTTTTATTTCCAAAAACACTGAAGGTTGTATTGCAGGGCTTGACAAGTATTTTTGAGAACTTATAATGGCTTTGAGAAACCTGAGAATAATTTCTCGGGAATGACTTAAAAGGTCGGGAAAATTTAGAAAAATAAAAAAGATATTATCATGATGTTTGAAGAAAAAATTTTAACTCCTCTCCACGCTCAGGAAGAAGAGGAAGAAGCAGAAGGGTCAGAAGAAACACAAGAAGAAGAAGAAGAAGAAGAAGAGGAAGAGGGAGGAGAGCAAGAATGGTAAAAAAATAATCCCGCCCCCAAACTGGGGGCGGGGTTTTCGTTTACTGACGCACTAAAATGCTATGAGTTTTATTTTATTGTGACAAATTTCCTTTTTCCAACCTGTAAAATCATCCCTTTTTGAATCCTTATTGTTTTTTTCCAATCGCTCTCTGGGAGTCCATCTATCTTAATTGCTTTCTGCAGAATCAATCTTTTAGCTTCTGATTTTGAAGAAGCTAATTTTGTTTTCATTAAAAGCTCAAGTATATTTAATTCTTTTTTCAAAATCTTTACTTCTGGCATTTTAGAGGGCGCTCTTTTTTCTTCAAATACCCGAGAAAATTCCTCTTGCGCTTCTTTGGTAGCTTTTTGAGGGTGATACATTTTAACAATCTCTAAAGCTAACTTCTTTTTTAAATCCCGGGGATTAATTTTCTTTTTAACTAAATTTTTTTTATATTTTTTAATTAAAGAGAAGGAAAGATTAGTTAAAAGCTCGAAATAGGGAATAATTAATTTGTCTGGTATGGACATAATCTTACCAAACATTTCAGGCGCAGAATCGGTCAGCCAAATACAGTTTCCCGAGGTTTTACTCATTTGCCTTCCATCAATCCCCAAAATCATTGGGGTAATTAAAACAAACTTTTCTTTCTTCTTCATTTTTTGGAGCAATTCTCTTCCAATAAGCATATTAAAAGTTTGGTCGGTTCCTCCTATTTCTAGGTCCACATCCATAGCTACTGAGTCATATCCTTGTAGTAAAGGATATAAGGTTTCATGCATCCAAACAGTATCTTTTTTTTGCAGCCTTTTTTTGAACATATCGCGCTGAAAAAGTTTAACCGCGCTAATCTGAGAAGCTATATTAATAATATCTTCGAGTTTTAATTTTAAAAGCCAATCACCATTATATTTAATTTTTACTTTAGAAAAATCAATTATTTTTTGAGCTTGTTTTTTCCAGGTCTTCATATTTTCTTTAATCTCTTTTTCAGTAATTTTAGGTCTGGCTTTGTCTCGTTCTGAGGGATCACCAGCTAAAACAGTTCCCGTGCCCACTAATAAAATTACCTCATGTCCTAAGTTAGCGAATTCTTCAAGTTTGCGCAGAGCAATGGTGTGCCCCAAATGAAGTTTTTTTCCAGTAGGGTCAATACCCAAATAAAGCTTTATTTTTCTCTTTTTCATTAATTCTTTCAATCCTTTCTTGGTAGGTAAAACTTGTTTTACTCTTTGGGTTAAAGTTTCTTCTATTTTTTGGGGATTAGTGATTAGTTTCATATCTTTAATTTTACAATAAATTAATTATTTCTTCCAGATAATAAAAAGAAGGAGAAGGAAAACTTTCCCTCTCCCCTTGTTTTGCCTTAAAGAGCTTGGGGGAAAGAGTTTTTCCAAATTTGTTCAGCTTCATTTTCCCAATTCTGGAAAATATAACTGTTAATAAAAGCTATTTTTTCGGCTGTTTTTTGGCCTCTAAAGTTTCTTTCTTCTAAAACCGTAATCTCTTTACCTAAAACCAATTCTTCAAAAAGCTGGACAATTCCAGAAAACAGTTTTTGGCTCCATCTCCAATTTAATCCTCCTCCTTTTTGAGTAGCTTCTTTTATTTTTCTTACCGG
>Ga0172362_10004039_pt1 | contig 12718 bp, 12 predicted proteins | sample LakKivs1_kivu2a2_FD_114534 | JGI IMG/M metagenome (GOLD analysis project Ga0172362, IMG submission 114534) | Sediment microbial communities from Lake Kivu, Rwanda - Sediment s1_kivu2a2 | ecosystem: Environmental > Aquatic > Freshwater > Lake > Sediment | place: Rwanda: Western Province, Lake...
AGTGGCCTCGGCACAGTTTAACCGAGTTCACATCGACAGCCAGACTGACACGCGGTTCCTCTTGGACCTCTACGCCTACGATGGGCCTCCGAGCTCATTCCAAGCAAAGTTCTCTCAGGATGAACTGGCCTCGGCCATCAGTTGGATCGACACGGATTCTGATGGTTCGACATGGCAGACAGCCTCAGTCCAGCTTTGCCTTCCCGCAGGTACCTTCTATGCTGCTATTCGAATTGCTGCTGCCGAAAACGTCTTCAATGATTCAACTGATCCGGAATTCGACGGCCATTTCGCTGATGACGTGACCGTGGAGTTCGTCAGAGGTATCAAAGGCGATGTGAATGATGATTGCGTCGTGAACATCCTGGACCTCATCAGAGTGCGCAACAAGCTCGGAGAAGAAGTATCGTCCTCCGACACATGGAAAGCCGACATAAATGGCGATGGTGTGATAAATATTCTCGACCTTGTCCTAGCGCGGAACCATTTGGGGAACAGGTGCCAATAGGCTCTGGGGAGGCTTCCGCTATAGTCTCACGGCCTTGTTCCGAAGTGTGATCGTGTGCACGAGCATGCAGAAGGGCCTCAGTGTTTTGGATCGTGCTTGCGCGCGGGAAGCAGGCGTGGAGGGGCCGGGTATATGTTCTCTTTCGGCGCTAACATCTAGCGCGGGAACCTTTGGCTACCGCTTGTTCCACGCGGTCATACCAGGTGACTCCAGTGCCAGCAGCGGTATCGGCGGAGAGGCTCGCTCATCAAGTTATCCCTCTGGCAGGTGACTCGGCGTGAAGTCCTTCCGCTACCCTCAGCAGCACCAGATACCCGATCAGGTCCAGCGTCACGTCCTCGCCGGCTGCCTGTCCTCGTGCCATGCGGCTGAGTTTGTCGTCGAGCCGAACGCGGATCTGCTCGACGGGATCGGCCTTGGAAAAGATCCGCAGCGGCTGGAGGGCCGAGTTCCCGTAGGCGGCGTTCTTGGCGAGGAGGAGGCGCTCGACCTTGCGGCATTCGGCGCGGATCAGCTTCTGGGCCTCGGACAGGTGCATTCCTTTCATTTCTCGTCCTCGGGTTTGATTGACTTGAAGTGCAGGCCGCAGCCCGTGCAGACGTGGTATCGCACCGTCCAGCGGGGCTGCCGCACGGTCTTGGTGGTTCTGAACTGCCGGCTTCGGCAGCCGGGGCAACGGGGGCTCCTGATGACGATGCCCGGCGGCAATTCGGCCGGCAGCGACCAGTGGCCGGTCTCGCTATGGATCAGCCGGGAGACGCGGTCCTTGAAGATCGACGTGTCGATGTGCCACGCCTTGCGCCCGCTGCGCATCGCCTGGCCGGCCTGGTTCTTGTCGAGAAGCGTCATCGTGCAGAGGTTGCCGCCGAGGTGGTCGCGGCCGAGGATCGCCCGCGCCACGTCGTTCCATCTCCGCACGAACGCATGCACCTCGTCCTTGCGGTAGCGGGCGTCGATACAGGCCAGGCGGACCGCGAGGGGCTGATCGCCCGTCTGCTCCCATTTGCTTTCCTGCCAGGCGCCGACCGGATAGCGGGTCAGGAACAGTTCCGCTTCGAGTTGGTCCCACGTCTCCACGCGGCCGGCCCGTACCAGCCACGATTGCCACTGCAGGCCCCAGGCCCGGATCACGAAGTAGATGGTCGACATCTGGACGTCGACCCCCGCGGTGAGGACGAGCGTTCCTTCGGGCACCATCCCCGGCGGATAGCCGAATGCCATCTGCGAGGGCTTCTACGGCCTTCCCGCAGCACAACGGTGCGGTACAACGGTGCCAGGCACCGAAATATAACATATGCAATGTCGGGTCACAAAGCGGGGCGGTTCTGCGATGGTCGGGTTATTGCTGGAGCGAAGGCGGGCGGCAGTGTCGATCTGCATTGGGCGTGAGGGAGGCAGCGGGCGCACGAACGGGGAATCCCCCGATCGCGGGAGTGCCACGGCGAAGGTTCACGGGACGATGGTCGGCTGCGTGGTGTGCGGCGCACGTTCACCGCATCTGTCGCATCTTCATCTTCAGCAGCATCAGGGCCCGGCTGCGAATCTGGGACACGCGCGACTCGGTGATGTTGAACAGCTCGCCGATCTGCTTGAGCAGCATGTTCTCATAGTAGTAGAGCGTGATGACGATCCGCTCCTGCTCGGGCAGCTCGGAAATCGCCGAGGCCAGCATCCGCTTCTTCTCCTCAAGCTCGATGGACCCGGCGGGGCTTGAGCTTTTCGGATCGGGAATCAGATCGACGATCCGGAAGCCTTCTTCGTCCGAGCCCGTCCCGCCGCCCTTCTGGTCGTAAAGCGAGGTCACCGTTGCCATGTTCTCGACCTCGGCGAGCGCGTGCTCGAGCTCGGATTCGTTGAGGTTGAGTGCGGCGGCAAGCGCGGCAGTGCTGGGCGCGCGATCGTTCTCGGCGATGAGCGCGGCTCGCGCCTGCCGGATCTGCCGGGCCTTCTTGCGCAATGAACGCGGCACGAAGTCGCGCGACCGTAGCTCATCGAGCACCGCCCCCCGCACGCGCAGCACCGCATACGTCTCGAACTTCGCGTCTTCCCGCGGATTGTAACGCTCGATCGCGTCGATCATGCCGAAGATCCCCGCCTCCAGCAGATCCTCGCGATCAAGGTGCTCAGGCAACTGGGCCGCCAGCCGGCTGACCACGTGCCGCACCAGCGGCATGCAGCTCATGATCAACTCCTGCTTGGCCTCAGGACCGGGGCTGTCGCGATAGTATTCCCAAACTGATTTCAGCGTTCTGGTTTCCATTCTTTGCCTCTGTTCCTCTCTCCGCTTGCTTGATTTGAGAGTTAAGAGTTAGAAGTTATGAGTTGCCAATCGGAAGCTCTGAACTCATAACTCTCAACTGCTTAGCTATACAGAGCGTCATGAATAATTGCGCATGATCGGCGGTCTTGGCTACAGGCTACAGGCTACAGGCGACAGGGTCGGCTGATTCGCGTCTTGCCACCAGCCCTGCTGCGCAACGCCTGTCCGTAGGTCTCTTCCTGTAGCCTGTAGCCTGTAGCCTGCAGCCTGTAGCCCTCTCCGTCTGTCATGCGCCGAAACTTCTGACGCTGTGTATATCCTTTTCTGTGGGCCTCGCGTCTTCATCTGCCGCGGAACCGCCGCCTGGTCTTGCGGCGGATTCGGCCGCGGGGCAGGAGAGCCTCGGCGGCGTCGGCGGCGTCGCTCGTTCGGAATGCGGCAAGCCGCACTGCCGCCTCCAGCTCGGAGACGTTGCCGGGCCAATCGTAGTCCACCAGCTCCTCCCAGCCGGTGGACGGCCGCGGCACGCCGAGTTGGTCCATCAGGGCGCCCGCCAGAAGCGGGATGTCGCTCGCTCGTTCGCGAAGCGGCGGCAAGAATATCTGGTCGGAGTTCAGCCTGAAGAACAGGTCGCTCCGGAAATTCCCTTTCTCGATCTCCTCGTAGGGGTCTCTGCTCGAGGAGCAGATGAACCTCACGGACGGCGCGTTCGTGACCGCTCGCAGCAGCATCGCCTGCAGGCGGGGCGTGATCTCGAGGAATTCATCAAGCAGAATAGTGCCGCCGGCCGCGATGGTGCACAGCTCGGCCGCGCCCCTCCCGCTCAGCCGCTCGGCCAGCCGGTCCCGGTGCACCGTGCAATCGATGTGAATGAACGGCCTCCCGCTGCGAGGGCTGGCGCCGTGTATGAGCCGCGCCACGGCCGTCTTCTCCGTGCCGCGCTCCCCAAGGATGAGAACCGAAGCATCCGTGCGGGCCACCTTCGCCACCTGGCGGAATATCTCGATCATCCGGGGATCGCGCGTCGCCGTAGCCGGCCGGCCCTCCATCTTATCCAGCTCGGACCACAGGTAGCGGTTCTGCTCCAGCAGGAGCTTCTGCTCGTCGAGCCGATGCAGCACAACCATCAGGGCCTCCCGTTCGATGGGCCTCGTCACGAAGTCCCACGCGCCCGACGAGAGCATGGCGACGTAGCCTTCAATCCTGCCCGACCGCATGACGAGCACAAGCGGAACGTCCGGCGCCTCGCTGCCGAGCTTGCAGATGAATCCGCGGTCCCACAGGTCGATGGTGTCGCTGTCGACGAATGCCGCGTCGCATCCTTCGGCGAGGCAATGCAGCAGCTCGGCTCCGTCGGCCGCGAGGGCGGATTCGCACCCGGCGGACGCGATGATCTCCTGCATCAGTGCCCGCTCGGAGCTGTTGTTCAGAATAAGAGCGATTCTTCGAAGTACCATGCTTCGCTTCCCGCTTCGGCGTCAGCCGGATTCCGTTCGGTTCCCCTGGCGTGGTGCTGTGCCGCCGAACGAGTCGTTCGGGGGGCGCAGCCGCGGTGGGCGGCGCCATCCATGCACCCGCAAACCGCTTCGAAGTCAATGACCCGTGCAACCGGGCGTCTCCTGCAGACGATGGCGAGGCGGCGGCCGTCTCTGCGGAGCATTGCCGATGCCTGCCGCAGAAGATCAAGCGCGTTCGATGAGAGAGTCGCCACGTCGCTCAGATCGATCACGGCGTCGGTGCCGACGCCGGCCGCCTGCAGGGCTTCCATCACCGCTTTCTGCAGGAGTTGGAGGTCGCGGTCTTCCACGTCCCCTGCCAGCTTCACTGGTTGTTCAATCAACACGTTTGTCTGCATCCTGATTCCTCTGCTGTGCCGGCTTCAGATACGTTTGATCATCCGCACGGTGGTTCCTGAACTGCCGGACTCGATCAACAGGCAGTCGACGGCCTGTGCGGCGATGAAGAGGCCGGAGTGCGGGTAGGCCTTGGGGCCCCGCGAGCCGTCGGATCGGAAATAATCGTCGCACTTGAACCCGCGGCCGAAGTCGATCACTTCGATCTGCAGGCGATGGTCGTCCACCGTCACGTGGAGCACCACGGTGCCCGAGTCGCCCCCATAGGCGTAGGTGCAGGCATTGAGCACAATCTCGCATACGGCCCTGGCCACCCGTTCGGTCGCCGTGCGCGAAAGCCCGATCTCACGGCTGATCCGGCGTATGGCGCTCTCCGCGTCGATGATTGCCTCCGGTACCGCTCGGAGTTCCAAACGAGCATCGCGCGTCCTGCCTGCGGTAGTCTGGGTTGTCATCGTCCAATCCTCGCTACAGGTTGCCTTTCGCCTCTCGCCTCACAGATAAGCAATTTGCGTGCCCAACGAGCGCGGGGCTTGATGCCAAGGCAGTGGGAAAAAGGAGAACGGAAGATCGGAAAAGACCGCAGGCCAAAGCAGAATAATCCGTTCACCTCTCCGGCCGGTCCTTCTTCTTTTTTCTTTTTTCCTTTTTCCTTTTGCCTTCCCTCCGTGCCGCCACAATCCGCGTATGCGATTGGGGTAGCAAATCCGCCGTACGCCCAGCCCAAGGCTGCAAAAGCGCTTGTGCCGCAAGAAGTTAGGAGCACTTCTACGTTTTTCGGGGGACGCGCTACGCCATTGGTAGCGCCTGAGCTTTCATGATGCGCGGATGTCGCCATCGTCATCACTCCTCCGCCTCATCCACAGGGCCGTCCCCAAACGTCCGGGTCGGGCCAAGATCGGCCTCTTCGGACAGGCGCGAATCGCACAGAAACGATACCCTCACCGTAGTCACCATCGGGCGAACGAACGGTTCGCGGGCATCCTCCGTGCATTTCTTGCAGATGCGGTGGCAGCGATCCGTCCAGAACGGCCGGCCGCAACGCAGGCACCGCAGCCTCCGTTTCTGCAGGTTCGATGATCGAATACTCACGGCTGCGCTCCTCACGGGTGGCGGAAAGACGCGCACACGCTCGCCAATGGCAGAGCATCAGTGTCCGCGCCAATTTGACTCATGCAAATTGCATGCCAACGCAGTCTGGAATGATCACATCAGGATGTGCGGAAAGGCGACAGAGGAAGAGGGAGATGGGGAGATGGGGAGATGGGGAGAGTGGGAGAGTGGGAAAGTGGGAGATGGGGAGAAGGGGAGAAAGAAGAAGAAGAACCTTGAACATCGAACACTGAACACCGAACATCGAATGAAGAAGAAGGCGCGACGATCAATGGTCCGAGGAGGTCCGGCAGGTCCGCGTGAGTCCATGTGACTCACCCCACCACCCCACCACCCAATCCCCCCACCTCCGGCCCTCACGTCCCATGCGGCAGGTGCTCCAGCCGGAGGTCCTTCTTGAGCAGGGCTCTCACTTCCTCGACGTCGAAGGGCTTGGTGAGGAGGGCATCGGATACTTCGATTGCCCTGCGTTTCGCGTCGTCACTGAGGGCGAGGCCGGTGATCATGATGAGCTTGCTTTGCGGCGCCTGCTTGCGTAACTCGTCCACCAGCTCGAAGCCGTTCAGCTCCCCGGGCAGGGCGATGTCAATGATGATCGCGGGATAGCGATGCTCGGCGCAGCATTCAAGGGCTTGCTCGGCAGTGGTGGCGCGGTCCACGTCGTACTCGTCGCCGAGGACTGCCTCGAACAGATCGAGTACGGGTTCCTCGTCGTCGACTACCAGAACGCGTTCTCTCGGCTCTTCCTTTTTCATGGTTTCCTTCGGATGGGGCACATCGAGCGAGCGGAGCGGCGCCCGGCTACAGCAGCATCGCGAGCGCTGCCAACCGGCCGGTGGTCCCATCGACCCGGTTCGAGAAGAACCGGTCCGTGCTGCACGCAGTGCACACGCCGCTAGCCTCGATATTACGTCGCGGCACGCCTGCCTCGCATAACTGGCCCCTCACGGCCCCGGGCAGATCAAAGAACGTGCGTGCCCCTCTCCTGTCAAGATAGGTATCGGCCTTGACTATCGCCGAATGCACTGCAATGTCGATGAAATCATCCTGCACCTCATAGCAGCATTTCCCGACGCACGGCGAGATGGCCGCCAGCATGTGATCCGGGCGCCCGCCGAGAGCAGCCATGGCGGATATGGCCGCACCGGCAATTCCGGCTGCGGTGCTCCGCCAGCCCGAGTGCACGAGGCCCAGCACGCTGCGCTCCGGATCGACGATGATGACGAGCGGGCAATCAGCGCTCAGGGCCATCAGAGGCAGGTGGCGGTCGGCGGTCACCAGGGCGTCGGCCTCGGCGACGGCAGCGGAATGATCAAGGGCGCCCCGGCCGGCATCGCGCGCGGTGACCGTTGCCACGTTGCCACGGTGAACCTGTTCTGCCACGACCAGCCGCTCGGGGTCGATCCCGGCGGCATCGCAGGCGCGCCGGCGGTTCTCGAGCACGCAGCGCGGGTCGTCGCCCACGTGCAGACCGAGGTTCAGCGAATCATAGGGCGCCGCGCTCACTCCCCCGCGGCGATCCGTCACCCCGTGCAGCAGACCCGGCACGCGCGCGAGCGATGGGAAGGTGTGGAGGGAGATTGGCATCGAATGATGAATGATGAATGATGAATGATGAAGGAAGAAGGCTTTGGGCTTTAGGCTTCAGGCTGCCAGTTCTTCTCCGGCCCAAAGCCTAACGCCCAAAGCCTTCCTTCATACTTCTATCCCCGTGATCTTCGCCTCGAAGACGAGCTTCTCGCCCACTATGCCCTGAGCCTCGAAGATCTTCAGGCGGGCGTCGAGCTTGATGCATTTCACGACGATGATGAAGCGGTCGCCCGGCACCACCGTGCCGCGGAAGCGGACGTTGTCCATCCCACCGAAGCCGAGGAACGAGTCCTTCCCTTCAGGGCTGCACATCCTGAAACAAAAGGAGCAGAGCTGGGCGGCGGCCTCGCACATCAGCACACCGGGCATCAGCGGCCGGCCGGGGATGTGCCCGCGTACCCAGAAATCCGTGCTGGACACGTCGCGGTAGCCGATCGCGATCCCGCACCCGCGGTCGAACAGCAGGATGCCCGTGAGCTGCTCCATCTCGTAGCGTTGCGGGATCATCTCGCGAATCTTGTCGATCCCCCACAGCTCTTGCTTGGGGATTTCACTCACGGGCACAATGAACGGCGCGGGCATTGAGGGACCTCCTGTCGAACGAAAGGAAAAAGGAAAAAGGGAAAGGTCAAGAGTTCAAAGTTCAAACCCAATGTCAAGGGTCCGCCGCCACGAGTTCAAAGCTCACCTGTTTTTCTTGACTCTGAACTTTGAACTTTCAACTTTGAACTTTCTTCATCAGTTCCTGGTAGAGCGCATCGATCTGCTCCACCATCAGGCGGGCATCGAATCGGGCGCGAGCGAACTCCATCCCCCGGCGGCCCATCTCCCGGGCCTTGGCCGGGTGCTGCAGGAGATCGACCGCTTTCAGTGCCAGCTCGTGCACCGATTCGGGCGGCACGATGCAGCCCGTCACTCCGTCCTCGATGGCTTCGGGCGTGCCGTCGAGGTTGTAGGCGATCACCGGCTTCTCCATCAGCATCGCCTGCGGGATCACGCGTGCCAGCCCCTCGCGCAGCGAAGCGTGGACCACCACGTCCATCAGGGCGATGTAGGTGGGCACCAGAGACGCCGGCACGAGGCCCGCGAATATCACGTGGTTCTGCAGGCCCGCGCCGTACACCTGCCGGCGGATGTCCACCGCGGCCGGGCCGTCGCCCACGAACAGGAACTTGGCCTTGGGCACGTGCAGGAGGATCTCCTGCATGGCGCGGATCACAAACTCGTAGCCTTTCAGCGGGGCCAGCCGCGCCACCTTGCCCACCACCGGCTCGTCGGCCCGGATCCCGAAGTGCCGCTTCAACGCGCCCGTATCATAATCCCGCCGGAGAAACGGCTCAACGTCCATCCCGCTGTAGATCGTGCGGAACTTGGATGCAGCCGCCACGCCGGCATCGACCGCCGCGGCCGTCATCGCGTCCGCCACGCACACGATTGCATCGGTATGTTCGGCCGCCCGCGTCTCCAACTCGCGATACAGCCAGTTGTTCCACGGCTTCTCGTAGCGGTGGAAGGGCAGCCCGTGGATGGAATGTACAATCACCGGCACGTGCTCCTTGCGGGCGGCGTAGCGGCCGATGATGCCGGCCTTCGAGCTGTGCGTGTGGACGATCTGCGGCTTACGCCCGGCAATGAACGCCCTGATGGCGGCGACCGACCGCCAGTCGCGCAGCGGGTTGATCTCGCGCCGCATCTCCGGGATGATCTCCAGCGGCACCCCCCACGCACGGGCCTGTTCAATCAGCTCACCCTCCGGCCCGATCGCAGGGCCGGTCACCAGCGTCACTTCGTACCGGCCCGACTGCATCAGCCCGCGGCAGGTCAGCAGCGTGTTTTCCTGAGCTCCTCAAGGATGAGCCGGGTGATGATGTGAACGACTTTGGGGAGATTCAACGTCGAAGGCAAAAGTCTAAAGTTAGGAGTCAAGAGTTAACTTAAGAGCTCGACACTTCAAGCTCGAGATCACGAATCAGCATTCAGAACCAACGCCATGATCGGATGCCGTTCATTCTGAATTCTGGATTCTGAATTCTGGATTCTGGATTCCAAAATTCCAGCACTATAATTTTTAGATGAAAGCGGGCGCGAAATCAAGATTATTGCGGGGTTGCCAGGTTCGCTATCGCGGAAACCGCACCGGCGCCCGCATCGAGTCCGGCGGCGTCTTCCGCATAAATGGCCACAATGTCGCTGTCTAGCCCGAACACGCCGGCCGCCCACCAGACGAGCGCCCGTCCCGGGCCGGGGCTGGCCTCGTCGATCTGCCGCGGATACAGGAAGTAGGCGTCCACCAGCAATCGCGTCAGCGGGTTGTCGTCGCGCCCGCCGAGAATCACGACTTGCTTGCGAACGTCAAGCGGCGGCTGCTCCAGCGGCCAGATCTTCGTATCGAGCGGGATCGTTTTCGCGATGCAATCTGCCGCATCGGCGGCGCGCGCGGATCGGCCGCTCGCCCGCAATTCAGCCGCCAGACGCTCGGCCTGCGACGCGAAGCGTGTGCCGCCGAACACGAGTATCTCGCCGTTCTCGGGCCGCAGCGATCGCGCGATCTGCTGGGCATCGATCACCTCCGCTCGGGGCGAATCGACAAGAACCCCGTCGGGCGATGCCACCAGGACAGATGCCTCCGCCGCCGCGCCGCTGAGAAGCTCGGTGACGGTCACCTGCCACTCGCCCTCAATCGGCGTGCAGCCGACCGTGAGGCGTTCGGCGAACCGCCCATGGCGCGTCGCACGGTGGATGGTCTGCCGCGTGCCGTCCGGCGCCGTGATGTCGATTGAAAGAGGGATCACGGCATCAACGCACATGTCGGCAGCGCGCACGCTCGCCTGCAGAACAAGATTCGGGGCGTCGTAGGCCAGCCGCTCGATTATCACCGAATCGATGCGCGAGGGCATCAGCGCAAAGATCGCAGCGTCGCCCGCAGCCAAATCGAGCTTCACAGGTCCGGGGTTCACCCGTTGGCGGGCAAACACGTCGTAGATCGCACCCCACCCCGCCGGCAGCTCCACTGTGCCTGAAGCAGGCACCGGATTCCACCGGGACGCCTTGGAATCGGGGCGATCATCCTGCGCCATGTTCACGGCCCACAGATACCGGCCCGAATCGGCGTTCTGCACGGAGAGCAGGAACATCGGATTGTCGCATTCGGCGGCGGGCGGCACGAACGGCCGCAATGCGTCCGCCAGCGGCGCCACGTTCGGGCGGATGAACGAGTCGAACATCGCGCGGTCCGACATTCCTCGCGCCTCGAATACGTCGGGGAATGCGAACGGAAGCCGGCGTGCACCCGGCACGTCCGCCGTGCAGCTCGCGTCGAGCAGCAAAACTCCACCCTGCTCGACGTATCGCCGAAGCCCTGCAATCGCCGCGGGCGGGCAATGCGTGAGGTGCGGCGCAATGATGACCCGATGCTTGGCCGCCGCGCCCGATTCGAGATCCTCCTCGATCACCTGCGTCGTCGGATAGTGAGCCGCGACGGCCGTGAGCCACGCGCTGTTCAGCCGGCCCGCGTAGTCCTTCCCGCTCGCGCTCACGTCCTTGCGGTCGGACGCGATGGCGTGCAGGAACTCCTCGCGGCTGTAGAAGATTCCCACCGGATCGCGCGGCTTCTCGCACGCCGCCAGCATCGCCGAGATCGGCAGGATCCGCTGGCACACCTCCTTCGCCTGCGGCCACGTCATCATCGAGTCCAGCGACCAGATCAGGCCCTCGAGCTTTCGTGCGAGGCTGGAATAGACGGCCGCGCGAATCCCCTCCGCCGGCGCGCACCCCGGCCAGACCGGAATGTGCCACATCGGCTTGTCCCAGCAGCCCGTGCGGATCGTGTCCGTCTCGTGAGCCGGATACCACAGCCCCAGGTGGCGGTCGGGGTAAGCGTGGTTGCAGACGATATCGGCTCCGCGCGTCTCCGTGCGGATGCAGATGCCGTCGATGAGCGCCTCCCACGCGTAGAGCTGGCTCGTGCCGAGCAGGCGGGCGTCGACGGATTTGATGTCGCCCACCAGCGTCGCGAAGACGTCGCCCAGGATCGTCGTCCGCCATCGCATGAAGTCCAGCCACGCGTCGATGTCCTTCTCCGGATGCAGCGGATCGGGCGCGGGCCGGCCGGTGAGCTGCTCATAGATGCGGCGCTGAGCCGGGACGGCGAGCGGGCCGGTGTAGACGGCATCCTTCTGGCCGCGACCCCCTGGGTCGCCGCGATACGGCTCGCAGCGGCCGTCAGCGTAGAGCGCCCCCCACGACAGCCCCGGCTCGTCGGCGAGGTGGACTCCGAAGAATCCGCCGAACGGCCGACCGCGCTGGGCGGCCAGCTTCGTCGTGTAGCGGCAAGCCAGCAGGGTGGCCTCGTCCGACCAGTCGTTCTCGGTTCCGCCCGGCTGGTGCATGCGGGCCACGGCATTCAACTGCATGAAGCGCGCGTGCGTCTTCGTAATGCGGTCGATCGTTTCAGGCAAGACGCGCGGCTCGCGCGGTTCCGGCAGCCGCGGATGCTCCGGCGGCACCCACCCGTTCAGGTACCACCAGAGCAGCACGTTCACCCCGTAGTCGTCCCGCAGGCCGGCGATGCGGTCTTCGATCGGCATCTCGAGCTTGTGCCACGGCGGCTTCGTGAAGTCGAGGTTCGCCTGGAACACAGCGATGACGAACGGCGTGCGCTCGATTGCGGGCACCACGGTGATGACAATGGCGCGTTCGCCATCAGTAGGGGCAGGTCGAGTCTTCGAGTTGCCTGCCCTGACGGAAATCTTCCATTCTCCTGGCGAGAGTGCGCCGTGCCGAATAGCGAAATGTGCCCATCCGCCGGCCGCAGGGCACGAGAACACCAGGCGGCGCCCGCCCGACGCGGTGAGTTCCACGTCCGCCGTCGCGGCGTGCCCGTCCACCGCCACGCGCATTGGAATGGATTCATCCAGCCTGAAAATCCGCCTGCCCGTCGTCGAGCCGCAATCCGGTGTGGCCATTGTCTGCTCCTGAGTGTGCCGAGGGATGGAGAAGCCGATCGCACATTATTCTACACAGTGGCGGCATGCATTCAAGGAGCCACCGGGTCCGACAGCGGGTCCGCGGAATGTAAGTAGATGATCCACCCCTGCCCGGCCGTGCTTGTGTACAATCGGGAGAGAAGTTTGCTTCGTCGGATCAATGGGGCGCTTCTTGAAACCGTGCCCGGATTCTGTTAATGTGGTCATGCGTGAAGCCGAAGCGGCAAGCGAAGCGGGCCCCCGATTGCCGCGGTATCTGAAAGGTGTAAGTGGCAAACAAGAACGACCAACTCAGCCTGTTTGCGCAGGCGGATTCGCCGCCACGGGCATCTTCCCTGCTCATCGGCAGCGTTGCCGTGCGCGAAGTGCGATGCCGCGACGTGCTGAACTGCCGGGCAACCGGGACGGA
>Ga0172362_10004041_pt1 | contig 12714 bp, 9 predicted proteins | sample LakKivs1_kivu2a2_FD_114534 | JGI IMG/M metagenome (GOLD analysis project Ga0172362, IMG submission 114534) | Sediment microbial communities from Lake Kivu, Rwanda - Sediment s1_kivu2a2 | ecosystem: Environmental > Aquatic > Freshwater > Lake > Sediment | place: Rwanda: Western Province, Lake...
CATCTCACCGCCGATCCATCCCGCCTGGCTTCGTTGCTCGTCGCTTACATACCGACGGGTATGCGCGCTCCTCGCGCCTCGCCATGCGGGCGTCTCGGCAGCGACCTGACAACTTCATTTCTTTCCGGGCCCTTGCGCCAGCACCCGCCGGGCGACGCGCGCAGCCGTCGGTGATGTGTTAAAGTCAGACGATAGATGCGCGACCATGGCCTCGTGCTTGTCTCAGCAAGAAACCCTGGGAGGGTTCTTTCAGACTCCCGCGCCAACTACCGCCTGCCATGAGAGTTCGCTTCTGGGGGGTCCGCGGCTCGCTTCCTGTTCCCGGCGCTCGCACCGAGCGCTATGGAGGGAACACCTCGTGCGTGGAAGTCACCTCCGCTGCCGGGACGCGCATCATCATCGACGGGGGCACGGGCATTCGCCGCCTGGGCAAGGAACTGATGCGATCCGAGTTCGAGTCGGGCAAGGGCCAGGCGCACATCCTCGTGAGCCACACCCACTGGGATCACATCCAGGGTCTGCCCTTTTTCGCTCCTTTCTACCGGGAGGGCAATCGCCTGTTCGTCTATGCCCGGCAGCGCGACGATCAGAACCTGCGCAGCGTGTTCGCCTCCCAGGCCGACGCGCCCTTCTTCCCGGTTTCCTTCCAGAGCACGCGCGCCAATGTGTCTTTTCGCGAACTGCACGACGGTGCCAAGTTCGAAATCGAGGACGTGCGGGTGGCGACGACCCGGCTCAACCACCCCCACATCGCCACCGCCTATTGTGTCGCGGCCGACGGCGCCCGGGTGGCCTATATCTCAGACACCGCGCCCTTTTCCGACATTCTCTTCGGGCAGGAGTTCCTCTCGGGTCCCTCATCGTCGAGGGCTCGCCCCGGCAAGGCCGACAAGGCCCGCTTGACATCCATGTCCGCCGCCGTGGTTCGCCTGTGTGAAGGCGCGGACCTGGTCATCTACGACACCATGTTCACCGCCGAGGAGTATCGTCAGTTTCCGCACTTCGGCCATTCGCGCCCTTCGGATGCCATTGCCGTGGCCGGCAAGGCGGAGGCCAAGAGGCTGGCGCTTTTCCACCACGCGCCCGACCGGTCCGATGCCGAGGTTGACGCCATGCTGGCAGGGGCGCGCAGCCAAGGCGCACGCGAGGCGAAGCGGCTTGACATCATCGCCGCCTTCGAGGGGCTGGATCTCTTGCTGGGGCAAGTCTGATGGACGTGACGTTCTGGGGCGTGCGCGGATCCATTCCCTCACCCGGGCCGGCCACGGTCCGCTACGGCGGCAATACCGCCTGCGTCTCGCTGCGGCTGGGAGACGGCGGCATCATCATCATCGACTGTGGCACCGGGGCGCGCAACCTGGGTATTGCCCTGCTTGCCGCCGAATTCGGCAAAGGCGAGGGCCGGGCCACGGTCCTGCTCTCGCATGCCCATTGGGATCACATCCAAGGCTTCCCCTTCTTCGGCCCCTTCTACGTGCCGGGCAACCACTTCACCATCGTGGGCGGCAGCCAGGGGTCGGACCTCTTGGAACGTGTGCTCGAGCGCCAGATGGCGGCGCAGTTCTTCCCGGTGCAGAGCTATCGCAACATGGGCGCGCGCATCGAGATGCACGCCCTGTCCGAGGCCGGCGAGGTGAGGGTGGGGCGGGCCAGGATTTCCGCGCATGCCAACCCGCACGGGCCGACCCAGGCCCTCGCCTTCCGGGTCGAGGAAGACGGCAAGGCTTTGGCCTACGCCAGCGACGTGGGCTACGGCGAGGGTGGTCCCGCGGATGCGGCGATCCGGCTCTATCGCGGCGCGGATCTCCTGATCCACGACTGTACCTTCACCCCGGAAGACCACGCCCTGCGCGTCACCCGAGGCCTTGCCTCACTTGACGACGCGGTGGAGGCGGCGCTGCGCGCGCAGGCGAAGCGGCTGGCCCTCTTTCACTACGACCAAGACTACAGCGACCACGACGTCGACGGTCTGGTTCTGCGCGGCCGCCGTCTTCTCGACGAGCGCGGCGGGGCCGGCATCGAGATCCTGGGCGCGGCGGAGGGGCTGAGCCTCGCGTTGTGAGGTCCTTTTTCACCACAGAGAACACAGAGGACACAGAGACGGAGCGGAGAATGGTTCTGCCGCATCTACGTCCGAATTCCTTCCTCTTCCGTCTCTGTGTACTCTGTGCCCTCTGTGGTGAGGCTCCTACCCCACGACGAGGTAGCCGCGTTCGAGCAGGGCGAGCAGCGCCTGCGCGGTGTCGAGGTCGGTGTGCGGGCTTTGGTCGATGATCTGTTGCACCGTCGCATCGTCGAGCGCGGTTTGCACCAGGTCGAGCTCCTGCGGCTTGAGCTCGCGCAGCCGCGGGCCGAGCGGGCGCGGGATCGACACGATGGCCTCGAAGGGGGGCAGCTTCGACGACAGCTCGCGGAACTCGTCGAGCTGTCGCATGCCCTCCATGAGCAGGGCCTCGGTGCTGTCCTGGATCTCCTCCATCACGGTGCGCTCGTCGGGAGGCTCGAGCTCGAACAGCCCCTTGTCCCAGGTCAGCATGCGGAACATCGCCTTGCGCGGGCTGACGTCGAAACTCTCGTCGATGTTGGCGAAGTAGATCTGCCCCTTGCGCAGGTACAGGCGTCCGGTTCCCCAGTCCGAGCGCAGTACGAGGACGCCGGACTTCCGGCTCGTGGAAAGGAGCTGCAAGAGGTCGGGCAGGGGGATTTCCTCGATGTTTCCCTGCATCATCTTGGGCTCGGGCCGCCGGTTGGCCGTCACCAGCATGCGCGAGCGCGCCTCGTTTTCGGACATGGACCCGGCCGGGACCTGCACCTCGCTTCCGCCGGCGACGAGCTTGATGATCGACGTGCCGACGAGGATGCGGTCGCCTTCTTTCAGGCGTACCGCACGCACCTTCTCGCCGTTGACGAAGGTGCCGTTGGTCGAGCCGAGATCCTGGATGGAAACCGTGTGGTCGTCGGTCGTGATCTTGGCGTGCTTGCGCGAAACCATGTCCTCGACCAGAACCATGTCGAGGTCGGACGAGCGCCCGACGATGATCTCGCGGTTGGGCCGCAAAGGGAATTCCCCCCCCTGGTACTTTCCCGAGATGAACTTGAGGGTCCACATGGTGCGTTCAATCCCGGTCGGGGGTATGTCCTCGGCGGCGAAGTTGCTGGGCTTTGCGAAGTGCAAACGTTGTGATCTTAGCCACTTAGCCGCTGGCCGTCAACGTCGGTGCGCGGCAGGATCCCGGATTCTGCGGGGAAAGAGCAAGGATCTCGGCCACCAAGCGGGCCACCTGGGTATCGACCAGGAGCCCGGCGTGGTTGGTGGGCAGGCAGATGTGGCGCACGCCTTCAAGTCGGGTGCTGCGGGTGGGCGCAAGGTGGTCGCGCTGTCCGGCCACCGACACGATCTCGACCTCCTCGGGCAAGGGGCCCTGCTCGAGGTCGCGCAAGAAAGCCGAGTCGGGCAGAAGCTGCAGGCTCGCCCGCCCGAGCGGCGCGGTTGCCACGCCGAGGAGCGCCGACCAGGTCCCCGCAGTGGGGGTTCCCAGCATCACCAGGCGGCGCACGCGGCGCCGTCCGCCCAGGCGCTTGACATAGTAAAGGCCCACCAGGCCACCCATGGAGTGGCCGACGATGTCGATGCGATCGAGGGAAATCTGGGCCGCTATCGACTCGATCTTGCGGGCGATGAGTGCCGCCGACTCGCACAGATCACCGGAGTGGAGAAGCCCGATGCGATAGCTCAGCACCGGGTGTCCCTTCTCGGCAAGGTGGCGCTCGAGCAAGCCCAGCGAGCCTCGCGTGGCCAAGAAACCGTGAATCAGGAGCACGGGAGGCCGGGCCTTGTCGCGTGCGCTTGCCACCGTGGGGAGGACGCGGTTACCTTTCAGGGTGTGGCGCACCCAGGACATGGCGCGCCTCGAGTCTGCGACGCATTGTCCCAGAAGGTTGGTTCCCGATGACACGAAGTCCAGAAGTTCCATCTAAATGCCGATACTACCACCGATGGCACATGCACCCGTCATGCCCATGATGCCCGACCAGGCCAGGCCGAAGAAGCTCGGCCGGTATGAACTTGAGGAGTGCCTAGGCACGGTGGGCGGGGTGGACACCTTCCGCGCGCGGGTGCGCGGCTTGGCCGGCTTCGATCGCATCTTCGCCGTCAAGTGCCTGCGCCGCCGGCGCGGCAGCGTGGCCAATCTCAGCGACCCCTTCGTCAAGGCCGCGAAGCGCACCGCCACGGTGGTCGATGCGCGCGTGGCGCGCGTGCTCGACGCCGATGTCACTGACGGTGCGGTCATCGCGGTAACCGAGTTCGTGCACGGGCTCGACCTCGAACGCTTCCGCGAGTGCGCCCATTTCGCCGGCGTGCTCGCTACCGGCAATGATGAGGCGGGGGAGAAGTGGCGCACGATCGTCGCCTACATCGGGGCGGAGATCGCGGGTGGTCTGGCGGCCATCCACGGGCTCAGCCCGCCCTTGGTGCATGCCGGTCTGACCCCGCGCAACGTCATCGTCACCGCCCGCGGCGGCATCAAGGTGCTGGACGTCGGATTGGGCTGGGCCGCCCATCAGCACGGCGAGCCCATCTCGCTGCGGACTGCGAACTACATGGCGCCCGAGCTGGGCGGTGCGGAGCCGAGCCCGCACAGCGACATGCGCTCCCTGGGCGCGATCATCTTCGAGCTGGCGACCGGGGAATTACCGCCGCCAGGCGGTTCCGGCGCAGCCGTGCGCAAGGTGCTGGATGCGCTGTGGCCCGCGATGGCGGACTTCGTTGCGGCCCTCCTCGCCGACGATCCGGCCATGCGCCCCAGTGCGGAGGACAGCGCGAGGATCTTGGGCGAGTACTGGTCGCCGATTCCGGATGCTTCCATGGTGGCGGAGATGACCACGCTCGTGCGCAACCTCTCCTCGTTCGTGGCGGACGCGACCCCGGTTCACACCCCGCCCGTCTTGCCGCGCGGGACGCAGGCCGGGCGCGAGGATGTCGTGCCGCCGGCGAGCGACCGGAGCCCATCCCTTGAGCCGGCGGACGTGATCTTGCCGGAAGAGCTGGGCCTGCCGCCGGACGCACCCATGAGAACCCCGGGCACGGCCGAGATCCCGTTTACCGTGCCGGTCCCCAGCTCGTCGAGCCCCGACTTCCAGGCGATGCCGACCGAGGTGTCGGCTGCGCCCTCGTACGAGACCTCGCCTGAGGTGCCTCCTGTCCGCACGATTGCGCCCGAGCCCTCCCCGCGCCGGAGTCCGACCATCGTGGCCTTTCCGGCCCTCGACATGCATCCGCCGGCGGCCCCGGCAAGTCGGAGGGCATCGGTGCCGCCTCCCCTTCCCCCGGCGGCCCTCATTGCGAAGGCGGTCGTGGATTCCACCCCCATTCCCGAGCTCGACCAATGGGGCGCGGCCGCCTTGGCGGCGCTGGGTGACCAAGCCGGAGTCGACGTCGAGCCCCTCATTCCGCCCGCTGCGGCCGAGGCGCCCGCCACATCTATCCCGTCGGAGCAAGGGGTTTTGCTCGCTTCGCCTCCTGGCTTCGCGACCGACATCGCGGCACATGGGGTGGCGGAAAGAGGGGACGCCTTGCCCCCGCCGGTGGTGGCGGATCCCGCCATTGAGGAGGCTTTCGCCTTCATGCCGCCCCCGCCCGGGCCGGGGACCCAAAGCAAGCCGCCCTCTCCACCCGAGGCTGCCGGCGAGGATGCGTGGGTGCAGAACTTGTCGTCGTCGACCGAGGTCGAGGCGTTGCTTGAGAACGAGCTGGTGGACGAACCGGAGGAGTTCGTGGAAGTCCACGCCGGCGGCAAGCACCTGTCCGGCGAGCGTGCCGCTCCTGCCGACGCGTCCGCGTACGAGCCCGAGGGCCAGAGTGCCGCGATGGAGGTCGACCATGCGCAGGCACGCCGCGCCGGAGAGCCAGGCAGCCTTGAGTCCGCGGCATACGCGGAGGCGGACAAGCCGCCTGTGCAGGTGACCCCGGCCGCCGTGCGCAAGGCGCGCGCAATCCCTGGTCCTGCGGGAGGCAGCGCTCGTCGAGGCGCCGCGCGTTCGGCACGGAAGTCAGTGCTCGGTGATCCGACAAGCGGTGAATACGAGGCGTTTGTAGGGGGCGCATCGCGCGCGAAGCGAGTCCTGCTTTTTTCCGGGGTCTTCGTCGGCGTCGGCGGCCTGGTGGCGGCAGTGATGTTGGCCGTGGGGGCGTTCGAGGGCCGGGAAGCTCCGGTGATTGCCAAGAGCCCGGCCCTGTCTTCGCCGAAGCCTGCGGCGCATCCTGCTGCTGCCTCGGCTGTGTCCGCCGAAGCCTCGGCCAAGGCCGGGCTGGCGAGCGCGCCGAAGCCGACCCCCTCGGCCGTGGCGCCGGCAGAGAAGCCGACCGTGGCCGCTGGCAAGGTCGTCGCAGCTCCGAGCCCCGTGCTCGGGGTCGCGCCGCCTCCGCCTGCGGCGGCGAAGCCCGCGCCGGCCGCTGCGTCTGCCGCTGCTCCGGCGGCCGCGCCGTCGGCGGCAGTGACGGCGAAGCCCGCGCCGGCCGCTGCGGCAGTGGCGGCGAAGCCCGCGCCGGCCGCTGCGGCGGTGGCGGCGAAGCCCGCGGGCCTCGCCGCACCTGCTACCGCTCCCGCGGCTGCGCCTCGGGTGCCTGCTGCCGCTCCCGCGGCTGCGCCTCGGGTGCCTGCTGCGAGCAAGGCTGCGGCAACCGCCCTGCCTGCCGCAGGGGCCAAGACCGCGGCACCTGCCCTGCCTGCCGCAGCGGCCAAGACCGCGGCACCTGCCCTGCCTGCCGCACCCCCTGAGGCCGTTGGCAAGACCGTGCCCCTGGCGCCTGCCGCCAAGATCGCGGTCCCCGGCCTGGGGGGCGCGCCCAGCTTCACCCCCGTCGCTCTCGCCATCGCCAGCCAGCCCGCGGGGGCGGCGGTTTGGCTCAACGGCGATGAGCGAGGCAAGACTCCTTGCACGGTCAATCTCAAACCGGGGCCTGCGCGCGTGGTGCTGGTGCACGCAGGCTACCTGACGTTCCAGTCGCACGTCGATGTTCGCGAGGGCGTCAAGGTCAGCCAGACCCTCAAGGCCGTGGAGCCGCCCATGACGGGCGAGGCCCGCTTCAGGGTCGAATGCAAGACCCAGGGCAAGCTGCCCATCGTGGTGGACGGCAAGGAGACCGGGATCCTATGCCCCTATTCCAAGATGCGCGTCGATCCCGGCCCCCACAGCATCGGTGTACTCGTGCCTGCAACCGGGAAGGTGCACGCCAAGGAGATCACCCTCCCGGCCGGCGTCCGCAGTATCGCGTTTGGCGACTAGAGAATGGGCGGCGGCGGAACGCCCGCGCAGCCGAAGAGGATCTGGACCTTGGATGCAGTTCCAGAGGTGATCGCATCACAAGATTTCCCGTTGAGCATCACGGTCCGCGTGTTGGCGCCGAAGCTCCAGCCGTTCGCGGGATCCTTGGCAACCAGCTTGCCGTCCAGGTAGACCGCGACGTTGTTGGGATCTTCCGGGGGCTCGGCAAAGGAGAAGGTGCAGGTCGTGACCGCTTGGCTGATGGCTGCGAAGGCGTCGGTGAGCTCCTGGGGCGTGGTGGCCAGGAAGGCCTTGTCGGTGCCCCCCGCCCGCGCGAAGTTGTCCCGGTTGGCGACGCTGGGACCGATGCCGACGACGTATACGGGGAAGCCCGCGGCCTTGGCCGCGGTGATGGCGGCGATGGTGCCGTCGACGTTGGGAGTCGTGTTGTCCCCGGTCCCGCGGCAGTTGGGCTCACCATCGGTGGCCAGGAGGATGAACTTGTTGTTCCCGTCTTTGACGGTCTTCAAGTACGCCGTGGCGGCGGCGATGGCCTGCGCGGTGGGCGTGTTGTTGCCGAGCTGCGTGTTGGCCATCACTTCTTGTATCTTGGGCACCGACGTGGCGGAGATCTCGACCTCGACGCCGGGATTCACGGTGCATTTCCTCGCCCCGTCGGGCGAGCTGAAGAGCTTGAGCCCCCAGCTGATGCTTCCCTCGGTGCCGTCCAAGGTCGACTTCACCGCAGACGTCAAGGCCGGCCATCTGGCGGTGCAATTCGGGTCACCCGCGGGGCATTTGCCGCTACCGTCGGTTTTCTCCTCCATCGAGCCCGAACGATCGAGTACGAGCAGGATGTCCGCGGGCAGTCGTTGTGTGCTGGCGACGTGATTCCCGCAGTTGGCATCCCCGGTGGGCGGTGGTCCGGGCATCGAGGTCGATCCGCCTCCGCCCGTTCCTGCGGTGCCCGATGGGCCCGACGGGCCAGCATCGTTCTTGATGGCGATCACCCCCGTGCCGCTGCCAATCTGAACCGGTACGCCAACCTTGTCGGGAGTCGAATCACAGGCTCCCACGAACAGCCCCACCGAGGTTGCGACAACTGCTCCCGAAAGCGTCAAAACAAACGTGAGTTTCCTCATCGCGGCTCCTTGTGTCCAAAGACGTTGCGCGGCTTGAAGTTCACTGCGGCGACCACGCTTGCTCTCAATCCAAAGGTTAGTGCCGAGCTAGGTGAAAAAAAACTCAAAATCAATCTCACGCATTGCCTCCCTTCTAGCGCGCCGGGACTTGTCACGTCATGAAGACGCCCCGCCAGAAAACCCCTCTTGGATAGAGTAGCACCAGGCAGGCGCGGGAAGGCACCTTGCAAAGGGGATTCTTTTTCGCCAGATTGGCGCCCCATGCTGCTTGTCACGTTCCTGAGGTTCTCCGGCCGGCCGGCCGTAGACTCGGCGCGTGATTCGCGAGCAAGATAGCCGAAAGGAATCGTCTGCGATGGCCAAGATCACGCTGCCCAAGAAATTCGTAAGCCAATACCCGCACAAGTTCACCGCCGGCAAGAAGATGTACCTGCGCGGCCAGCGCATCTTGCCCACACCCATCACCGGAAAGGAAAGCCTGCCGGACCTGATGGACAGGGTCTTTCTGGCCTACAACGCCGGCCGCTTGCAGGAGGGGGTGCGGATCTTCACCGAGAAGATGCTGGCCGATGACACGGTGACCGTGGGCATGAGCCTGGCTGGCGCGCTGACCCCCGCGGGGCTCGGCTCCGCGGCGGTCATCCCCCTCATCAAGGCCGGGTTCGTGGACTGGATTGTGGCCACGGGGGCGAATCTCTACCACGACATGCATCACGCGATGAACCTGCCGCTCTTCCGCGGCTCGCCCTTCGTGCGCGATCCCGAGCTGCGCCGCTTCGGCGTGGTGCGCATCTACGACATCCTGCTCGACTACAACGACGTGCTCATGCGCACCGACGACATTCTGCGCAAGATCCTCATCCAGAAGGAATTCCAGAAGGAGATGGGGACGGCCGAGCTGCACCACCTCATCGGCAAGTACTGCGTCGAGTTCGAGCGGCAGACCGGCCTCAGAGATGCATCGGTGCTGGCCGCCGCGTATCGCGCGGGGGTGCCGTGCTCCACTTCCTCGCCGGGCGATTCCACCATCGGAATGAACGTGGCCGGCGTCGAGCTGCGCGGCAACAAGCTGCGCATAAACCCCAGCATCGACGTCAACGAAAGCACGGCCATCGTGCTCGACGCGAAGCTGCGCAAGAAGAAGACCGGGGTGGTGCTGGTGGGCGGCGGCTCGCCCAAGAACTTCATCCTGCAGACCGAACCGCAGATCCAAGAGGTCCTGCGCATCAAGGAGATGGGGCACGACTACTTCCTCCAGTTCACCGACGCGCGCCCCGACACCGGCGGTCTCTCGGGCGCCACCCCGTCCGAGGCCGTGAGCTGGGGCAAGGTCGACCCCAACCAGCTCCCCGACGCCGTGGTCGCCTACCTCGACTCGACGGTGGCGCTGCCGCTTCTGGCGCATTATGCGTTGGCGCGAAGGCGGCCGCGCAAGCCGAAGCGGCTCTACGACAAGCGCGGCAAGCTGCTCGAGCGCCTGACCGCCGAGTACTTCAAGCACAACCGGGACGCCACCCCGATTGCGTAGCAGCGCGAGCTACTCCGGCCCTGCGGCGAAGGCGCCGTAGCCGACCACGCGGCTGCGCGGGCCGGCGGTGTCGCCGGAATTGCGCAGATCCAAGGTCGCGCACGTGCAGCCCTTCTGCGCGACGAGGGCGAGCAGGGCGTTGATGCCGGTGGCGCCGCAGGCCTGCTCGTAGTCGACCTCGCCGGCTCCCAGGCGCTCCACAACCTTGGCCGTGGCCGCGTCCAGCCTCTGCGCCGTGGCGTAGTCGTGGTAGTGGCTCAAGTCGGAGCTGACCACGATGATGGTCTCGTCGCCGCCCCAGAGAAACGCAAGCACGTCGCGAGCCGCGTGCCAGTCGTCGTCGCCGGCGAGCAGGGGCACCACGCGCGCCGCAGGACACACGTGCCGCAAGAAGGGGAGTTGCACCTCCAGGCTGTGCTCTTGTTCGTGGGCCGGGTCGAATTCGCGCACCAGGTTCTCCTTGAGCGCCACGGCGATGGCCTCGCGATCGACGCCCACCGGACCGACGGGTGTGTCGAACACGCCCGCCCCGCTGCTTGCCACCCCGGAAAAGGCCAAGCGGTGGGAGGGACCGATGAGGATCACGCGTTCGACATCCTTGCCCCGCGCGAGCAGGGACGCATAGGCCGTGCCCGCGACGGGGCCGGAATAGATGTAGCCGGCGTGGGGCGCGATGACGGCCTTGGGCATCTTGCCCGAGGCCGGCAGTTCAGCCTCGCTGACATAGGACCTCACAGCTGCGGCCAGCTCCTGCGGCTTGTCGGAGTAGAACGTGCCTGCGAATGCCGGAGCGCGCGCGCGCATGCCATACTCTAGCGCGAATCCTCGCCCCGGGGGCGGAAAGGAGAGCATGGCCGCGTCGAAGCAAGAACCGCAAGAGGTGGGAGGGCGCGAAGGCCCGGTGGTGCCCGGCCGCTACTTTCGGCGCGAGGAGGACGGCCGGGTTCTGTGCGGGCTGTGCCCGCGCGCCTGCCGCTTGCGCGACGGGCAACGCGGTGTGTGCTTCGTGCGTGCGTGCCAGGCCGGGCAGGGCGTGTTCACGAGCTACGGCCGCTCGACCGGCTTCTGCATCGACCCTATCGAAAAGAAGCCGCTCTATCACTTCTTCCCCGGCTCCTCGGTGCTGTCCTTCGGCACCGCGGGGTGCAACCTCGCCTGCAAGTTCTGCCAGAACTGGGAATCGAGCCGCGCCCGCGACGTAAAGAGCGCCTGTGCCGAGGCCTCGCCCGAGGCCATCGCCAGGGCCGCGGCCACGCGCGGGTGCCGGAGCGTGGCCATGACCTACAACGATCCGGTGGTGTTTTTCGAGTACGCCATCGACGCGGCTGCGGCCTGTCGCGACCTGGGGGTGAAGACGGTAGCGGTCACGGCCGGCTACATGGAGCCCGCGCCGCGCGCGGAATTCTACCGCCACTTCGACGCCGCCAACGTGGATCTCAAGGCGTTTTCCGAGCGCTTCTATCGCGAGCTTTGCGGGGGCGAGCTGGCCCCGGTTCTCGACACCCTGGTGTATCTGCGCGCGAAGACCAAGGTCTGGCTGGAGATCACCACCCTGCTCATTCCGGGCGAGAACGACGGCGAGGGCGAGATCGACGAGATGACCCGTTGGCTGGCTGCGAACCTGGGCCCGGAGGTGCCGCTGCATTTGTCCGCGTTCCATCCCGATTTTCGCCTGCTCGACCACCCGCCGACCCCGCTTGCGACCCTGCGCCGCGCACGCGCCGTCGCCCGCGGCAACGGGTTGCGCTACGTGTACACCGGCAACGTGCGCGACGACGAGGGCGCGACCACGTTCTGTGCCGGCTGCGGCGGGGAGCTCATCGGCCGCGTGGGCTACGAGGTCGTTGCGTGGGGACTCGCTGCGGGCGGAACCTGCAAGTCGTGCGGCGCTGTCTGCGCTGGCATCTTCGACGACAAGCCGGGTGCCTGGGGCAACCGCCGGCTGCCCATCGGGGTTCTTTGATTTTCACCACAGAGGACACAGAGGACACAGAGACGGAAGCAAGAGGGGGAAAGGTTTGGGCTGGAACTCCTCGGCTTCGCTCTCTCATCCGTCTCTGTGCTCTCTGTGTCCTCTGTGGTGAAGATCTAAAGGCTGCGCAAGAAGGCAACCAGGTCGCGCTTCTCGTCCGGGCCGAGCCGGGTGCCGAACTCGTGGCCGCTGTTGCGGTTGCCGGGCAGGCGCGTGTCGAAGACGAAGGTGCCCTGCCCGTCGCCGAGGGTGAAGGTGACGGGCCGCCGGTCGGTGGGTTCGAGCAGCGCCTCGAGCGTGGGCACGGAGCCGTTGTGCAGGTAGGGCGCCGAGGCCATCAGGGTGGCAAGCGGCGCCGTGCGCACCCAGGGCCCGGCGATGGCCACGGTTTCCGCCCGGCCCTTGCGGTACACCGAGGGAATGCGCGTGACCTTGGCGCGCACGTTCTTGTCCGTAAGCTCGCGCCGGTCGACCTCGAAGCCGAACACGGCGTCGGTGCCGATGCCGCCCGCGGCCAAGTCGTCGCGTTCGTCGCCTTGGGCGCGGCCGTCGCCGTCGGCGTCGAAGGGCAGGAGGGCGCAATTGGTGTAAGGAATAGGCGTGGCCAGGACCGGGTGGCTCGCGTGACACTCGACGCAGATCTTCTGCACCTTCTCGCCGGGTTCGGGCTCGCGGGCAAGGCCGAATTCCTCCGCGATGGGGCCCAGCCCCAAAGGGCCGCTCCCTTTGCGCAGTCCCAGCGAGGCCCAAACCCCTACGGGCGGGTGAACCAGGTGGCAGTCGGTGCAGCGCGGGATGGGGAGGCC
>Ga0172362_10004047_pt1 | contig 12709 bp, 11 predicted proteins | sample LakKivs1_kivu2a2_FD_114534 | JGI IMG/M metagenome (GOLD analysis project Ga0172362, IMG submission 114534) | Sediment microbial communities from Lake Kivu, Rwanda - Sediment s1_kivu2a2 | ecosystem: Environmental > Aquatic > Freshwater > Lake > Sediment | place: Rwanda: Western Province, Lake...
AATACTATTGAAGGAATAATTTACGATATGTTACAAAATAAAAAAAATATATTTGAAACTGTGATGGGTGATAACATTGATAAAGGTGATATAGTTGGACAAATGATGAATTTAATTAATCAACGAAGGTAAGTTTAATAAATATTGTGGTATTTATAAGTGATGATTAAGCTTAAACAATGTTCTAAATGTCTAATTGACAAACCATTTGAAGAATTTTATAAAAATAAAAGGTCTAAGGATGGTCATCGGTCAAATTGTATTCAATGTGGTGTTGAATATAAAAAAAGTAATTCAGATAAAATTAAGGAACAAATAAAAGAATACAATAAAAAAAGGTCTGAAGAAAAAAAAATTTGGTCTAAATCAAATATTGAAAAGGTTAATGAAAGTAGAAAAAAATGGAATCAAAATAATAAAGAGATTAGACAAGAATATTTAAAAATATATAATCGTGAGTATTATGAAAAAAATAAAGAAAAAAGATTAGAATATTCTAAAGAAAAACAAAAATTTTATAGGGAAACAAAACCATTATATAAATTAAAAAGTAATCTAAGAAGACGTATTAATCGTTTTATTAAAAATAAAACAAATTCAACAGAAGATATACTTGGTATTAATTTTGAGGAATTTAGTAAATATTTTGAAAGTAAATTCACTGAAGGTATGTCTTGGGAATTAATTGGTGTAAATATTCATATTGACCATATAATCCCGTTATCTTCTGCAAAAACAGAAGAAGAATTATATAAGTTATGTCATTATACTAATCTACAACCATTATGGGCTGAAGATAATTTAAAGAAAGGTGGTAGATACTTATATGGTAAAGATGAATAAATGAAAATAATTGAAGACCGTATCAAAGTCATAACTGAAAAGTTAGAAACTATTGATAAAGAAAAAAACAAAGAACTTTTCCTTACGGAAATGAAAAAAATTGGTATAGAAAAATTACCATACGCCTATTCAGCATTAAAACAGTTTATTGATGCTGAAACTATGAGTTATCATTATAACAAACATTACAAGGGTTATGTTGATAAATTAAATGATGCGTTAAAAAAGAAAAAATACGGTGATTTAGAATTAGAACAAATTATTAAATCAATAAGTCGTTTTGATAAAACTATTAGAAACAATGCTGGTGGAGCTTTTAACCACGCTTTGTTTTGGAAAATGTTATCTCCTGAAACCCAAAATCCTACAGGACCTATTTTAGAAAAAATAAAAAAAGATTTTAAAACTTACCAAGAGTTTAAAAAGAAATTTGAAGAGATTGCTAAGGAAAGATTTGGTTCTGGTTGGGTGTGGTTAGTTTTAACCAAAAACAATAGATTAAAAGTAGTATCAACCCCAAATCAAGATAACCCATTAATGAATGTTATTGAAGATGGTGGTTATCCTTTGTTAGGATTGGATTTATGGGAACACGCATATTATCTAAAATACAGAAATAAAAGAGACGAATACATTAAAAATTTTTGGAAGTGTGTTAATTGGGAGTTTGTTAACAAATTGTACACAATGAAAGTAGAGTCAAAGTTAAACGAAAGTGTGACTTTAAAAACAATTCTATCTGAAGGTAAATCCGAAAGATGTAGTAAAGAAGAAACTGAGGCAATTAGATTTGTGTTCAACGTAAACCCAATAATTAAAGACACTTTTAAGTTATCTATAAACAAAATATTAAAGGAAGTTTTTTCTGAAAATTACTTTGAGCGTGACGAATACGAGATTGGTGAAACCGCAGGTGTTTATAATTTAGAAAAAGAAGGTCGTTCAGTTATTAACAAACTAAATACTAACTACAGTTGTTTTTGTATTCTTCTAAACGATATAAACCAAGTTCTAAAAAAAGAAGGACAGGAAGAAATTAAAATAATTGGTTTAACACCTAAAGAACAACTAATACAAACTAAAAAATTGGTAAAACTAATAGACAAGTACAAGTTTAGAATCTTTAATAGAGAATCCAGTACTTTCCAAAATATTATGAGAGTATTAATTCAAACAGATAGTTGGGGTCAAAAAAGAGAAGATGAAACTATTAAAATTTTAAAGAAAAAATTTGGTGAGGAGAATGTTATTGCTGTTGGTAAATTAGGTAGTAAAGAAGATATGATTGGTGGTATTGACTGTGAAATAATTATAAAAGGTAGAAAGTTGACTTGTCAAATTAAACCCTTCACATCATTCAAAAAAATTGACAATGAATTAGTTGTTTACGGTTCCGCAAATGTAAAAAAATATAATACAGACTGGCTAATCTTTACAAAAAATAATAAAGAAGTTTTAATTTTTAGAAATCAAAATACCAAGATTGTTGGGGGTGATTATGTTTTTCCTGATAATGATTTAATTTATACTCTATCATAATATTTATATAGAAAAGATATTATGGCTATAATACCACAAAACGAAAGAGAATCTCTTTATAAAAAAGTTAGACACATTTTAGGGGCACCACTTCGCTCAGTTGAGTTAGAAGATGAACAAATGGATTCGTTACTTGAATTTGCCATTGACGATTACTCACAATATGTTCAAAATTGGTTAATAGAATCACAATGGACTAGTTTATGGAATTTAAATTTAGACACTCAGTCACTATCAAGAGCATTTTTAACTAAAAGTTTAGATTTTGAGACAAGATATACATACGCTTACTCTAAAATTGTTGGATTACAGGCAGGTGGAGATTGGGTTTTAAAGAAAGATTATATTCAATTAGTTCCAAACCAACAAATATATGAAATTCCTGCGGGTAGAGAATTAAACGAATTATTATGGTTTACACCATCAGAACTTAATAACTTGTTATTTGACCCTTGGACTTTCGGTGCCTTGGGTGGTGTTGGATTAGGTGGACCTGCGGGATATTCTCAAATGGGGTATTCAGGTTCTTATTTTATGATGCCAGCATTTGATATGTTATTGAGGATGCAAGAAATTAACATACAAAGAAGAATTATTGCGGGTGATTTAACGTATCGTGTAACCGCTTTACCTGATGGTAAAAAGGGTATTCACCTTATGAATACACCTGGTGGTAAATTTGACTTTGGTAATGCAACATTAATGAGAGGTAAAGTTTGGTATTGGTATTATGATGTTGGTCCTGACGATAGAGATAAATGTTTAAAAGACAATCCTAACATTATTAAATTACCCTCAGATGTTCCATTTGATAAAATATCTTGGATTGATTTGAATAATCCCGCACAACAATGGGTTAGAAGATATTTTATCGCTAGTTGTAAAGAAACTTTGGGTCGTGTTAGAGGTAAATTTAGTGGTAATATAAAAACACCTGATAGCGAATTAACAATGGACTATCAAAGTTTATTAACTGAAGGTAAAGACGAAAAATTAAAATTAGTTGAGGAATTAATCGGTGCTGAAGGTATTTTAGCTAGATTAAAACCTGATAAAGTTATGGAAAGAGAAGCTTTATTGGCTGAAAATTTAAATAAACAACTCAAGTTCAGAGCAATGCCTCGTCAAATATATGTAATTTAATATGTCATCTTTTAGAAGAAATTTAGGTAGAAAACAAGTTAGTGATAAAAATTATTTATTTGATTTAGAAACTTTAAATCAAATAAAAAAAATAGAACCAGTTAGTAATAACACTAAGATTGTCCATACAGAACAATATAGTGTTACTAACGAAGATTTATTATTGGTTAAAACTAAAGATTCAGCAATAATTTATTTAAATGAAAATAGTAGTGATTTTATAATAATCAAATCATTAACTAACACCACTATTAAACCTACTAATTCAAAAATAGATGAACTATATGATGAATTAAGTATTGGTGTGGGAGCTTGTGTTGAACTTCAGAAAATCGAAAATAGTTGGTACGTAATGTCTTCTGACGGTGTTAAGTTTGGTTAAATAACATGTTCCTCCCAACCTGGTTCCGCTAAATCATATATATAATCAGGACTCATTCCTCTTTTTTCCCAATACCTTAATTCGGCTTCACTAATATCTAAAACATCTTCCTTTAATCTGTCTTGGTCACCTTCCTTAAACGGTAAACCATTTATCAGTTCACATTGGTCTTTAGTGAAGAACCCTCTTTGTTCAGGGTCAGTCACCAATAAGGATTCTCTAATCTCTTCTTTAAACACAACAAGTAAAGGCTCAATTCGTTTGTTAAATGTAACTATTGCTCTAGGAACATTATAATCACCTTTCATTTCAGGATTACTCTCAATCTCACTTTGGTCTAACATATAACAATTTAAAACAATATCCTCTTTCTTTTTTTGAACATCACCATGAGAAGCCCTATTACCATTATTAACATAATATATAACATCATCTAACTGTACATTTAACCCGTGGTGTATTGCAAGTTCCATATGAGCCATTCTACTCATTAATGAACCACCTTTAGTTTTTTGAGTACATCGTAATCTATAATCTTCTAAAGATAATTTAACTTTAGCTCTTTGAGCTATTTTCATTAATGGGATATCTTTATTAAAAATTTTTGTAAGATATTCGTAATACCACTCAACAAATTCCTGACCTTTACCCTCTAATAATTGTTTAATCCCCTTATCTAAGAAGTCCTCAATGTATAATGGAAGTTTTTTAGATTTAATGGTGTTACCTGTAAGTTTGATTTTACCACTGGCTTCCATAACCGCATAGTTTTTACGGGCTAAGTTAATACATGACGGCCAAGTACCGTCGGTATCCAAAGCCATCTCACCTCTCATAAATAAATCATTGAACTCAGCAACGTCAGCGTCGTCACCAGTATATTCTTTACCCTTTTTAACTTTCCAATTTAAACCTTTACCTATGTAACTCCTATTCTCCCATCCTTCGGGTTTAGAGAAGTTTACACCGTCAGTATCCATCACAAGTGGTGTATAACCACGTTTCATGAAAAACTTAATCATCTGACGAAGATATTGGCGACCTGTACAAGTAATCTGTTCGCCCATATACATATCACCCCACGCAAACACCTGTGGCGCAGATAACGCACCGAACATTGAGTTAATAAAAATCTTAATCGGTAGTTGTTTACGGTCATAAGAAAGTGACTTCTTTTTGTCTTTGTCATACCACTCAGATGCTAAGTTTTTATACATGATACGAGCGTTACGGAAATAAGATAACATTCCTTTCATGCCACCAAGAACGTCACACTTAGGGAATACGTCGTGAACCAACTGAATTGATGGGTATAGTGACGAGTAGTCAAGTTTTAGTACGTTTCTTGAATAACCCACCTTAAGTAGTCGTGAAAGACCACCAACAAATTCTGTTTTACTTTCTTTTTCAGGTATTGCAAGTTTATGTTTGTAACTCCAAGCCAACATAATCATTTTCCATAGAGTTGCAGTGCCCATAGTACTGACTCTTTCATATGTTGTTGGCACCATTGAGGCTAGTAGAAACGTACCCTGATTAAATTCTTCATCTACCGCCAAGGTTTCTTCTAAGTCATCATCAAGATATCTCTCAACTATATTATCACCTGTAACTTTTATATAAGTACCTGGAAATCTTTTGTCTAAATCTTTAAACTCAGGTTTGTCGGCTTTTTTGTATTTACCATTTTTAACATTTAACCAATACCAATTCTTATCTTTATACATAGAACCAATATCCTCATGAGCTATGTAAACTCGGTCAGGAGTTTCAGCTTCAATATATTGTGTAATATATTTCAAACCCGCAGATTTTATTGATGAATTAATTGCTTGAGCACGTCTAACGGAATGAATAATATCAACAACATTATAACCCCATATACTTGTCTGAGTATATTTTTCAACCTCATTTGCAAGTTTTAACATACCATCTTTTTGAGTGATAGTTCTTTGGGGGTTTAATGATTTACAAATTCTTTTAATGTCAATATTGAGAGCTTTACATCTCTCAACAATCCAGTACCAGTCGAAGTTAAATGAGTTATATCCACCAATAATTGATGGTTTAATATCATCAAGTATATTGAAAAACTCAACCAAACCTCTTCTTTCTTCATCCTCATTTGAACACTCAATAACCTTTTGATACCCTTTATTAGTTTTAATTCCAATCATGAATATACGACCGTCTTTAGGTTCTAGTGCGGTCGTCTCTAAGTCGAATACAAACCTTGTTAGGTCATTATATTCTTCATACCCTTTGAATAATCTTTTTTCTCTTTGTATTAAATATTGTTCAACGGGGGGTAAAACTAAAATTTTATCTTTAACCCTTTCCGACCAAGGGTCTATTCCCCCATCTCTAAAAAACTGAATTAATGAACGATACCCTTTTAGGGATTTAACTAAAAATTTTAAACCTTTTTCTAATCTTTCATCACCCTTTGTTTCTAATTTATCTATGACAATACCATATTTGGCCATGGATTGTTTTTGTAAATCTTTTGAGGTTTGATAAAAGTTTAATCCTCTTAGGTCTCCAACCCAAGCAAATGCGGTAAAGGTGTCTTTTTTAATAACCTTACCTGTACCAGGAATTTCTTTAATTTTGTAAATGGAATCTGTGACATAATCGAACTCTATAGCCACAATGTGTTCTTCAGGGTCATTACCCTCAAGAAAAGATTTAATTTCTTCTTGACTAATCATATTTTATAATTTTAAGTGGTGTATTAGCTGCCGTACCAAGACGACATTTACCTTACCCTAATAAATATAAAACTATAAAACAATTATGTCAAACATGAAGAATAAATTTTACGGTGTTGTTACACCTCTTTTTGAGACTACTTTGGAACTCATTTCATTTGCAAAAGTCATAGATTTTGGAACATCTTGGGTTTCATAATATTTTAAAATAAAAGAAGCGGTAAATGTATCGCCAGCACCACTAACATCAATCGTTTCTTTTGGATTTAGAACTGGATATAAAACTTTATCGTATGTTGAGCCTTTAGAACCTAGTGTTGCTATTATATTTTTAAATGATGAAAAATTTTTATTATTGTTCATTTCATTTTCATTTAATTTTACAAAAGTGAATGACTCTATAATTTCTTCATTTAGTTTTCTCTTGGAATCTAAAATTGAAAGTTTTGAGTTCTTACCAATAAAAACTAAATCTTCGTCAGTTAAAAATCCTTTGTTGTAATCACTAACTATTACAATATCAAATGAGTTTATATATTTACCATCACTAAACTCAATACTGATAGGTTTTATTTTGTACTCACCTTCATCAAGCCTAATAAACATGTGATTACTTTTGGACTCAACAAATCTTGTTTTAGTTATTTGTTCTGTTTGGAACCAATGTATAATGTCCAAATCTATAGATAACGATTTTAAGTTTTCAACTACGTTGCCCGAGATACCATTGTTTTCAACAATATTCATTGGTTTTAATACAGGTACAGGTGCTTCAGGACAAACTCTAGTTACTTCAGAATATATAAATCTATCTAAACAAGATTCACCAATTACTAATATTTTTATCATAATTACAAATTATTTTGAGAGTCGCCTTTCCATACTCTATAAGAATCAGAATCAAAGTGTTCTGTCGAAACCTCGAAAATAACACCATTGGTCAATGCTTCTAATTGGTGTGGTTGACCAGGATATTGACGGACTGTATCACCAGGGTTTAAAGTTATTTCATTAACTTCTGCGGTTTCGGTATCAATCCATCTATAAATAAAATTACCTTCATTTACAAACCAAGTCTCGTCTTTAATCATATGGTAGTGCATAGAAAATTTACAACCTTTTTTAAAGTTTAACAATTTACCACAATATAATTCATTATTTTCAAATATAATTTCATACCCCCAACCTTTAGGAATATTACATTCTTTACATTCAAAGGCATTATAAATTATAGGTTTTTCCATACCTAAATTTAATAACCAAAATAAAATAAGTAAATTAAATAGTTGTTGTTGTAGTTGTTACTGGTATTGTTGTGGTAGTCGTAACAGGTGATGTTGTTGTAGTTGTTACTGGAATTGTTGTAGTGGTAGATGTACAAGGACAACATTCTGTGGTTGTGGTTGTAGTAAAAGGTCCATTAACACAACATGGAAACTCGGAAGTATAACAAGCGTTATATTCTAAATCATCAGCAATGAATGATTCTTGTACATTTATTAGTAATTTTTCTCTAATTGGTAATATAAGAACACCATCATCGTTTCTAAGCATAAATTGACCTTCATATCTACCAACCCTGTTAGTATCTTTTGGGGTAAACTGATAATAAATGTAATATTCTGGTTCTGCGTTTGGGTCTAAAAAAGTTTTTTCAACAAATCCTGCAGGTCTTGAACTTATTTTTGGAACGCCAGTTTCAATATCAACCATAGAAAAGAAAATGGCTGATAATTCAATAGTTTTCATAAAACTATAATAATCACTTCTACCATCTTTAACTACTTGTAATTTTAATACAGGTAATGTTGCGTTCTTTTTGATGAAAAAATCCATTGAATGTTTTTATTCTATAAATACTTTACTTTACAGAAATAAATAATATTAGGACTCTTTTCTTAACTTTCCATCATAATGGTCGAATCTATCGTGTTCTGTTGGTGTTAATAAAAGTAAACCAGGGTTTAACTCGCCCTTTTTAGTTAATTGATACATATGTGACATCCATGTTTGTTCATAAGGTCTTGACCATTTAGTTTCTAAAAACATTTTTTTATTACCTGTTCTTGATACTATCTGAGGCCAATTGCAATAATATATTTCACCTTTAACATATGGTATACCACCATAAGAATTAATTGAAGTTATTTTTGTTTTGGGCGCGTTTGGGTCCAACCCTTGTTTTGGTAACATTGGTTTTTCGGGCCAATACTCTTTTCTAATATTTTGAGGTACATTATACCATGACCATTGAGTTGAGTTATCACCATAAAACTCGGTAAAATTTAACTTTAAAAAATCAAAATTATTTTTTTTGGTTATCATTAAACTTTTATCGTACAATCCGTCAATATACCTATTAAACCCGTTTTTACATGTTTCACCTTTATTAGGATAAAAAAACATGTCGTCTTCAAAAAACAAATAATAATCTAAGTCTGTTGACTCAAAGTGTTCCGCAATAAATTGTCTACCACCACATATACCTAAATTTTCTTTTTTAATATGTTCAAAACCATATTCTTCACAAATTTTAGTATATTCATCATTTGTTGATAAATCTGTAGAATTATTTAATAAAAATTTTTTAGTTTTATTAATATAATTTGAATCATACTCCAACATAGATGTTATAAGAGTTTTGAACTGTTTAGGGCTATTAAATGTTATTACATATAACCCCACTTTATTTGGGTCTAAGTTATTTTCAATAACGACAGGACTTTCGTTTTTTATTTTTAAATTATCGTTTTTTAAATCTTCAAAAAATTTCCACACCATACCATCACCATTAATATCAAAATAATTTATAATATCTGAATGTTTATAACACATTATACTGAATATAGATTCTTCAGTACCCATAAAACCTTCGTCTAATGTTGATGAAAGTAGTCCATAATAAATTGAGTTAATATCTGATACTGTGTTTTTAGGCCCACCAAAAAAACCACCTCTAGCAACTTTGGTAACTTTTTTACCTGACAGTTCATTTAATTTTTGATAATTAAAACCATGAATTTCTGTATTTGCTTCATAAGGAAAACAAATAAAAGAAAATTTATTAATATATTTTGGCAGTTTTTCAAAAACTTTATCATGTGTAAAATATCCAGGGTGTACTGTATTTGTTAATCCAGCATCAATCCAAAAAAGATATTCTGAATTAAATTTATCAAGAATTTTTGCATCATGTAACAAAAAAACTTTAGACATCACTAATGGATTGTACCACTCTAATCTACCTTGTGTTGACTCTTTTAACCAACCTGATTGGTTATACCATTTGGGGTTATTTCTAATTTCCTGTATTTTATCATAAGGTACTGTGGTTTTAAACCATTCTTTACTCCTAACAATAAATTGTGTTTTTTCTGGTGACCTTCTTTGGGATACGAAATCTTGTAATTCCTTATCACCAAAAATTATCATATTTTCGTCAACTTTCAAAAGTTGTTCAAATTTATCTAAATAATGTTGGAATGTTCTAGACCAACCCTCGGATAAGTCACCGCGACCAATGTCCCATAAACCAGTTACTAATGTAGTCATTTTAATTTTTGTTGAAGAATTCTTTATAATTTTTTAAAAATGTATTTTCTTGATATACATTATATGTATTACCTCGGTGTAATACACTGAAAAACCCACTATTACCAGTGTAAGTTATTAGATGTTTTGATTCACCATGAATAAAAATAGAACTAACGTAGTTTCGTAACCATTCTTTTTTATTATTTTTCGGTGTCGGGTCTTCGTTATGACCAATATCACCAATATCGGTTTCTCTAATAAATGTCGATTTAAATTTATAACTATAAAAGTTAATTAATCTTTTTTCATCAGACTGAATTAAAACATTCATTAATTTATCTGTGTGAAAAATTTCATCAGTTAACTGTATATACGGGTTTGGTCCGACTTGTGTAAAACCACCCATATCAATCCATTTATCACTCCCTCGATATATTACAGAAATTCTGTTGTTATCTTTAATATTATATTTAGTTTCTAAACTATTTTTAACATCTAAAGTTTCATTGTTTAATGAAAAATATTTTTTAAAAAATGGTGATAATTTTTGTATCTTTTGATTATCATAAATTAAATGATGGTCATTAGGACCCATTAAAATTTTCATAGTGTCATCAATAACTATTGAGTCATCAATCTTAAATAAAAATTTATATATATTTGTTTCGTCGTTCGGTTCTTTAAATTTTAATAAAAAATTATCACATATAATATCTTTAGGTGTAACACCATAATGGTAATGGACTTGTGTGATACTACTAAGCATTAATGTAAATGACGAAAACAATCCATAATTTTTTATTATGTCAGTTGATATTAATACATTATTTATTGTATCATAGTCATAACCAAAACTAATATCTTTATGTAACATATTTAAACTCGTAAATAATTTGATAATTGTTGGTTAAAAGGTGGTATTGACTCTTTTCTAAAAACATTACACCCCTCATCTAGGCTTTGAGTTAATGAATGTCGAATAACAGGAAATGACTCTACAACACCATATCGTCTCCATTCATCCTCATTAGCATGTTTTGGTATATAATCAGAATTACCAACCATTTTATGAATACCCTTCATCCCCATATAGGCCGACATGATTTCATCATCAGCCCATCCATTAGATAAAAAGTCTTCCGTAAAATCTTCGTCGAACATTCTTCTTCTATATGACACTGATTTGTAATGTTCGATTATTGAAACTCTGACAGGTTCATTAACACCAATAACAAATCTATCTCTAGCATCACCGAATTTTGGTCCTATATTATTTAAACCCGCAAATCCCCATACGACATCATCGTTAACTGACCTTAATTTTAAATGACCCTCAATCAATCTTGATTCGTATAATAAATCATCATCAACAACAATTATTAATTGATTTGGGTTTTTGATTCTTTTAACCGTTGGGTACAATTTAGTAGATGGTCCATAATCCTCAGTTCTAAATATTCTTAAATGGTCCTTACCGTTTAATTCCTCTAACCATTCGGGTATGATATATTCATTACCCGTTTTTTTGTTTGTGTACGGAATGTTAAAATGTATTTCATAGTTAGAGTATTTCATATTCATTAATGAATATATTACCCTAATTAACCCGAGGGGGTGGTTGAATGATAACCTTTCGGGTATAGTTGTTAGTGATATTATTACTTTCTCTTCCATTATAAATTACCTGTTAATCTATCGCACCAACCTTTTGATTCTGAGTGAGGCCAAACAACCCAATATTTTGGTTTATGTGTTGTTTGAAAATCTCTCCATAACTTACAATACCCATCAGGGTCAGACTTCATTCTCATAATCTCATGTTTATCGGCATCTTTTCTGAAAATAGTTTCGTCTTTTTCATCATGAAACGCAACAACCCAAAAATCATAATCAGATTCAGGTACTTGTGAAAAACTTACATCTATACAGTGTTTGAATATTGATGCAAAACTATTTTCCCATTCTTCTTCAGTTTCATAAACTGTTGGATTAGGTGGGTAATGTTTGTCTAATGTGTATTGCTGAACGGCTCTTCTTGAGAATTTTAATCCCGCATAAATTTCATATTCTTTTAAAGTTCTAACAGAACCAAAACCATAAGGACCTTCATGACCTTCTTGAGTTTCACCGTCCATACCAAATAATTTTCTGTTTGTTAAATGAGAGTGGTTATTTTTATTAACCCACTCTTTATCATCATCCCACTGTTTGGTTCTTCCTTTACGAGTATATTCATGCCAAATCAAAACTTTATGTGGATGAAACAAATCATATCCGTGAGTGTATGCTCTTACCGCAATAGATATCTCCTCACCATGAAAATAGTATTCAGGGTTATGTTGCACTTCTTTACTAAACTGACCTAATGTAAAACAAAAATGAGCCGAATAAAATCTGGCAGGGACAGGTTCTGTCATTTCTTGCCAACCAGGAATTGTTTCGGGTAAAAAGAAAACAGCCCCTTCAGGAATGAATCTGTCGAATGACATTCTCCATGGTTCTCTAACTCTACCAGCGGGGTCATTATCAGGGTCAAATGAAGAAACATATGCGGTTA
>Ga0172362_10004048_pt1 | contig 12708 bp, 7 predicted proteins | sample LakKivs1_kivu2a2_FD_114534 | JGI IMG/M metagenome (GOLD analysis project Ga0172362, IMG submission 114534) | Sediment microbial communities from Lake Kivu, Rwanda - Sediment s1_kivu2a2 | ecosystem: Environmental > Aquatic > Freshwater > Lake > Sediment | place: Rwanda: Western Province, Lake...
CTTTTGAACTTACCTGAAGATTTGAGTTCTTCTGCCAGAGAAGAAAGCTGACCTCCAACAAACAGCTGGCTTTCTGCCCAGGATAAGATTTTTCCACCAGCCTTTAGGAAATTTTTTAGCAGCCTGGCTGTTGAGGGCTCCAGGTTTTCTGTCCCTGGAGGCAGAATTACCAGGTTATAAAACCTGTGGCCGACCCGAAGTTTTCCGCCAGCAACTTTACCATAATCCTTGATGATAAATTCGCTTCCGAGGTCATATTCCACCTGCTGTCTTTCAAGCTCATGGACAAAATTCTGAAAATCACAACCGATCTTCTCAAACTGCTCATTTTTTTCTGCTGGTGAAAAATACATCCAGGCTGAGGTTGTCGGCTCAATCACCAGAATCCGGTTGACCTGCTCGCCCGAACTTAAAACCACAGACAAACGACCGAAATAATCATTCATCAAACCGTAAGCGTGCCACCAGGGTTCGTGGTAAGAGAAAGACAGCGGGTGGTCCCTTTTCCTGGCTCCGGCAATGGTCAAATAGGCCAGATGCTGGTTTAAGAAATTAACACCGAGAGCATATTCCCAGTCTCCGATTCTCTTCTGGTCAAAGAAAGTCAGGTCCCAGCCACTGGCGCCATAGGTTTCAGAAAGCGTTCTCTTCCGGCCCAATTGATTGGCTACACTCCGCAGTTCTCTGACTGCTCTGGAATTACCGAACTGGGCGTGGGGATCAAGCCGCCAATCGTTCATCAAAATATCAATCCCCGGCATATGAGCATAAGAATTAAGAGCCATGCTGTCGGGAGCAGTCCTCGGGACGGGCCAGTCATGCTCCCAGTAATGACCGGTTAGCTGAAGATTGTTCTTCTGGCAATAATCGTAATAAGGTCTTGCCCAATTCTCGATAAATAGTTCCAGACAGGTCAGGTAAAAATCGTGCCGGACCCGGCGGAAATCTCCTTTCTCAAGTAGCAAGGAAGGCGATTCCGTCCGCAGCTCATAACCGCGGCGCTGACTGAATTCAGTAAACAAACCCGGAGTGTAATTGACCGCCCAGGTGCCTCCGGCTGGAGCAATCTCTGCTTCGTCCTGAAAGGTTCCGGGAACAGTCAAACCGAACTCATCTCCACAAACTTGCTTATATGCTTCGTGCGTAAGATGCAGAAAAGCCTGCGTCACGCCGGGTGTCATCAAGTCAACGTAAGTGAATCCTCCATACCAGGGAGATGGTTTTTGGTGAACAACTTCTAAAAGCCAGTAGTTACCTTCACGCCAGGCTTTTTCGCCAGCTCGAACTCTATCAGTGATATCCACGAAACCAGCATTTTCTTCCTGAAGGATACAGATAAGGTTCTGCGTATCTCGGATCTCAGGCCTCATAACCCTGGTGGCGCGCAGGCCTGAGCGTGCGGCATCCGGCAAGGCTGCTGGCACAAGACCGCCGGCAAAACCCGAAGGATAAGAATTCTCGTCGTAGATCCAGATTTTAAGACCGAGCACTTTGCCCAGATTCACTGTCTCTTTAAAAAGAGATAGCCATTCTTCAGAAAGGTAGGGCGTGACCAGACCGGGCCGGGGATGGACAAAAACTCCACCAAAGCCTTTATCCTTGAAATCAACAAGCTGCTCCCTTATAGTGTCCACGGTCATCAAATCGTTCCAGACCCAGAGAGGAGCTGGACGGAAATCAGCGGGCGGGTTTGAGAAAACCTTTAAGGTTTCGGTTAACGTATCAGTTATTTGAATTTGTTTTCTACAGCTGGTAAATAAGATAGGGAACAGAATAGTAATTGAAAAATAGATTAACAGAATTAGTTTATTCATCTCGTTAATTTTCTTTCTCATCCTGGCTCCTTCTTTATTTGCCTACAGTCAATTTATAAAACCAGGTCTTAAGTTGTCAAACCCGAATAACTGATTTTTTCTCGACTATTAATCTTAATTCCTGGAAAAAGCCCTCAGCCAAGTCAGGGTCAGCTTTTTCCTTGACTTATTTACCCGTAAGGAAGTTATAATTTTTCATTGATGGCAAAGAATCCAGCTTGAAAAAGGAGAATCATCATGATCAAAAAAAGTTTGAAGGAAAGAATTGGCTCTGATAGTTTCTTTATCACTCACTTTCTAATCATTTTAACTTTATTGCTTTCTCTTACTCTCTCGGCCCAAGAGGAAGCCAACCCGTTTTTCTCAGACTACAGGACTCCGTTTGAGAGCCCGCCGTTTAATCTGATTCAGAACCAGCATTTTCTACCGGCTATAAAGAAGGGCATTGAGCTGCAGCAGGCTGAAATCGAAGCCATAACCAGTAATAATCAACCTCCAAGTTTTGAGAATACGGTTCTGGCTTTTGATCGGAGCGGCAAATTCCTGAGCCGGGTGATGGCCGTGTTCGGAGCTCTCCAGGGAGCAAACACTTCTTCTGAGCTCCAGAAAATAGCTGAACAGGCCGTTCCGCTCACCAGCCAGCATCGCTCCAGCATTTATCTTAACGAAAAGCTATTTTCCCGGATAAAGAAGGTCTATGACCGAAAAGATCGCCTCAAACTGGGTGAAGAGGAAAAATTCCTTTTGGAAAAGACCTATCAGGATTTTGTAAGAGCTGGAGCTTTATTAAATGCGGAAGCCAAGGAAAGATTGCGACAGATAGACCGGGAGCTTTCGCTGCTAAGCTTAAAGTTCGGGAATAATGTTCTCCAGGAAACCAACAGCTTCAAGCTGGTCATAGAAAACCCGAAATATTTAGAGGGTTTGCCACAGAACGTAATCGACATCGCTGCTGAAGCTGCCAGAAAGGCGGGGCTGGAGGGTAAATGGGTCTTTACGACTCAGGTTCCCAGCATAATTCCATTTCTCCAGTATGCCAAGAATCGTGAGCTCCGCCAGCGTCTGTTTCAGGCTTATTTGAGCCGGGGCGACAGGTTCAATGAGTATGACAATAAAGAAATCATAAGAAAGATTATCGCCCTCCGTACCGAAAGGGCCAATCTCCTTGGCTATCCCACATTTGCGCACTATGCTATGGAAGTCAACATGGCCAGAACGCCGGAAAAAGTGGAAGAATTCCTGATGGACCTCTGGAAGTATGCGCTTAAACGGGCTAAGGCTGAACTGGACGAAATGCAGCAGATTGCTGATGAAGAAGGGGCTGGAATAAAGATTGCTCCCTGGGACTGGTGGTACTACGCAGAAAAACTGCGTAAGAAAAAATACAACCTGGAAGAAGATCAAATCCGTCCTTATTTTTCCATGGACAATGTAAGAACTGGAATCTTCATGCTGGCCGGTCTGCTGTACGGACTCAGATTTGAAAAGAGAACAGACGTGTCCGTTTACCACCCTGAAGTTGAAGTTTATGAAGTCAGGGAAAAAAATGGCCAGCATGTTGGCTTGCTCTATCTCGATTTTCACCCCAGGGCTTCTAAAAGAAGCGGCGCCTGGTCAGGAGCCCTCCGTCGCCAATCATATGAGAACGGAAAAAGAGTGGCCCCTCTGTCCACCATCACCTGCAATTTTACCAGGCCAACAGAGAAGGCCCCGGCTCTGCTGTCTCTGGATGAAGTCAGCACCTGTTTTCATGAGTTTGGACATTCCCTGGCCACCCTGCTGTCAAATGGTAAATACAATAACCGGTTCGTCCCGAGAGATGGGGTCGAATTGCCATCCCAGATCATGGAAAACTGGGCTTTTGAACCAGAATTACTTAAGCTCTATGCTAAACATTATGCCACCGGTGAAGTCATTCCAGATGAGCTGATAAAGAAAATCAACAACAGCTCTCTCTTTAACCAGGGCTTTGCTTCCACCGAATATCTCGCCGCAGCTCTTCTCGACATCTACTGGCACAAAACGATCTTTAAAGAAGATTATGAGGTGAACGACTTCGAGAAGCAGGTCCTGAACCAGATAGGCTTGATTGAAGCCATTGCTCCCAGGTATCGCAGCACCTATTTTCAGCATATCTTCTCGGGTGGTTATTCAGCCGGATATTATGTTTATATCTGGGCTGAAGTCCTGGACAGCGACGCCTTTGAGGCCTTTAAAGAGCGTGCGCTTTTCGACCAGAAAACAGCGCTTAAATTCAGGCAGGAGGTGCTGGAAAAATACGGAACGGCTGATTTCTTAAAACAATATATCAAGTTCCGTGGCCGCGAACCCAGGAAAGAACCTCTGCTCAAAAAGCGGGGCTTTATCGAGTAAATATAATCTAATATTCATGGCGGAGAGGGCGGGATTCGAACCCGCGGTACCAGCTTTCACTGGTACAATCGCTTAGCAGGCGACCCTGATCGACCACTCCAGCACCTCTCCGATTCAGAAGCAGGCTTATTTTAACACTTTTTTGGTCTGAAAAAAATCCCTTGACCCGGCCCGGAATAAAGTCCATTAAATCTATTCTCTGGCTCATCAAAAAAATAAATTGATTTAATTCTGCAATCCCTAAGTCAAGCTATTAAAATTCTCATCATATTCTAAGCAGAAGCGAAGACAATGGGAACGGAGATACAGGTTATTTATAACCGTTAACAGTAAAATCTTCAGCCGCCCGCTCAGGAAATGAACAAGACTCTCCGCCCCCGCCCCTTTTATACCGTTGAAGTAGTGTCTTATTTTGCCACAGTCTTACCAGCAATTGTTTTTTCTTTGTGGGCACCCTTTGTCGTATGAATCAAAAAGCCCTCTTTGCCCGAAAACCACACTTCTGAGAGAACATAGACTGTGAAATATTCTGTGTAAGAAGGAGCAAAATCACCCACTTCATCGAAGACAAGGTGCGGCTCTTCTGTGGGCTTCTCCGGCGGCGACAGCAGCTTCTCAGCAACAGGAAGCTCCAGCTCTTTCCCGGTGCCGAGTTGCCGGAGAAAAAGCTTTCCTTCTTTATTAAGACCAAACCAGTATTCTCCAGCCGGAATCTTTTTGCCGGCTGCCTTGAATTCAAAGGGAACGGTAAACACAGCCTGCGCTTCACTGGTTAGCGGTCCTGTTTTTGTTCTTGGAGCAGAGGCAGCGGGCAAGACCGTCATTGATCCTATTATTGTAATGAACAGAACTATTAAAAGGAATTTTTTCATGGCCACCTCCTTCTTTCTTTCAAACGAGTATCTGTCCCCCGGTGGAGCCACTGGCCACAGGCAGGAACACTTCTTCTTCAACCCCGTGCTTTATAGCATCTTCCATGGCCTCAATGAAGGTATCAATTTCCTCAAGCGTGGTGTAGATGTTGGGCGAGATACGGAGAGCCTGGTAGTCAAAAACCTGGTTAGGCGGAGCGCCACCAACAAGAGGAACAACGATAATCCTGTACTTCTGCTTCAGAAAGTTAGCCAGAGCTCTAACATCTATACCTTCAATATAACAGGCTGCCACGCCCCAGGCCTGGGCTGGCTCTGAAAGGTCAGTGAGCATTTTAAACTTCGGGTATTTTCTAAGGGCATTGGCATAGCGCAGAGTCAGATAACGCATGCGGGCCGCCTTCCGCTCAGTTCCAATTGCCTGATGATAAGCCAGAGCTTCGCCCAGAGCTGCTCTGATACCCCAGGGGTGTGTGCCAATAGCTTCAAACTTGCGGATATCGCTGTCCTGTTGCTCTGGCGCAGCCTGTAAGGGCCAGAATTTCGGGATCATCTCCCGTCTGACATAAAGACAGCCGTTGCCGATCGGTGCCAGCAGCCACTTGTGAAGGCTTACGCCGTAAGCATCACACTCTAAATCTCTTAACTGGAATGGGAAATGACCCAGGGCGTGGGCACCGTCAACTATGGTTACTATGCCCTTAGAGCGCGCCAGTCGAGCTATTCTCTGGACCGGAAAGAGCTGTGCGGTGAGGTTAGTGATATGACAGAAATGGAAGACCTTGGTCCGCGGTGTAATGGCTTTCTCAAATAGCTTGTATAAGTGGTCCTGGGTTGCGGGAACAGGAAATTGAAGCCGCGTTACCCTTATTCCTTCGCGGCGCATACGCTGGTCCCAGGTGGTCAGCATGCGTGGATAATCCTGCTCCGTGGTAACGACTTCATCTCCTGGCTTGAGGTCGATCCCGTTCTGAACAATCTGAAGGGCTTCGCTGGCTCCACGTGTCAGAGCCAACTCCTCCGGGTCGCAGCCAAACTCTTTGGCCATGCGGCGCCGGATAGTCTCTATGTTACCCGCCACCATGCCCTGGTAATGAACGGGAAGCATGTTGATCATTTCAGTATAGCGAAAAGCAGACTCAAGGACGACGCGCGGGCAGGGACAGGTGAAGCCGTTGTTGAGATTGATGAGGGAACGGTCGAGCTTGAAACCCAGCTGAACTTCTCTCCAGTAGAATTCGTCCCTGGCCACTTCTTCCGGCGACATATTCGCCACTGACTGCGACGCTGCTTCAACCCTTTCCAGGTTGGCTGCATTCCAGGTAAAGGCTACTGCTCCAGCAACACCCGCGGCACGCAAAAATGATCTCCGGCTCATGCTTAGGGGTTTCATGGAACCTCCTCCTTTCTTGACTGGCACCGTCGTTACGGATGCCGCGCGTATTTTAATTTGAGGAATTGAAGAAAGTCAAGGAGGGCCGGTCTTAATCGATTCCATCTATATCGTAATTAATGGCGCCCATGTAATTTATTGAAGGGCACGATTTCGATCGAAAAGCTGATCTTCCTCGCTCCTTCTCTATGTTTGATAACATCTTATGAGAAGTTGATATATCTGTTTCCTAAATAAAACACACAATGAATGCCGAACAGCCGGGTTCATTTTCAGTGGCGGAGGGAGAGGGATTCGAACCCCCGTTCCGGGGTCACCGGAAAGCGGTTTTCAAGACCGCCGCCTTAAACCACTCGGCCATCCCTCCGGTGAACTGATATTTTAACCTTAGTTGAAATGGCTGGCAAGAGAAGGAAAAATCTCAAGCTCCGCAGATAACTTCTCGCTCTGCTCCCCTGAGACCGGGGTTCTAATTATTATCCATTTGATTCCTATTGTTCTGTTTGCTTTGCCTTGTTAGACACAAAATCTTCTTTTAAGATGACAACCATTTCAAGGCGAAAGAAACGATTATGAAATTGACTCCGTCTATCTTGAATCTCAAGCCGAGATTCTCTTCATTCCATCCATGTATGGTTTGAGAACTTCTGGAATAATCACCGAGCCGTCTTTCTGTTGAAAATTTTCCAGGATGGCACTTACTGTGCGGCCAACGGCCAGACCGGAACCGTTCAGGGTATGAACGAACTCTGGCTTTGATTTTGGTCCCCTCTTGAACCTGATCTGAGCCCTTCTCGCCTGAAAATCAAAACAATCGGAGCAGGATGAAATTTCCATATAAGCATTTTTAGAAGGCATCCAGACTTCAAGGTCATAGGTCTTGGCACTGGCAAAACCCAGATCCGCGGTGCACAGCTCCACTACCCTGTAAGCCAGACCGAGCCTTCTCAACACTTCCTCAGCACAGTTAGTCATATATTCAAGCTCGGAAAGCGAGCTCTCAGGCAGAGAGAAAATCATCATTTCCACTTTATTAAATTGATGTTGCCTGACCAGCCCTCGAATATCTTTTCCGTAAGAACCGGCTTCACTGCGGAAGCAGGGAGTGTAAGCCACAAATCTTTCTGGCAGTGCCTCGGCTTCCAGAATTTCATTACGGAAGATGTTGGTCAAAGGCACCTCAGCTGTTGGAATCAGGTACCATTCATAACCCTGGATTTTAAACAAATCATCGACAAATTTTGGCAGATTGCCGGTGCCGGTCAGACTGGCTTCGTTGGCAATAAAAGGCGGAAGAACTTCTTTAAACCCCATCTCTTTAGTATGCAAATCAAGCATAAAATTAATCAGAGCCCTTTCCAGCCTAGCACCAGCCCCATAATAGACAGCAAATCTGGAACCAGCGATCTTGGCCGCCCTCTCAAAATCCAGAATTCCCAGACGGCGCCCTATATCCCAGTGGGCTTCAGGCTCAAAATCAAAGACAGGCGGCTCAGCCCACTTGCGCACAACCACATTGTCATCAGGATTCTTGCCCACCGGCACGGATTCATGAGGCAAATTAGGAATACGGAGCAAAAGTGAATTCAGACCTGCTTCGAGCTCCCTTTCCTGTTTTTCCAGGCCCGCGATTTCCTGGCCGATTTTTCTGGACTCTTCGATGAGCGCAGATGCTTCCAGGCCGCTTTTCTTCAGTTTCTGGACTTCGTCAGAAATGCGGTTGCGTTTTTCTCTAAGACTCTGGAGCTTTTGAGTGATTCCTTTTATTTCAGCGGATAAGTGATAAACTTCATCCAGATCACTCAGGGCTTGAGGCTGATCGCGAAAGCTCAATCTCTTCTTAGCTTCTTCGAAATTTTCCTGGACATATTTAACGTCTAACATGGCAAAAATTATACCACAACTGCGCCCTCAAATTACAAAAAGGCTTTAGACTTTTCCCGAGGTGACTCTCTGAGACAATCCGCCGCTCAACAATCCTGGTGAACCCGGCATCTTAAGCCTGATCAATGTCTGGAATTTCTCAACCTCTTCCTCGGGACTCAAAATACCGCATATCATGGAAAATTGGGAGTTAAATAATTCCTTGAAACGGACGGGGTTATTTTAGTATAAACAAACGCAGGAGAAAGGATAAGATTATGAGCGGAAAACATCCTCGAGCTCTCGGCTACATCTTCTTTACCGAAATGTGGGAAAGGGTTGGCTTTTACACCTTGATGGCCATCCTGGTTCTTTACATGGATAACATTCTGAAGTGGTCTGATTCTAAAAAAGGTGACTGGTATGGAATCTTCTTAGCCCTGTGCTATTTTTTCCCTCTGGCCGGCGGCTGGTTAGGTGACCGGGTACTCGGCCGCCTGAAAACAGTCCGCGCCGGGGCTGTTCTAATGGCTACGGGTTATATCGGCTTAGCCCTGTCTTCAGTTTCACAGACAACCTCTTTTATCCTGGGGATTCTGTTGATCGCTGTCGGCACAGGAGTCTTCAAGGTTAACATGTCAGTTCTCGTTGGAAACATATACAAGGGCCGGCCGGAGCTCAAGGACGCTGGTTTCAACATCTATTACATGGGCGTTAACCTGGGAGCGATGATCGCCCCGCTAATCGCCACTTTGAACAATGCAGTTTTCCACAGCTATCATCTTTCATTCTGGGTTTCAGCCGCTGGATTAATCATCGCTCTATTAATCTTTCAGGCTGGCAGAGCACATTTAGCTCTGGCTGATGATTTGAGAGAAAAATTAAAAAGCCAGGAATTAGCCCGCAAAAATGAAGCCCAGGATAAATTGCACCATCATCAGGACGAAGCAAGCCCGGGCTTACGGAAAACAGATGATAACCAGGGAAAAGATTACACCGACAGAATTTTCACCCTGATCATTCTCTTCGCCATAATCATCTTTTTCTGGGTAGCTTTTTACCAGAATGGATTTGCCCTGACTCTTTTTGCTGCCAGGTCGACCATCGTTAAAAACTGGCTCAGGCCCGAAACCTATCAGTTCTTTGAACCCTTTTTCATTCTGGCCTTAACTCCTCTGCTTCTTTACATCCTCGGCCAGCTGAGGCAAAAAGGTCAGGAACCAGCAACGCCGCGCAAAATTCTCCTGGGAATGCTTTTCATGACCGCGGCCATGTTTATCATGGTTGTGGCCTGTCTGAAAGGCGGAAACCAGGACCAGAACATAGTGTCTCCAGCCTGGTTAATCGGGACTTACTTTGTGGTCACCATCGCTGAAATTCTTATTTCGCCCATGGGGCTATCGTTTGTCTCTAAGGTGGCCCCGGGCAGAATCCGGGGTTTGATGATGGGCGGCTGGTATGCAGCTATCGCCTTTGGAAGCTATGGCAGCGGTTTTCTGGGCAAATTTTATAGCCGATTTCCCCATCATCAGTATTTTCTTATCCTGGCGGGGTTGCTGGCTCTGGCTGCCGTCTTGGTTTATCTCTTTATGAAAAAACTGGAGCGCTACGCCGGCTGAATCAGTCTGGAAAGCAGTTGATATAAAAAAACTGTCAAACTGAACCGGTGGTAAGGATGCCAAAATCGATTTATCCGGATATTAAAAGTTGAAACTTAAAGCAAGAAGCCAAGTTTTTAAGGAGGATCGATGAAAGAAACTTTGATTAAAGAAAAAACCGGGCAGGCAGTAAAAATACTGCAGGAATTCAGTGTGGATTGCTGGATTACCTTTACCCGAGAAAGTGAAATTTGTGGGGACCCGACTCTGGCCTTTCTGGCTCCGGGACATGTAACCTGGCACTCAGCTTTTATCATCAGTCGGAGCGGCCGCAAAAGAGCCATCGTTGGCCTTTATGACAAGAAAGCAATTGAAGAAACCGGAGCTTATGAAACGGTTGACGGCTTTGTCACCGGAATTAAGTACCCATTGCTCAATTACCTCAAAGAGCTTCAACCCCGTCAGATAGCGATCAATTATTCTAAAACCAGCGAGATTTGCGATGGTTTAACCCATGGCCTGTACCTGACGCTTTATGAGATGCTAAAAGAAGCTGGTCTGGAGAACCGGTTGATCTCGGCCGAAAAAATCGTCTCTGCTTTAAGAGAAAGAAAGTCCCCCGTGGAACTCCAGGCAATACGAAAAGCAATTGAAATCACAGAAGAAATCTTTGAAGCTGCCAGCCATTTCATTAAGCCCGGCAAAACTGAAAAAGAAATCGCTCAGTTCATGCTGAACGAAGTCAGGAAAAGGGGTCTAAGCACTGCCTGGGGTGAAAGCACCTGCCCGGCTGTTTTTACGGGTCCAGAGACTGCTCAGGCTCACTATTCACCGACGAACAGGAAAACTGAGCCAGGCCATATTCTTAACATGGATTTCGGAGTTAAAGTTGACAATTACTGCTCTGACAGGCAAAGAACTTTTTACATTCTCCGGGAAGATGAAATCCAGGCTCCGGAAGATGTGAGGCGTGGCTTTGAAACGATTGTCAAAGCCATCGATGAAGCCAGGAAGGCAATGAAACCCGGTGTTAAGGGCGTGGAAATTGATCACATTGCCCGAAAAATCATCACCGATGCCGGCTACGAAGAATTCCCTCATGCCCTGGGTCATCAGGTTGGCCGTTTTGCCCACGACGGCACAGCCCTTCTCGGGCCTCGCTGGGAAAAATATGCGGACAAACCACTCCAGAGATTAGAAGCCGGGATGGTTTTTACCCTTGAGCCGAGATTAACTGTGCCCGGCAAAGGAGTGATCACGATTGAGGAAATGGTGGTGGTTGAAAATGGAGCTGAATTCCTTGGCCACCCACAGAAAGAGCTGATTCTGATTCGATGAAGCAGAATTAATCATCTGGTAGCTCTATTGTCTGGCTCAGAACACCTGAATTTTATGAGGCCCTTGATTTCCTTTTTGTCTAAAAAACAAACTTAAAATATCAATAATCTTTCGCTGTCCGATTAAATAATTTCCCTCTGGATTTTAAATGAAGAAAATTCGGGCTGTGCCGGGTCAGATACATTAGTGACACATTGGGATCGTTCGCCAGACCCTAATTTGCAATCCCCCTTATCCTGAGAGAATTCGTGCTTTTCCTCTTCAGTCCGCCATATTCCCTGACCCAGGGATATCTCTTAAAAGGGCATTGAGCCATTGAAAAAGTCCAGGGTAAAAGTGTCACTGATGTCTTGACCCTATACAGGTGGTTGAACCTATTAGCATAAGGGTTTAAAATAATGTTTCATGCTCAAGTATTATGTGGGGACAGCTGGCTGGAGCTATGAAGACTGGGAGGGAATCGTCTACCCCCCCGTCAAATCGCGTGCTTTCCACCCCCTGGAGTATTTGGCCAATTTCGTGGATATCGTGGAGATTAATTCCACGTTTTACCGTCCGGCCTCGGTCTCAATGGCTTATTCCTGGGTGAGGCGCGTCCAGGCGTTCCCGGAATTTCTGTTCACGGTAAAATTACTCCAGGTGTTTACGCATCAGAGAAAGGATTTCTCTCAAAAAGAGGTCACTGAGTTCAAAAAAGGTATTGAACCTCTGGCGCTGAAGAGGCGGTTGGCAGCAGTTCTGATTCAGTTTCCCTGGTCCTTCATCAACAAGGCTGAGAATAGGGACTATCTGGAAAAGCTCTTCTCGCTTTTCTCAGATTTTCCTCTGGCCTTAGAGGTCAGACATTCATCCTGGGACCGTCCCGAATTCTACGCCTTTCTAAGTGAAGCAGGTGTCTGTTTCTGCAACATCGATCAACCTATTTTCAGTAATTCGATCAAGCCATCAGCTGTGGTAACCAATCCGTCCTTTTCCTATGTTAGACTTCACGGTCGAAACTACAAAGACTGGTTCAGGGAAGAAGCTGGCCGTGACGACCGCTACAATTATCTTTACTCGTCAGATGAGCTGGAAGACTGGATCGGAAAGATTAAAAAGCTGGCGGAGACGAGCGACCGCGTTTACATCATCACCAACAACCACTACCGGGGCCAGGCTCTGGCCAACGCCCTGCAGATAAAGAATATGGTAACTGGAGAAAAGCTGAACATCCCGGCTACCCTGCTGGAAAAATATCCTGTTCTGATGGAGATAGCCAGGAAATTAGAAGAAGGACAGAAAGACCTGTTCAACAAAATCTCAAACGATGAGGATGAGAAAAAATGATCTGGTGGGAAAACGAGTTTTTAAAGGTCAGGAACAATAAGCTTTATCTAGAAAACCAGACAGCAGAAAGTATTACTAAAAGATACGGAACTCCGCTTTATGTCTACAGCCGGAAGCAGATTCTGAAAAAC
>Ga0172362_10004049_pt1 | contig 12707 bp, 8 predicted proteins | sample LakKivs1_kivu2a2_FD_114534 | JGI IMG/M metagenome (GOLD analysis project Ga0172362, IMG submission 114534) | Sediment microbial communities from Lake Kivu, Rwanda - Sediment s1_kivu2a2 | ecosystem: Environmental > Aquatic > Freshwater > Lake > Sediment | place: Rwanda: Western Province, Lake...
CCACTACTCGTTCGATGGGCGGGAATACAAGCCGCTGGTCGAGAAGACGACCGGGGGCCCCGGCGACGTAACGATCTCCGGGAACACGAACGCTCCCGCGGCCACTCGACGCGTGTGGATCAAATTTGCCGGCCTCAACAATCCGAGGCTCGTGCTGAAGCAGGTCAGCGTGGCGCTGACGTACCGGGACGCGCGGTAAGGGATTCCTGTGCGGAGACTGGATTCTTGACGGAACCGACAACCTCTGGAGGACAATATGAGAGTTCTCGTCATTGGCGGCACGGGGCATATCGGCAGTTATCTGGTGCCGCGGCTGGCCGCGTCGGGGCACGAGTTGACCGTTGTCGCCCGCCGGCCCCAGCCGCAATACACCGACCCGCGCCTGGGCTGGCCGACGGTCCGCTGGATCACGGCCGACCGCGACGCCGAAGAAAAGACCGGCGCCTGGTCCAAACGGATGCGGTCGCTGGCGGTCGACGTGGTCATCGACGCCCTGGCCTATACGCCGAAACAGAACGAAGTGATATACCGGGCGTTTCGGGGCCGGATCCGGCAGTTCATCCACATCGGCACGGCATGGGCCTACGGGCCGCCCGCCCGGGTCCCCTACGAGGAATCCGATCCTCGCCGGCCGATCACCGAGTACGGGCAGCGCAAGGCGGAGATCGAGGCGTTTCTCCACGACAAATACCGGGCCGAAGGGTTCCCGGCAACGGTGCTTCACCCCGGTCACATCTGCGGCCGCAAATGGCTGCCGATCGACCCGCAGGGCAGCCGCGACGGCGTCGGCGTGTACCGCAAACTGGCCCGCGGCGAACCGGTCTGGCTGCCGGATACCGGCCAGGCGACGATCCATCACGTTCACGCCGACGATATCGCCCAGTTGTGCGAGCGGGCGATCGAGCGGCCGAACCAGTCGCTGGGCGAAAGCTTCAGCGCGGTCACGGCGTACGCGCTGAGCCTGAACGGCTGTTGCCGGGCGGTGGCCGCGCTGTTCGGGAAGGAGCCGAACCTGCGTTACGCGCCGCTCGGCGAGATGCACCGGCACGTCGGTGAAACGTCGGCCCGGATCATCGAGGAACACGTCAGCCATTCGCCCTGCTGCAGCATCGCCAAGGGCCGGCGCCTGCTCGGTTACCAGCCGCGCTACAGCACCGAGCAGATCTACGCCGAAGCCGTCGAATACCTGCTGGAGTCCGGGCAGTTGAAGGTGGAGTGAAACGAACCGTGCCGTCAGCCGAAGGAAGCAACCATATGATGCGCGGCACTATTGCAGCTCTCTCCGCCGTCGTGACCCTGTGGGCCGCGGTTTCTACGGCCGCCGAGTGCATCCCCCTGAACCGGCCGGACGCGGATCGCGCGGCGATTGTCTGGAAGGCGGACTGGGACGCCACGCTCCAGGCCAACGCGGCGGCGTGGGGCGGCGAGAAGCGGGCGGTGCTGCTCGAAGCCATACCGCTGCGGCCCGAGTTCGCCGCTGCCGCGCGGCGAGCTGAAGCCGGCCTCGAACTGGCCAACCTGCTGGCAAACGCCGGCGACTGGGATCGGGCCGCGCACTGGGCCGGCGCGCCATCGAGGCCGCGCCGGACAACCTCAGCCTGGCGGGCCGGGTGCTCACGCTGCTCCTGCGCTCCCCGAATGACGAGACCTTCGAGTGGGCGCGGCAGTTCGACAAGGCGTCGCAACGCGAACTCGGCCGGCGATATGCCGAGGCGTTCCTGGTCATCCGATGCGGAGCGGGCAAGTGAACTAGGAATGACGAAGGATTCCACGGCCTGAACGCGATGTGAACCGGCGATTCATCCAAGAGAAAGGAGACGCGGCATGATCGGCAGACTGGCAGTGGCGACGATGGGGGTGGCGGCGATGGGTGCGTTGTGGGCGGGGACCGGCCTGGCGGGCGAGCCCGGGGGCGCGAATGCGAAGGGGATTCCCATCGCCTTCACGCTCGACAAGCCGGGGGTGGTGACGCTGGTCATTGACGACGCGCAGGGCAACCGCGTGCGGAACCTGGTTTCCGAGACGCCGTTCGAGGCCGGCCAGCACGTGGTCGAGTGGGACGGCCGTGACGATCACAAGTCGGAGCGCGTCCATCCGCAGCCGATCTTCAAATTCAGCGGCGAGCCTGTGGAGCCGGGACGCTACACCGTGCGCGGTCTCGTTCACGACCCGGTGCAGTTGCGCTACGCGCTGCCGTTCTACACGGCGGGCAACCCGCCGTGGGACACGCTGGACGGCCGCGGCGGCTGGCTGCAGGATTACCAGCCATCGACAGCGGTCGCGGCCCTGGCCGACAAGATGCTGATCGGTTCGCCCGTGGGCGAAGCCTTCGGCATCGTGTGGACGGATCTCGAAGGGCAGCGGCTCGGCGGGGTCCGGGGCGTATCGGCCGGCGACGGCTGGTGCGGTGGAGAACTGCTGGCGCGCGACAGCGGCGAGCGCGCTGATGCGTCTGTCTGCGCTTACGTCGCCAACAACTGGGACAATGGAAAGGCCTTCGAAATCGAGGCGATGACGCAAACGTTGCCCGTGAAACCCTGGAACGGCGCCGTACGCACGATGTCCATGTGCGTGTGGAGCCCGGGGCACAAGGTGTACAAACAGACTGCGGGCAGTCCCATTACCGGCCTCGCCGCTCACAACATGACCGTGATCGCGGCGGTAGACAACGAGAACAAGCTGCTGGTCATCGAGGACAAGACCGGGCCAACCCGCACCTGGGGGGCGGACGCTCCCCCGACTCTTCCGCCGACGGGGAAGGTCATTGCGGAAGTGCCGCTGGCCTCGCCCAAGGGGCTCGCGGTGACGGCTGACGGGAAGCAACTGCTGGCGGTCAGCGGTCAGCGGATCGTGCGGTTCCCGTTCCCGCCGGCGGGCGAGCCGACTGTGCTGGTGTCGGAGGGGCTCAAGGAGCCGAGCCAGGTTGCCCTCGACAAGGACGGCAACATCTACGTCAGCGACAGGGGCCCGCACCAGGTCAAGGTCTTCACGCCCGAGGGGAAGCCGCTGCGGACGATCGGCAAACCCGGCGGCCCGCAGCTCGGCCCCTACGACGAACAGCGCATGGCCAACCCCGCGGGCGTCGCGATTTCCGCCGACGGCAAACTGTGGGTGGTCGAGCAATCGGAGTTCCCGCGGCGGGTCAGCCTGTGGACCCTGGACGGCAAGTTTGTGAAAGCGCTCTACGGCAACTGCAACTACGGCGGCGGCGGCATCATGGACCCGGGCAATGCCGGCCGCGGCTATGTTTCGCAGGCGAATGGCACGCTGCAACTGCGGCTCGACCACGAGAAGGCCGCCAGCACGGTTGAGGCGATTCTCAGCCTGCCCGACCACGGCATCAAACAGCCCGCTGTGAGCTATCATATACCCTACAACCGCGTGATGGGCTACGCCGTTTACCGCAATGGACGGCGGTATCTTTCCAATGCCTACTGCACGGCCGCCGGTGGCGGCTCGCACATCGACAACTCGATCTCGATCTGGACGGTCGGCGATGACGGCGTGGCCGCGATGGTTGCGTCGCTGGGCACGGCGGACCGGTGGGACGTGCTCCACAAGCCGGAGTTCGACACCCGACTGCCGCAAGGCGTCACGCGCAACGGCGGGGGATACTCCAAACTCGTGGTCTACGCCTGGGCCGACCTCAACGGCAACGGCGCGGTGGATGCCGACGAGGTGCAGATGGTATCGAAGCCCGAATGGGGCGGCAGGGGTCCCAACGCCTTCACGCTGGGCGAAGACATGGCGATTACGGACTGTCTCGGCAACCGGTACCGTCCGACGCGCTTCACCAATGGCGGCGTCCCGGTTTTCGATCTGACCGTGTCCGACAACATCTTCGCCGGCGCGCGCGCCACTGAAACCAGCGGCGGCGGCCAGGTGCTGGACGGCGGCAACGGCTGGGCGGTCACCACGTGGTCGCCCAATCCACTGCCCAACGGCTATCTTGCCGGCGCCAAGGACGGCAAGCTCCGGTGGCGGCATCCCGCCATCTCGATCGGCAACCACGCGGGCTACGCATCGGCGCCGCCTTCGGCGCCCGGCCAGATCATCGCGGTCTCGAGCCTGCTGGGTCCGGCGTTCACGCCCGCGGGCAGCGCCGAACGCCTCTGGGCGGTGATGGGGCTGAAAGGCCAAGTCTACGTCCTGACCACCGACGGCCTGTTCGTGGCGACGTTGTTCAAGGATTACCGCCAGGGCAAGCCCGGGCCGGCCAAGGCCGAACGCGGCGCCCTGCTGAACGACATGACCCTGGGCGACGATGCCTGGGCGACGACCATGGTGAAATCGAGCGACGGCAAAGTCTACGTCGTCGGCGGCCACGATACCACCTGGGCGACCCGCGTGGACGGGCTCGAGACCATCCGGCGGCTGCCGGACAACACGGTCGCCGTCACGCCGGCGCAACTGGAATCCGCCCAGCTCATGGGGGCCGTCACCCCCGCCACGCATCCGCGGTTTCCCGTCGAGTCGCTGGCCGACGGCCGCAAGCGGTTCGTGTACCAGGCCGACTTCCAGAAGGACAAAAAGGCCGTGGATGCCGTGTCCTCGGGAACGTTCGCGGACCGCGTCCCGGCGGCGGCGCACACCATCGGGATTTTCGGCGAGCCGACAGTGTTCAAGTTTGCGGCGCCGGGCGACATCGAGAAAATCGAGGCCACGGCCGTGTACGGCAACCACGCCGATGGCTCCGTTCACGCCTACGCCATCCACTACTCGTTCGACGGGTGGGAATACAAGCCGCTGGCCGACAAGTCCGGCGGGCCCGGCGATGTCGAGCTGGCTGGAAGCATTGATGCGCCCAAGGGCACGCAACGCGTGTGGATCAAATTCGCCGGCATCCCGAATGGGGGGATCGTGCTGAAACGGGTCAGCGTGGCGCTGACGTACCGGGTAGCGCCGTAGCGCTCTCCGGCGCATAGACGATTGCCATGTCTGCTCGACCAACAGGCAGTCCTTCTCTCGCCGTCCGCTACGACGACCGGCGGGGCCTCCTGCTGTCCTGGCAGGCGGGCAACGGCCTCGATCTGCGCGATCTGCCCGTGCGCGTGGAGATGCGCGGCTCGAACGTGTTCTCCGTGTGGGGCGTGGTGGACTCGGGCGAGTGCGCTCCGGCTTGGGCGGAACCCGGGCTGCGGCTGGTCGCCTTCGGCGGCGCGGGCGAGTCGCCCGGCTGGACGCACACGGTGGAGCCCTGCGACGCGGGCTGCCGGCTGACCGCGCGCGGGCCGCGCGCGGTCGTGCGGCTGGACTTGCGCGTTGACGACGGCGGGCTGGAGGCCCGGCTCGCGATCGATTGCCCGTCCGGCGGGTTCGCGCTGCCGGTCTGCGCAGCGGAACTTCGAATCGGGGATCTCGATCTCGGGCCGGGCGCGGTGTACCTGAGCGCGCATCCCTACGGCGGCCGCACGTTCAGCTTCGGCGAGATCGCGAAAATCGAGAAGCCGGGCGTCGTGTTCGTGCACGGGGTCGTCGGCCTGGCCCTGCCGCTCCTCTATCTCCACGATCCCGCCGCGCAGCGCGGTATCGAGTTCGAGTTCCTGATGCCGGACCGGCCGCAGGCGTGGCTCCGGCCGGGCGCGGAGCCAGGCCGCGCGGAGTGGGCCCTGGTGTGGACGCCGGACCGCCTGCTCGCGCCAGCCCAGTCCCATGCGTTCAGCGGGGCGGTGCGGCTGCGCGGCTATCGCGGTCGGCCGATCGAGGCCATGCGGTGCTGGCGCGACACCGCTGCCGAGCGCCGCGGCCTGGTTCCGCCCGCGGCCCCGGAGTGGGCGCGGCGCATGAACATCATCGAGTTCAACATGAACCCGGGCTTCAAGACCAAGGGCTTCACGCGGCTCGACGATCCCCTCTGCTGCGAGATGCTCGTGCGCTGGAAGGACATGTGCTACACGGCCATTTTCGCCCTCTCGCCGTTCCACTGCGGCGCGAACCTGGTGAGCCCGTTCGACTACGATCCGTGCCCGGAGGTGGGAGGAGCCGAGGCCGAGCGGCAGTTCCTGCGCTGGGCGCGCGAACTCGGGTTCCACGTCTTCCTATGGGTCACGACCACCGGAGTGGACCGCGACTCGCCGCCGGCGCGCGAGCATGCCGACTGGTTCACGCACCGGCCGAACGGCGACTTCTTTTACGCGTGGGACTCCACGCCGGCCACGCGGTACATCGGCTACGTGCCGGACGGCGACCCGCTTTCGGCCGGCTGGCGGGGCTGGCTCAAGGAGCAGGTCGGCCGCGTGATCGGCCGCGGCTACGACGGCATCTTCGTGGACGGCTGCATCCCGCGCGCCAGCAACCACGCCCGCTAGCTCTGGCCCGGCGAGGGCCGCAATGCTGTGGAGGACCAGGTGGCGGATCTTGCGGCGCACGTGCGGGGGCTGGGGCACGACCTCGTCACGTTCGTGGAGGACGAGAGCCCGCGCATGCAGGCCTCGGCGGAAGTGACGATGGGCCGGTACACGGCCATGCCGCCTTTTATTCAGAAGGCCTATTGGGACCACGGCATGGGCGGCGGGCCGGAGTCGGCCGTGTCGAAGCCCGCGCGCATCGCTCCCGAGCAGGCGCGGCATTACCTGTTGGTGCGCTACGCCTCCCTGCTGCCGGGCGTGGTGAGCAACGACATCCTCGAAGGCTACTTCTCGGACGAGTGCCGTCCGTGGGTCGTGCAGTCGCTCATGGCGGGCATGGCGCCCAAGACGCACAGCGATTACGTGGATGACCCGACCCCGTACCGTGGCGTCGGCGACGCGGACGAGCCTCCGGAGGCGGAGCGCTCGCCGGCGTACCGGCTCCGGGGGCACGAGGAGTTCCTCTCCCTGATGCGGTTCTGCCGTGACGAGCGCCTGATCCGCGAGGCGCCGCTCTCGATCGAAGGCGTCGTCGTCGAGGGCGACGAGGCGGTCGTCGCCATTCTGCGGCCGACGCCGGCGGGCGCGATCCTGGCGCTGATCCAGTTCGCCGGGCGTCCCGCCGTCGCGCGGGTGCGCCTCGCCGAACCCGTGGATACGCCGGCCGCCCAGCGCGCCGCGGCGGGCTGCCCGCACCAGCGCGAGTGGACGGCCAGGGAAATCCTGCGTTCCGTCTCCGAAACCCTCCCGGCGGCAGGCGGCGCGATCTCCGGCGGGCGCGCCCTGGATGTCCCGCTCGCGCCGTACGGATTCCGGGTGATGGAGTTGACGCTGAATTCCGGAGAAACCCCACGAACACACAAGCCCGGGTGATGCGAACAGAGGGGTAACAACCGAAGACAGAGGAAAACCTCATGAATGCAATGCGTGTGCGCACAGCATGCGTCGCGGTCCTGCTCGTGGCCGCCGGCACACTGCGCGCCGGTCAGTCCGACCAGCAGCCGGGGATTCTCTATCAAGTATACGGCGACGCAGAACCCGACTCCCGACGCTATGCCTCCGAGGTACGTGTCAGGCCGGACCTGAATGGACTGGACTGGGCGCCGCACTTGACCCGTCAACTGGGTTGGGGGCTGCGGTGCACCGGCCTGCTCACGCCGCCTGCGGATGGCGAGTTTGTTTTCCGCGCCGAGGCCGACACGGGCGTGCGCCTGAAGCTCGACGGAATACCGGTCATAGACGGGTGGGCCGCGGACGGCGCCCGGACCGGCAAAGCGACGCTCAAGAAGGGCAGCCCCGCCGCCATCGTGGTCGACTACTACTTCCAGGGCGGGAAGAAGGCCGAGCTGCGCTTGTTCTGGACGCCGCCGGGTGGCAAGGAAGCGCCGGTGCCCGCGACTGCGTTCAGCCAGCCGCTGATGGTGGATGCCACCCTCGCCCGCGTTTCCAAGGCGCCGACGCTGGCGGACATCGCGCCCTACCGGGACGCCCTCGTGATGTACGAGTACACGGCAAACAATGTGCCGGTCGGATCCCTTCCCGCCAAGACCATCCGCGTCGCGCACTGGGGGATCTACGACCGGCAGGAGCAAGACGTGCTCGTGCACCAGCCCGGCCAACGCTGCGTATTGACGCTTCTGCCCTTCGACCGGGTAGGAGCCTTCGTGCAGCAGGCCAAGATGAGCGACACCCTGGACGAGAAGTTGGACGCGCCCATCTACTTCGACCTCGGTCAGCGCCTTGTCTGCTGGTCGGACCGGCGGGCGGGCAGCAGATGGGACTATGGGACCAGTTGGAGCGAGAAGATGGGTTGGTTCTTCCCGGTGCACGGCCAGTTGCGTCTGGTGGCATTGGCCGATTCCCGCGCCGTGGCCGGCGTTGACACCAAGTGCTTTTTTCAGCCGGAGAACCTGAGCCATCCCGTTGCCTTCAATCTGGCCATCGTGAGTTCGGGAGTGGATACCATGGTGGTGGCGGTCAGGGAATACGCCATGCGCCTTCCGAAACTCAAATGGATCGTCTGGGGGATATCGCCGCGCATGTTCAACAGCCGGTGGGCGGATGTCATGAAGGGCATGCTGACCGGCAGCCCCGGGTATCAGTACGACCGGGCCAATCCCGAACTCGTCTGGAAGAAGGGCTCGGAGGGAATGGTCATGCTGACGCAGCGGCCGACCGCCGCTGGCGATGGCGATGCCTGGGGCTTCAAGGAATTGTCTTTTCCGGGGGATCCGCGGGGAAACTTCAAGGCGCCGGGAACGCAAAAGATGATCCAGGGCTTGCTGGAGAATCCGGGCTTCGCGTATGCGCAGGATCGGATGCAGCGTTTCGCCGACCTCCTGCGAGAGCTCGAGGCGCGCAACATCCGGGTGCTGGGATTCATCCCGCCCCAGCACCGCTTCACCAAGGGCCAGCCCTGCACGGACGATACCGGCACCACTCGCGAGGGATACGACCAGATCGTGGCCGCATTGAGCGAACTGGCCCGGAGCCGTCGGAATTTCGTGTTTCTTGACATTGACCGGAAAGGCGAAAACGACTTCAAGGACGAAGACTTCGCCAACTTCGACCACTTGAACGGGAAGGGCGCGGCCAAGCTCACCCAGATGCTGGATCGTGCGATAGCCGAAGCCGGAAAGACCGGATCGAAGACGGCGGGTTCGCCGCCCAAAGAACGTTGATGAGTCGAAAAGATAGACAACGATAACCCTGAACACCAACGAGGAATCCATGAATGCGATCGCTTCAGGACATCGCCAGGCCCGTGCCCAGGAGTACGAATGCCTGGTCCGCATCAGGGCCTGCGCCTTCTGCCACTCGACCGACCGCCACATTATGCAGGGGACGTTCGTCACTCCATGAATGCCAACACGAAATCCGTCCGTATCGCCGAGACCCTTCTCAATCTGGAGATTTGCGGAGACGAGCTCCGGAGCCTGGGCCGCATTCAGGTTCGCGGCACGGATCTCCGGAATCCCGCCACACGCTTTCTGCCCTGGTTCGACCAGTACGACGGCCACGTTTTCCGGCGCTTTCGCATGGAGTCGGTGGACCGCGACGAAGACGGCGCGCGGATCCGGACAACGGCGCTGAGCGATCCGGACACCCTCTTCCAGGAGCGGCGCGACGCTTCCGGCGATCTGTGCCTGCGCGCGCAGAGCTGGGATGCGCCGCCCGTGGAAGCGCGCTTCGACATCTGCCTCCGCCCCGCCGGGGGCGAGATCGACGGCCGCCGTTTCACCGGCTTCACGTACTGGTTCGAATACCGGTCCGAGTCGCTGCCGATCCACCGCATCGCCGACCGGCAGACATGGGAACTCGGCGGCGGCCTGCGCGACGTGAACGTCGTCTGCCGCAACCTGTTCGACGCGCCGCGCAAGCGCGTCACCCGCGCCGGCGCCTTCTCGACCGCCGGTCTCGAACACCCCGCCGGCCTCATGCCCGGCAGTCTCTGGGCGCGCTGGTCACTGCTGCCGTCCTTCGACATGCAGTACGGGGCGGCCGGCCTCATGGTCGCCTGGTTCGAGCGCGTGGCCCTGATCCGCTCGGTCATCGAGAGCGTCCCCGGCGAAGACTGGATCCGCTACGTGGACCTGCATTTCTTCGAGCAGTCGAAGAGCGCGCGCACGCCGGCCAAGACGGTGCTGTTCTGCCCGGACCGCCTCGACGACACGGAGGCGCTGAATTTCTGGACCCGCCTGCACGACCAGGAACAGGAGAAGGCGCGGCGCCAGTTCGACCTGCCGCCCGAGGATCCGCCGGCGGTGGCCATGTCCATCGGCGAGACGCGCTGGCACGACTTCCATTTCGACACGTCGTACGAGGAGATCATGGACACGGCCCTGGAATTCGGCGCCGATTTCATGGGCACGGACGCGGTCTGGGAAAACGGCGAGGCCCTGCGCAAGCGCATCATGGGCGCCATCCCCGCGGAGAAGCAGGCGGGCACGGCGCTCGCCAAGCTGCTGCATCAGAACATGTGCTGCACGCTCGATTTCGAGGTGGCCTCCGAATTCGGCGGCGAGGCGGCCCTGAAGCGGCTGTGCGAGCGGGCGGCGGAGAAGGGCCTCGGGGTGATCATCTGGCTCGGGCTGCACGTCTCGCCGCTGTCGTTCGTGGTCGAGCGCGGCCCGCGCGGTGTCGTCGCCACCAAGGAATCGGGCTGCCATCCGGACACCGGCTATCCCGGCAACTGCTGGACTCTCAATATGAACGCGCCCATCGGCGAGCGGGTGCGCGAGCAGATCCTGGGCGTGTGCCGGCGCTGCGGCGTGGCGGGCATCCGCTGGGACTCGTTCAGCAATCTCGGCTGGTGGCAAGTGGACTACTCGAAGGGCGACATGCGGCCGCAGTTCGACCGCACGGCGGAGCTGTTCGGCGCGCTGCGCCGGGCCGGCATCCGCGTGTGGGCCGAGGGCGTGACCAATCTCTCGAACCAGTCCTGCTGCGGCCTGCACGGCGGCGACGTCTATGCCGGCGACCTGCTGGGCTATTCCTACAACAGCGCCATCCCGCTCGGCGCGGTCCCCGGCGGCTATCCCGGCGACAAGGCCAGCGGCGTCCTGACCGGCGCGGAGCCCTTCGACACGCTCTTCCGCTGCTTCGCCCACAAGCGCATTCCGCCCTTCGCGTTCTATGCTGTGCCCCGGGACCAGAGGAACGACGCCGCGGCGCAGGCGATCAAGACCCTCATCCGCCTCTACCGCGCGCACCGCGGGACGATGGTGCGCCGAACAGTCCTCAAACAGGATGCGGGCGTGCTGTGGGAGGACGGGCGGGGCGCAAGGCTGTTCTTCAGTTTTGCCGATCAGACCCCGCCGGTTGGCGGGGCTTTCACGGATGCCGACACGGGACAGCCCGCACCCAGCTTCTGTGCGAACCGGATCTACATCGCGGCCCGCCGGTAGCCCCGGGACTCGTCCGATTCAACCCAGACTGATTCAGCTGATTCCGGGCTGCGACCCGCCCGGCGCGGTCTGCCCGCTGTTCCAGCGCGCGCACTACCGGGAGAACGTCACCGGCTGGCGCAAGATCGAGAGGTTTGACGCTGCGGCGCGCATGAGTAGAGACGAACCCTGAAGGAAAATGAGAGCAAGCAAACCCATGAGCAACAAGAAGCAAGACAGCATGACACAGGGCGACGTCGCCTTTCCGAAGGAGTGGGAACTGTACGCGGGCATGCCGGATCCGGACTTCGCGGGCCTGAAGGGCGTGCCGTCGTCGCTCAAGGTCGCCGGCAAAACACTCAAGGCGATGCCCGGCGTGTTCACGAACCACCGCCTCGACCTCGGCGCGCTCCTGGGCGGCGATGAAGTCGGCAAGACCGCCTACCTGCTGGCGGAAATCGTGACGGAGAAAGCGGCGGAGGCCGAGTTCGGCGCGGGCGCGGACTGGTGGATGAAGTGGTGGGTCAACGGCGACGTCGTCTGCGACACGCTGAAGGCCGGCAACAACGCGCATCCGCCCGAACCGTCGAATCACCGGTTCACGGTGCGGCTGCAGGCCGGGAAGAACCTCCTGGCGGTCAAGGTGGTCAGCGGCTCCGGCGGTTTCGTGCTGGCGGCCGACGGGCCGGCCGGGCTCTTCCCGGCGGACTGGTCGCTGTTCGGCCCGGTCGGCGGGATGGCCGCGGGCCACGATCCCGATGTCGCCAGGCTTGCGGCGTTGCCCGGTGAACTGGATCGCCTCGGCCGGCGGGTGCAGCCGAAGACGGTCGCTTTCGACGCGGAGAACCGCCTTGACCTCGACGCGTTCCTGGGCGGCATGGCGTTCGGCAATGCCGCGCTCCTCTCGGCCGTCGTCGAAGCGGACAAGGAGATGGAAGCCGAGCTCGGCGTGGGCGCGGCCGGCGAGACGCGGCTGTTCATCAACGGCCGGCAAGCCTGGCATCTGCCTCCCAAGCCGAAGATGTTGTGGTTTCATGCGATCGAATCCTCGATCCTGGATCATTCCGTCGCCGTGCGCTTGCAGGTGGGCAGGAACTCGATCGTTGTCATGGTGAAACGCTGTCCGCTTGGGGGCGCGTTTGACCTGGCACTCGGCAGCGCGCAGGCGGTCGAGGCCTTGAAGAACACGCGCCGGAAGAGCTGGGCTGAAGGCCTGGCGTCGAAGGGCGAGCCGGTTCTCCCGGACAAGCGCGACCCGGCGCCCTGCGGCGAGATCGTCTACGTGAACCCCAATCCGCCCGAGGTGCCGCTCAAGCCCTACAGCGGCGCGCGCTACCGCGACCGGGTGCCCTATACTAGAAGTTCCGAGTTATCCACAGGCAAGGCAGGGAGCACTTCAAAGCTCCCTACCGCAGCCTTGCCTGTGGGTAACTCGGCTCGGAAAAAAAATGGCCCTGTGCAAAACTGCGCATCA
>Ga0172362_10004051_pt1 | contig 12701 bp, 24 predicted proteins | sample LakKivs1_kivu2a2_FD_114534 | JGI IMG/M metagenome (GOLD analysis project Ga0172362, IMG submission 114534) | Sediment microbial communities from Lake Kivu, Rwanda - Sediment s1_kivu2a2 | ecosystem: Environmental > Aquatic > Freshwater > Lake > Sediment | place: Rwanda: Western Province, Lake...
CAGATTATTACGGAGTATAAGAACATGGAAGTAGTTGTAAGTTCAGAACAAATCAGAAGAATTGGTTTTAATATATTGGATAAAATTTATGGTCCTTTGAAAAGGTATTGGGGTGATTACTACACTGAAGTTTTTGTGGACCGGAATTTGAACCCTAGAATGGGTTTTTATAATTCAATACTGAGTCCAAGAGCCATCTTTATTTTGAAAGAAGATTATCTTAAATTCAAAAGCGTTATTCCTTTGGAAGAAAAAGAATTTGCGGAAATTTTTGCAAGTTGGTTAGACATGAACTACAGCATTAAAGATATTACAAAGCTCGCAACCACAAAACCTGATTTTTTAGGGTATCGTGGTGCTATCGAAAGGGGAAATTAGTTCCAACGAATTTTACTTTATTATATTATCTAAATAAGTCGGGTGGTTGTCAACTCGTCTCCAATGAGTTTCTTTTACACCATTTTGAATGGCCTCTTCCATGGCAAGACCGTCCTCGAAGGCGTTGTGTTTGGTCTCTTTCACCCCATTTTGAATAATATTATAAACAGCGTCAATAGCTTCTCCCTCAACTAAGTAAGTTTCTTTCACCCCATTTTGAATTTTCTCTACAACCCAGTCGGTGATATATTTTTGATTTTCCTTTACATCTAAAGACAGTAATCTGAAACAATCCTTAAAAAAATAATAATTATACCATAGGGTTCCTTCTTTAGTAAGTTCGAATACCCATTTTCTCTCATCGGTCAAAATTAACCAGATACTACCATTATTGTGGTAGATATCACAACCTTCTGTCTTTTCTTTGAAGATGAGCCAAAGTAATTTTTTATATCTATCCATAATAATATTATTAAAAATCCCCCCATTTAACCGGGGGGATTTGATTAACGACCTTGACCTCTGTAACCTTTTTTATAAAGTTTCGACCGCTTACTTTTTGAGCTTTTAGTCTTTGCGTGTACACCTGGTCGTGACACGTGTTTCTTTTCAAGTTTGGTGCCCGATGAAGAAATTTTTGCCATTTGTAATATTAATTAGAATTTGTTCTACAAATATAAAACAACTTTTACTTCTGTCCAAGTCTTTTTATATTTTCTCTATGGAAAATATTAAAGGAACAATTGAACTATCAGATAAGAAAATTATACTCAAGCCATACGGTGGTGTAAAAGAAACTTGGATTAGACAACTCAATCCTGAGTTCGAGGTTGGTTTGATATTCATCAAACGAAATGGAGAATATTTTTTCAAGAAGTAATTATAATTTTTTTTTGTACCTTTGAGGTATGGATGATTTTTACAAAAAAATTTATAACCCTGAGGACAAGTCTGTTGAGGCTTGGTATTATGTTAAGAACGATACCTCCACTCAAATTACTTTGTTGAACGTTCAAGAAAAAGAATCACCAGGTAAGGTTTGGGCTAGTGGTGCCTTGGATTATTACTTGAGGGTAAAGGAAGTCAAATTACCCAAGAGTCAAATAAAGGTGTTGTCCCATGATGAGACTCGAAATGGATATTATCTTATCAGAATACCATATTGGCTTTTCAAAAAAAATGAAGGGTTAGAAATAATAAGGATTCCTGTACACAAAAAATTTACGATAAAACCTGATGACTCAATGATTGATAGTTTTGTCGACAAACATTATTCAATGGCCTTGAAAGGGGCGGGTACTAATATGGAACACATTGAGATTGTTTATAATAATTTGATTAAATCGAGAACTCCAAAACCAACTCCATCCGAGTTGGTTAAAATGTCTCAAGAGATTTTCAAACCATATGGTCGGCCCAAATAACACAAAGTTTTAAGATATTTATAGTAAAGAGTTAGGGACTAAAATCCTTATTGCCAAAAAATGTCCCTATGAAAAGGGCCTAGGACCGTTTCTGTTATGGAACGATAAGAGGGAATTCGCTACTCCCTCTTTTTTTTTTGGTATACGAAAAAGTATTTATCTGGTATGAATAGTGGTATACAGGAACAATTCAGGTTGATTAATACTTTGAAGAGGTTGGTCGGTAATTTCGATGACCCTGTTGTACCCTATGAAAATAAAATACATAAATATTTGGACATGTATTATGAAGGGTTACAGAAATTGGAGAGTGGAGGTGATTTCATTCATTTGATGACCCCAGATGGAATTTCCAAAATGTATTTTTATCCAAAACAAGAAGTGTTGAAATTTCCAAGTAAACAATTTCTTAATTTGAAAAAACTTTTCTCTCTTGATGAGGATACTTTGGAAGAAGTAATTAAAAATTGGTTCGAATCAAAATTCAATCTGAAAACAAAGTTTATTGATTATTTTAATCAATAAGGTTGTATATTTTTTCTATGTTAAGTAAAAAATCCCTAAGAAACATCGACGAATACGCAAGAGCGTTTCAAACCGACACACCATTCAATCACATTGTTATGGATGACTTCTTCCGTGAGGATGTCATGGATAAACTTTTGGATGAAGTTGAGTTTATTTCTTCCAACCCATCAGAGATTTGGAGATTTGTCGGCCATGGTGACTATGACCAACACGATGCTCAGGTCAACAAGAAACAAATTTATGCTTTCGATAATATGTTACCAACCATGCAAGAGGTTATAAAGTATTTGAATTCACCTTTTTTCTTGGATATTGTTTCGAAAATTACTGGTCTTGAAAACTTAACTCATGAGTCCGACGGTTATGCTAACGCTGCTTATCACCAAACAGGAAGGGGTGGAAGATTGGAAGTACACCACGACTTCAATGATAGTCAAGTTAGACCCGACCTATTCAGACACGTAAATCTTTTGGTTTATCTTAATGCATATTGGGACCAACTTTGGAACGGTGATTTGGAATTGTGGTACAAAAATATGTCAGGTCCTTGTAAGACAATTTCTCCGATTGCCAATCGTGTTGTTATGTTTAACATTGACAAAGCCCCACATGGACATCCCCATCCTTTGACTTGTCCTGAGGGAATTACACGAAAAAGTTTGGCACTTTATTACTACAACAACAAAAGACCGCAGTACAACTTGGTAGATAGAGCTATTTGGAGGAGAGAGATTGAAACCTTAGAGTAATTATTTCTTAGGTTTCATCATATCAAGAATTCTATCGATTTCCTGTTCGGTTCTATTAATGTAACCTCCCCTGTAGTAAAGTTCCAAAATGTATTCGGCCAATTCTTGTGCAAACTCTCTTTTTGAGGTTGTCTCTCTTGAAATAATTGACCAAAGCAAGTTGAAAGAGGGAATCTCTTGTCCTAATCTTTTGGATTCTTCCAAAATGTGATTTGCCAACTTCTCAGAGTATTCAGGTGAAAACCTTCCCTCATAGACTAAAACCTCGACAATTGCGTCTTTGAATTCCATATATGATAAATATAGAGTATTTATTATTAGTATGACAAGAGAAGAAATCAAACGAAATTTTGAATTTAGGGCTTGGAAAAAAGAAATTATGAGTGATTTTCCAATCATTACGGACATTTATCTGAATGAGGATTTTGAACAGGATTGGGATAACTATAGTGCAACTTTTTTTACCACGGCCGACATTTCTTTGTCTAAAATAAAAAACATGTACCCTAATTGGGAGTTAAAAAATTTTGTCAGTTACCTAATGGATAATGAGGGAGAAATTTTCAAAATTTTCACTCTTTACGAAGTTTTTGATACTGACGATGCGGACAGTATCAATAGTTTCGAACAAGGTTTATCAAATAACACTTGGGAATTTCATCGGGATTTGAGTAAACGAACAGAGGTTCCACGTTCTATGAAATTACCAAAAATACCATCAATCTCGAGATTTAGGTTAGTTGAATAACTTGTTATGAAAAAAGTAAAAATTAGAGAGAATAGTCGGGAAAGAGCATTTTCTAACGAAGAAATTAAAATGTTCAAAATTCTTAACCGAGAAAAGGAAAACTTGGGAACAAAAGAAGATTTGGTTTCTTTTATTAGAACTATGCTTCGGGCGGTTGGGTTCGACCAAGATGATGCCCCAAGATTGTATTATTTGTTTAGTGCAAATTACAGACCTGACGGCAAATACGAAGATATTATGATGGGTGATGAAAAATCTCTTTTAGGTTTGAGACCAGAAAGAACCTCCAATATCAAGGCCAGTATTTTTGCCAAATCCAAAATCCCATTCAAAGGAAGTAATTTAGAAGGGTTTTGGGAGAAAGACCCGAGTGGAAAACTTCAATACATTATAACATCTTATAATTGGTATCCGATTTACATTTATAAAAATAATAAATGGTACCAAGTTACCGAATCCTATTCAAAAAGTACCTCAAAACAAATGTCAAACACCAGAATTTGGGGTGACATGTACGTTAAATTGACGGCAAACCAAATGAACCAATTAAGACGAGGTATTTCAGAAGAAGAAATCAACGAGGATAAGTTCGAACAATTATACCAAAGTTTGAAGTCTTACGAAGGACGTAATTATAATTTTATTTCAGCAGAAGATTACACTTTAGTTCAAGGAGGATATCCGAGTAATAGAGTTAGATTCAAATTCCGTGTGACTGACTTGGAAAAAAATGATAATGTCAATTTAAGTGTTGACATGCTCGAAATTGCATTTAAGGACAGAAATGGACAAATAATAACAAGAGTAAGACCTGAAAACACACCCAATTTTGAAGCTAAAATGAGTGAACTTTTAACTCGAATAATTTTTTCAAACTTACCTCAAGAATTAAGGAAAATTGCCAAAGACAAGTTGAATATCGATATCAATTTTGTTGAATAACAAATTCATCATTTGTTTTATACCAAAGTCTACACATTGAGTAGACATCCATTTTGCGAGACAAACCTTTTTCAACCCACTGACCCATTTTTATCAGGTGTTCTTTGTTTCGATAATCAATTTTGACAATATATCCACCTTTTTTTAGTTTTTCTTGTTCTGTATGGAATACCCACTTTCCTTGTTCCTCGAGTTTTAGAGCTTCGACCATATCTTTTACCACCATTTTACAATGAATTTCTCTTTGTTCGCAAAGTTTTTTTAACTCAGGTACTTTCATTTTGTTATAATCCAAAATTTTGGGGGCTCGTGGCATGTTCAAGATATTTATGGTAAAATAATACACAATGAGCTTAAAAAATCTACAAACAAAAATCGGTGTCACCGCAGACGGTGCATTCGGTCCTGGGACATTAAAAGCCGCCATGGCATATTATAAAATGACACCTGAGAGGGCTGCACATTTTTTCGCGCAAACCGCACACGAGACGGGTGGTTTCAAAGCGTTTTCTGAGAATTTGAACTATTCAGGAGATGGCTTGAAAAAAATATTCGGAAAATACTTTCCAGGAACTCTGAATGAATCATACCAAAGAAACCCCGAAAAAATTGCTAACCGAGTTTACGCGTCAAGAATGGGTAATGGTGATGAGACAACTGGTGAGGGTTGGAAATTCCGTGGAAGGGGTGCACTTCAGTTGACAGGAAAGGCTAACTACCAAGCATTTGCTGATTACCTTAAGAATCCACTTATTATGGAACAACCTGACTTGGTTGCAGGTGAATTAGCATTCGAGTCGGCAATATTCTTTTTTGATAAAAACAAACTTTGGGACATTTGTGATAAGGGAGTTACAAAAGAAACTATCTTGGCACTCACTAAAAGAATCAATGGTGGTACCCACGGTTTAGCGGATAGAGAGGAAAAGACTTTCAAATATTACGGTTTATTGAAGTAAGGTATTGATGAAAAGGATTTTATTTGTTATTTTAGGAGAAAGATTATCTTCATGACACTTAAAAGACTTTTTTACCGACTTGTATCAACCACACCCACAAGAGAACTTCAATGGAATGTTGAAGACTTTGAACTGGGAAAAAAATGGGCGAAGTCACTTCCACATCCCTATATCGAAAGTTCAGATTTATGGGAATTTTTGAAAAACAAAGATTCTGTGGAAATTTTGGAACACCTAAACGAGAAAATCCGTTCATTAGATAACCTCAAATGAGCGGGTTTTTCTCTTTTATACAATTTCTCATCAAATGGATTGCATCCAACCTGTCAATCCCATTTTGGATGGTAGGACATGTCCACCTGACAATGAATGTTTACGAGGATATTCATGAAATTTTGATGTCATTTGGAATGAATATCTTGGTTGGTATTGGATTTTGGATGGAATGGAGAGAAAATAGAAAAAGTCAGTAGTATTTATAAATTAAAACAAAAAATGGGTACATTAATTTTAGCCGTATCGGTTTCAGTTTCTTATTTCTTGGGATGTTTGATTGGTCACAAGATTTTTGTAAGAAGATTCAAGAGAGACCTTACACACTTACTCTAATATTGAGTTTTTGAGATTTTATTAGATATTTCTAATAAAAATACTATGAATTTACATTCAGACCCCCGTAAAGCTCAACTTTACAACCAATTGATGTTTCAATTTCAAAGAACTCAAGAGAGAATCAAAGATATTGAAACAGAGAATACTGTTATTGACAGAAAAACTCCTATCGAATTGGCCAATCTCAAAAGAAGACTTGTTGAAATCCAACAACAACTAAGAAGTTTGTATTAAAACCTGTCATTTTGAACTTCAGTAGAGAACATCAATACGTTTTTGTTCTGAATGAACTATGCGGCGAAAAAAACATTGTTAGGTTGTTAGAAAAATTTAACTTTCTGACAATAAAACAACATGATGAACTTCCTGTTACGGTTTCGCAGTATTCCACATCACGAAAAGTACCCTTCGAATGTCGTAATTACACTATTGTGCAACTTATTGATAACCCCTATCGTAATTTGATTAACCAATATCGTCAAATAAGCCGTGAAAATTGGATATTGAAATCGGCTGACCTCGAAACATTCAAAGAAATGTTTAACAAATGGTGTGAGGGGTACTTGGAAGATATTGAACATTTAGTAAATGAAAATTTAATTGAATATGTTACTTACCAAAAGTTCATTTTCAACATAAAAGACTTTTCGCATCCCCACTTTTACGTTAGAAGTGAATCAATGGAGGAAGATTTACAAAAAATCCCCCTTTTTTCTGAAACAGACATTCAAATACGAGAAATTTTTTTTCCTTCACTTTGGGACGATTACAAAAACATACTTTCTAAGGAAAACGCTAAGAAAATATTTTGGTTAAACCGAGATTTTTTTATCAAAACAGGTTATGACCCATTTTCATTCTCAACGGAGAAGTTTTCACTAAAAGAAAAGGTTGATTTTATTCATAACTAACGAGTATTTATGGTTATGGGAAAAAGATTTATCATCAGTGAATCCGAAATGTTAGAAATTCGTCGTTTATACAACATTTCTGAACAAATGGATATGGATGCTCCTAAAGAGAAAGAAAGTGAGCCAAAAGAAGGAAAAAGACTATTCTGCAACCGCCAAAACACCAAGTCAATTCATGATTTAGCGGGTGGTGAAGACTTTGACGACTATATCGAAGGAATTAAACTCAGAAAAGGTGGTGTCCACGGACTTGTGGACATGTTAGAGGTCCTTAAGACAATGAGGTTGTTTCCACAAATTACAGATGGAGGGGTTGACTTGGCGTCACGAATCCACGGAACTCTTCAAGAGTTCAAACCATATAACTATTTTGAGGAACAGACTCAACAATGTAACAATGCGATGGATAAAATCATTGAGCTTTACAAAGAGAACGAACATGGTGAAGAATTGGTAAAAGACATCGAAAAGGTTTATGCATTGTCGTATCTTGACCCCCGAGCGAAGGAGTTTCTCAAACATGGGTTGACAATTGTAAAGGGGGGAGAGTAGATTCTCCCCTTTTTTTTTATATCATTGGGTTATGTCCGAAAAACGTTTGGCACTTTATGAGTACCCCACCTCATTGTCTTCACCCAAGATTGAACCCGTCGATTTGGTTGCGTTCAAAAGATATGCTGTAGGTAAAGCCAATGATTTTTTTTTGGGAAAATGGGATGATTTAGTCGAAGAGGCAGAAATCCTTAATGAAACCATCAAATTGAACGATTGGATTTACAATTGTAAGTACAATTTTGAGCCAAAAATCGGAAATACCTATCACATATATCGAGGACGAGATGGTAGAGAATTTCTTTCGATAATCAAACCCGAAGAGTGGAACATGGAACACCTTATTTCCGTGAGGTTGAATTCTGATGGTGTTTGGAAAAAAATTCCCTAGAATTAATATAAAAAATTAAATAAAAAAAATATTATAATAATATATTATATTATAATACTAGAATTAATACGTAGTGCCTAACCGAACGAAGTTCGGAGGTTCAACGAAAAAGTTTTCATCATGATTTCCCCCCTTAGAGAATATTTATACAAATAGATTATGGAATCAATGGATATGAACTCAATTTGGACTGTATTGGTAACCGCAATTACAGTTTTAGGGTCCACAAGTGCGTGGAAATTCTATGAAAGAAAAATAGAACTTAAAAAGGACGAAGAAAACTTTATTAAACAAGATTGTAGAGACCGAATTTCCAAATTGGAGGCACTTCTAAAAGAAAGTTCCGAAGAAAAAGAAAAAATGAGAGTGACAATTTTTTCCTTAACAGAAAAAGTTGCTGCTTTGACAGTCAAAGTAGAATTCCTACAAAAAGAAAATTAGACGTCGTAAGAAACCATCACATTTACTGAATAATTTCTGAGTAGTTTGTCGGTTGTCTCGTAAACCAACAACCGAGTCATATCATCCTCCAAACTTTTTGGGTCCAAGATTTCTCCCAAAACAACCACACAATCCACCAAACAGACTTTTTTCACGGGACTAAAAGTGATGTCCCGAATCCGAATATATGTTCCTTTACCATAAAATTCTTGAATGTACTCATTCTCGAGTTCATTCAAAAGTTTCTCACAAGCCCAAGAAAATTTTTTGGAGAGAGCAGACATACCCATAAGTATAATATCCATTGTGAAGTTCTTAAATATTTATAGGAAACACTAATCTATTATGGCATTCAAAGACATTTTCAAAGACAAGAACGATTACAACGAAAAAACTATCGTTGGGTTCATGTCATTCTCAGTAATGAGCTTAGTAGCAATCGCTGACATCGTAACAGGTATCATGGGTCAAGAACTCGTTATTTCTGACACGGTGTTCAATTCGTTTGTGATTATCACCTTAGGTGCGTTCGGTATTGCCGAGGCGGGAAAAATCTTCGGTAAAAAAGGTTCATCAGACGACGGATTGTAAAAAAAAGAGGGGGGGTCAATGACCCCCTTTTTTATTCTACAAAGGCCAACTCATTTGTTTTCGGGTCCCATTCAACGGTTAATGGTTTTTGAGTGAAATTGTATCGTTCATCTAAAACCGCTGCGTTGAAGAAATGAGTGGTGCCATCGAATTTATATCCATAACTTGAATGGATGTGTCCAAAAACATGGATTTTTGGTTTAATCAAATCAATTCTATCTCGAAGTAATTCACAACCCACATTCTGTTTGGAATAGTCAACATAATCAAGATGTCCATGAGGTGGACCGTGAGTTATTAAGATATCAACATCAGAGGGAATCATACTCCAAACCTCTTTGAGTTCAGCGCCTTGTCTTGATAGATTGAACGCCCAATTGTAAAACTCAGGTTGCCAAGGACTACCCCAAACTTTTACCATATCCTCGTAATCGTCCTCATCTTTACCAATCAAGAATAAATCATCATAGAGATATTCTGAACCTGGGTTGAGCCGAAGTAATTCTTCGACGGCCAAGACTTCATCTTGACATCCGAAGTCATGGTTTCCTGCAATAAAAATCTTGTGGGTATAGTTTTCAATCTTTGAGAACCACTTTATAAAATCTTGAATTTCTGTGAGGTAACCTCTGTTGGAAATATCACCCGCATGGATAATCACATCACCACCATGTAGACTTGAAATTACCTGATTGTGTTTCGAGTGTGTATCTGATATGAAAGTGATTTTCATTATTCCCACCATTTTTCTACATTACGATTCAGTAGTTCAAAGATAAGGCGTTTTGCCTTTTCATGTTGAACAAATCCCATAGAAATTGCTAAATTTTTATAACTCGGTTCTTCTTTGTAATACTTGTGATTGACCGCCCGTTTTTTCAACAATGGGTACTTGGCAAAATATTCATCCAAATCATCTCGGAGAATTTTTGTTTTCACCTCGAAAAACTCTGTCCCTTCAATTTTTACAAAAGTGTGTTCATTGTCAATGTAATTGAAGTATTCATGTAAATAATATTCAGTTTGAAACTTGTCAATCAATCGGACAATCGTGTTCATAATCTCAACATTTCTTTCTGAACCCACATGTGCCATGGTTTTTCCGTGAGATTCTGACATTTTCGAAATTTTGAATTTGATAATCTCGAACAAGAAACTATCATCCCAATCACGGTCTTTCCAAACTACTGGACCCCATTTGATTAAGTTTTTAACGCCACGAACAATATTTCGTGGATAATAACGATATTCGAATCTCCAAAATAGCAAAAATTTCCGCCATGGATTAAGTTTTTGGTTTTCCATAAAACAAAGATAAGAAAATTTATTTCAAGTTCAAAAATCTATCGTAATAAATTTCGTTGAAGTCTTTTGAAACTTTGGAATAAAGGTTTGGGTTTTCATCTAAAGTTGACTTGTGTTTCTTAAGTAATAAGGTAAAACAAGTTCTTGAACAAGATAGTTGCTGGTGGGAAATCGATGATGATACCACCTTTTCAACCCATTGATACTCAGAAATAAAAGATTTTTCTGCATTCATCTACAAATAAATATCAAAATATTTATCATTAAAATATTAACCTATGGATATCAAATCAATTCTTAGAGAATATGTTGAACAAATACAAGAGAAAACACTTGTATTGAAAGAGAACGTCGAAATTTCCGAACACTTACAATACCATATTGATAACAATCTTACTCTTACCAATAATATTTTCAGGGCATACTCCAAAGGATATTTTAATCTTGTTAATGAAGTTAGAGAGCTGTGGGAAAGTGGTTTGATATCTTTGAATGAAGAAGACACTTTGATGGTAGAGTCTGATTTAGGTAAAACCGCTGAAATCAACGGAGAAGTAGTTTATTTGGATGCACCCATTGAAATCCAAGAAGAGTTAAACGAGGCGGAATATCGTGGAAGAAAAGTCAATCTGAATAAGCCTTTCAGAACTCCAGGTGGACCCAAAAAATTTGCCGTTTATGTTAAATCTCCTAAAGGTAATGTCAAAAAAGTGACATTTGGAGATTCAGGAAAACTCAGAGTTAGAAATAGTAATAAAAAGGCTGCTAAGTCATTCAGAGCCCGTCACAAGTGTGACCAAAAGAAAGATAGAACCACAGCCGGATATTGGAGTTGTTCGATTGGTCGTTATGCCAAACAATTAGGATTGTCGAGCAGTAATTCTTGGTGATTTTTGTAATGTTGGGAGATACTTATCTTTAAATTGAAGTATCGTGCAAATTTACAAAATTACAAACAAATTGAATGGCAAAATCTACATTGGGAAAGATACTACATCAGACTCGAAATATTTTGGGTCGGGTAAATTAATTGTTCGTGCCATTAAAAAATATGGTATTGATAATTTCGAAAAGGAAATTATCGAAGAATGTTCAGATTACAAATCATTAAGTGAAAGAGAAATGTTTTGGATAAATTTTTTTAATTCCACAAATTTACTTGAAGGTTATAACATAAGTAACGGTGGTGATGGTGGTGATACAATTTCTAATAACCCTAACAGAAATGAAATAATAGAAAACATTTCAAATGGATTAAAAAATAGAATTTTTTCAGAAGAACACCGTAAAAATTTAAGTTTAAACCATGCTAGTGGGAAAATAAAAAAAGGTAAAACTTACGAAGAAATTTATGGTAAAGAAAAAAGTCAAAAAATAAAATCAAGATTAAAAGATGCCAGAAAAAAATATAAAACTGAAAAAGAAAGATTGGGTGAAAATTATGAAAGGGTAATTGAAATCCTCAAAACAAAATTTAAAGGGGATTGTAATCCTATGAGAAAAAATAAGTATTATTGGTACTATAATCCCGCAACACAAAAAACAACAAGGGTAATTGAAGGTGGATTAATTCCTGATGGTTATGTTAAAGGTAGAAAAAAAAATAGATAATTTTCCATTCTCCCAAAAGGAAAAAGAAGGAAAATTAGAAAGGGTATTCTCATTCGATGTAGATGAGGAGGAACTCAAATGGCATACCGATGAGAAAGACCGTCATGTGACAATTTTAGAAGCAAATGGATGGGGTTTTCAAATGGACGATGATTTGCCAACCAAATTGAAGGATGGTCAAGAAATTTTTGTCCCCAAATTTGTTTGGCATAGAGTAATAAAGGGTGAGGGTAATCTTAAAATCTCTATTTTAGAATTTGATTAAACCATTTTTTTGTTTTATCATTTCACAGATGAAACATTTGATAGTAATCTTATTACTGATTTCCACCCCCCTTTTTTCTCAGAGGGCCAATGATATCATCTACGTACCCTCAGATAATTCTATACTGATAAGTCAAACTGCAGGTAATGTTGGTTTTTATCTTGGAGGACAATATTTTACTCAATACCCATATCCATACACTTATAACACCCCATACGCGTTTTTGAACCGGTTCGGGGCTGAGGTGAAGATGTTCAACGACGTTACACTAATGGTTGGTGGGTATTCAAAAAA
>Ga0172362_10004056_pt1 | contig 12698 bp, 10 predicted proteins | sample LakKivs1_kivu2a2_FD_114534 | JGI IMG/M metagenome (GOLD analysis project Ga0172362, IMG submission 114534) | Sediment microbial communities from Lake Kivu, Rwanda - Sediment s1_kivu2a2 | ecosystem: Environmental > Aquatic > Freshwater > Lake > Sediment | place: Rwanda: Western Province, Lake...
ATAGGGAGCAAGGGAACAAATTCCGGGCAATTCAACAATCCTGATGGAATTGTTGTCACAGCCAATGGATATATATTCGTCACCGACCAGGACAATAACCGGGTGCAAAAGTTTAACAAGTACGGTAATTTTGTAATGAAATGGGGCAGGGACAGGCACCTTTTTCCTTCGGAAAAAGTGAGCCTGTCCCTGGACTTCAATGAACCCGGTGGTATTGCCCTGGACAGCTCAGGGAATGTGTATGTCGTCGACAGGGAAAATCACAGGGTGCAGGTATTCGGCCTGCCTGAAACAGTACTTCTTGCTTATACAGGAGAAGGTGAAAACAAGGAACCAGAAAAAGACAAAGAAAACGAACCTTTCAAGGAACCTGATTGGATGCCTGACCCGTTTGCCGAAGACAAAAAAATCGTTCTGAATTACGGGAACAAACCTGATTGGTGGACAGACCCATTTCCTGCAGCAAACACAGTGCAGGATATAAAGATAGAGAACGACCCTGAAAGAAATGAAATAGGAAAAGTATTCGGGGATAATAAGACAAATTCAGGAACAGGAAGTATTCCGCCTGACAGGGTTTACACATATACACTGGTGACAGATGCAAATACCGGAGCAAAAATATGGAACAGCAATACAGACGGTCCGTATGTTCCTCCTGCTTCGGGTGCGGATTCTGCGGCAAATAATTTAGGCTCAGCTCCAAACAACAATTCCGGTCAGCCGGATAATACAGTAACCGGTAATATTGCGACTTCTTCTGCGTCAGGAAGTCCGTCCGACACCGGCTCCGCAGGTTCAGGCAATACAGGAGTTGATACAGATACAGGCACAGACAACACGACAACCTTGGACAAAAATACACCGTCGGATATACAGAATGGCATCCGCAAGCACCGGAAAGGAAGCAGGCATTGGTGGCAGTGGTGGTGGAAATACCAGGATTGGCTTGCCAGGTATAAAAAAGAGCATAGACATGACTATGACAAAAACCGGGATAATGACCACGGCAAAAAACATTGAATTTTTTCCGGTAAAAATTTGTTGATTAATGGGGCATTTAATTATATAATACCATTCCATATAATTTAATTAAAAATTTTCGGAGGTGATGTCGGATTAAAAGAGAAGTCAGGATTAACGAACAGATAAGGGAAAAAGAAATAAGGTTAATTGATGAAAACGGCGTACAGCTGGGTGTTATGCCGGTGCCGCAGGCTCTGGTTATCGCCAGGAGCAGGGGCTATGACATGGTGGAAGTTTCGCCTTCGGTGACACCGCCGGTATGCCGTCTGATAGATTTCGGAAAATACAGATACGACATTGAGAAAAAAGAAAAGCTTGCCAGAAGAAGGCAAAAGGGAGGAATGGTCAAGGAAATAAAATTCCGCCCGAAAATCGACAAGCACGATTATCAGATTAAGCTGATGCACATAGAGGAGTTTTTGAAGGAAGGGTACAAGGTCAGGATGACCATCATGTTCAGAGGAAGGGAGTTCGACCATGTTGATATCGGCACCCAGATGGTGAACAGGGCAATAGAAGATTTGAAAAACGTTGCCGTGGTGGAGACGGAGCCAAAGATGGACGGAAGGAACCTCAGCGTGATTCTGGTTCCCGGGTCCGGGAAAAAGGAAAAACCGGCCGATAAAAAAGTGAATGCGGATGCAGCAACTCCTCCGGTACAACCGGTACAAATTGAAAACAAGATAAAGGATATTTAAGATGCCGAAATTAAAAAGCAGACGAGGGGTGCGCAAGAGATTCAAAATTACGGCTACGGGTAAAGTCATGATAAAAAGACCCGGCATGAGGCACAATCTTTTCTGCAAGAGCCACGGGCGGAAAAGGAATATGCGCAAACTCGTGGAATTAAGGGTTAAACCGGAAGCCAGGTCGATAAGGCGGCTTTTCGGCAAACCATAAACAAAGACAATGGTTTTTCTGTGGGGAGATAAGAAATGACGAGAGTAAAAAGGGGCATGACAAAGCGCCGCCGGAAGAAGAAGGTCTTCAAGGCGGCAAAAGGTTACTGGGGAGCAAAAAGCAAGCGATACCGGAGCGCTCATGAAGCAGTAATGCGCGCAGGAAGATTTGCCTACCGGGACCGCAGGCAAAAAAGGCGGAATTTCAGGCGTCTGTGGATTGCAAGGATTAATGCTGCTGCCAGGGAATGCGGCTTGAGTTACAGCCGGCTGACCGACGGCTTGAAAAAAGCCGGAATTGCGCTTAACAGGAAAATACTGGCTGAGATGGCGGTTAATGACCCCGGAACTTTTGCAGAACTTGTTTCTCTTGCCAGGAAGTAGAACTTCGTCCCCATAGACTAGTGGTTAGGTCACCACTCTTTCAAGGTGGTTGCACCGGTTCAAATCCGGTTGGGGACACCAGACAATAATTTAAGGAGGAAAATAAACAATGATCGGCAAAGCCATAAGAATGGAGAGGATTCTCAACAGAAAATCCAGAAAAACGGTGATAGTGCCGATGGACCACGGTCTGACAATGGGACCGATTGCCGGACTTGAAGATATGAAGAAGGCCGTCGACAAGGTTGTCGACGGCGGAGCCAATGCCGTAATTCTGCACAAAGGCATTGTGAAATCAGGACACAGAGGCGGCGGCAAGGATATAGGTCTTATCATACACCTTTCTGGAAATACTTCGCTGAGCCCTGACCCGAATGCAAAGGTTCTTGTATGCACGGTTGAGGAGGCAATCCGGCTTGGCGCAGATGCTGTCTCGATTCACATCAACCTTGGCGCAAGCACCGACGAACAGATGATCAGGGATTTCGGTGAAGTATCGAAGAAATGCGAAAAATGGGGAATGCCGCTTCTGGCAATGATGTATACGCGCGGACCGAACATAAAAAGCCAGTATGATCCGAAACTGATAAAGCATGCCGCAAGAGCAGGAGCTGAACTCGGAGCGGACATAGTCAAGGTGAACTACACCGGAAGCGTGAGCAGTTTCAGGGAAGTCGTAAACGGGTGCCCTGTCCCTGTTGTCATTGCAGGCGGAGAGAAGATGGAATCCGACAAAGACCTGCTGGAGATAGTCGCAGGAGCAATGGAAGCAGGAGCAGCAGGCGTTTCCATCGGAAGAAACGTTTTCCAGCACGAAGACCCGGACAGGATTGTCCATACAATCAGCAAAATCGTCCACGAAAATTTTTCTCTTGATAAAGCATTGAAACTTCTGCAGTCGAAGAAATGAAAACCGCATGGGTTAACGCCTGTCCCTGGAACAAATCCGTTGTCATTGCCGCGCTTGAAAGCGGAGCCGACGCTGTTATTGTACCTGACGGATGTCATGCGGAAGTCAGGAAATTAGGGCTTATAAAAACAGTTGCGAAAGACGGGGATATCAGGCCCGGCAGGGACGTCCATTTCCTTGAAATACGGGGCAAAAGCGACGTTGATACTGCGGTGAAATTGAGCAAAACCGCACCGGTTGTGGTGCGGACGACCGACTGGACAGTCATTCCGCTGGAAAATATGGTTGCGCAGGCAAAAGGACTCATTGCCGAGGTGAGAAGTTACAGGGAGGCAGAGACAGCGCTTCAGATACTGGAAAAAGGAGTCGACGGGATTCTGCTGAGTTCAAAAAACGTCAGCGAAATCAAGAAAACAGTGGCAATGGTGAAACAATCCGAACTGAAAGTCAACCTGGAAAAAGCAAAGATAACCAGAGTCGTCTCGCTCGGCATGGCAGACAGGGCATGCATTGATACCTGCACGAGTATGACAGAAGGACAGGGAATGCTGGTCGGAAATACGAGCGCCGGAATGTTCCTTGTTCACGCAGAGACCCCTGTCAATCCATACGTTGAACCCAGACCATTCAGAATCAACGCCGGAGCAGTTCATGCCTACGCTCTCATGCCAGGCGCAAAGACCCGTTACCTGTCTGAATTGAAGGCAGGAGATGAGGTTCTGATAGTTGATTCAAAGGGCAGTGGACAGGTCGCCTTTGTCGGAAGGTCGAAAATAGAAAAAAGGCCCATGATGCTGGTTGAGGCAAAAGCAGGAAAACAGCTTATTTCACTGGTCCTGCAGAATGCCGAAACAATCCGGCTGACCAGGCCGAACGGCAAGCCGGTTTCCATAATCTCCCTGAAAAAAAATGACGAAGTCCTGGTTTACCGCGAATCTTCCGGCCGCCATTTCGGAATAAAAGTAGAAGAAACCGTTACAGAGAAGTAAAGGGGACACAAAACTTAATTCTGAAAAACAGGGACTGGCTCTCTTTTTGCGAAGCAAAAAGGTGCCTGTACCTGCTTTTCGTCTTAGAATTAAGTATTGTGTCCCCTTATTTAATCTTCCAGATTCAGATATTTTACTTCTTCCGGCGTTAAGTTAATATCAAGGGCTTCGAAGGAGGAGTGGAGCTCGGAAAGGGTTCTGGGTCCGATTATAGGGAAAACCCGGAATGGCTGATACAGGACGTATGCAAGCGCAATGGTGGTTGGCTGACATTTATATTTTTTTGCAAGTTTCTTTGTTCTTTCCAGTCGCTTGAAATTGTCTTCGCTGTACCAGCAGTCAGCCAGGGATTTGTCCGACAGGTTATCCGGAGCTCCTGCGGCGAAGAATCCGCGCGCCTGGCTCGACCACGCCAGCAGAACCATCCCGGTTTTTTTGAACCATTCTATGGAGCTTTTGTCCGACGAACTGATGCATCCTCCCCAGACCGGCTTGACCATTCTTGCCAGGCTGAAATTGTTGCTTAGCACTGTGAATCCTGCCAGCCCTTTTGATTTTGCATATTCATTGGCTTTCTCAATCCGTCCGATTGTCCAGTTGGAGGCACCGAGCAGATTGATGTGTCCTGCTTTTTTATGCCTGTTCAGGACATCAATGAATTCTCCTGCAGGTATGTCAGGATTGTCGCGGTGCAGCATGTAAATATCCAGATAATCTGTCTTGAGATTTTCCAGACTCTGCTGAACGTGTTTTGATAAGAAATCAGGGGTGCACCACGGAGTGTGAGCACCCTTGCTTCCGAGAATAACCTGTTTTCTTATGCCGCGGCTGTTTACCCATTCGCCCAGAATTTTTTCGCTTGTTCCGCTGCCGTAGATAAGCGCCGTATCAATGCAATTTCCGCCGCGTGCGAAAAATTCGTCGAACATCACAAAAAAATGGGGTTTGGAAAATATGGAACCTTCAAATATAGAACCGATTACCAGGACCGACGACGGTTTATCTATGCCGGGAATTGTTGCATACCGCATTTTGGTGTGGTCGCGTTTGACCAGAGGCCTGCGGTCCACGACAGGAGTTTCGTTTCCGGGTTTCTCGGAATCATAACTCATTCCTATTCCGTGACGCCACAAATCAAGGGTTCTCATGTTTCCAAGGGTATCGTCCCATGTCATGGCAGGCCAGTCGGCCTGTTTTTGTCCTGCAGCAATGGATTCTGCCATTGTGTCTGCTTCCATGGTGTAGAGTCCTTTGTCGGTTTTTATCTCTATTTCCTCTGTTCCTTTTTCCGTAGACAGGGTCATTTTTGTTGTGCCGCCCCAGATTGCAGGAACCCACGGCGAATAAACTGTTATACTGCCTTTGCTCCCGAAAATCCGGACAACGCTGTCCTGGTTCACGCATACTCCTGCTGAAATTTCCGCAAGAATGTTCCCGGGGAATTTCAAAGATGCAATTGTGTATTCATCCACCCTGCTTTTTTCTCCGACATGTCCGGTTGCCTTGACTTCAATCGGCTCTGCGATTTTCCTGCCGTTTGCCACAGCCGCGATAAGCCGTGCCATTGAAGCACAGTAACCTCCCACGTCCAGAATTCCGCCGCCTCCGAGGATCGGATTAAGAAGTCGTCCTTCCAGGTTATATCCGGCATTAAAGCTGAAAACAGCATGAATAACCCTGACGTCGCCGATGACTTTTTTCTGCAGAAGTTCAATAAGCTTATGTGTCTGGGGATGGCACCTGTACATGAATGCTTCCATCAGGAAAACGTCATTTCTCCTGGCAGAGTCAATGATTGCCATTGCTTCCGGATAGTTCAGTCCTATCGGTTTTTCGCACAGGATATGCTTTCCTGCGTCTGCGGCTTTTATTGCCCACTCTGCGTGGAACGGGTGGGGGGTGGAAATATAAACAGCCTCAACTTCTGCGTCGTCCAGCAACTCCTGGTATTTACCGAAGGATTTTCCAAGCTTGAATTCTCCGCTGAATTTATCTGCGGTTTCCTGCGACCTGCTTGCCACAGCGACAAGTTTTCCGGTTTTTGAGACGGCCAGACTTTTTGCAAAAGTCCTGGCAATCGCTCCAGTACCTATAATGCCCCATTTCAGGATTTTAGCCACGGCGGTTCTCCTTTAATGCCACTTTTTCAGTTTGTTCCTGAGAAATTCGTAATCCCACTGGGTCAACGGCCTGCCTTCAATGCCGAGTATATCGCTGAATTCCACCAGCCCGTTGCCCTTTTCAGCCAGGTCAAAATATGTTTCCCAGTTATATCTTTCCTCGACAAAATCAAAGCTGATGATGTTGCCCGGGCAGAAATGCTGTACCATTTTACCGCGTTCCACATGCTGACACTGGCTTCCCGTTACGTCGTATGTCCTGACCATGTCCTGGCAGTCTATGAAGTAAGGATGTATTGAAATTCCTATCAGGCAGGCATCGGGTTTATACTTTTTCATTTCGTCATACATCAGTTTTATGCTGTTATGGACGAATATTTCCTCTCCGCGCCAGCTGATGTCGTGAACAGTGTTCTCCGGAAATATTTTTCCCGCCAGATAGTCCAGCTTCAAGCCGTCGGCATTGAGACAGCCCGGCTCATCGCTGAACAGATGCCGGAAGGTGGGTTTTACGTATTCCCTCTGCACCTTTGGATTTGAAAAATCAATGATCGGATAAGGATATTTATCCAGTATTTTGCCTTTATCGCACAGGTATTCAGGATTTTTTGCCACTCTGGCTCTGGGGTCGGTCATCAGCGGAGACGTCCAGAAAAGCACCTTTATTCCTTCCTTGTGGAACTTTTCTATTTCTGCGCGCATATCGGAAAAACGTTCCTTGTCTTCTTCCCATTCTCCCTGGACCACGAACCACGAAGCATCCAGAATGATATAACCGAACGGCAGTTTTTCCCGCTTGATCGTATCCAGCACCTTTTCCAGCATTTCAGGAGTAACTGCGTTGTAACGGCCTCCGGCTTTGCTTGATTTCAGTTTCCTGCCTTTGCCTATCCAGCCGTCGGTTTTATGCAGGTGGCTGTAGGTATGCTGGGCGATGAATCCCTGGTCGTGCCACGTGCAGTACAGGGGTTTCGACCACCAGTGGGGATTGTTTCTGATACTGCGCCGCGGAATCATGCCGTCCTCAAGCAGCAGATTCACATAGTGGTCAACACTCGACCAGATATCGCCGTGATAGTCCATCCACAGATACATTCCCGGCACCGTGATTTTCTGTCCGGCTTTCAGCGGGTATCCGTATTTTCCTCCGTAGTTCAGGCACCATTTTTTTACGGTGTTACGCCCTATCCATACATCTATGCCGAAGGCATGGGGAAGGTCGCGGGCACCAAGGCACAGCATAACCTCATCCCGCTGAAACAGAACAAACGACGGATGCGGTGCAAACTGCCAGTCGGTGGAAAACGTCGAAAACTCAGTGTCTTCGGTCCATTGTTTTACCATTTCCTTCGGTATGTCGGGCGAATATTCCGGCGGAGGCGTCAGTTCCCTGGTGCCGAGTGCCAGGTTATGGCTTTCATACGCTTTCGGACTGCCGTGCCGGTTCCTGAAATTATGCGCCCAGAATGCCTTGATTTTTGTACCTGTCTGGAAGAAATTCCACTGCGCCAGGATGCAGTCCTTTTTGACAGTACAGTCGGCGGAAAATTCAATATATGTCTCATAGCAGTTTATAATTACCGTCATCTCCGGCACGGTTTTACTGTCGGACCCGCATTTTATCCTGATCTGCATCGGCCCTGACTCTGTTTTTTTTGCGTCGACGGATTTGAATTTCCAGTTGACAGCGGTCTTGTATATCTCCGGCCAGAAGAAAACAGGCGAGGGCGAATCTATCAATACCTCATCAGAGCGGGGGTCCGCAAATTTGAAGTTGCCAGGGCTTATCTCCAGTCCGTAATAAAACGTGTAGAGGGATGTTTTTTGCTTATCCTTTATCAATTCCATAATTTTCCAATGCCTCCTCCGAAAAAATCTGTCTGAACGGTCTTTACCTGCAAAATATACTGTATAGCGGGGTATTATATTCCATTGCCTGTCCACTGTCAATACGTGCAGGACAGACAGAAATTTCCCAACGGAGCAATTCGGGCTATCGGAGGAGCCTTGGCGAGGTACCTCATCTTCGAGCCTAGCGGAGGAGATAGTCCGAATTGCGAAGCGGAAACATCCAAAATCCAATTGATGGGGAATTCCTGGTTGCGTAATTTTGACGTTGCAAAAGTCCTGATACACTGGTATAATCAGTTTACTATGGAAATAAAAATCGTTAAAACCAAAAAAGATTTTAAGAAGTTTTTGCTTTTACCGTGGAAGATTTACAAAGGCAATCCCAACTGGGTTCCGCCTCTGCTGATGGGTTTGAAATCGGTTTTGAGCGTTAAGAAAAATCCCTTCTGGCAGCATGCCTGCCGCGAATTTTTCATTGCAGTCGACGATAAAGGGGAGACAATCGGAAGAATCGCGGGTATATGGGACGAAAACCACAACAAGGTATACAACGAAAAGATGGGATTCTTCGGGTATTTTGAGTCAATAAACGACCAGACAGTTGCCAATGCGCTTTTTGACGCTGCACATAACTGGTGCAAACAGCAGGGAATGGAGCATTTCCGCGGACCGGTCAACCCGAATTTGAACGAAGAGTGCGGGTTGCTGGTCGACGGGTTTGATTCTCCGCCGGTTGGAATGATGACTTATAATCCGCCGTACTATATTGACCTGTACGAAAAATACGGGCTTAAAAAGCTTATGAATCTGCTGGCTTTTTATAAAGCAAAGGGCGTGAGCGAACGTCTTCAGAAATTATGCGACTGGGCAAACCGCCATAAAAGGTTCAAAATCAGGACTATGGATATGAAGCATTTTAAAAGGGACGTAGGCATTATAAGGGACATGTATAACAAAGCATGGGAGAAAAACTGGGGATTTGTGCCTATGACCGATGCGGAAATGGACCTGATGGCAAAGAAGCTCAAGCCCATCTGCATACCGGAACTCGTGACGTTTGCGGAGACCGAGGGAAAAATAGTGGGCATGGGAGTTTCGATTCCCAATTACAACGAGGTCCTGATTCACCTGAACGGCAGGCTTACTCCGTGGGGCATCCTGAAATTCCTCTGGTACAAACGCAAAATCAAAGGTGTCAGGGCTCTTATTTACGGGGTTTTGCCCGAGTACCAGCAGTCGGGCCTGGCAGCACTGCTTTACAGGGTAACAGAGGATAATGCGGCAAAACTCGGCGTAGAGTGGTGTGAACTGTCCTGGGAGCTTGAAACGAACAAGGCTGTCAATGCTTTTATAGACGGAATAGGCGGAAAGCTTTACAAAACCTATCGGTTATACCAGATTTAGAAAATAGGGACAGTTACCATTTTTTTTAAGCCCGCTTTATGGGCTTATTTTTGGATGTTTTTTCCATTGTAAAAAAAATGGTAACTGTCCCTATTTTCTTATTTGCAGCAGCTGCTTCATCACAGGGAAAAGATTGGCCGTAAATTCCTTTGTCCCGAAAGCATCGTGCAGAGTCCTGTAGAGTTTATATAATTCATCATATACCTTCCGGTTTTCCGGGTTGGGCATGTAGATGATGTTTTTAAAGCCCGACATCTTTTCCCGGGCGTCTTCAACCTTTTTGAATTCTCCTCCTGCGACTGCTCCGAACATTGCAGCGCCGAGTGCGCAGGCCTGTCCTGATTTTGCCACGCGCATGGGCCTTCCAGTGACGTCTGCATATACCTGCATTATGAGCGGGTTCCGTTCAGCCAGTCCTCCGCAGGCTATCACCTGTTCAATGGGAACTCCGTATTCCGCTATGCGCTCCATTATCACCCTTGCTCCGAAAGCAGTTGCTTCAATAAGGGCAAGGAAAATTTCTTCGGGTCTGGTGTGCAGATGTATTCCCAGAATCAATCCCGTGAGTTCCTGGTCGACCAGTATCGTCCTGTTCCCGTTCATCCAGTCGAGGGCAAGCAATCCGGTCTGTCCCGGCTTTATCTTTTTTGCTTTTTCCGTCATTACCGCGTAAGCTGTATCCTTTGCATCTGCCATCACTTTCCTGATTTTTTCCCTGGTCATACCCTTGCAGCAGGAAGTTTTCGGCAGGATGTTTTCCATAGGCCATCTCACGATATCTCTCCACCAGGCGAAGATGTCGCCGACAGCCGACTGTCCTGCCTCGATGCCTAAGTATCCGGGTACAATTGAGCCGTCGACCTGTCCGCATACTCCCCGGATATTTACCGTAACTTTTCCCGCAGGAGCAATCATCATGTCGCATGCCGAAGTCCCCATTATCTTGACCAGGTTGCCCGGCTTGATGCCACTTCCCACTGCGCCCAGGTGAGCGTCGAAGGCACCTGCCGACACGGCAATTCCGGGTTTCAGTCCGAGTTTTTCAGCCCATGTTTTAGAGAGTCCGCCTGCCCTGGCATCAGCGGTATAGGTCTTTGTGTAAAGCTTTGCAATCAGGCCGTCAAGTTTTCGATCAATGCCTGAAAAGAACTCCTGAGAAGGCAGTCCGCCCCATTCATCGTTGAACATTGCCTTGTGTCCTGCAGCGCACCTGCTGCGTTTAAGGTTTTTCGGATTTGTATCGCCTGTCAGAACCCCGGGCATCCAGTCGCAGTGTTCCACAAAACTGGCTGCGGCGTTGTAAACTTCGGGAGCAACATTTGCCATGTGGAAGACCTTCGAGAAGAACCATTCCGACGAATAAGTTCCGCCGCAGTATTTCGTGTAATCAGGATCGTGCTGGTGAGATTTTTTAGTTATCAGTGCTGCTTCTGCGAACCCGGTGTGGTCCTTCCAGAGCCATGCCATTGCGTTCGGGTTGTTTTTGAACTCGCTGTGAAAACAAAGAGGTGTTCCCTGTTCGTCAACAGGAATCGGGGTTGAACCGGTAGTGTCAATTCCTATTCCGATTATTTTATCAGGAGAGAAATTCCTGTTTTTTCGGGCAATTTCTACGGCTTTTTTTACGCTTTTCTCAAGACCGATGAGATAATCCATGGGGTTCTGCCTTGCCACGTTCGGGTCCTTGCCGTCCTCGATGATTCCGTCGCGTCCGCTCGGATAATTAAAAACAAAACCTGCAATTTCTGTTCCGTCCGAAGTATCAACAATCAAAGCCCTGACAGAGTTGGTCCCGTAGTCGAGTCCCAGCGCGAATTTTCTTTCACTCATTTTTTCACCTCGTTAGCAAAAATGATAGCCCAACAGGAATGGAATGTCAATATTGAATCAACTTGACATTGTACTCATTTCTGAGTACAATTGTACTCAGAAATGAGTACAGATCTTTTAAACATAGCGAAATCAAAGGTAAGGCGCGATGTTCTTGCTCTTTTTTTCGTGTCCGGAGGAAAAAAATACTACGTGAGGGAGCTTGAACGCCTTCTTGGATACTCGGCCGGGAATATCAGGAGGGAACTTGTCAGACTGAGCACCGGCGGTCTGCTTTCGACTGAGAGGACAGGTAACCTTGTGATGTATTCGGTCAACAGGACACATCCGCTTCATGAGGAGATAAAAGGCATTGTTTCAAAGACAGTCGGCCTTGAAGCGGAAATCAGGTCGTTGCTGTATGATTTTAAGGACATAAGCCACGCTTTTTTATACGGTTCATTCGCAAACGGCAATGAAGATGCGGGTTCGGACGTCGATCTTGCGCTTGTAGGTGAAATGGACGAGAAAAAATTCGTGAAAGAACTCGGGAAGTTGGAAAAGAACATAAAAAGAGAGATAAATTACACCCTGTACTCTGCCAGGGCGTTTAGAGAAGAGCTTCGAAAAAAAGGCAGTTTTCTTAACAGTGTGTACAACGGAAGGATAATCATTCTGAAAGGGGACAAAATTGCCGGATAAGCTATTTCACGATTACGAAAAACAGGGGAAACTGCGAAAGGTAAAGGCAGGACCATCCCAGACGGAGAATCTGCTGAGGGAAGCCATAAATGACCTTAATGACGCGAGGAAAATTGTGAATATTGTGGACCGTCCGGCATATCTTGCCGCCTACAATGCCATGCTTAAAGCAGGAAGAGCACTGTTAATCATGCATGGATATATGCCTGATGACGGTGCTCAGCACCAGACTGTTGTGAAAATAAGCGGCAGGATACTGGGAAAAGATTATGCGGATTTGATAGCCGCTTTTGAGGTCATGCGGAGAAAGCGCAATGATATGACTTATGACGGCAGCATTCTCCTTAACAGGAAGGAAGTCCCGAAAGCCCTGGAGGATGCAATTAAGCTGGTTTTGACAGTATTGGAACAAGCGAAAAAAATAGATCCACAGCTGAAACTGGACATCTGAATTTCCCGCTGTTGATTTGTCTCGTTTTTCCGCCCTGTAATCCCAATATAGTAATGTCCTATTATACCAATTTAGAAATGTCCTAAGGATGGTTATTGTAGTACCCTGAGTTTAAGGGGGAAACGATGACCGGAAAGGACATAATAGTAATGA
>Ga0172362_10004057_pt1 | contig 12696 bp, 14 predicted proteins | sample LakKivs1_kivu2a2_FD_114534 | JGI IMG/M metagenome (GOLD analysis project Ga0172362, IMG submission 114534) | Sediment microbial communities from Lake Kivu, Rwanda - Sediment s1_kivu2a2 | ecosystem: Environmental > Aquatic > Freshwater > Lake > Sediment | place: Rwanda: Western Province, Lake...
AAAAAAATTACTCAAAGCTTAACTAAAAATATTTTAGCACAGGAAAAATCAAGCAGTCAATAAATAAAAAAGCACGGCAATAAAAAATAAAGCACTTAAAAATAAACAATAATCAAAAGCCAAAGCAATAAAACATTTTTTATTCCTTGTTCAAGTATTATAAAAGATAATTGAAAAGAAAAAAATAACGATAATTCATAGCCAAAAAAAGAAAAACAATGATGAATAGAAAAATAATGATTCATGGCTTAAAAAAACATCAAGGCAAAATAACAAAAAACAAAAGAGGTATTGAGCAATGAAATATGAATGCAAGAGCGTGATAATGGGAAAGAAGAGCACGAGGCGTCTTGGACACTTTCTCATCAAGGAGAAGTATCCTGAAACACATCCTGTATTTGTAAACCTTTGCAGGAAGAACGACCCGCACCTGACAGCAGAGATTCCGTTTAAGTTCCTGAACTTTGAGGTGCACAAGATAATAATATCAGGGCTTGATGTCAACTACCTGGTGACTGGCACTGACATAGTAATCAATGACCTGGAATGGATTGATGTGCAAGCAGAAGGCCATCATCTTTTCATAAGGGGAAAGCAGAGCAAAAAGCAGGATTCAGCAAAGCAGATTTCAGCAAAAAAGAAAAAATAATGGAAAATTGCTGAACAGTAAATTGGAAATTGCTGAAAAAGGGGTGTTAGATTTGAAAAAAGAGAAAGGAGAAGTTTCAATTTCAAATCCTCTGATACTAATCATAATGGATGGCTGGGGAATTTCCAGAGAAAAAAGAGGGAATGCAGTAGAGCTTGGAAAAACCCCCAACTTTCACTATTTTCTGAAGAAATATCCAAACGCTCTTCTTACAGCATCAGGCGAGCCAGTCGGGCTTCCTGCAGGAGTAATGGGAAACTCTGAAGTCGGGCATCTCAACATAGGCGCCGGAAGGCTTGTCTATCAGGACATACTCAAAATAACAAAGGCAATAAAGGACAAGAGCTTTTTCAGCAACAAAATTCTTCTTAAGGCAGTTGAGAACTGCAAGAAAAAGCATTCTGCGCTCCATCTGATGGGGCTTTTGAGCGATGGGGCAGTGCATTCCCACATGGAGCATCTCTTTGCGCTTCTGCAGCTTACAAAGCAAAATGATTTGGAGAAGGTTTACATACACTGCTTTCTTGATGGCAGGGATGTTCCACCAAAATCTGCAGAAAAATACATAAGGCAGCTCGAGGATGCAATAAGGAATATTGGAATTGGAACTATTGCCACAATTATTGGCAGATACTATGCCATGGACAGGGACAAGAGATGGGAGCGCTTGAAAAAGGCATATGATGCCATTGTGAAAGGAGAGGGAATAAATGCATATGATGCAATAGAAGCCATAGAAAAATCCTACAGGAACAATCATACAGATGAATTTGTGGTTCCTGCTGTCATAGGTGATTATCCTGGCGTTAATAATGATGATTCGCTGATATTCTTCAATTTCAGGTCTGACAGGGCAAGGCAGCTCACCTGGAGTTTTGTTGAGAAAGATTTTCCATACTTTGACAGAAAAAAAATCAGCCCTGATTTTGTTTGCATGTGCGAATACGACAATAAGCTGAAGGTGCCAGTCGCATTTCCGCCTGATAGGATGAAAAACACTTTGGGAGAAGTGCTTGCAAAAAATAAGACAAGGCAGCTGAGGATTGCAGAGACAGAGAAATACGCCCATGTCACATTCTTCTTCAACGGCGGGATAGAAAAGCCGAACAGGCTTGAGGACAGAATCCTGATTCCAAGCCCGAAGGTTGTAACCTATGACATGAAGCCGGAGATGAGCGCTTATGAGGTAACAGAGAATGTCTTGAAAGCAATTGATTCAGAAAAGTATAAAGTGATAATCGTGAACTTTGCAAATCCTGACATGGTCGGGCATACAGGAAAATTAGCTGCTGCAATAAAGGCAGTTGAGGCAGTTGACATATGCGTGAAAAAGGTTGTTGACAGGATTCTGAGCAGGAACGGCACTGCAATTGTGATGGCTGACCATGGAAATGCAGAGAAGATGATTGACTTGAGAACAGGCCAGCCCCATACAGCTCATACAACAAACCCGGTTCCATTCATTCTCATAGACAGCCAGAACAGGTACAAATCAGTAAGGAAAGAGGGCATTCTTGCTGATGTTGCTCCAACAATGCTGCAGGTTCTTGGAATAAATCAGCCGAAAGAGATGACAGGCAAGAGCATGATAATGTGAGGATAATAAATGATATTATAAAAATAAAATTCATTAAATTAAAAAATAACTTATGAAATAATAAAGATTATTAAAAGAGATTATAAAAGCAGGACATGCTTTTAGAAATAAAACAGAATTTTTTAGAACTATTTTCTTTCAGCTTTCTTCAAAACAGCAGTTGTATCTTCAAGACAACAGTTTTATCTTCAAGACGGCAATTTTATAATGTTAATTCTATGCTAATTTATAACTTCTATATAGTAGTTACACAACGAAAAGTTTATAAATCACCTATCTTTTTTCTGTATTTTATGAGCAAAAAGAAAAAATCAGAAATGAAAAAAATCATGAAAGATACTTTGAAAGATTCTATTAATTTTGTTTTCTCTAAAGATTTCTCTAAAGATGATGTTAAAATCACAGAAAAAAATATTGATGCACGTATGTCTCTTGAATTTATGAAAGTAGAATTATTGGAAGACCGTTTTGTGGAACCATTGCTGTATCTAAACTTGTTATATAACTCAACAGATGCAGACGCAGTAGATAAAAGTGTTGCTGAGCTTGAAAGCCAGGCTAATCTGCTTTTCAATGAGGATTTCATCAAAAACTATCTGGATAAATACATTCCTGGGCGCTTGTCTAAACTTAGAATGCATCACAGCATACTTAACAGAAAATTAGGCAGCGAATATGGTTATCTTGAGAATGCTGACAAGATGAGACAGGAAAGGGAAGATATTAACGCATCGCACACTGAAGAACAAATCAAAGAAGCATATAAAAAAGTAAGGCGCAGTTTTTCACGTGGGTTTTTCATGTCAGGCGAGAGCCAAAAAACAACGCTGGGCAATATCATCAAAGAAGAGGAAGCGCTTGTAAAACTTTACGGCGTGGCAGGCAAGCTCATGGCAGATGGAACTGAGCTGTTTGAAAAACACCTAAAGGAATCAGCAAACTCAATCACAAAAGAATTAAAGGGCAATCTGGAGGAATGCATCAGCATCACATCAAATTTGTCCCAGAAATACTCTCAGCTGGTTAATATGCATCAGCGATTTGGGGATGAAATCAGAATACAATATTCCAGCCTTTATCCTGAAAATGAAGATAAGGAATCTGAAGCAGATGCTGACATTAAGAAAAATTTCTGGAGCGACTTTTCAGGCAAAAATTTTTTGGCATTCTTTACATATGGAGCTGTGAGCACCGGCGTTATTGCTTTGGCTAAGCATTTTGGCGCTCCGTTTAACTACACTCTTTTTAACCAGCTTTATTTTGCAGGCACTGTAACAGCAACTAATGCTGTGTTGTCATATTTTAAAACAAGAGATTTAAAAGATGCTCTCAAAAATAGCCCGGGGGTTTTTCTGGGAGCATGGACAGGCTACATGCTTGGAATGATGATTTAAATCCAGAATGATTTTTTAGTAAATAGTATAACTCAGATATACTATTTAAAACCTTTCGCTTGGAAAAGGAAAAGAGAAGATTCATAGCTGAGACAGAGAAATGGAGCGGTACTGCTTATAGTGTTGATTAGATTACTCTCATCTCTTCACATTTCAGAGGCTTTTTCTTTATTGTGCCTTAATATCCTGTATAGACAATCTTACGCCCTTTTGATATTGTTTACTATAGAAAAGGTTTTAAGTTAGAAGCTTAACTCTCTGGAAAGGGTGGATAGATGATTATAAAGTGGGTTAAGCTCCGCAATATCAGAAGCTATGTTTCAGGCACAATAGAGTTTCCAGAGGGCTCTATACTCCTGAGCGGAGACATTGGGGCTGGAAAGAGCAGCATCCTGCATGCAATGGAGTTTGCGCTCTTCGGCTTTACAAATGAGATTTCTGGAGAAACCCTGCTCAGGAACGGCAAGCAGTCAGGCTCTGTGGAGTTCTGCTTTACCATAGACGGCAAGGAAATCATAATAAAGAGAAATCTTCAGAAAAAAAACAGCAGCTTTTCCCAGGCATCTGGCTATGCCATTGTCAATGGCGTAAAGACAGAGAAGTCAGCTGAAGAATTAAAGGCGTTTGTGCTTGAGCTTCTTGGATATCCCCAGGAATTCCTGAAGAAGAAGCTTATTTCTTTGTACAGATACACTGTTTACACCCCCCAGGAAGAGATGAAGAGGATTCTGTTTGAGTCAAGGGAAGACCGCCTAAATACTTTAAGGAAAATCTTTGGAATTGAGAAATACGGCTTGATAAGAGCCAATACAATGATTGTTGCAGGCTCCATAAGAGAGAAATTCAGGGAATATTCAGCAAAGATTGAGGATTTGGATGTAAAAAAAGAGGAGCTTTCTGAAAAAAAGAAGGAATTCTCAGAATTAAAGGAGAAAATCAGCAAACTACTTCCAGAAATAGAGAAGATAAAGGAAAAAACAGAGAAGCTCAAGAAAGAAAGGCAGTCTGCTGAGGAAAAGAGAAACAGGTTTGCAGAACTGAAGAATCAGCTGAGCAGTTCTGAAGCAATGCTCAGTGAAAAGGTTGGGCAGATTGAAAATTTCAAATCACAGATTGAGAGCAATGAGAAGGAAATCAGGATTATTGAAAAGAAGATATCTGAACTCAAGATAATCGTCTCTGAAATTGATGAAGCAGCAGTTGAGAAGAAGCTGAATGATGCTCAAAAAAATCTCAGCAGCTTTGAAAAATTGCATGCAGAATCAGCAGAAAGAAAGAGGATGCTGGCTGTAAGAAAAAAAGAGGTTGAAGAAGAGCTCAAAAAACAAAAGGAAGTTTCAGAAGAACTTCCGAAAAAAGAAGATGAACTTGCAAATCTTCTGAAAGTCCTGGAAGAAAGGGAGAATGCTGAAAAGAAGAAGCAAGAGCTTGAGCTTGAATTGAAGAAACTTATTGAAGATGAAAAGGAATTCAGCATTTCAGAAAAAGATTCCTCAAAAGTGATTGATGAAATCACAAAATACAAAATCTGCCCCTTATGCAAGCAGGAGATTAAAGAAGATTACAAAGAGCACATAATGAAAGAGCAGAGGGAAAAGACAGAAAAGGCAAAAAAACAGCTGAATGAGATAAATGCCAAGAGAAAAGAGCTGAATTCTGAGCTCAAAGAACTGAATGAGAAAATTCAAAAAATAATCGGGGCAGAGATAAAGTCTGAAAAATTAAAGTTTGAGATAAAAGCACTTAAAGAATCATCTGCTGAACTGCTTAAGAAAGATAAGCAGCTGGCATCAATAAGCTCGCAGATTGAAATCCTTGAGAAGCAGATTCCATCAGAAGAAAAGATAAGCATGTTGAAATCAGAAGAAGAGAATCTTAAAAATCTTCTGAAGGAATGCCATGAAAACAGCCTGAAGGCAAAGGAAAGGGAAAATCTCGCAAACATACTCTCTGAAAAGAACAAATCATTGAAGAATGTGGAAGAACAGATTTCTGCGCTTAAAAAATCAATAGGCGCAATAAACAAGGCAAAGATTGAGGCTGAGGAAAAGCTAAAGGCACTGGGAGAGCCTGAAACAGATTACAAGAAACTGAGCGAGGAACTGGAAGCACTGCAGAAGAGCCAGAAGGAGCTGGAACTCAGCAAGGCATATTCAGAAAGCGAATCCTCAATGCTGAAGCAGGCATTAGAGAAGATTGAAAAAGAGGTTGCTGAAAAGTCAAAAATAAAGGAAAAGGCAGATTTCCTGAAGAATCTGAATGAGATGTTCACTGAGAAGTTTGTGAATCTGGTTTCGTTGATAGAGAAGAATGTGATGAGAAGCGTTCATTACGAGTTCAGCAGATTGTTTGAGGAATGGTTTGGCGCTCTTGTTGAAGAGGAAACAATGAGCTCAAGGCTGGATGAGGACTTTACTCCAGTAATTGAGCAGAACGGCTATGAGACAGGAGTTGAGAATCTTTCTGGCGGGGAAAAGACAGCTGTTGCACTTGCATACAGATTAGCGCTTAACAGGGTAATAAATGACATGGTTGCTGACATAAAGACAAGGGACATCATAATCCTTGATGAGCCGACTGACGGCTTCTCAAGCGAGCAATTAGATAAAATAAGGAATGTTCTTGATGACCTGAATGCAAAGCAAACCATTATTGTCAGCCACGAAGCCAAGATTGAGAGCTTTGTCAACCACATCATCAGAATCGTCAAGCAAGAGCACATCAGCAGGGTTGTTACATAAGTATGGTTGTTGGGATAAGAGAGAGAAAAATTCTTGAGGAACTATTTGAAAAGAAGAATTCACTAATTCATTCAATAGTTTCAAGATAAGCTAAATTTTCTGAAAGGATTAGATGGAGAGACAATTTTTGATTTTTTAAGAAGTCTATTCCTAAAATTGAAGGCATAGAAAACGCCCTTAGAACATTTCTATCTGATGTTTTTGTTGTTTTTAGAGCAGTTAAAGAAACTTGCAGATTCAGGGTATCTTTATTATTTTCTTTTAATAGATACATTGTAAAATCAGGCAATTGAACTTAATGGTATCGAGACCCTCCAAAATCTATTTCACCAATTGCAGGTCTTTCTTTGATGGGGATTTGCATTTTCATAATGTCTTTGTGGCTTAAAAAAGAATTTTGACTTCCTGTATCAACTATAAAATCCAGAAATTGCTTTGGAACTCTAAGTGCAGGACATTCTATTACAGTTTTTAATACTAATCTATTTTCTACTATCTGTAAATTGATTCTGGTGTTCATCGCAATAACCAAATACAATTTATAACAAGAATTTTACTTTACTGACAAATTTTACTAAAACATTAGAAATATCGATATTTTTTTGTTTTAACTTTTTCATTAAATTATTAAAATCTGAATCAGAATCAATTACTGTGCTATCCTGAAATGCGATAAACTTATCATTATATTTTTCCTGCAAGTTTGATATGTTTGAGTCAAACCAAGCTAAATCATTTTGTCCATTAATCAGCATCTTGATTATTTGGCTTTCAGCCATTTGAACCACTTCTTTATAATCTATGTTTTTATTAATAACGCGGTTGATCTTTAATATTCTATAATGAACATTATATCATTTAAGAATTTTTCGGAAATAAATCTCATTCTTTTCCGTTTCTTCCGGAATAAGTCATAAAGCCTGCGGACATAGACAAGTTCAGGGTGTTGAACAATTCCTGACACCAAATAAAGATATTGATAAGAATATACTATGTTGAAGTAACTCAGAAGCCTCAGTAACTATGCCAATTGCTAATTCTTTAGCATTGTGATATTGGTCCCAATCTCTCTCTTCACAAAATCTTTTTATCTTTTCTTTCAACTCATTGATGTTTGTTTTATTATCCATAATGCACATAAATAACTACTTTTATTTATAAATTATTGTTTTCATTTGTCCGCCCCTGCCCGTTTCCATTAAGAAAAAGCGTTATCTCTTTTTATCTATCTTTTTAATTACGCCTTTTAAATATTTGTCAACATATATTTGCTTGCTGGCTTTCTTCAACTTCTTCGCCATTTTAAGGAAATTTGCCTTCATCACTTCTTCATTTTGCTCTTTCTGTCTTAGTTCCTTTTCCCTGAGCTCAATCATGCCTTGAGTGGGATTGAATCCGGTTAATTGTCGGAATTCTTTATCAGTCAGAAAGCAATTGACATATTTCTGCTCATATTCATCAATTATAACTGCCTTCGCTTCTCTGATGAGTTTTGCAAGGTTCAGCTTTATCCAGTCATTCCTGTTTACTTTCAGATGCTGGGATATGAACTCAACATCATAGATTAGCGCCTTAGAAATTCTTATGTTTAACTGTTCGGTATCTGTCATGATAGGATTTAATAGCATATTCTATATTTATATTTTGTGGTAGTGAAGTATATATTTGCAGCAAAATGATATATTTATCGCATTTTTTGGCTTGGGGGAATTTGCGGAAAAATCGGAAAAACTTTTTTTTATATTGAGAAAGATATTATGATTCAAGCACGCATGCTAATAATCCACCTCCTCAACAATTCAGATCAAAATTCGTCTAATTACATGATGCATTTTATTGCTTATTTATAAAGTTTTCTATTTTTAACTACTTAAAAGTAACTAAATTATGAAGGTGTAATAAATTGTGAAGGCGCAATCAGGGGAAAAGAAATTGTTTGGCGTGAGAGTTTTTGTTAAATTTTGTAATTTTTTCGTAACTTTCGGAAGAAATCACAGGACATTAGACACTCGTGGAAAACTTTTATTAAGAATGTTTGCTCTGGAAATCTTATATCAAATATTGAGAGCGAGACACAAAATTTAATTATGAAACGAAAAATTTATATATATTCAAGTCGTAGTAGTGGATATTTAAGTCCCCAGTATGACCTCTTTGGAGGGAATGCTGGGCTTTCTTTTTCTACTAATTCTAAGGTGTTAATTTGAAGCAGGCAATTGTTTTTGTAGATGCAAATAATTGGTACCATAATGTTAAGAAGTTCTTTGAGCCTGGAGAAGTGGATATAGTCAAAGTTGCAGAATTCTTATCTAAAAAATATGAATCTAAATTAGTGCAGATAAGATGGTATGCTTCCACCCCGAGCATTGCAGATGGCGAAAAGATGTACTACAAGCATATGGCTTTTTTACAGCATCTTGAGAAAAAAGGAATAAAAGTTATTACAAGAAAACTCCAAAGGCTATCTAGTGATGAAGTATTGAAAAAGAGAAAGTCAACTATTAACAATCTTGACTTATGCAAGAATTGCAAGCCGTTGGTTGAGTCTGTTTTTCTTGATTTAGCTGACTTAAAGAAAAAAGAAAAAGGAATTGATGTTTGGGTAGCTATTGATATGATTAAGGAATCAATAATAGATAAGAACTGCGATGTGTGTATTTTAATTTCAGGAGATGCTGATTTTACGCCAGCATTAGAACTCATCAGGAATCACGGGAAAGATGTATTGACAGCAATGGTGCCCTGGGGATACTCTTCTGAGTTGAGACAGAAATTTCCATATGTGATTATAAATCAAGAGACATTAAGACAATGCTTAAGAAAATATAATGATGAAAATGAGTGATAAGGAAGTAGATTTTTGGTATCGCAAAATGCAATACCTTCAAAGAAACATTTCCGTCTTTTCCGCAGCTTCCCACAGGACAAGAGACGTCTCCGGAAAACTTTTATTAAGAATGTTTATTCATTTTAAGTCATGGCAGGAGCTGAGAGCCGGGCGCAAGATTTAAATAGTTGTATATGTTTATATAACAATATGAAGCGCCCAAAAATCCTGCATTATCCTCAGCTGGATACTGTTCTTATGGTTGAGGACTATGCAAGGGAGCATTCAGGCGAATACAGGAAAAGGGCTTTCTGGGAAAACCTTCCCAGAAAGATGATGTACCAGACATTCTGTGTTATCATCAGCTACCTTTCAGAGTCAGGAAAAGTAGCAATAGACAGGAATGGCAAAATTGCCTGGGTGTGGAATCCGGCTCTTGTTAAGAGATATCTTTCAAAGCCGGGTCTTAAGGCATGAAGTCAGTGGTTTATTTTTGGGAAGAAAAGCTGAAAAGATGCTATAAAAACCTTGAGAAAGGCAAGAGCGAGGACAAGGAGCTTCATAAATGGATTTCTGATGCTATAAGAGTTCTTGAGGAAAACGCATTCTCAGGAATCCATATTATCATCAAATTATAAAAGATTTTTAGAAGAATGTTTAGAAATATTATTGTCAAAATCAAAAATATCTCTTATTAAAACATCTCTTATTTTATGCCAAAATTGTCTTTGAGTTCCCTTTCATTCTGCTCTGGCTGCGCTTTCTTTCCTGCCATTATCGCTTCTTTCTCAAGTTTCAGCGCTGCCTTGTAAATCTTATCAAGATGCCCGAGCCACTCATCCTCTCTCCTGAATATATTTACGTTTCCATCTGTTTCCTTGTAAACCTTGTCAAAGAGGTACTCAGGTATTTTAAAGCACAAAAAGGATTTCACAAGTTTTTCACGCATGAAAATCTCAACAAATTTCTGCTGCTCAGTGTTATGATATGCTTTTATCTTCAGCTTATCGTCCTTGAACACGCGCCCCTGCTCGCAGTAAAAATAATAATTCAGAGATTTTTTCTCATAGCATGTGCTGTCTGTCATATATTCTGTTCCAAGGAATTCAGCTATCTTTCTTGCCTTTTCAGAAATACCATGCTCTTTGGCCTTCTGCTTCCTTTCGTTCAACAAATCATCTATGCTTGCCATATTGACACCCTTATTATCTCAGCGAATTTTAGAATATAAAGTTTTATATTGTGCAGTGGTTACAAAAGAAAAAACATTATGAATGGCAGAGACACTTTTCCCTGAGCAGATTTGCATAACTATTTTATTTGCCAGTTTTTAAAACACAAACCTTTAAATAATTGGATTGTCAGAAAACATATCAAAACCAAAAAGCATATCAAAAAGTTTTGGGGTGGTGCGGTTATGAAAAAAAAGAATATTCTTGCAATGTTTATATTCACAGCATTTGCAGTTTTGTTTATTTCCGGCTGCGCAAAGCAGCAGGGCATAGTCTGCAATGCTCCTTACATAAAAGTTGGAAATGATTGCTGCCTTGACCAGAATTTCAACGGAGTATGCGATGCAAAGGAAAGCACTGAACAGGAAAAAACCCAGGTTGAGGGGGAGACCGGCGTAAAGAGCTTCTGCGGAAACGGAATCTGCGAGCTTAATGAGACAGGAGACAATTGCCCTAAGGACTGCACGAGATTGTGCGGCAACGGAGTCTGCGGATTTGGGGAATCCTGCGAAACCTGCCCAGTTGACTGCCCATGCGCTGTCAGCATCTCTCCAGTAATAAAATTGAAGGTTGACTATGACAGGGCTGATTATGTTATTGGCAACATCTACCAGTTTCATGAGGAAATAGCGAAGTCAGACACTGCCTCTATTTACATGGATTTGGAAAACTCCGGAAACAATGACATAAAAAACATGACAGTAAGCTATAGCTGCACAGACACTGCAACAAACATCACATATAAAATTGGCAGCCAGATACTGAAGCATGAGTTCTACCAGTATGAGGAAACGCCTTACAGTGATGCGGTCATAGCAAATGATGGATTGTCAGTATTGTCATTGCCTGCAAAGAGAAAGGTATCATTCCAGCTGGACATAAATATAGCATCCCTTGACAACAAGAACTATCATCCATTCAGCTGCCACATAACATTCTCAAGCACAGAAAGCGGCTTGAAGAAGGAACTGGAGATAAACAACTACTGGCTGAAGAATGAGTAAAGTTTGATAAAATGAAATATGCACTAATTGGAGATGTTCACGGAACAGAATTAAGAGATTTGGAATCTGCTTTGCATTATGAAAATCCTGATGTGCTTATATGCACAGGAGATTTTGACCAGACAAGAACGATACATCAATTCATTGAGCTGGAAAGAAATTATGAAAGAGCTGGAAAAAGCGTGATTAAAGTGCCTGGCAATCATGACCATGCCATTCTAAACAATTTTGACATAAGTTCTGGAGCATTAAGAAAGCAGGGAAAAACCAGTCGGGAACTCCATAATGAATTGATGAGTGATAATGCTGCCTATCATTATATTGATGGACTAGTCAATTCGAAAGACCCCAGATGTACCAATAACAGAGTAAAAATTTTTCTGGATGAAAATAGATTCGGCAAAGAATACAAAACAGTGATTGTTCACGGCGCTTACGACGGGGATTTGTCAAGTTTTCCAGACTGCCCTTCAAGAATAAGAGATCTTTGGTTAAGATTGAGAACGCCGGAAGACCATGCCGATAATTTTAGGGCTATGGCTGAAAAAGGTTACAAAGTCATGGTTAGAGGACACGACCATGAGGCAGTTTATGCTTACAATGACCCAATCAAAGGCGTCGTAATACGCAAACCGAAGGAAAATGCATCGTCATTCAGATTACTTAGGCATAGACAGCACACAATAAATCCGGGAGCATTATTCAATGGACGTTTCGCAATTATTGATACTAGATTTAGAGATGAAAAAGTGCCTATCTTAAGGTACCATAGTCTGTAATTTTCAAAACGCTTGATTTTTTAATTGTTATTTTGCCACCAGATACTGCTCAAACAGGTTCATCCAGGAAATCATCAGCCTTGTTATCAGGAAATTGTTTTTAACATGGGTTTTTCCTTTTTCCCCGAATGCCTTTCTAAGGTTCTCATCTTTCAAAAGTTTTATTATGCTCTGGCTGAACCCTTCTGCATCAGTTGGTTCATGCAAAAATCCGTTTACATTGTCTATAACCTGCAATGGAATGCCCCCAACATTTGAAGCCACAACAGGCGTTCCCTTGTACAGGGCTTCAGAAACTGTAAGCCCAAATCCCTCTCGCAATGATTTTTGCACCACAACAGAGGAAGCCCTCTGCAGGCAGTTTACCAGGAAGGAATTTTCCATCACAATAAGGGTTATATCTTTTTTATATCTGCTCTTTTCAATTATTTTCTGCAGTTTTGCAAACACAAACTGCCCTTCAGGGTCGTCAG
>Ga0172362_10004059_pt1 | contig 12694 bp, 5 predicted proteins | sample LakKivs1_kivu2a2_FD_114534 | JGI IMG/M metagenome (GOLD analysis project Ga0172362, IMG submission 114534) | Sediment microbial communities from Lake Kivu, Rwanda - Sediment s1_kivu2a2 | ecosystem: Environmental > Aquatic > Freshwater > Lake > Sediment | place: Rwanda: Western Province, Lake...
AGTACAAACCAACCTTACGCCAGACGAGTTGGCAAAGATCGCTAAGAAAGAGCCTAATCCCAGGGTGCGACAAAGACTATTAGCGAAAAAGGAGCTGGCCCAAACGATCCCACAAGCCCAGGCAGAGTTTAAAAAACGCTACAAGAATGGGTATGAAGGACACAAAAGCTGCATCCGGGTAAGAGGGTATCAGGATGGTTTGAGGATGAAGAGCGTTTTGGTCAGCAAGGTACAATAACTCGGATATGGGCATTGAAAGCAAGACGAGCATACGCATCCAAGCAGACAGATTTTGAGTGGGTTTATGTATTTGGTGCGGTTTGTCCAGAGACGGGACAGAGCCATGGTTGTCTGATTTCGTTGGCTTATACATCTGCGATGAATGGTTATCTGAAGGATTTCAGTAAGCATATTGCTGGTGATGACCACGTTTTGATGGTGCTGGATCGCGCGGGATGGCATCGTTCGAGTGCCCTTTGTATCGCCCGGAATCTGACTTTACTGCTGTTGCCGGCGTATAGTCCTGAATTGAATCCGGTGGAGTTGCTTTGGTGGCAGATGCGGGACAAGCATCTCTTGAATCAAGTGTTCAAGACGGCCGATCAGTTGGACAGGGACGTGGCTAAAGCTTGGTGTGCTGTTACTTGCGAGCCTGAAGCGGTTCACTCTTTATGCCTTTTTTCTTGGATCGAATCGGCAATCAATAATTAAAATTGGTATAAGGGGCTGTTAGTGCATTCCTTCTGCGAATCTTCTGTCACCAGCGGAAGAAGCGGTAGGGGTCGTCCCATTCTTCAGGCTCGTCCAGGTAGAAACCTTGCAGCCATCGGCTGGGCTCATTGCTTCCAACGGGGGTTGACAATCGGGCCAGCAATGGTGTTTCGCCGCTCACACCCAGGTTGCTCAGTAGCCGCGTCACGAGAAAGCTGGTGCGCCGGAACGTCCTCTTGAGCCCGAAATTGTTTCGATACTCGAACTGCCAGGGCGCCAGTTGGCAGAAGACCACATTATCGCTCCAAGCGACGGCGAGCACACCGTCGCCGACGGTCTTGGCGCCACCAGACACCAGCGGGATAGTGCGCGGATCGCGGTTATGCACGTCTGCTGGCCCAACGCCCGCCAGCAGTGACCCCCGCTTCCGCGGGGGTGACGTCATTCCTGCGAAAGCAGGAATCGCCCCCGGCGGATCGAAGTACGCGTTGATGTGTTCGGCCTGGTTCATCGAAACCTTAAAAGGCAGCAGAGCATCCGCGTCATCCTGCGTCAGGCCGACGGCCAGCAGGTGCCCGCCCGCCTTCAGGAACGCGCCGACGGCGTCCCTGTTCGCCGAGAGGGCTTTGCTGCCCGGCCCGACGATCAACACTTGATCGGCCTTCAGCTCACCGCCGCCGTAGGAGACGAGCTGGATCCCCGCCGCTTGCAGGTGCGCCATCCCCGCCGGTTCGCCGGCGTAGATTGCCTCCCGCCGCGGCGACGGCTTCCACGCGCTGACGTATTCCAGGATGTTAGCGGTCAGTGTCTCCGCTGCAGGATCGGTCTGCGTGCGCCCGGTCACATCCATCTGACAGAACAGCACCATCCCATTGCCCTGGCGGTACTCCATCAGCGGGCTATACTGCAGGCTGAATCCGCCGTCCACGATGGGCAGGAAGTCGCCGCACGCGGGCTTTTCGATGAGAACCGAGGCAACGTTACCCTGGCAGCCGCAGCGCCACGCGCGGGTCACCGGTATGCCGCACCAGGTTACCGTTGGAGCGTAGTTGAACTTGGGGTTCAACTCGTACTTCAATCGCGGCGGAAGGATCGTCGCCTGGCCGCGCCAGTCCCTCAGGTGCTCGGCCTGAATTCCCGCCAGGGCTGGATGCTCCGGCACTCGGCGGAAGACGTTCCGCAGGCCGTACTCCGCCACGCGGAAGCCGAGGCGCTTCTCCAGCACGTCCGGCGTCTGCTCGAATACGAGCACTTTGAGCCCATCGCGGACGCGACTGATGTCCGGCGCCGGCCCGTCTACAGTCAGGGCAGCCTTGCCGATAATCAGCACTTCGTACTCAGCCAAGTCGGCCCTGGCATTCACCGTGTCACAGCGGACGCCCATATCCTTGAGCAGCTCCGTCGTCTGCCCCTTGGGGTCGAACAGTGCGACCTTAACCCCGACTTGCGGCAGCGGCCGGCGCGGAAGAACATGGATCCTGAACTCATCTTCTTGTATCTCGCCACTGCTGAATGCTGCGCTGGCGCTCAGCTTGTACTGGCCGGGCTCGACTCCTACCGGCAGGGCAAAGCGCATTGGTATCCGCGCCTGCTGGCCGGTCTGGACAGTAACCTTGCTTTGGCCGACTATCGGCTGGGGCAGGGCCAATGACCACGAGCAGTCGCAGCTCACCGGCACTCGCGAGTTGTTAATCACTATGATCTGCTTTTCGACCGTCTCGCCGGCGACGAAGTTGTGGTCCTTGCTGGTGAAGCTGGCGGGCTTGCCGCCGATATAGGCTAAAAGAGGCCGGTTGTTTCGGATTAGCGCCTGGGCGCCGGCTGTGGGGATCCAGTCCGAGCGTTCGTAGGCTAAATCCATCCTTTCATAGCGCTGCTCTTTGTAGTCGGGGCTAAATCCTGGCCGCTGCAAATCCACCCAATCAACCTTGAGCTCCTCCATGCGGTTTCTGTCCATGCCCAGGCGCAGCTTGAACAGGATGTGGTGTTCCCAGGGAGAGTTCGCTGATACTCCCCAGGTGCGGAATGCACGCCAGTTATCCGTGTAGTACGCGCCAAAGACAGGCTCTCGCTCGGGAAAGTCGGTCGATCCCAACTGATGGGGATAATCCCAGCGATGCCAGAGCCTCCCATCCCGGAACTGCTTCGCCTCCCATCGCAGGTTCTGTTTCTCCATTTCGCTGATCTGGAAGGCGCGGTCCCCGAAGAACTGCGCATTCCACTCGGCCAGGCAGAACTCCCACGGCACGATTGCGCTACCGAACTCTCTTTTGCCCTTGTACCACCCGCGGTACATCGCCCAGTCCCAGGTGAACGGTGCGCCATATTCACACATGAAGACCGGCTTGACGCCACTGGTCGCCCAGTGCTCGAACCAATCGGACAGCTCCTGAACCGGGACAAAATTCGGATAGAAATTGCTCGCGTGCATCGAACCCAGGTTGCCCGAAGCATGGTGATAGACGATGCGGCTGGGATCCAATCGCTTTATTATGGACTCAGCCCGGAGTGCCTTCTTCACGTTGTTCAGGGACCACTGGTCCCGCTTGTCATAGAGGCCGTCAATCATGTCCGGGTTCATATCCTCGTTGTAGCCGGTGGCGTTGTGGCTGGTGGAATACATCACGACCGACGGATGGTTCTGTGCGGCGCGGACGTAGAACTCCGCGTGGCGGGCATAGCCGTTATTCTGATCGGCGTCGGGGGCCTGCCAGTCGTAGTGGCTGAAGTGCGGCTGAGAAAAGGATACGAGCATCCCCACGTCATCCGCCGCCCTGAGGATCTCCGAGAAGCTCAGGTGTGCTCCCGGCTCACAGCCGTAGTTGTGAGTATAGACGAAATTGATGCCGAGGCTCTTGAGACGGTCGAGGCTCTCACGGGCAGCCTTATAGGTCGCCGCCGCGGCGCTGACTTCATCATTATCGACCGGCAGGGCGGAGAGGAAGATGCGGCTGCCGTTCAGGTAGAAATCGCGGCCTTCGATCCAGAACTCGCGGAATCCGAAGCGCAGGGCAGGCAAAACATCCAGCACCTTGCCGCCAGCATCCAGAAGCGATCCCTCGAGGTCGTATGTGTTTTGGGGCGTGTGGATGTCCCAGAGCTTGTCGGGCATCCACTTTTCTGTGGACACGAGGCGACCCTCTTTGAGATCGGTCCCTCGGAATGCTCGGCTCGTGAATTCCTTGATGCTGCGGCCATCCTTCAGGATCAGCGCACGAAAGACGTACTGTGCATCCGGCGTGAGTCCCTCGATCTCCGCATCGAGCGTGAATTCCTGCCGGCGCACCGATGTATCTATCCTTATATCGCCGATGCGCGGTCCGGCCGGCGTGCTGACCAGGTACACGTCGCCGCACAAGCCTCTCCGAGCCACTGAGCCCTTGACCTCGCGGGCCAAGGCGCTGTCCGTGTAGGAAAGCATGACGCCCTTGAGCGGCATGGCGACCGCGAGCAGACTAAGCCTGTGGGTACCGCCTGGATTGCACACCGAGGTAAGGTCAATCTCGCCTCCCGGAAACCTGGTTTCGCCCGCTCTCTGGCCATCCACGTACACGACGGCGTAGGAATTCAGATACTCGATGCTGACGACAATGCGGCGACCGGTCCAATCGGCAGGAATCACGATCTGGCGTTCGTACCAAGCCGCCGTGACGCCACCAAGTCTCTGGCTCCCCCAACTCGGATGAGGGTAGACTGTCTGGCTGTCCTTCTGCATATAGTCGGTGATTCCTGGCCAGCACCCAGGCACTTTGAAGTAACCCCATCCGTCAGCCGGCACCTTGTCAGCAACATTGGAGGCGGGCTGCCAGCGCCACAGCCCGTTGATGCAAATCCGCTCGCGGGTAGGAGTCGTCTCACGGTATGCCTTGCTCAAATCCCAGACCGCTTTCACACCCGCTGGCAAGGGTGCAGCTTGCTGCGCTGGCCGCGGGGCAGCGGACTGGTCCGCGATGGGCGTTCGGTGATAGGTGTCATCGTGCTTCTGCTTCCATCCGTCGGTCGGTGCTTTGAGCGTCGGGCGGTGTTTGGCCCACATCTCGTTGACAAATGCGTCCCATGCCTGGCCCTGTCGCGCCCATTCTTTGTCGTGGTCGCGGCCGGTCGCCTCCTTGATTGTCTTCACGAAGGCGGCATCGTCCTCGTACATCCAGCGGTCTACGTAATCGAAAAAGGCGTCGTGGTCCCAGCCCCTTTCGGCGTGCATGAGCCGCAGGGCCAGAGCCTGCGCCACCCATCCAACGCTCGTGCAGCACCGGCGGTAGCTCTCGCTGGTGTTCTGTCCATCCTGCCACTGTGAGGGTGGTGTATGCTCGTAGGGTCCCCAGCCGTTGCCTCGCGACCTGCCTTGCCCGGTCACCACATCGATCCCCGAATGCCCAGCAAAGACGACCTTGGCGCCGGTCCAGCAATCACCGTACGCGGTCTGCTCATCCTCGCCGAAACTGACCTTCGGATAGGACCCGCTGATGCAGGCCAGCTCGTCATCGCCCAGGAGAATCCCGGCGAACACAATGGGGAGCTTGCGCCCGCTGCCATGTCCGCCCCAGCCGGTCCAGCCTGGATGGCCCGCGCGAACCATACCGCCCAGGTCAATGCCCACCTGGACGAGGTTCAGCAACAACGGCTCTTTCTGCTGCGGCTCGAGATCGCTGCACAGCAACAATGCGGAGATGCCGACCACACGCCCGTACTCCAAACCATACTGCGGCATGTTCTCCACAGGCTCCTCGAAGCCAAAGAAGCACGTCCCCACCCAGGGCCGCTGGGTAAAGCGGATATACTGCTGGACCTTGGGCATGCTTTTGGTCGCGGCGGCCATCGGCAACAGCTCCCGCTTGAGGTTTCGGGCCAGATATATCCTCTGTTGGCGGTCGCAGAAGGCCGGCCGGAAGGCATCCGGCGGCTGCGATGAGCTCACGCAAGTCAGAACCGCCGCCGTGCGAATCGGGCTGCTGTCGTCCACGCCCCGCTCGATCTTGTTCCGCAACTGCGCGTGGAGAACGAGGTTCTTGGGCATGCTGATGGTGGAGACAAGCGAATCACCGGGCTTCATCGTTACAGGCAGCTTCTGGATCAGCGACGCATCGAACCAGTTCCGGACGCCGCTATCGTATGCGACTTTCATCTGGGCCGGCGGATTAAGCATGAAGCCGTTGCGGACGCGCTGGGCTTCGGGGCGTTCCTTGTCCATCTGGTCTAATTCTCGCCTCGGGATCTCGCTGCCGTAGAGCGGGCGCGGATCAATCGTTTTTATCGTCACAGGGCCGACAACGTACCAATCGCCGTTGACGAACTGCCCAACGCGAGCCGGTCGCTCGAACGTCCAGGTGATGCCGTATTGCGAAACACTTTCCAGCAGCGGTAGGTCTTCGAGCTTGGGTGCTGAGGGCGCGTTGTCCTGGGAATAAATGACCGCCGGTCTCTGGATGGTTTGGTCCGCCACGAGCGTCTTCTCGTCGTACGGATCGGCCTCGATGATGGGCGGAACGGTCACCGGGCCGCCCAGGGTGACGGACAGGTCGGCCAGCCAGATTGTCTGATTTTTGCCTTTGTCCTGGTCGCCCCACACGGCAAAAGCGCTGAAGCCCTTCAAGCCTGTCTTGCCGGAGTCCACCGCATTGACCTGCCTGTCGTTGTGGAGAATCTGGAGACCCGCCTCGGGATCGAAGTCGAAGGTCCACTTGTGCCAGCCGACCGGCGTGCGTTTCACACCGAGCCAGAACAACTGGTTGAACCAGTCCCGGCCGTCACAGGCCGTAGCGGTGTAACCTTCATCGCCGCCGAGATAGTTGGCATAGAGGATGCCGATGGCCAGCACCTTCCCGTCGTTTTGCACCAGTCCCCATCTTGGGCCGACTCGATGGGCCTTGACATCTTCGGGCGTGGTGCTGTCGTCGTATACCCAGACATCGACCTTGCCTGATTCGTCCCTGTCGCGGAGCTTCAAGAGGGCCTTGCTACCCGGCCCTATCTTTAGGCAGCGCCCCTTGTCCAGGCGGCCCTTCGTCAAGTCGACGGTCACGTCCCCCATGATCGTCCAGCCAGCAAGCGGTTCATTGCCGTCAAAAATAAACACTTTAGCTTGTTCGCTAGCAGGCTGCGAGACAGCGAGGTGCCCTTGGCCCCAGGCGGGGGCCGACAAACCCGCGATGGCTCCGAAACAAGCCGTGCAGACAACTATTGATCCGAGGTATAGACCAATCAACCGTCTCATAATCTCTTCCTCCCATCAAAAGAACCATGCTCGCCCATGAAAACTGACAATTGAAAATTGCAAGTTGGCAGTTATATCCTGCAACGGCTCTCTTTTCAATGGCTGAGAAAGAAAGGCTATCAAATCAGCATTGCAAGCCACCTTCGATTGGAAAATTTACAATTGAAAATTGCCAATTGAGAATACCGGAGGGAGGAAGATGACAGCGATGACAGTGAGAAAGAAAAAGTGATGTAACCGTTCACGGGGTCGTCCGTCTTCCATCCTCACTCCTCCATCGCCCGACGACGGATGATTGACAAGCGACGAGGGGCGCCCGTTCTTGCTTTCGCCTGCTGCCTCGACTTGCGTCGGCGTCCGAACGGGCAGATGGGCTGAACTCTATTACTTGGTCAAGGTGAATCCCAACCTCCGAATCCCCCGCGGTGGCACACACCACGCCACATGGAAACAACTAATTCTCCACCTTGATCGGACGGATCTTAATATTACGGAAGGAGACCTGTCCGTGATCTCCCTGCAGAACGATATAGCCAATGTTCGACTTTGCAAAATCAGGCATTTGGCGGAATTTGCTCTTGGCGACCCGCTCTTTGAAATCCTCGCTGCCCAGCACGTACTCAAAGTACTTCACGCCATTGATTTCATGTACACACTTCTCAGGACTGATCAGCAGACGGATACGGTTCCATTGGTCCGCAGGTTTGGTAGCATCGAGCGGCTTACCTGTATTAGGATCGTCCGGCGGCTGATAGAGGGCATACAACCAACCACAGCGGACGGGGTCGCTCGCCGCCTTGTTGTCTTCAAGCTGGAATTCGGGACCTGTTGCCCACGTGGCCCGGCCTTTATCCGTGACATGGTACATAATGCCGCTGTTGCCGCCCTCAGAAATGTTGTACTCAAGCTTCAACTCGAACCAGTCGTACCGCTGGTCTGTGCACAGGTCGCCTGCGTTGTTAGGATTGGCGCAGACGAGGACACCATTCTTGACCTGCCAGCCGGGGCGGACATCCTTCTGCCCGAAATTGTGCCAGCCCGTCAGGTCTTCGCCGTTGAACAGCAGTTTCCATCCGGCAGCTTTATCCTCGTCGGTTAGGGCGTTGCTCTTCGGTTCAGCGGCCTCGGCGGCAATCTTCTTTTCCAGGCTCGCTTTCCACTGATCGTTAAGTTCCTGCACAGTGTGGCCGGTATATTCTTTCAACAAATCATCGCTATACCTGCCCTCGCGAGCAGCAGCGTTCAGCTTACGGATAATCTCCTTGTCATATGTCTCTGTGACCCAATTCAGAAAATTCGCGCTTATGCGATAGCTGGCATCGTATCGCGCCTGGGAGATATTTCTACGGGTAATTTCGGCCCCGTGTGTTTCCGGCTCGTACAAGAACCAACGAATATAATCAGCCATCCCCTCGACTAGCCATCCCGGCGTCCGGGTTGGATTGGGATTGGTTCGTCGCGCCATACCATAATTCTGCACCACATGCACCAATTCGTGTACGATAGCCCCCTTTGCTTCGCCCTGTAACTGCTGCCTGAACCAGGCCGCCGCACACTGCACACGCGTTCCGCCTGTCGCCGCCACACCCCGCATGCCTGCACGGAACGTAATACTAATCCGCGTGGGGGCTTCATAGCCCTCACTCGGCAACATCTCAACGATTTTGGGATACCATTCCTTCACAACCGGTGCCAGTTCCTTCTGCGCCCATTCCGTCAGATCAGGCGTCTCGGTCGTATCGATGGTGATCTCGAATTTCCCTCCGCCCGCATCGACAACAACTCTGCGCGGCTCCCCGGCAGGCTCGATAGCTGGCGTCGCGGCAACCACCGGTCCGCTGGGATTAACTACGTCTATCTCACTGAAGAACGTATTGCCGAAAGCATCGGTCGCCTCGGTGCGATAGACATCGAACAGCAGATACCGATACCTGCCGATCACGCCAGTCGAGTCGCAAACGCTGACGCCATACTGCCCGCCGCCCTGGCCCTGCTCCGGCCGCGTATCAACGGTTGCGATTAGCACCCACCCGCACGTTGTCGGGTCAATTCCTTTTTTCGGCTCGGCGTTGAAAACGTCCGCCTTGCCATCGCTGGCGTAGAGCTTGTATACCTGCGGCCCGCGCGTGGTAGGATGCCAAGAATAGGTGTTGACCTGTTTGATTTCGATAACATCCTCCAGATCAACCACGATCCTGCCGCCGTCTGTGCCGGCATTAAAGAAGAAATTCTCAGACGGCTGGTCGTCCTCGGTAGGGATTTTACCATCGTGAAGCTTGTCAGTATTGCCGCCGTTGAAATCCCTCCTGCCGTCCACGACAATGAACTTAGCCTTTGTGGCTGCATCACTCTTGGATGGTGACGGAATAGTCTTAAACTTGAAATCGCCCGCTGCGTCGTGGTTACGGTCCACAACGACCCTGATCTCGGCGTGCGAAGCTACGACAAATATCAGGACGGTTAGAACTACAACAGCAAATGTAACGCGAGATTTCATACGATTAGCTCCTTACTTGATGGTTGGTAATGTCACGGCGTCTTGTTTCATAAGCTGGAATGATAACAAGGCAGAAGACGAACAGTAAAGCGATTGTCCGCAACACTCGCGAATTTCTTAGCACCTTCATTTTCAGTCGTCCCTCGCCGTGACTTTAAGCAACAGGATAACCAGCTACTTTTGCAGTTGGCCTGCCGTACGAATCGAATTGCACCGGCAAGATGTTAGCTCTGCAGTTGCCAATACATATAATACTATATGGCCACTGCTCACGTCAACTACAAAAAATGCAGGAGCTGGGATAGGAGTGTATGTCATGTTTGCTTGAGGCATTGGAAAATTTTTGCGTTGCAGCCGGCTATGGCTATAATAATTGAAACTTAAAGCTCAAAGCGTAAAGGCTAAAGTTTTGGAATTCCACAGTTTTACATTTTTACCTTTGCACTTTACGCTTCCGAGATGCCCGAAGCACAGTCAACGATGCACAAGAATAGAAAAGAGGGCCGAGGTATGAGAACAGTCTTTAAGAAAGTGATAGTTGCGTTAATTATCATGACCGGCAACACTCCTGCGAATTCCGACGAGGGTATGTGGCTTTACAATGATCCGCCGCGTCAACTGCTGAAGGATAAGCACGGATTTGAACCAACGCAAGCCTGGCTGGAGCACATTCAAAGGTCTTCGGTGCGGTTTAATAGCGGTGGCTCCGGCTCTTTTGTGTCTGAGGATGGCCTCATTATTTCGAATCACCACGTGGGCGCGGATGCACTGCAGAAATTCAGCGATGCGGAGCACGATTATTATCGGGATGGATTCCATGCGCGCACACCAGAACAAGAAAAACGGTGCCTCGATTTGGAGCTGAATGTGCTCATCAGCATCGACGATGTGACGGACAGGGTCAACGCCGCGGTCAAACCCGACATGAATGCCGAGGAGGCTTTTGCCGCCCGCCGAGCGGTCATGGCGGAAATCGAAAAAGAATCCCTTCAAAAGACAGGACTGCGCAGCGATGTGGTTACCTTGTACCAGGGCGGCAAATACCATTTATACCGCTTTAAGAAATATACCGATGTGCGCTTGGTTTTTGCTCCGGAACAGAAAATCGCTTTTTTCGGTGGAGACCCTGATAATTTCGAATACCCCCGCTTCGACCTGGATATTTGCCTGTTTCGGGCTTACGAAGACGGCAAGCCGGCCAAAGTTGAGCATTACCTGAAATGGAGCCCTGACGGGGTGAGCGAAGGAGACCTGGTCTTTGTTTCGGGGCATCCGGGCAACACCAGCAGGCAACTGATTATGGCCGAATTGGAATACCTTCGTGATCAACATTTTCCTTATGCCTTACAGCGACTGCACGACCTGGAAGTAATGCTGCTGGCTTACAGCGCGCGAAGCGACGAAAACGCCCGTCGCGCGAAAGAAACCCTGTTTGGCGTTCAAAACAGCCGCAAAGCACGCCAGGGCATGTTCGCGGGTCTGCTGGACCCTCAACTCATGGCGCAAAAGCGGACTGCCGAACAGCAATTACGCGCTGCAGTGGCACAAGACCCCAACGCAAAGGAAGTCCTGTCATCCTGGGATCGCATTGCTGATGCGCAACAGGTCATTGCCCAAAACGCGCTGCAGTACAACTTGCTCGAAGGAGCCCATGGGTTCAATAGCACCCTCTTTCATATTGCCCGTACAACCGCCCGGGCTGTGGAGGAGAAGACCAAACCCAATGGCCAGCGCCTGCGCGAATTCCGTGACTCCAACCTCGAATCTCTGGAATTCCAACTTTTTTCGGAGGAACCTCTTTACGACGATTTTGAGCAAGTCAAACTGGCCGATTCATTGACCTGGCTGGTCAAGCAACTGGGTTTTTCCCACCCATTGGTTCAAGAAGTGCTGGCGGGCAAGTCGCCGAGCACCCGCGCTGCTGAACTGGTTCTGGAAACTAAAGTAAAGGATGTTGCGATCCGCAAGAGGCTTTATGCGGGAACGATAGCCGAGGTGGAAGCGGCGAATGATCCCATGATTGAACTTGCCAGACTTATCGACCCTGAAGCGCGCGCCGTGCGAAAAATCATTGAAACCCAGGATGAGATTCAACGCCAGGCCCATGCCAGGATTGCCCAAGCCAGGTTTGCTGCGGAGAAAACCAGTTCGTATCCCGATGCAACCTTCACGCTGCGCCTGGCATTTGGCGTGGTGAAAGGCTACGAGGAAAACGGCCAGGCGGTTCCCTTCCAAACTACCTTCGCTGGCCTTTACGAACGAGCGGCTGCCCACCATCAAAAACCGCCGTTTGACCCGCCTCAACGCTGGATTGACCGGAAAGACAAACTTGACTTGAGTACGCCCTTTAACTTCGTCTCCACTGCGGACATCATTGGTGGTAATTCGGGCAGCCCAGTCGTCAATCGCCGGGGCGAGTTTGTCGGCATCATTTTTGACGGCAACATTCAGTCGTTGGTGCTGGACTTCGCTTACACGGACGTTCAAGCCCGAGCGGTCTCCGTCAATTCTCAGGCAATCATTGAGGCTTTGCGGAGGGTCTATGACGCCAGTGAACTGGCTGATGAAATAGTCGGCAAAAAGCGGCCGTAAGCTTATCCTTTGGATCGATCGCCGGCTGGAAGGCCCATCAATTCCTTCCCTCCACAGCAAGAGGGCTCCCTGGATGTTTCTGCACAGATGCGTATTGACCACGACAGACATCCCACCATGCATCAAGCTCGTCGGGGCAATCTGCAATCGTATAGATTGGAGGGAATTACCATGCATGTGTATTGCTTCGATGTCCAGGAAGCCCCTCTTTACGAATTTTCTGTCTTCAGAGCCGACGCCGCGGCTATGAATTGTCGTCTGGTCAAATCGTTCGTATTCATTTCAGACCCTTTCACTTGGCGTTCTTTGCAAACATGGCATTAGGCAGAAACTTTCTGCCACAGAGTGCACAGAGAACTCAGAGGAACTGTTTTAAGTTTTCATCTCTGTGGGCCTCTGTGTCCTCTGTGGCTTGTTTCATTTTTCAGTCACCCGTTTGGCTTTGTTTGGCTTTGTTTTCACCAGGTGTCCAATACGATATTTCTCTCATAACCGCTTGTAACAATTTGGTTTACACTAGCTTGACTTTTTCGTAAATTGGCTTTGTTTTGCAAAAAACACTGTTCAGATTGGCCTTCTTTTCCCTAAAAATCCCAATCATCCCTTTTTCTCATCTTTCTATTTTTCCATCTTCTGCCCTCTGTCCTCTGTCTTCTATCTTCCGTCCTCCGTCATCTGTC
>Ga0172362_10004060_pt1 | contig 12693 bp, 15 predicted proteins | sample LakKivs1_kivu2a2_FD_114534 | JGI IMG/M metagenome (GOLD analysis project Ga0172362, IMG submission 114534) | Sediment microbial communities from Lake Kivu, Rwanda - Sediment s1_kivu2a2 | ecosystem: Environmental > Aquatic > Freshwater > Lake > Sediment | place: Rwanda: Western Province, Lake...
AAAGCAAAAGCAAGTAGAACAGCCACAGGCACGACCCTTAACCGAAATCGAAAAGAATTGGATTAAGGAACACTACGTCAAGGATAAGTTGACGCTAGAGGACTTGAATAGACAACTCCCAGGCGTAGACCTGAATGAGGTTGCTGCTTACGTCAATACGGTATATCAACCACCCAAGCCGGGTCAACCAATCCAAGACCGACAATCACAGTTGGCTAATATGCCTGCTGCTGGTCAATTCATGGGACGCGACCCTGCCCGTGGTGTTGCTGTAATGACTGAGGCTGCAAGTGAGATTTCTGACGCTCGTAAAGTGGTAGCTGTACCATCTAACGACAGTCTGGTTCGTTCTCAACCAGATAAGATTCATATTATTAACCCAAACAAAAGGGCAAGATAATGGATGTTAGGGACTATGGGTTGGCTACAGACCTACATGATGGGTTCATTGATTTAGTACACTCCTACTATTGGCGTGTTACTTTGTCTAATGGGCAGATGGTCTTTCAAGACGATGGCCGACCTGGACTAGAGATTTCAAGTGCGTGGATTAGATTGGCAAATTGCCTACGTGATAATCCTCAGTTAGGTATTACACGATTCGGTGTTTACTTTGCGTCTAACTCGCACTTCCTACCCGATGGACAAGAGGGATACTATTTCTCGAAGGGTACTCTGCAAGGCTTAGGTGCTAGCTCTAGCTTGGACTACTATGTAATGGGGTGGTTAGAGGGACCAACTCATAACCAATACGACCCAGTACATTTCCAATGGGTAAAAGTGCCAGAGCTAATACCTATCAAAACGTATAATAGGCCGATAGTGGAGTGTCCCTTCCCTGCTATGATTCTCAACCCGTCAGGCTTGACAGTTCCGCCTCTTGAGTTATAATAGTATATGGCAAAAGACCGTTCTGAACAAAGTAGATACCCCTCCCGTTATGGGGGTGGGTGGGTTTCTGCCGCTCAGTATATTACTGAGTGTCTGTGCTTCTTGATTGCACGCCAGCAGAAAAAACAACTAGGGGAGCGTTTCTGGATGCAACCCTATTGGGCTAAGGTCTTTCGTGAGCAGATTCCAGCCGCTACTACTTTGTTGGAAGAGTATCTTCCCGAGGTTGTGTTAGGTATGTTACGCGATAAACGTTGTTGGAAAATCAGGTCACTAAGAGCTAGGTCTTTGTTCAATCATATACTACAGGAAAAGGCAGCAGCACAAGCTGTAAAAGACGCCGCTCCTGTAGTTGTCATGGAAAAAACTGAGACAGTTCAGAAGGGTCGTCAACGTACTAGCGGAAAGAAATCAATACTAACACTGTTAAGAGAATCTGAGAATGAACCAAGACCTAATCAAGAAGTTCGGTGAGGGAGCGTTTATTACTGGCGACCAATTATGTGATACCATGAATCCAATGGTACACGTTAGTCCCAAGATTGATTTGATATTAGGTGGCGGCATCCCCGGTGGGAGCGTCGTTACTTTAACAGGCGACCCGAAGTGTGGCAAGACCGTTACATCCTTACATATAGGGATGAAAGGCCAACTGGTAGGTCGCCCTTTTTATTATCTGAATGTTGAGGGGCGTCTAAAGCCACGCGATATTGACGGTATTAAAGGACTCGACAAGTCTAAGATGACCATTGTTAGGTCGCACCGCAATGACGATGACACCAGTCGTATTCTTACGGCAGAAGAGTTCCTTACTGCCGCTGAGGATATCATTCATAGCGTACCTCACGCTATAGTCGTGATTGATTCTGTATCACAACTACTTGCTAGTGGTGAGTTCACCAAAGATATTGGCGAGAAAAGCCGTGCCCCTGGTGCAACCCTACTTGCCCAGTTTACACGTAAGCTATCTAATGTTATACCAGTGAACGATATTATCCTAGTGGGTATTATCCATTTCATTGCTAACACTAGCGGATTCGGCAAGTCCAAGGTTCCGTCAGGTGGTAACAAGATTAATTATGCCTGCGACATTGGATTAGAGTGTAAGAAGTTTACTTTCATACGTGAGGGTGGCAGTAGCGAGTCTAACGACTCTGATGATACCAGTGTCAAGAAGGCTATCGGACAGAAAGTTACCTGGGTAACAACCTCTACAGCGTTCGCCCCTCCCGGTCAAGTATGTGATTCCATCATTAAGTATGGGATTGGTATTGATGAAATAACTGAGCTAGTTCAACTAGCTGGTGAGTTTGGTTTCATCGCTAAGGCTGGTGCATGGTTCAAATTGAACTATCTAGCTGATGCTATGTCTGATAAGTATAAGCTACCCGAAGGTAAAGACAAGGGTAACATACCAAACTTACAAGGTGAAGCTAAACTAGTAGATTGGCTAGCCGAGAATAAAGAAGAATACGCAGCACTAGAAAAAGCAATGCAGGAGATGTTACAACAATGAAAGTGAGAGACTTTAATGGTAGAGAATACAACTGGCCCCCGGCTGGACACGTTCCCTTACTTGATGAAACTCGCCCGCGTAGTGAATTGCATCTTCGCGTCAGAGCTATCCTCAGAGCAATGTATCCAACGGCTCCAATCCTTGAGGAAGTTCCCATACCAGGAACGGGCCTTATCGCAGATTTTTACTTGCCACTCCGCAAGGTTGTGATAGAATGTCATGGGGCACAACACTTTGCGTTCACTCCCCACTTCCACGGCGACCGGCGTAGCTTCATAGCGTCACGTAATAGGGACCAAAAGAAGATTGACTGGTGCCACCTTAACAATATCCATGTAGCAATCTTACCTCATACGGAGAGTAACGATGACTTCCGAAAACGAATCGAAGAAGCCAAAGATTGAGGGACTCAACAACCGCAGAGCTAAGATAGCTAGATTACTTGAGGATTATACGAATCAGATGGGCTTGAATATCAGGCCGTCTAGTGATGTAGAAAAGTTCCTCAATCTATCACAAGCAGAAGTTCGGCAAATGACAGCCGAAGAGTGTGGTGAGGCATCCTATATCATAGCTAAGGCTATCACGTATATCCAGCTTCAAGTAAACAGGATGCAAGCAGATATCAATTGGTGTGAGTCTTATATACAGTTCGTTATTTCCAAGACTATACAAACGGTAGGTGGTCAGTACATGCCGCATGAAATGAAGCGGGTACTGGCGATTAAGCAGGATGATTCAGCATCAGAAGCACACCGCGTTATAGTCCAAGCCAAGTTAAAACTCGATAGCCTGGCGTTCGTAGCGAGCCAGTTAAGAACTATGGTGTCAGCTTTTGAGGGTTTACAACAAACAAAGAGGATTCAGAAATGAAATTAGGTGAGTATTTTAAGCAAGCCATCACTCAAGCTGATTGGCAACAGGTGTGTAATGTATACAAGCAAATTACTGGTGAGACTATTCGACCCCCAAAGGTCAAGTTAAGTACCCTTAGCTTGGCCGATGTTGATATGGATGAACCGGCACCAAAGGCCCCTATCGCCGCTCCTATTTCTCCTGCTGATGTAGAAATGCCAGAAGAAACTGAGAATACATGGGTTGAGGAAGACGAAGAGGAAGAGTCTGAGCCTACTACGCCTGCTGAACCACCAGCGGAAGCAAAACAACAGGCGAGTGCGGTCCCAGCTTCCGTAAGTCGTACTTCAATTGACGACTTTCGCGTAGATAGGCAACCAACTCAGGGTGAGAACGCAGATGGTGGTAAGGTTGCTCGTAAAGAACCTATCAGTTTACGTAAGAAGAAGAATAGATTTAATGATAACCAAACCATAGCTATAAAGGATTCTGTTAAAGACCATCCCGAGTTAGGTGTACAGAATCCAACCCCTAGAGGTATGCGTGGTAAACTTGACCCTGAGAAGTATGAGACAGCAAGTAGTGCTGTAGATACTGGTACTAAGGTACACGTAATCTGTTCTATGTGTGGTACAGAGGAAGATGTTTCTCCTGTATTAGCCCACAACTATCACTATGATAAGCCGGGCACCCGCGAGGAAGACAAACAAAACACCTATAAGTGTAACAATTGCTCCACCGGTCATGGTAGAGCTAAACTATTTCGTAAAACCAGAAACTGATAATGGTAGACTTAGTAAAGATGATGCACGATAATACAGCAAGAGAACGCCTGTGTGATTTAGCCGCAGAACGTGCGGTACTATCTGGTATCTTCCAATATGGTGAGGATGCTTACCTTGATATAGCAGACTTCCTTCAATCTAGTACGTTTGAGGACGCCACTAATCAAGCTGTATTCAAGGCAATAACTTACCTATATGAACAGCAGGGAATAAAACAGTTCGACCAGTCGAGCCTAATGGCCGCATTAGATGCGGTAGGCTGTAAGTGGGTTCTTGAACGTGCTGAGGAAGCCAAGCATGTTCGTAGTCTGATGAATGGGCGGGTCATGCTAGAGAACGTGCGTACTTGGGGTGCCCAAATACGTAAGTTACAAATCGCCCGGCTGCTACGTGAGCAGTTGATGACTGCTTGTACTACCATTAACGATATCAAGGGAACCGAGCCTATTGACCAGATTCTCGGTATCGGTGAGAACGCAGTCTTTGAGTTTACCAGTTTACTACAGAATGAAGAACAGAATGAGCCTGAGTTAATTGGTAAAGGTATAGATGAATACCTTGACGAAATAGAAGCTAACCCAATAGATATCGTTGGTATTAGTAGTGGTATGCCATACTATGACCAAGCTATCGGTGGCGGCTTCCGTCGTCAAGCGGTTAGTCTTGTTGGTGCCCGTCAGAAGGTTGGTAAGAGTATGATGTCAGCCAACATCGGCTTGCATGTAGCAAGTAAGTCTGGCTTCCCTGTACTCTACCTTGATACTGAAATGGTTAAGCGTGACCATTGGAGTAGGCTATTACCTAACATTGGTATCGCTCATGGCGTCAAGGTTACTATTAGCGAACTCGAAACTGGTAAGTACGTCGGTAGTGCATTTAAGCGTCAGAAAATCCGTGAGGCTGCTGCCACCCTAAAGCAAGCACCTTTTTATTACCTTAACGTATCCGGTAAGCCTTTCGAGGAAGTTATATCCATCATGCGTAGATGGGTAACAAAGGTGGTAGGAACTGATGAAGCAGGAAAGCGTAAAGACTGTTTGATAATCTATGATTATCTAAAGATGATGAGTGGCGATAGTCTGAACGATAGCCTAAAGGAATATCAAGTCCTTGGCTTTATGACGACTACGCTACACAACTTCGCGGTGCGTGCAGACGTACCTATCCTAACATTAACCCAATTGAATAGGGATGGTATTGACGATGAAAGTAGTGGAGTTATCTCTGGTTCAGACAGAATCCTCAACCTCGTCACCAACTTCACCATCTACAAGATTAAGTCAGATGAAGAAATTGCGGATAGTGGTCCCGAAAATGGAAATAGAAAGCTGGTCCCAGTTTGTGCAAGACATGGAGAGGGTTTACAGCCGGGAGACTACATCAATGTTCTTTTCGATGGAAAGTTTGGACGCATTGTTGAAGGCGAAACAAAGAACAACTTAAAGGCTAAGAAGTCACAAGCAGCGGCCCCGGTTCAAGACGCGGAGAATATCCCTAATGGTGATACAGTACAAACCAGCACTAGTGAATCAACTGACGGATGAATGTTGTAACGTCATAGAGGATGCACTGGTAGCGTTAGGCGTGGAGTTTCACAAGAGTAGGAAAAGGCTATTTGGACCATGCCCGGTCCATGACGGTGATAATCCGGCTGCTTGGAATCTATATCCTGATGGTGATGAAGTACGCGGTATTTGGACTTGTCGTACCCATCACTGTGAGAAGAAGTATAAGAAGAACTTTGCTGGCTTTGTACATGGCGTACTATGCAAGCAAGCCAATAAGGAATTACCTTGGACAGTAGCCGTGGACTGGATGTTGAGGTTCCTTGGTTATAAGTCAGTAAAAGAGGTACAAGTTCCTGACGAAGAGACATTAGCAAAGCGTGCCCAAGCTAACGCAATGCGTCGTTGGAACATCGCCCCTAAAGTAGTAAAGACTACATGGGATAGACAGCGTGTACGTGGTACACTACAGATTCCAGCTAACTACTTTTTAGAGCGTGGATACCAACCTGATATCCTTGACAAGTATGATGTAGGCTTTTATCAAGCTCAACAACGTGTACTTGTACCAGTTTATGACCCATCCTATAAGTTTGCTGTAGGCTTTGCTGGTCGTAGCGTTTACGAGAAATGTAACAACTGTGGCTTTTGGCACAACCCCCAGGCTGCTTGCCCTGCTACTATCGAGGAACAGGTTAACGCTGCCAAGTGGAAAAATTCGCGTGGATTTGAGGCGGCGAACTTCCTGTATAATTATTGGTTCGCTCGTAAGTTCATTCTGGAAACTTCCACTATTATCCTCGTAGAAGGTCCAGGCGACGTATGGCGTTTAGAAGAAGCTGGCATCCATAATTCTGTCGCCCTGTTCGGCGTGGATTTAACAGAAGAACAGCTAACGCTTATAGAGTCAAGCTGGGCGATGAATATAATCGTTATGCTTGACAATGATGAGGCAGGGAAGAAGGCGGCGGCGGAAATCAAACAAAAGCTGTCTCGTACTCACCGGCTTTACTTTCCTACGTTTGATACTAAGGACGTTGGAGAGCTACAAACAGACTTAATCACAGCAGACATACAACCTATCTTTCATCAAATCAAATCATTCAATGAAAGTATTGGAGTAAAAATATGACAATGATTCTAGGACTATCAGGACGCAAACAAAGCGGAAAGAACACCTGTCTCAACTACATCGTAGCTAATACCCTTGTGGGTTTGTACTTGGTAGATTGGGCTAAGGTAAATGAAAAGGGTCAGCTAGTGGTGCCTACCGACAATGACGAGGAAGGTAACATTGGCATCCTTGACGTTGAGCATCCAGCAACAGCGGCTTACTTACATGAATTTGTATGGCCGTTCGTTAAGAACTATAGCTTCGCAACTCCACTCAAGAACTTCTGTATTCGAGTGTTTGGGTTAAGCTATGAACAGGCATATGGTAGCAATGCCGACAAGGATTCTCCTACCGCACTACGATGGGAAGATATGCCTTTACCACCTAGAATGGTAGATGAATGGTTGAAAAATACTCAACATGACCAAAGATATCTACCACTCAAACGTGGTGGACCTATGACCGCCCGCGAAGTTCTACAATACTTCGGTACTAATATCTGTCGTCAGATGCTTGGTAACTGTTGGGTAGATGCTACCATTCGTAAGATTCAAGATGAAGGTTCTCAGTTTGCTATCGTAACTGATGTTAGATTCCCTAACGAAGTTGAGGGTATACAAAAGGCTGGTGGCAAGGTGCTACGCTTTACTCGCGGTCCTTTCGCTGGTAAAGACGAGCATGAGAGCGAGCGTGCATTAGATGGATTCACTGGTTTTGACGCTATACTTGATAATGCTGAAATGAGTATACCTGAGCAGAACGATGCTGTAGCGAAACAACTAATGGATTGGGGATACGTAAATTGGGTAATTGATACTAACACCGAAGAGAAACAACGGTCATAATGTTGATAACCTACTTCAGGAGTTCTTCATATAATGAATGGGGTCTGTGCCAACAGCAATACTTCTTAGACTATGTTCTAGGCATACCTCAGAACTCCAATAAAAAAGCAGAAATGGGAACTATCTTCCATAAGGTGATGGAGTGTTTGGCTAATGCTAAACTCGCCGTCGTACATTGGAAGACTGGTGAATTACACGGGTTCGCTGATACGCAGCTAGGTTTTATTCCAGTAGACGAAAAGACTTTGTTCACTTCACAGTTTGTGGATAAGGTATTCAATCTGGTATATAACCACTATACGTTCCCTGGTCGTAGTATACACCAGTTTAGTCTAGGTGATAAGCGTACTATCTATAGCTGGGTTTGCCATGTAGTTGAAGACTACAAGGGTATGTTTGACCCACGCAATAGAAACATAGTAGCTGCCGAACCACACTTTGATTTTGAGATTAGCGAGCCTTGGGCACGCTACGAGTTTGAAGACCCGCAGACTGGTAAACCTCTCATTGGTTACTTACATATCAAGGGCACCATAGACTTGATTACACAAGTCAGCCCCACTATGTATGAAATCATAGACTGGAAAAGTGGGCAACGCAAAGACTGGAAAACTGGTGCTGAAAAGGACTTCGATAAGTTATCTGTAGACCCACAGCTACGTATGTATCACTATGCGGTACATCGAATGTATCCTGATATTAAGGACGTAGCCATGACGATTAACTTTGTACGTCCAGACCAGGGCGGGCCATTCACTATGGCGTATGGCCCTAATGATATCGCCGCTACCCTAGAAATGCTACGCAAGCGATTCGAGCAAATCAAAGGTAGCACTCGTCCTATGCTCCGCTCTAATCGTTGCATAGATTGGTTCTGTACCAAAGTGTGTCACTACGGTAGAAATCCTCATCCAAGTGACCCCACTCAATGTATCTGTCAGTATATCAAACAGAAGACCTTAAAGCAAGGTATCATGGAAGTAATACGCACAGAAACAGCAGGAAATCATAGTATAGGCGACTATAGCAATCCAGGTGAATAATGCTAAAACGTAATTTTAGAAGTAACCCGCCGAAGAAGCGACCGCGTATCGCTATCAACTTTAATCGCAAGATTCTAAGTCACGCGACATTGCAGAACTTAAAGGATACCCTTAATGCTCAGACAATGGTGCGGGGCGAAGCTATCGAGGGCGTAGTGGATGACCTGATGAAGCTACGCTATCTTTGTGAGAATATAGTAGACTTGTACGACCAGGACCGTAAAGAAGAAGCTCTACAAGGGCTAGAAATGTTAAGGATGGTGATATGAAAAAGTTTAACGAATTGATGTATGAACATCTACAACAAGACCGGAACGGGACCGTAATAGTTGACAACCTACACGCTTATGCTAGAATAGCACAGAGGTTACGGTACTTTTGGGACGGCTTATGTTTATTGGGTGAGGATAAGTTAGAGCGGTCAGGTATCCTTTCCTGCTTAGTCGGCATCGCTTCTGTCTCTCAGCACGCAGCCGAAAGCCTTGGATTAACATCAGAACAGAAAGACGTGGTTAATCCATGTCAGGAAAAAGACGAGCAGATAGCTAAGCTAAAAGCTGCTCTGACTCAGGTATTTGCTGATATCAGTTTGAATTCTAAACCAATCCCGTCACACCAAATAGGCAAACCACGGTTCAGCTTTGAATTTGACAAAGAATACTATGGTAGGCTAGAAACACTAACGAGGACAGAAGAATGAGACAGTTAACCTTATCGTTCATGGATGCACCACTTCATGTAGAAGAAACCATCTGTTGCCCCGAAGTCCTTATACCAAGTTGTCGAATAGACTTACGAGAACAATTACGCAATGTTGGATTGGATTTATGGGCAGCACTCAGAGGGGATTGGGCAGACCCAAAGGTACATACCATTACCACTCTCATTACTTGGCCTAAGAAATACACTGAGCAAAACCGCAAGGATATCATAGCCAGAGGCTTGCACATAGCTATGTATGACCTAGCAACTAAGATAAAAGATAAGAGTGGTCACGGTGCTAGAACAGTTTGTTATGTAGATGACTTAACTTGTACTCACACACGCGATGATAAGGACGATTCACTTACCTTTAGTATTGGCATAATTTATGAATAGCTACTTTCCACTTCATGTACATAGTCACTATAGTCTGCTCGATGGCCTCAGCAAGCCACAGTCTATAGCGAAGCGTTGTCAGGCAGCTAACCTAGCTGGTTCAGCCGTGACAGACCACGGCAATATCAGCGGTGCGGTCGCCTTTCTTAACGCCATGAAGCAGCGTAAGCTAAAGCCAATCATCGGTTGCGAAATGTATATCTGTCCTAACGACCCTACAGTTAAGGATGGACGGCGGGACTATTCCCATATTGTTGTGCTCGCAAAGAACAAGCAAGGGTGGCAACAATTGATTAAGGCTACCTCTGCTGCTAACAACCCCAAGCATTTCTATTACAAGCCTAGGCTAGATTTAACACACCTTGGAGAATTTACTAATGGAAACATCATTGGCTTTAGCGGCCATCTTGGTTCTGACTTATCACGGTGTATCTTTAGCGACATATCTTCCGCATACAATTGCGAGTCGGAGGAACAAGCTAAGACATATACTGACCCCGATTGGGTTAATAAAACCATCCGAATGGCTAAACGGCTCCAAGACCTGTTCGGGAAAGGCAATTTCTTCATCGAGGTTCAAGTCATTGACTCGCAGAACATACCAGCGGCGTCATTGCTTGCCAAGGGCCTTCGCTATGTCGCCAGGAAAACTGGAATCCCATGCATAGCTACTCCTGACGCTCATTATGCTACGCAAGAGGATGCGTTCGACCAGCGTATTCTCTTATGTAGTAGCTTAGACATTACCATGCCTGACTTAAATAAGACAGTTAGGCGTGGTGATGTTGCCATGAGTGCATTCTTCCGTTCTCGTAACTATCATATCCCTACATACGACGAGATGATTGCCGCAGGCAATACAGAAGAGGAACTGGCTAATACCCTGCTCATTGCAGACCAGTGCGAGGATTACTCTATCACTGGACCGGCTATTCTTCCTCAGTTCAAGTGCCCTGACGGTTTAACTTCCGATGCTTACTTGAATAAGCTATGCGAGACAGGTTGGCAGCAACGCTGGCCTAAGATTGAGAGAGTTATTCAGAACTCTACACATACAGAGCAAGAGTACAAGGATAGGCTTGCCCATGAGATGAAGATTCTCACTGAGGTAGGTTTGTCCGACTACTTCCTGATTGTTAATGACATCATCAACTATGCCAAAAGCCAGGGGCAGTTGACCGGTTCCGGTCGAGGTTCTGCCGCTGGTAGCTTGGTCCTGTATCTGCTTGGCGTCAGCCACGTTGACCCTATTGAGTATGACCTACTCTTTAGCCGGTTCTACAATGCTGGCCGTAACACCAAAGACCACCGAGCTTTGCCTGACGTTGATATGGACTTTGAAAGGCAAAGCCGAGACAGTATTATAGAATATATACGCAATAAATATGGACGAGGCCGCGTTGCTCAGATGATAACATTTGCACGAATGCAAGGTCGCTCCGCATTGAAAGAGGTTTTAAGGGCACGTAATGCATGTAGTTTTGATGAGATGAATAAAATCACTGAATTTATACCAGACGAAGCTGAAATATCTGACCAACTACAGATTATGCGTGAAATAGATAAACAAAGTGGTGGTGATGGTGAAGCGTCTATTATTCAATGGGCATTAGAAAATCATCCAGAACAACTAAAGCAATGGTGCCATATAGATAATTCTGGAAATTTTCAAGGGCCACTCGCCAAACTATTTGAACAAGCTGTAAGATTAGAAGGAACTAAAAAATCCCAAGGTAAACACGCCAGTGGTATAGTTATAGCTCAAAATGATATATCAGAAACTTGCCCACTAGTATATGATTCATCTACCGAAGAAATGATAATAGGTGTAGAAATGAATGATGCAGAAGCTATGGGTATGATAAAACTAGACATACTTGGTGTATCCAGTCTTGATAAAATACATGGTGTTCTTAATCTATTGAGGTATGGAGAATTACGATGTCGAACGAGTTAAGTATAACAGTAGCAGAAAGAAATTGAAATGCATCAAGTAAGAATGTTAGATGCGTTCGCTGGTATCGGTGGGTTTCATATTGGGGTTGAACAGGCTTGTCAGCAACTTGGTATCGGTTTCGAGTGTGTTGGAGCTATCGAGTTTGATAAACAGGCTCGAAATACATACAGGTCAAATTTTTCATCGGTAGAAATGTTTGATGCTGTAAGTGGTGATATTACTAAAATATCATTGTCGGATATACCTCAACATAATTTACTATGTGGTGGATTTCCATGTCAACCATTTAGTCAGGCTGGTAACGCACACATTCATAATGATGGCAAATTATTAGATACAGATAGTAGAACACATCTATATCAATACTTAATTGACATTTTACATAATAATAGACCTGAATACTTTATTTTTGAAAATGTAGAAGGTCTTACTAGAATTATGTATGGTAGTGTAAGACTAATAGACCACATTATCGGTTTAATTCCAAAAGGTTATACAACTCAACTATTAGAACTTAGTCCGCATCAAATTGGTATTCCACAAATACGTAAGCGTATTTTTATTATAGGTAGTTTACGTTCCGAGGCGTTATCTATACATTTAAGTCATGTAAATTCTGCTGCATTATCTACAGTATTAGACAGTAATGTATCAGATAGTTACTATATAGAACAATTATGGAGCGGTCACTATTTACAACAACAGCCTAATAAAACCAAAGTAGAAGCGTTGTTTGATAGCCTTAGATATAGACAGAATAAATACCCAACAGCCACAAATCAAACTAAACAAAAAACGGTGTTGGCGGCGGAAATAAATGGCGATACACCTAACGGACGTTCTCGACAAAGAGACAGGGCTTATCATATCAATGGTATGTGTCCAACATTAAATTGTACAGATAAAAAAATCATATATCGTAATGGAAGATTTAGAGCATTAACAGAAATAGAATGTGCTAGATTACAAGGCTTCCCACAATCTTTTCAAATTAACCCAAACCAACACGCAGCATATCGTCAGTTTGGTAATGCTGTTTGTGCTAAGGTAGTATACGAGATTTCAAAATGTCTATTGAGTTAGT
>Ga0172362_10004061_pt1 | contig 12691 bp, 10 predicted proteins | sample LakKivs1_kivu2a2_FD_114534 | JGI IMG/M metagenome (GOLD analysis project Ga0172362, IMG submission 114534) | Sediment microbial communities from Lake Kivu, Rwanda - Sediment s1_kivu2a2 | ecosystem: Environmental > Aquatic > Freshwater > Lake > Sediment | place: Rwanda: Western Province, Lake...
ATCAAGAGACTAAAAAACTTTTAGATGAAGATTTAGAGTTCTATAGAGCTTTTGGTAATGATATTGAAGCAGAAGAAAAACTTAAAATAAAATGTCCAATCTGTGGAAGTAGTAAAGTAATTAATATACCAAGTTCAACTTTGCCAATAGATGAAAAAACAAAAACATACATAGGAACCGATAAAAAAGTTCCCAAGAAAGTAATGAAGAAACATCTATCGATTAAGCATATTTGTGATCAATGTCTCTATGAGTGGTGAAATGACAAGAACATTCAAAATCTGTAAAGGAACGGGTAGGAATGATGGCGTGATTCGTCTAGGAGCGAATTATTTAGAAGACCACAAATTGAAAGTTGGGGATATAGTTGAGATTGAACTTAAAAAAGTGATGTAATGTTTGAATTAGAAGTTAAATGGATTGTTTTAAAGTTAAGATTATTTAACTGGTTTGATCGAGTAAGGAAAAAGAAATGGTGTAGTTATCATGGTTATTCTTGTCCAGATTTAAAGAATTGTCCTTATAAAAAATATGATGAGCCTCAAGATTTCAAAGAATGTATTTACTGTTCAGGATTAGGATTTATTAGGGAAATCAATGGTTATTTTTCATGCCCGATATGTAAGGGCAAAGGGTCATGGGTAATAGAGAAAGTGATATAATGGTTTGATAGCAAAAGTTAAATGCAGAAAATGTAATAAAATTAACCAGATAGCATACTTATTTGTATTGAACTACCGAGGAAATAAATGTACGGGGAAAAAGTTTATTGTCATACAAGTGAATGCGATTTAGTCAGAGGCAGAGGCAAGTGTAATTGCGGTGCTTATTCAGGAAAAGGACAGGAAGATGTTCCGAATCAAGTTGACGGACAAGGTGTAAACAATGCCACGCCTGAAAAGAAGTCGAGTCTAGATAAGATTTCTCCTCCTGAAAAAATGAAAGGAGATGAGCCATCCAAAACCCCTATAGGTAAATTTCTATGGCAAAAAGAAAAATAAAACTTAAAGATATACATAAATGCAATTACTGTAATGAGGATCTGACTAATAAAAGAAAATCACAAATATTTTTCGATGAAGAGGGCAATGAGTATTGTAATTCAAAATGCTATAATTTGAAAAAGGATTGAATGCTAGAAAAGTTAAGTAAGAGTGAGAAAAATTTAATGTTATGTATTTTAGCTATAAAGGTTCTAGACCACAAGGCTTTTGTTATAGGAATGGAAACAGATGTGATATATTTACATGCCGGTTAAAATTAAAGAATTTATATTGGATAAAGATTATTGCCGGGATTGTAAATCATGTAGAAAAATCAATATAAAGAATGATGAATGGTTTTTTTGTTTTAAATTTAATATGAAGGTTGATTACTACCAGGAAGCGTGTAAAGAATATGCAGAAAAAGACTAAAGAGACATTGATATTTTTCAGGGATTGGTTGATTACTAATATTCTGTTTATTCTTTTCTTGACTACTTGGGTTTATTTTATTTATCCTGATTTATGGCATTATATAGAGAAAATCATAGACATAGGAACAACTTTTGAAGCGATAAGTCAATACTGCCCAGTTGAAAATTATACTGAATATGAAGAATTTCTTTATAATGAAACAATAGGATTGACCAATCATTGTGAAGATGATCTATGTAAGATATGGGCTATAATAGCATGGCTTCGTCCTTATAACACAACAACAGGAAAAAATGATATAAATCCTAATATTAAAGGAATAAAAAATGTTAACATGAGCTGTAAAGAAATCGCATATGCTTTTACAATATTAGCACGGTTAAACGGCATGGAATCCAAATTATGCTTTACAGAGGGTCATGCGTTAACTATAACGGAAGTCGATGACAAATATATTATGATAGACCCATCATTATTAATAGTAGAATCCTTTGAGTTCAAGGAATACAATATACCTAGGAAATATTTAGTATGCCCATGGTGAACTACCATCATCTATCGAAGGTGGCTTTCGGCTATGAAGTTAAATCCTATATCCAATAAAATAAAGTTTGTAGTCCTGTCCATAAATCCTGATAATAAACAGTCCAGAAATTTATAAGGAAGGATAAAATTAACATCCCCCCTAACAAAAATATGAAAATTGGTCTTTTTTTAGTCAAGTAAACGCCCAGACCGAAAAGGAATGATGTCATTAGTCCTACTAGAAACAGTATCGAGAAGGGCAGGTCTATCCCCAGAATCCATAACATCCCGACCAAAACTGCATTAGATAATCCCCCGATTAAAATGCATCCTTTAAACCTTTTCGCTACCAATATCGGCAACAATCTGATGCTATCTAATATAATCAAGTCATACCATTGCAAATTATGCCTCAAGATAAAAAAAATTAGAGATAGGGTTAACACTAAAATTATGCTGAAAAGAATTTTAAGCATATCTTTTGCGGTCAAACTATCATCTAGATAAAATCATTGTTCGATTCTTCAGGCTTGTTCTCTATTATGCTCACCTTCAATATATTCCAGATGAAGATTACTACGACTATCAGAATCAAGACTATCATTATGCTGTTCATAGCAAGTGATGTTATAAAAGATTTTTCCTGGTCTATGCCTATGTTTTGTAATACACTTGATATGAAATTTATACTATCCCTGATGCCAGGTATTTTGTCAGTGTTATCCTTGATATCATCAATCCAGTTATAAGTTTTCTCAACAGTTTCTTTTATGCTTGATATTTTGGATTCGGTTGAATCGGCAACGACAGATAAAGCCATCATAGAAGATTGGTTTAATACTCCTTTCGTGCAGTTGGCTAGGAATATATAGTCATCTATCTGACCAGGAGCAGTAAAAGTATAAGTATAGTCGCCATTCCCTCGGTCAGTCATACTCTGGTCATCTAAATAGATTGTGTAATTGGAGAATTTTATATCGAGTCTGCAAGTGGCACTAGCAACACCCTCTCCAGGGAAGCTTTCATTCTTCAAGTATATGGCAATTAAGCATTGTTTCCCTGTTTCCACCTCAGTATCGCATAGTTTCAAAGCATAAGCTAGGTTAAGTGTTAAGATAAAAATTATAAATAAAATTAATTTTTTCAAATGAATATCACCCAATTCCTAATATAGTTTACAAAAGTTAATATGAATTCTGTAGCTTTAATAATTAAGCCAACAAAAGAAGTTATTCCCCTGTTTAACCAAATAATGGTCATTTCTGGTATTATTTGTGTTATTGCCATATATAAAGTTGTTAATATAGTTTGTATCCTCAGTCTTTGAGAAATAATTCTAAAAGCATTATATGACCTAGATATTACGGCTTCAAGAGTCAAAGTCTCTTTCAAATTCCTTGTTATTTTATATAATCTTGATATTAAAGTTTCTATTTGCAAAGTTTGAGTAATACTTCTTTCTATGTTTTGAATTCTTAATATATAAGTGTCAATATTTAATGTTTGCTCCAATGCCCTTAAACTGTTATAAATTCTGCTTGTAATAGATGTAAGATTAATCTGTTGAGTTAAAGTTCTCAGCCCCCCGTAGATTCTTGATGATATATCGGTTATGTTGATTACTTGTATTATTTGTTTTAGACCAGAGTAAAGTCTTGTAACTGCATCAGTAATGTTTAAACTCTGTAACAATTCCCTAGGTATACTCCTTAACCTGTTTAGAATATCCATTATTGATATGGTTTGCATAGTTTCTCTGAAGGAATTCGTTATTTTTGTCAAAGCATCTGCTATCCTTATGTCAATCGACAATATCGCTTCTCCGAATATCGAATAGATAAAAGACAATGAGTCCATTATATTTATTGTTTGGAATAATGACCTAAAACTACTGTAAAGTCTTGAAACTAGTGTAGTTAAATTCAATGTTTGGGCCATCGATCTTAAAGTATTGTATAATCTACTAACTATGTTTGTTATGTTTACTGTTTGTAATAGTTCTTTGAACATGTTTTTTAACTTGCTTAAGGCATCCGTAATTTGTAGAGTTTGGGTTAAAGCCTTAAGACTGCTATAAAGTCTTGAGGTTATTATGTCTATGTTTATTATTTGTGTCAAAATTCTAGATATGTTTCTTAATCTTGAAATCAAATCAGTTATTTGTATTATTTGAATTAGTTGCCTTAAACTGTTATAAACTCGTGACAAAGCATCTATAATGTTTAAAGATTGAATCATCGATATGAATCCAGAATATATTCTTGAGATTATATCTGTTACGTTAATGACCTGTATCAATATCTTAAAGCCATTATAAAGCTTTGAAATAATAATATCGACATTTGTTGCTTGTGTCAAATTCCTTAAAACTCCTGATAATGTTGAGATGGCATCAGCAATTCTCAATATTTGGCTAATCGTTCTTATACTGTTCTGAAGTCTTGCTACTGTATCGCTTATGTTTAAAGCCTGAATCGAAATCCTGAATACCCCCCTTAATTTCATTAACAAGTCGGTTATATTAATGAGTTGAGTTATAGTTCTGAAACCCGAGTAGAGTCTTGAAACAATATTATCAATGTTCAAAACCTGAGCTAAAACTCTTGGAACATTTCTAAGTTTTGAAATTATATCTGTTATGGGTATAGTTTCTGATATGTCTCTCAAGCTGTTGTAATATCGTGAAAGCATATCTATGATGTTTATTTGTTGAGTTATGGCTCTTAAACTACTATATAATCTGACTAAAGCATCTACAACAAAAACGGATTGGGGAATTGTTTTTAAACCATTATAGATTCTACTCATAAAATCTGAGATATTTAAGGTCTGTATTAGGGTTCTAAATGAACTAGATAGTGCTGAAACCTTATCAAATATATTCAGTGTTTGACCTAGAATTCTCAAACTACTGTAAAGCCTTGTTATTAAATCTATGATGTTTAATGCTTGGGTTAATTCTCTGGGAATACTTTTTATTCTTTCTACAATATCTGTTATGCTGATAATTTGAATTAAATTTCTAAAACTAGAATAAAATCTTGAAGTGATGGTATTAATGTTGAGAATTTGAGTTATGATTTTTGGAACATCCCTGAGTTTTGAAACTACATCTGTTATGTTCAATAACTGTATCAAAACTCTGAATCCATTATAAATTCTCATCGCAAGAGTGGTTACATCCAATTTTTGTATCATTACCCTAAAGGAACTTAAACCCCCCGATAAAGAATCTTTTATTGATATAGTGAAAGATAATAAAGCCTTCCCAGCCATCTGATAGATATAGCTTAAAGTTTCGGTTATGTTTAGAGTTTGGGTTAAGTTTTTGAATAAAGAAGAAAACTTTGATACTATAGAAGTTAGATTTATGATTTGAGTTATAGTTCTTAAGCTTCCATACAATCTACTGATTGCGTCTGTGATATTTAACGAATGGCTAATTGCTCTAGAAATAGTTCTTATTTTAATCAAAACATCAGTTATATTAATTATTTGAATTATCGTCCTAAAACTTTTATAGAGTCTATCCACAGCAATTGTCAAATTTAATGACTGCGATAAATTTTTAGGAACGTTTCTGAGTCGTGAAACAATATCTATAATGTTGATTGATTGACTCACTACCCTCATACTATTATAAATTCTATAGATTTCATCGGTTATGTTCAATGCTTGAGACAATGTCTTAATACTTAAGTATAGTCTTGAAATAACGCTAGTTATCTGTGTTTGTTGGACTATTGTTCTTATTCCCCCTTGAATTCGTGAAATTATATTTGTTAAATTTAAAGTTTGAGCTATTCCCCTTATAATTCCAGACAAAGTTTCGATTGTAGATGTTATCGTCATTTTTTGGGTTAAATCCCTTAAGCTCCCGTAGACTCTATCGACAAAAATATTTAAATTTAATGTTTGGATTGCAGTTCGTGATATTTCCCTCAATCTAGTTGAAATATCTATTATATGCATGCTCTGGGTTATAGTTCTGAAACCAGAATACAATTTTGCCACGACTATATTAATATTTAGTAATTGTGTTAATGTCTTTGGTATGCTCCTTAACCTTTCTATGTTATCATTAAATGAAAGGATTTGTGTAATGCTTCTTAGAAATATTAATAATTTTGATGTTGCAATATTTATGTTGATATATTGTGACATGTTCCTGATGAATGTTAAATATATTGTTGCCATTTGATGAAAGGATATAGACTGTATTGTTATTCTTATTATGGATAAGAGTGTCTGAAAAAGAGGTTTTAATGTCAACAACAAAGCTATTGATTTTTGTAGGGATATCAATCTTGAAGTTATATTATTTAAACTGATTGTGTTTATAAGTTGTTTTATGAGTGATGCTAATACGGATATTATCCCATGAGTTTGTATGGATTGTGCAATGCTTCTTAAAGAAGAAATTAGCCTCTGTATTGAATGGGATACGGATAAAAAAACGGATTGAACCTTTGTTGCTATGTATCGTCTTTGGGTTTGTAGAAAAATCGAAATCATTTCGGATAATGTATAGTTATATGCCGATATTTGTGTGATATTTAGTCCGTTTATTAAAACATCTATAGGGCCAAAAAACCCAGACTTTGATAATGTTATATTACTGTTAAGGAATGTTATATCACTACTTAAAACTGAACCAATATCCCCCCTTAATAAACCGACTACGATGAAACTTTGGTTGACGGTAATTGCTCCCAACTCACTATTAGTAAATGTTATATTAACATTAACATGAGTTCCAGTCTGTGATTTATCTACAGTAAAATTACCGAGCATATATTCATCAGTAAAATAGATATCGCTTGAAGACATATCCATAGATGTGGAAATGGCACAAGCAATTCTGGCAGGGTATATCGCTCTAAATGATGATATATCGGCAGAAAAGATTTGGCAATTATCTGAAGTTAAATTCCTAACTAAGTTGGAAACAATTTTTTGTTGGCTATTATTCCCCGTAGTATAGACTAATGCAAAATGTTTATTCTTAAGATAGGAACTGTCACCGCAAATTTTTATATAGCCTTTAGGATTAATTAAAGATAGGTCTTTATATGATGTCGAGTTAATGTCATAACTTAAATTGTATGTATTTCCTGTGGAGTTGGTTAGGTTAAAATCTAGAGCAGAAGAACATGATATTAAAAAAAGGCTAAATATTATAAAAAAAATTAGAGAGACTTTTTTTTTAATTTATACCACCTATATGGGCAACAACCATTTGTTTATCATGCTGAATATAGTATAAGCCCAATCCATTATCTGTTGGACATAATTATTCTGATTTGCTACTGTGTTGTCTTGGTTAAATCCAGTATCATCATAAATTGTATTATCCACATACAAATCCCATTCAGTCTCTACACCTCCATATCTTGAAAAAGATAAAGTAGTTCCACCTGAACATGCACTACCATCTGTTACTGCTGTCATATAAAAATTATAATCTCCTATGTATTCATCCAACTCGTATTCTGGGTAATCCCTGTAGATTGGGTTGTCAGTTGGTATTAATGTAAACGATTCTGTCCAACCAGTATCATTTGTTCTTACTTCTGCACATTGAATTGTGTATAAACCTGTTTTTGTTGCTGAACCTTGAAAGTATGTCCAATTTTGGCTTGGTGCAAATATATTCACGGCGTTTACCTGCCAGAACCTTATTCTCGCATTATCTACTGCTATCCCATCAGAATCGTTAAGATAGATTGAAATATTCGCTGGGATCCCCGCCCTTGTGAAATTAACATCCGGAGTTCCATTAATATAGATGTAAGGTGTGTAGAGTTTGTTTATGGTTATTGTATCCTGGTCTAACTGATCACTCGCCGTTTCAGTACATTCTGAAATATTATTGTTTTGGTCTGTAATCGCCCTGAAGTCCCATGCACCCGACGCAACATTACCTGTCCAGTTCCAGTAAACCCAGCTCGAAGTTCCACTTGTTGTCAAGTTTTCTGTTATGGTTGTGGAATTTTTTATCACGATATAGGTATCTGTTCCAGGCGAATTTTCTATCCAAAGGCTTTGATTGAAATCTGTCGTCTGATTGACATTACCACTATTATATGTTCTGTAACGTAACATGGCTGTCTGGCCATAAAACATGCTACAACTACTGCCCCAGCTTCCATAGACACCTGTTGCATCCGGGCATCTCACATCAAAGTCCGATTCCCTTGTCTGCAAATTGGCACCGATGCAGAATGCAGAAGATGCAAACCCGTTCACCACTATGTATTTGGTATGATTCGATTGATCATTCGGTTTGATAATTCCTGTGGCTAAACTTATTGGTCCTGCAGATTTGCTAATAATATCAGTTCCATTACAATTCATAGCCGAAGTGTCCTGGCATATTCCAACTATGGTATAGTTTTTATCCTCGTACTTACTATCCATGGCTTGGGAAGCAGATGCAGATGTGAAAACTGTTACCCCCGTTATATCAAATGTAAAATTTCCTGTTTCTTGGTTGTAGTTGCTCGATGCCGTGGAGTAAGTAAAACTCCCCTTGAAATATCCATTTGACTGGTCTAATATTACTAAAGTATCGTTCCCGTTCTCCACACTTTGGTTATCAGAAACGATTATCCAAAGCCTACCGGGGTAAGCAGCATAACCAGTCGGTACCCCATATGTATCTGTTATTAATGAGTCCATAGTTGCATAGTTTACTGGAGTAACATTAGCACACTGGTTCTCATCGCATGCGTAAGCCATTCCTGTCTGAGCCATCACTTGGCCTGATATCCCTAGGTTTTTCCCTACTGCAATATATCTCGTGAAGTTTACCGATGATGTATTGGCTGCATGAAAAAGACCTATCCATTTATTTTGAACGTCTGATGCAGTGTCCCCGACTATCTCTAGACCTATATCGTCATTTAAACCAGAATACGCATCTTTATAGGTTTTTGATGTTCCTGCTTCGTAGTAGAGAGTCCCCTCTATGTTTCCACTCGCATCTATTAATCTCGCCGAGGTAACTGCGGCTTCTATCCTAGGAAACAGAACTAATAGTGCGATCAAACACCATAACCCAACCAATCGTTTACATAACTCCATATTGTCAACTCCTTTGTTAGAGCGTCCGATATTTCGTTTATGTTATTGACGCTATCTCCAGTTGCAAAGTAATCCACGCATACTGTCGTATCGACAGTCCAATATGTTTCATTTAAATAATTATTATTTTCATCATAAATAAGCATTGTGACATTATAGGAAGATGCACCATAACCAGTAGGGACTATGGTAAAGTTGGTCATGCCAGACGTATCAGTAGTGGCGTTGGCTTCCCCTATGCTGATAGCCCCAGTTTGGGGGGCAAGGAATAATGTATTTCCATTTTTTTCTCTCAAGTGAATCTTCACTCCCTGCTGAGCAACAGTATCCCCATATGCATAGATATCCAAGCTTGCTGGGACACTCACATTCATTTGTGAATAAGGGTTATGTATTTCCCCATCAGAATCTATGATTATGGAATACTCCCTGCCCCTATTATTTCCTATCCAGTTATTGACATAACTCCATACGGTTAATGTTTTTGTCAGAGTATCGGCTATTTGATTGGAATTTGGCACACTTACGGAATGACTCACCTCCGCCGTCCCTGTATCTGTTAACTTCATGTATTTTGTTAATTTTAATTCCTCATTATCATAGATATTAATACTAATATTGTAAGAAGACCCAGCACCATAGCCAGTTGGGATTATCGTTACATTCCCATAACCATTTCCCCCTGTAGTAATATTGCCCTGTGCCCAAGTGGTTGCTCCCATTTGTTTGGCCGCAAAGATTTGGGTGCCGTCTTTCTCTTTGAATTCTATTGTTGCACCAGATAAAGGAAAACCAGATTTTAGTACATAAACAGTCATATTATAAGGCTGGGAATTATTTTCAAAAGTTAATGTATCAACACCATCGACATAAATTGTAATATTATATATAACTGATGGCCCAGCCATATGAGTAATTGTAAATAATGCTATTAAATTCCTAAAGAATAAAGCTATTTTATTTATTATTGTAGATATATTTAGTGTTTGCGACAAAGTAATGTAAACGCCTTTTAATCTTGATAAAATATCCGTAATCTGTAATACTTGGGTTAATTGTTTTGAGTTTTCAGATAATTTGTTGATAATATTAGTGACATTTAATTTTTGAACGATTATTTTAAAAATTGAATATAATCTAGAAGTGATATTTACAAGGTTTAATATTTGAGTTAATTCTCTGATTGATTCATATAATCTATCTATAATATTTGTTACAGATATGGTTTGACTTATTATTTTTGGAATATTTTTTAGTTTAGTCAACAGTTCTGTTGTTTGTAAACTTTGAATTAGAGTTTTAAAACTAGAATAAAATCGTGAAGGAGTAGTGTCAATAGCCAATGATTGCGACAATATTTTAGGAATATTTCTCAATTTATTCAATATATCCGTCAAATCCAATATCTGTGTTAAACTTCTAAATGAAGAATATAATTTTGTTAAGATATTAGTTATAGAAAGGGATTGGGTTAAAGCCTTCAGACTATTGTATAGCTTATTTATGATATCTGATAACGAGAAAGGCTGTATAAAATTTCTAATCCCCCCAAACAGTTTATCTGCTGTTGATGTTAATATCATTGATTGAGATATGTTTGGATAGTAATTCTGAACAGCAGAAGTACATATATTCGTATCATTCGTCACGTCCATCTGATTGGTTCCAGTCAAAGCCACGGAGAAATTGAAATCACCGTTTGCATCGCTCGCTACCGTCTCCTGGTATACTGTATCCTTGCAGATGTAATAATCTTCTGATGGATACATCCCTGTTAAATTATAATTAGCTGTTATATCACTTGTAGAATTTGTGTCGTTCCAACTCATTAATGTTTGATTCCAGTTTAAAAGAGTTCTTGTTAAAGTTGATATGACTGATATTTTTGTTTTTAACCAAATATTATCAGCAGTCTGGTTGTTATAGTTAAATATTGAAATTATATCTTCAAAATAAATAGTTCTCGTTGACGTGAAATTGGTGTCGATAAAATTAGTGTTATTGGTCTCAAAAAGCATATAATCCCAAGTTGTTGAAGAAGCAATAGAACCATTTATAAAGGTATTATTGTTAGACTGACTAATTTGGACATTAACACCATTATTATTGATGATACTGTTGATAAAAGTATTATTGTTAGAATTTTCGAGAACATTTACACCATTATCATTAGAAGTTATAATGTTATTTGTAAAAATACTAAAAGAACTTACTTGAACATGCATGCCTACTGAATTATTATTACATGTATTATTAGCAACAGCATTATTAGAAGAACCTAAAAATATGCCTACTGAATTGCTATCAAATGTATTGTTGGTAATAGTATTATTAGGAATACCAAGATGGATACCCCAATTCCAATCGGTTATTATACAATTTTTTATTGTCGTATTCTTTTTATTAGAAGTCCCACTGTCTATGCCAAAAGTACTGTCTGTGTCAATACCGTCGATAGTATTCCCTTGACAATCCAAGGTAATATTACTATCCTTAATGTCCATACATGTATTAACATTTGAGTCAATTATACTTTGATTAAGAAAATATTTCTTATCTGCTGTGTTTAAATTCTGACATTCAGTCAACAAAGAAGTATTGACAGTAAAAACGATAGAAGTGGTGTTCATGTTTCCTACAGTATCGTTACAGTAAAACTTGAAAGTGTGGGTTGCATCAGATAATCCAGTGAACTGATAATTGTAGTTCCCAGAGGAATTTGTCATCGTCAGATTAGCAGTATTTGTATCGTTCACAACACCACACCAACTACCAACTTCATTAAGAGTTAGATTAGCCCAAACAGTATTATTATTATCGTTAACATAAGTTGTGTTGAATGGTTGCTGTATCGAGATGATTGGTGGCTCCGAAACGGTCAAATTATATGCCAGGGACGAATTCCATTTATCAGAGGTATCATTGGCATAGAACATCCACTGTATGAATGTAGTCGTCAGATTTAATGTGGTGACATTCCATGAAACATTCTCTTGTCCGGAGAATAATACTGGAGAGCTGTTTGTCCATGTCCCGGAATTGTTGGTTGAGAATATGTACGAAGATAGATTACTGTTGTCAGTCCAGTTCAAAGTGAAATTGCACGGCTGACCCCCGTTTGTTGTGTTTGTGTTGTTGGAATTCAACACCCACCTCGGAGGAATCAATACACTGAATTGGGTTGAATTCGAGGATTTGGCGTTTGCGGTATCGTTCGCAGTTATGTTTACCAACCATGTACCATCTGGGTCGTCGCTTAAGGTATAGTTAGTCTCCCAAACTTTGCACGTTGCGACCTCCGGACAAGTGATACCCGTATTCGTCATGTTCTTCCAATCTATCACTTTCGTCCCGTTTGAAGCTGTCAAATTCAGCATGACAGCTTGTATCGCATTCCCTCCTCGGGTTGTGACATTGACCCTTATTACAACCTTTTCGTTTATGATAAACACAGAAATCAACGGAGGCTTTATCGTCTCATTGTAAATTCCTGGTTTATAGACGAACGGTGTAGCTAATATTAGGAACGCTCTGGGAATGGCATATATTCCTATAATTAAAACTATCAACAGTATGGTAAAATATATGTTCTCCTGACTTACTGAAACTAACACATCAGCCACCCCTCTGTCATGCCATACTCATCTTCATTATAAACTCCA
>Ga0172362_10004062_pt1 | contig 12691 bp, 7 predicted proteins | sample LakKivs1_kivu2a2_FD_114534 | JGI IMG/M metagenome (GOLD analysis project Ga0172362, IMG submission 114534) | Sediment microbial communities from Lake Kivu, Rwanda - Sediment s1_kivu2a2 | ecosystem: Environmental > Aquatic > Freshwater > Lake > Sediment | place: Rwanda: Western Province, Lake...
TGCATTGACGGAAACGGAAACATCGGAGTAGGTCACTTCCTTATCCGCTCCCAGCAAAAGTTCGGTTTCTGATAAATCGCGGTATTGGCCATTGGATTTAAATAACATGGGAGGCTCGTGACCTGCTGAACAATACGTGAACAGCTTCCTCGAAAGATCTATCACACCATAAAAAGCGGTCATAAATCGTCCGCACGATTGACATTCTTGAAAAAGTTTATGATTGAGTTGCATCATGATTTGTTTGGGCGTGCGAAAGTCCGCATTTGCTTTTTTTCCTTCCCACGATTTGCGAAGCTCACCAAAAAACTTCTTCCCCATGGTTTTCAGATGCATGGCCTCCAGACCGTGCCCCATGACATCGTATAAAAAAATCCCAAGGAGATTCCCATCCTTTTCTTCAAATAGAATGGTATCCAAAAAATCTCCGCCAATCAGTTCTGCCGGAAGCGAAACTGCAGCGATATCCAGGCCTGGAGAAGTTTGGACATTCTGAAAATCAATATGTTCAGGGACAGGATACTGCACTCTCTGCTCATCTATAAAATGGCTGCTCTTTTCGGAAATCATGAGGCGATCAATCTTTTGCATCTCTTTTGTGAGAAAATAGCGATGCTTTCTTTCCTCTTCTGCCAACTGCATTAAAAGGGATACTGTCTCCGGATAAGGGGCTTTTAGACTCGCCTTTTGATAATAATTGAATGCTTCGATTTCTTTCTTCACTGCGGATCGCAAAACATCCAGAATGGCATTTTTCTTTCCATTGTCCATGTGCTTATAAACTCCCAGAACTTCTTTTGGGTTTCAATTTTTTAAAATTTCACTCCATTGCAACGGACTTGAGAGCAAATACAAGTCGTGAACGTGCACATTCTTGTTTCTAAAGCGCACGATAGGTTACACGAAAATCGAAGAATCCTTCCCTTAAAACGGCACTGCTTTAATGGACTCGTCCAGTCATTCAAACGATCACTTTTTGGCATGAATCTCTATACATCCATAATAGCAAGTCCGCCTTCGGAGGTTTCTTTGTAAATGCTCGGCAAATCGTGTCCTGTCTGATTCATCGTTCTCACAATCGTATCAAACGAAACCAGATGTCTGCCATCGGATAAAATCGCATAAGTAGCCGTGTTCAAAGCGCGTTCAGCAGCAAAAGCATTCCTCTCAATACACGGGACCTGAACCAATCCCGCGATAGGATCACAAGTCAAGCCGAGATGATGCTCCATACCCATTTCAGCAGCATATTCAATTTGCGAAGGAGTTCCTCCCAAGAGTTGGGTTGCTGCAGCCGCAGCCATGGCACAGGCAGTGCCAATCTCTCCTTGACAGCCAACTTGGGCTCCCGAAATGGATGCATTTTCTTTGACGATATTGCCAACAAGTCCTGCCGTGGCCAACGCATGCACTATTTTGTGTTCTGAAAAGTCAAAACTATCCTTGAGCATTTTTAATACGGCTGGCAAAACACCGCTGGAGCCACACGTCGGAGCCGTTACGATTTTACCACCCGCAGCATTTTCTTCGGCGACTGCCAATGCATAGGAAAAAATCAATGTCTTATTTTTTATGGATCCAGAAAAATTTTGTGCTCTTACAAAATAAGAAGATGCTTTTCGTCGTAATTTTAAACCGCCGGGAAGGAGACCTTCCTGATCAATTCCACGCTCAATCGCATCGGTCATTACTTTCCATACTTTTTTCAAATAGTCATATATCTCTTTTCCTTCGGTTTTTTCGACATATTCCCAAAACGATCTTCCGGTGTCCTTCGTCCAATCCAAAATTTCCTTCATGGTTGTCAAATCATAGAGCGCATTTTCCTTTTCATCCGATTCATCGTCTGTAATCTTTCCTCCACCAATGCTGTAAACAACCCATTCGCCGATGACTTGTAAATCGGAATTGAGCGCTTCAAACTTCATCCCATTGGGATGTTTCGGTAAAACGATATCCGGTTTCCAAACGATTTCTGTTTTTACGGGATGAAACGCCTGGATGATGGCATTGTCTGTCTGATGGCCTTTGCCTGTTGCTGCTAAGCTTCCGTACAGTGTTGCTCGGAATGCATTCGCTTTTGGAAATTTTAATTTGAAAATGTCCGCTGCCTTTCTGGGTCCCATGGTATGGCTGCTGGAAGGACCATAACCTATTCTAAATATTTCTCGAATGGATTCCATTGTATATTTACTCTGTCCTTAAAATTCGTTTAACTGACATCCTTTTTCTTACTTTCTTTGAACTCGAAGTAAACCCATCTGCGCAAAATCGAAAATCCGATGGGAGCTTTCCCGTTTAACCCATCGGACGAACCCCAGAACAAGCCCTCGACACTCTTCCGAAGTAAGGGGGAAGAATTCCCCGTCTTCTCGTCCGACGGAACAAAGACGGATTAAAAACGGACGAATTTCTCTTTTGCAACACCACACACAGGACAGATCTCGGGAGCTTCATTTTCCGCTGTGTATCCACAGACTGGGCAAATATACATCGTCTCGATTTCGATGTCCTTGCCCTCTTTTGCGGCTTGCCTTGCCTCCGTGTACATGGCAGCATGGATTTTCTCTGCCTCGATGGCATAATGAATGGATCGGATCGCTCCTTTTTCACCTTGCAGTTTTGCCACGGCATCGTAAGCTGGGTACATCTCCTCCACTTCGAAATTCTCGCCGTCCATGGCAACCTGAAGATTTTCAATCGTACTGTCCAAATCTCCCAATGTCTTAAAATGATTGGTGGCATGTACCTGTTCTGCAAATGCAATCGCACGGAATAATCTTGCAATATTCGGCTTTCCCTCTTCTTCGGCCTTTTGGGCAAAAATCAGATACTTCATATGTGCCTGGCTCTCTCCTGCGTAAGCGTCTCTCAGATTTTTTTCTGTCATCCTTCTCATTGTTGTTTCCTCCATTGAAAATAATTCGGACAATCCTGTCGGTACCTCCAAGCGTACTTTTCAAGGCTATTCTTCGCTTTTTAAGTTTATTTGGATGAATTCCGTTCCTCAAACAACAGAAACAAATGGAAAAATTCTTATCAAGGAAGGTGACTTTGGTAACCCATCCGCTTTTCTAAAAAATTACCACGCTTTTAGAATCGCAGCCGAAAGGTAGCCTACCGTATACTGGCCTTTTGATTTTTCACCCGTTACATCGCCAGAATTTGTTTGATTGAGAACAACGCATCTGTTGGCTCCCAGTTGTTGCGCCACATCCACGACAATAGACACAGGCACCCTCCCACACACAGAACAATGGGGATCACTTAAAACTTTTCGAATACTTGCCAGATTAAAATTGGCGAGCGTTTCTACAACTTCCTTATCTCTTCTTACAACTTCATTGTAATCGGGAATATGATGAAGGTCCGTGCTGGCAATAATTAACATGTTCTTTTCTTCGAGAGTGTTCACCAAAACAGTCACAATATCCTCACAACCATAAACATCGTCGTGACCCACCATAATTGGAAGGAGGGAAAATTCTTTCAGAGCCATCTGAAGAAAAGGCAACTGAATTTCCAAGGAATGTTCATTGTCGTATTTCATGTAGGTAAGATCAATCTGCTTGGAAACTTTTTCAAGTAGCGCTTTGTTGATCGCTACTTCACCCAAAGGAGTAGAGTAATGGGTTGCACTGCTTGTCATGTATCTTCCAGCCGGTATCTGATGGAACGGCGACAGGATAACCACAGTGTCAATGGATTTCCCTATAATTTGTTTGTAACCATACGCTGCAACCTGACCCGAATAAGGATATCCTGCATGGGGACTAATCAAACCAAGAACCGTTCCTTTTAACTGTTGGACTTTTACCTTTTGAAAATAAGCATGAATGGTACTCTGAAGCGTTTCCTTGGTACCAGGATACCATGTTCCTGCAATTACGGAAGAACGCATAAATGAATGCATAGTATTCTCCAAGTTTATTTTGCATGGATCTCGAGAATATCTCTGTCCTTTAAAATATGATTTTTCTCCACACGCTGTCCATTGTATGTATTGGATCCCCACAAACGTGCGTATTTCATAGATTCCGCTAAATCCTTATGAACGACCATTGCAGCTTCCAGTACAGTCGTGCCCACGGGCAATATGTACGGATTGACCATATCGGCCTTATTTCCCGGAATCTTCGTATAGATCCGTATCACACCAATTGTATTAAAAATTTCATTCCGAATCTTATTGACGAAAGTCCCGTCTCTCACAGAACCAAATAGGCAAGGATATTCGTTCGCATAGATGCCTCTTACAATTTCCATTCTTTCCGCTGTACCCACACTATCCATTTTTGTGCCCATAAGTAACGTAGATTTTATCGCAAGAGGGCCTTTCGGTCTATTCTCTCCCTCTTTTTTCAAAAAAATTTTATGCTGTTCCAGAATGCCGCAAGCATTAAAAACCTGTTCTTCGGGATGTGCAAGAGACATATCCACGACCAGAAGTACCAAATCCGATAGCCGGATAATATTGAAAATCCAAGGGTCGTTATAATCCATGCTCACTGGAGGAAGATCCACCAATTGAATTTGAATATCTTCGTAGGGCATCATTCCCTGAACAGGTTTAAATGTGGAAAAAGGATAATCGGCAATATCGGAATGGGCATTGGTCAGACTATTTAAAAGAGACGATTTTCCGGAATTCGGAAATCCCACAAAGACAACTTGCCCGGCTCCTTCTCTGGGAATATGATCCCATCCCGAAGACCGTCTTGTTGCCTGTTTCTTTTTCGCCTGCGATTGAAGCTTCGCTATTTTCCTTTTGAGATCTCCCTGAAGGTGTTCTGTGCCCTTGTGTTTGGGCATGACAGCCAGCATCTCACGAAGCATGGCGATCTTCTCCTCATGTGTACTGGCTTGTCTGTACCTTTTTTCTGCAGCGTAATAATCGGGAGTTAAATTTGCGGGCATTTTTACTAATCGGAAATTTTAGCAAAATACTTCCAGCGCGTTGGGCACAATTTTCGATGTCATTGGAAGTTCCCCCAAGGGATCCCCATCCACTTGAACCCACGTTTTTTTGGACGCATTCATTTCAACACGCCGGACTCGGTAATACTTCACTCGCTTCAAATTTAAATGTTGCTTTGATAACATGCTCACGGCAAACTTTACCAATCCCAATTGACTTTTCCCCTGATAAACAATAAGATCTAAAAAGCCATCGTCAATTTCAGCAAACGGCGTCATTTGATGTGTGCCGCCATAAAAATGGGTATTGCTGACCACGACAAATGTCCCTTTTTCCACGACCTTTCCATTATCAAGGACCAGAGTAATTTCCGTAGGTTTGTACCCTAAAAAATCCTTGATTCCAGCCCAAAGGTAGGCATACCGCCGGATGATCTTTTTTACTTTCAAACTGGTCCGGCTGATGGCATAGGCGTCGTATCCGCAACTGGCCATCATCGAAAAATACCTGCCATTGATCCACCCAAGGTCAATATTCCTGCGAAACCTCCGGACAATCACCCGTGCTGCTTCCCGCATATTCATAGGAATTCCCAACTCCCTGGCAAGAACATTGCTTCCCCCTATGGGCAGCAGACCCAACGTCACATTGTTCCCAACGATTCCGTTGATGGTCTCGTTGGCTGTACCGTCTCCCCCGACTGCAACAACTGCCTGAAACCCTTGTTCAACAGCATCCTTCGCTATGGAAAGTACCTCTCCTGGACCTTTACTAAACGTAACTGAAAGCTTAAATCCATTGTCACGCAGAATGCGAAGGGCCGGTCGTAAATGCCGTTTTAAATATCTCGGATTTGAGTCCGGATTAACGATCACCTTTGTTTTGATTATTGGTTTGGTCATGAAAACGAGAAAAAAATTGATTGAAATAGATCCTGTTCAAGTATACCGAATCGCACACCAAATGTCAACCGTTTTCTTATTTTTGACAAAACGACAAGTATTTGAGCCTATCTTTTCATTTATCTCAACAGCAACTGTGTGAAACCCACGACTGCAAACAAGAAAATCGGACAAGGTTCAAGATATTGCATTCCTGATTTTACATAACACGATCAACCCTTCCAAAGGTTCATGGCTTTCAGAAGGTCGTGATATTTTATTCTTTTTCCAAAAGAACGCGAAATCCCACATACTTCAAGTGTGGCGGCTGGTACAACGTTTTCGAATCGCTGGGTGTGAGAGCAGAATGCCCCAAAATGACTCCTTGTCCATTTTCATCCACACACCACTCCGCTACATTGCCACCCAGATCATAAACCGGCTCTTTTCCCACCGGTTTAAAACTTCCCACAGAAAGCAGTAAGCCATTTTCCAATTGCTCTATTTTCGGTAGAAGCATTGTCGCCTCATCCGGAGTGATTGCATATCCTGCCCAGTAATCCAGATTGTTCTCACCAGCAACATTTCCTTTCGCTTTCTGGATCAGCTTTCTCATCTCTTTTTCGTAGGGCAACCGATATTTTTTTCCAGTGACTTGAGACAACCATTGGCAGTACGCCTTTGCTTCTTCAAAGTCAATCTCATTTTGCGGATAATTTTCTGTTCCGGTCTTGAATTGAAGATTTTTCTTGTACGCTGCATACTGAACCCGTGTGACCTCGAATCTGCCAATCCAAAGACTATCCAATTCCACAACTTCCGGCACCAGGACACCGTTACTTTCTTCTCCATACCATCCATCGGTTTTTTTCACTTTGCCTTTTTTTAATGCCAATCCTAAAGGAGAATCTTCATTAAAAGCCTCATTGGGTTTTTCGTATGTCTGAAACAAATAGGTATCAAACCAAGCCAGTTCTTCTTCCATCTTCCTCCGCTGATGGCTGAGCTTCCGCAAACCATGCGGTTCACCGGGGAAAAGAATAAACCGTACCGGCACCTTTCCGATTTGCTGCAAAGCCCGATAATGCTCCCAACCTTGCTCTGTGGGGACATTGGTATCATTGGTTCCAAAAAAGATGATGGTCGGAGTACTCACTTTTTCCATCTTAAAAAGAGGTGATTTTTTAATATAATAATCAGGACGCTCCCAGGGCGGTCCGCCAAAATAGGCATTATCAAAACCAGCACCAAATGCACAATTTCCGTAGTCTGAGGTCCAGTTGACATCCCCTGCACCGGGCGCAACCACCTTGAATCGGTCGCTCTCGATGACGCACTGGATAGACAAAATCGCACCGTTGCTCCAGCCTGTAATTCCCAGCCTATCTGGATCAACCAACCCTTTTTTAATCAGATAGTCACTCCCTTTCAGGATGTCGGGAACTTCGTATTCATAATAATGTCCTTTGATGGATTCGACCCACTTTAATCCGTAATTGCCGCTGCCGTGATAGTTTACTTTGAGCACAAAACTATTTCGACTTGCTAACACATTGGGATAACTTCCCCAACTTTCCCGAAACACATCGCTGTCTACGCCGGCGGGTCCGCCATGAATGGAAACCATAAGAGGGTATCTTTTTCCAGCTTCATAATTATGGGGGTAATACAAAACTCCATCCACTGGATCCCCTTTGGCTCCCTTCCACTGAATGATTTCACTTTTTGCAATATATTTTTTGTCCATCCATGGGTTGATTTTAATAATGTCCCGCTTTTCTTGAAGATGACGGCCCTGTACTTTTGCAACTTTAATTCTCGGAGGAACACTGGCCGTGGTGTACGAAATAATGGCCGTACGACCGTCCTTGCCCACTGTGTGTACATGAATGTTCTTTGAATCCGCATCCTCAAGCCAATGCCTCTCCCATTGTCCGTTTATCTTTTGATAAAAGGCCAATTTATTCCACGGTCCGTTGGCCAGCGACGTAAGCAATCCTTCTTGAGTCATCTGGTAACCGTATCCAAGCTCCCAGTTCCAATTCAGCGGCACGCGTTCGTACGTTTTCGTAGTCACATCAAAATAATAAAGTGTAGCGACGCTGACATAATCATTGTCAGGATCACTGGAAACCGATTGTGAACAGAAAAAACCCTTCGCATCAAGAGTCCAAACATAGTCGTACGGTTTCATTCTCTTTTCTGTAAAAATTTCTTCCCTGGTTTTTTCGTTCAGATTGTAGAGAAATTGGCGAGGAGGAATGCGATTGTCGTACGGATAATGAATATTCTGATCTTCGTTGGTCACCACCCATTGTCCATCCGGAGAGACGGCAAATTCGCCGATTCTTCCTTGATTCATACTCAAACGTTCAACTTCTTTCGCTTTCACGGATACTTCAAACAGGCGTACGGGTAAAAAATGTTCCTGATCGCCAACAACAATCGCATCGTCTTTTTTCTTTTTTAGTTCCTGTTCGTAGAAATAGGGATCTTCGCGAGCTGAAAATACAATTTTATCAGGAGTTCGCCATTCAAAAGAATTGACACCATTTTTCAAACTGGTCAAAACCCAGGGTTCTCCTCCGCGGGAATGGATAAGCCAAATCTGATCTTTTGCTTCTTTGTCTTCACCGCGCGAGGAAATAAAGGCAATGTACTTTCCATCTGGAGACCATTTCGGATTTCGGTCATCTGCTTTCCCTCGTGTCAACTGTATTTCTGTACTGTCACCAAGCGCAGATAAGTAAAGATCCGCGATCATACGGTCTTCTTCTTTATCTGGTCGTGTTTTTACCCACACGACCCATTTCCCACACGGACTGATATCGTAACTTCCAGTAAATTCCTGTTTCAAAACGTCATCCACCGTCCATTTACGCGGATCGGCATCCTCCTGGGCCAAAGATAAGCGTAGCATCCAAAAAGAAAAGAACAGGATGACAGAAGCTGCAGTTAGACATCGTTTCATGAAAACCTCCTTTTTCATTATGGATCTACTGGAATTTGTTTTTATAGGTTATATCTTGCCACATTCTTCCTTTTTTCCTTTGCAGAAGACCGAGCCCTTGCACGACTGGGGACGGATCAAAAGTATTAAAAAATTGGATGCCACACACACCGTGTCAAACGGAATCCAACGTGTCCGTTATCACCTATTTCAAATAGCTGAAGATTTCGCACTGAAAATCAGAAGGGTAAATTTTATTTAATAAAATTATAGGAATGCAATCCGAAAAGTGTCTACTTATTCCGATTCCACATATTTCGCTGCAAACCGGTCAACACCGCCTGTACTTCGATTAAACAGATACAGTCGAGCTCCGGCACCATATCCTCGGACGGTCAAAGCGTACAAAGAACCTGGTTTGTATCCAGAAGAAATGAGCGTGTCCAAATAGTTTCCGTATGTATCCATCAAATGCACACCGTTTCGATCCGACACAAAAAGCTGTGGATTTCGATACACACGCTTTCCATTGATAAGAACACCTTGTAAATCTTCGGACACAGCAATTCGGGTCGGAAACATGAGATGTACCGGCTTGCCAACAGCGGAAGGAAGATTGATACCAAGGCTTCCAAACGATCGCAGATACGATCCATCCTTTCCGAACACAACGATCTGGTGTTTCGCCCAATCCACGATATAGATATTTCCCTGAGAATCCAGTGCGATTCCTTCCGGACTTTTGACTTGACTTTGCTCATCTGGAAAGATCAACGAAAATTCTCCTTCCCTGGATATCATGGGATCATTTCGGTAAAACAGAAGATTTTCTTTTTGGCTGTTCGCAACAAGGTAGCCATCCATGGAGGCGGAATAAACAAAATCCCTGTAGTTCACATCGGATTGAAAATCTTTGTACAAAAAGGTTGCAGAAGATACAGGAAAATTCTCCGGTTGAAACACAACATTTTTATCCAAGCGCTCCGAAAATTGAACAATATCAATCCCCGAATCCAGACCAACCCCCCGACTCTCCAGAAGAGTCCGCCGTGACAGGGAAACCGTCATCCATTCGATGCCAGGCTGCTGAAAGATGTGTTCCTCAACAAAAGGATAAGCAAGACGGCTTTCAATTTTTATTTTCATGCGTTGATTCAAGCGAAGCGGCGCTTTTCTATAAAAACCTTCGCTGTCTTTTTCCAGTCGAACACCGTCAAGATATACGGCTATTTCTTCAGACGCTGCATCCGGAAATACAACTTCAAGCTGCAAACCTGTCGTCACTGTGCCGGCGCGCTCTTCGAATCCGGCGGTAGCAATTCTAAAAGCCCTTTGATTGAAACGGGAACCCGGAATGTGAAAAACCGAGGGGTAGAGCTCTCTTTTGGGGAGCCCATACTTCATTATAAGATCTATGGCCTCTTCCAGATATTGTCTTCGTATATAATCTGGATCTGCAAATTTTTCAAGAGAAATCTCTTCACCGTCCACCGTGAGAAGTGCCTCAGGAAATACGACATTTTCAATGGGAATTCCTTCCAATTTTGTTGTATCGCCTGTGGATTCACAATTCTGAATTCCAGCGAAAGCATTATTATACCAAAATGCCCCCCTCTCTACGCCTCGGGTCTTTTTCATTACAACATCATAGCATTTTCGCGCAGCCAGATCGTTCCCTTCTATACGGAAAATTTCACCAAGATAGTAGACAGAACGAAGACTTTTCGCCTCCCGGATCAACCGTATAAAAATCGGTTTCGCTCTTTCATAGACGTTCTTCCGTTGATCTGGACTCGATTCGTGTTTTGCGGCGGCAAAATAGCTACGCGCCTGAACGTACATTCCTTCGTTGCGATACATTCCTTCCGACAGCTTTAAAGCGTCCGCAGCGGAAAAATAATACTTCCGTTTATTTTGCGCCGTTTCCTGAATCTCTGCTGTTAAGAATAAGGAAAGACCTCTATAAAAAGTCGTTTCCTGAGTTCTTCTCTCCTGTGTAATCTCAAAAAGTTTTTCAAGGTAGTTGAGGTAAGGCACACGTTCCTTCCCCGTCACCCGAGTCGCCCGCACCAGCATATTGCGTACGAGAATAAACGCATCCCGTAAGCGGTCATTCGTTGTAGAAGCTTTGAGAATACGTCCCCAGATGGGTTCACCCAGACCGATACGAACCAGTTGGAGTAGCAAATCGGTCTGATTGCGAATGGTGTAATTTTGAGGATGAAACGCTTCCATTTGTTGTCTGAGATTTCTTAGAATATTCTGATCGGCAGCATTTTGATCAAAGGTCAATAGAAAAATCCTGTACTGCGCATCTTCCCGAAGTGTTGCGATACGGAGGTCTTTTGATGAGGTCTCCGTCTCTCGTAAAAATTGAGAAAACTGACGACTGCTTTCTTTGCTATTTGCGACAAATTGGGCCCATCCCAACCAGTACCACGCTTCCGGAAATGCTTCGGCGGATTTGGCATAGAAGCTCGATCGCAGATCCGTGAGTCTAAAAAATGCTTCCTCTTCAACAGTTCCCCGTTGATCCCTTTCTGCCTGCAGAAAAGTTTTTTCCTCCTGAAAACCGACCCATCGGAGGCTGTCCAGTACGCTGTTGAGCAATTGCCGGTGCTGATTTTCGCCCGTTAAATAGTAGATAGAAAGATATTGTATCGCTTTCGAATAAACAACCAGCGGCTCAAATTTCACTTTGGAAAGTCTGTCTAAGCTGCTGAAGACCGATTCGTAATTGACTTGGAACAACAAGCTCGTGGCAGTGATTCCAGCCGATTCTTTTTTTCTCGAATCAGTGACTTTTTGGAAAACTCGAGGTAGCATCTGCTGGTAGAGTTTGCCCCATGCCATCAGGACATCCTGATACTTCAAACGTGCACATGCACGCAGATTCTGGGAAATCCCTCGTGAATCTATCACTTGTTGGAATGCGTGTTCTGCCGCAGTCAGACTCTGAATACCCTCTTGAGCCCATTCCAGCGCTTGGACCTCGTTCTGAGAAAAATACATCTGCATCCGTTTCCACTCACTCAAGCGATATTGCGCCTCACCCACCATATAGTGGGCGTAGAAGCTTAAGGTATCCATACCGGATGCAGCAGCCTCTGAAAAACTCCGGACAGCCTTATCGAGCGCGGCAACCGGATCATTTTCAATTTCAGCAAGCCGGTAGTAGCACCAGCCTTTTTTATACAAGGCTTCTTTCAATTTCGAAGAAGAAAGAGAAATCAAATCCGTCTGTTTGCTTGCCTTGTCAAAATATTGAGCGCCTTCGTTGAAAAAAGAGAGTGCACGCGGAATTGAGGATTCATCCAGTCCCAAATTGTAATAACTCTCGCCTACATAATAGTATGCCATTCCCCTCTCGGCCGTGTACGTCTCCGCCCATCGAAGCATCGAATCAATGGCTGCTGGATACTGTCCTTGATTGAACAGTTCCAGCGCTTTGGACCGATAAAATTGCAGGTGTGGCTGTTGGCCCAGTCCACTGCTTATAATCAGCAACACCAAGAAAAATCCTTTGCGTACAGCACGCATTCGGCAAACCTCACTTTTTAACAATGTACAAATGATTGATTGGAATTCCGTCAATGAGATGAATTTGACCATCGTATATCGGAATGTGTTCAGGTATATCGTCTTTTCTTTTCAACTCGATAATGTCAATCACAAGTTTTTTGCCTTTGGACGGAAGATTAAACCAAAACCGTATCGTCCCTGTTTTATACGGTTTGTACATCCACGTTTTCAAAGCTCTCTGAATCATCATGCCTGCCTCTGTGTGTCCTTCCATCAAAAGGTCGGCCTGTGAAAAAACCAATCGCCCTTGATCATCAATGTGGCAATTTACTTTCACATCGGTGTAGGGATCCACTGTCTGCAATTGACGCCAGTTCAATGAACGGATCCCTGCTTTGGAAAGATCAATGGTAAAACGAA
>Ga0172362_10004063_pt1 | contig 12687 bp, 12 predicted proteins | sample LakKivs1_kivu2a2_FD_114534 | JGI IMG/M metagenome (GOLD analysis project Ga0172362, IMG submission 114534) | Sediment microbial communities from Lake Kivu, Rwanda - Sediment s1_kivu2a2 | ecosystem: Environmental > Aquatic > Freshwater > Lake > Sediment | place: Rwanda: Western Province, Lake...
GACATCAAGAGCCCAGTGTAGACTTTCTACATTCCAATGATCTCTTACAGATTTTCCAAACTGTTCTACATCAAAATCGAGACTTGTTATGTAGTAAATAGTTTCTTCTGTAGTTTTATCTCCTTTGGATCTTTTTCTTTTCACTCGTCCTACGCATTCGCATCCTGCCCAACCTGCAATCTCTGGCAATCCTTTAGCACTTAGAAGCTCATATCTACGACTCTCCACACGACCTCCTTTTTTCTCTACCGTTTCTGTATGAGCTGCATCGATCCCTTGGAATTGTACTGCATCAGCTTCGTTAAACAATAACTTGATCTCTTCTAGTAAGCTGGACTGGTTTTCTTTCACAGGAAATGCATAGTCTGCTTTTTTATCCACTATAGCTTTTATTGATGCTTTTTGTGTGTGAAGAGCATCCGCTGTGATCACAGCTCCTTTTATCTCTAATTTAGAAATAAGTTCAGGAAAAGCTGTAATCTCATTCGATTTTTGATCTACAGTTACTTGTGCCAGACATACTCCATTTTCAACACTCCATGCGTGTAGTAAATGTAACGGATTTTTTTTATCCCAACCTTTACTTCCACGTAGTGTTTTCCCATCGATTGCAATGGTATCCTTCATTTTGGCATGATCTTTAAACAGCAGAATCAAGGGAAGTAAAGTCTCAGTAGGAATCAAAGAAATAACTCTTTCAAGAGTCCATTTTGAGGGAATCCCTCCATCAATATCTACATAAGAGCTGAGCCATTTTTTGAAATCTTCTCCTATTGCTAAATAGTGCATTTCTTCCCAGTTTTTTGCTCCGCATAGCACGGTTGTAAATGCAATAAATAAAATAGTTGTGATCGAGTGTTTTGTATTGCAAGACATCTCTCTAGGATCATCAACTTGTTCAAGGATTGTTACCCAAGAGGAATCGTTTTGAGGATGATGAAACTGTTTTGGTTGAATATGTGCTGGCATTTGTCCCTTTTTTAAACCCATAAGAATACTCCATGTTAGGTCAAAAAGTCTGCCATAGAATTCTCTATATATTCAAAATTTGTTTTTAATTCTCAGTCACCTGATAGTTTTGCGTAAGCGTGAGAAAAACAGGCCTTACTTCTACCTAGAGTTTCTCCAAAATAGCACAAAAATTTTTCTTGAAAAGATTCGAGATCTCCTGTGACGACGTACTGGTCCGTAGGAGTTTCTTTAGAAGGATTAAGAAGATTTTCTGACTCTAAAGCTCCATAAATCTGTCTACTGAAGTACTCTGCTGGGTCTAGAACAAGAGTTGGCTGCCTGAACATTTTTTGGAGGAAAAATTGGTAAATAGGAAAATGTGTGCAGGCGAGAAACACCCCATCGGGAGCCTCTATTTGCAGAGGCTGTACGAGTTCAGCAATGGTTGTTTCGATGAGCTTTTGCTCTTTGCATTTTTTTTCTATCAAGTGCTCTAACACAGAAGCTGCGATATAATAGGTTTTGAGATGGGGATAGTGCTTACGTAGAAACTCTTGATACATACCAGAAGCTATGGTTCTTTGCGTTCCCATGATCAATAGAGAAGAAAGAAAAGAAAGATCTTTAAGAGCTCCTAAGCTGGTCGGAAAAATAGGGAGTACGGGGATGGGGAGGTTCTCATATAAAGAGAGAGAGCAGCAAGCTGTGTGACAAGCAATCACAACCATTTTTACGGGGTGAGAAAGGATAAATGCAAGGTTGCGCTGCAAGATAGCTTCTAATTCTGCTGCAGACTTTGTCCCAAAAGGACGCGATAGAGTATCAGCCACATAAAAGATCGATTCTTGAGGCAGAAGTTTTTTGAGAGCTCTTGCCACAGTCAATCCTCCAACGCCAGAATCAAAAATGGCAATGGGTTGGAGCTTGTTAGACATAGAAGAGACTCTTCACTTAAGCAGATTTGGCAGGTATCAGCAAGGTCTGGCCTGAAAAAATCAAATCATCTTTGAGAGCATTCATTTTTTTGAGGTCTTCCACAGACACAGAAAAACTCTTAGCAATTTTTTGCAGAGAATCTCCTTCTTTCACGGTATAGGAAATACTTTCTTGTTTGGAAACCTCTTGAGAAAGTGTTTCTAAGGTTTTTTTAAGCTTTGCAAGCTCTTCGAATTTTTTGTTCTGCAATAAGATCACTTTTTCCATTTCACAGATTTTATCTTTATACTGGGACAGTGCGGTTGTGGTCTCATTGGCATGAGAGCCTAGTTGTCTTAGATCAGACAAAATTTCTTCTTGCTTTTTCTCTAAGTTAGCCACTTTTTTGTTAAAAGAGTGAAAGAGTTGCTCTAACCCTTCTATCTTACCTGTTTGCGATTCCATCAGATGCTCTTTGAGTTTGCTAATGGTTTCTTCTTGGTCGATGAGTTTCCCTTCTAAAATATGAAGTTCAATATCGGATGTGTTCAGATCATGCTTGAGATCTTCTATTTCTGTACGTACTTTGTGAAGCGTCAGTTCTGTTTTATGTCTTTCTTCCCTTGAAGAGGTGACACCACTACATCCACTGAAAACAAAGCAAAAAAGAAAGAATAAAGCAGAAGATAGTAGATATCTCATAAAAGCACCTTGTCGATTTTTCTATTGCGCTAGGATTTTCTCATAAATCTTAAATTCTGCACGGCGGTTTTTAGCCCAGCATTCCGGTGTGTGCCCTAAGTCAACAGGCATTTCTTTTCCAAAAGAAATCGTGAATACATGATTAGCGTCCACCCCTTTTTTGACAAGAAGGCTTCTTACATAGGAAGCTCTTCGAGTGCCTAGTGCTAAGTTGTAAGCTTCTGAGGCTCTTTCATCGCAGTGTCCTAAAATAAACACATATAATTTAGGATGTTTTTTCATATAAGAGGCTATGTTATCCACAACAGCGATATATTGATGCTCTTTAAGAACATGTTCATCGGTATTGAAATAGACTGTTTTAAAGACGGTAGCGAGCTCATTAGAAGGGTTTTTAAAAGCATCTATTTTAGGAATAGAGGTTTCAGAGGCGCTGGGTATATCTCTCACTTGTTGCATGGTTTCTTCAGAAAAATTCGCTGCAACAGGGGAGAGTTCATTGCTGTTGAGAGGAATGAAATCTTCTTCTAGAGGACCTCTAAACTCATTAGCATTTTCAATAAGCCTTGAATCGGGATTTTGTTTGAATAAAAGCTTGGAGCCTCTCTGGATATACCTGCCCAGTGTTTTCGTGTCTTCCCATGTAGACCCAGATGAGCGCGTGCATCCCGGTAGGAGCAAACAAAGACCGAGTATATAAAATAAGATACTAGTTAAAAAGCAACGCATAAGATTCCTCACTACTCTGGCTGCCAGGCGGGATAATGTTTTTTGCCCGGGCCATTTGTGATTTTGATGGTTTTTGCCTCGTTTAAATTCACCAGGTATAACTCAGACGCAGTAGCGTCCGCCGTATTGAACACTATATGCAAACTATTGGGTGCCCAGCAAGGATTTTCTTTGTGAGACCTTCCGCTTGTGAGTTGTTTCTCTTCTTGTGTCTCTAGATCATAGATCCATATTTGACGAATTCCCTCAGTTTTTGCGCTATAGGCTATCTTTTTTCCATCAGGCGACCAGTTTGGACAGGTGTTTTCTCGGTTTTTCTGGGTAATACATACAGTGGGGGGAAGATCTCTACCCATCGAATAATTAGGTGTAGTAATAATATAAATACGAGGAGTTCCCTCCTTATCTGAGACAAAAGCAAGTTTTTTTCCATCGGGACTGAAAGAAGGAGAAGCTTGTACAGAAGAGGGGAAAGTATACGCCTGAATAGGTTTGCCAAGAAGACCTCTTTCAGGGTGCATTGCCTGAACGAATAGATCAGCTCTTCCTCCAGCGTCGCAGATAAAAGCAAGTTTAGATTTGTCGCGAGACATCGTGGGAAGGAGTTGATTTCCTCGTAGAGAGATCAAGGGTTCTGCATAAGAGTCGTTCATGGAAGAGAGAAAAATTTTGGAAGGTCCTTTTTCATAAGACACATAGAGAAATTTCTGCTCTTTATGTTTTTTGCTCGGATAGAAGATAGGGGTGATGCAATAGTGCCCACGGTTTGTCAGCTGGATTGCATTCGCTCCATCATAGTCACACTGCCAGATTTCAGAGTTGTATTTTCTTTCAGAAGAGACGTGAGTGCAAGGTGTTTGCAGAGTATAGAGAATCTGTGTTGATGCAATCCCTTCTTTATTGAAAAGAGTTTTATGAATAGCATCTGCCACTTTATGCATCTGCCTTCTATCCTCGGAGAGATTACCTGTTAAGGGGATATCTTTCAGATGTTTAATATGAGAAAAATCGACAGAGTAGATCATAAAAGAGCAAGAGCGTTTTCCTATTTCTGCTTGTACAACATAGCTAATATTATCTTTTTTCCAGGTGGGATTGACAAAGGCCTCTTTGAAATTGGGGTTTCTTAGCAAGATGTCTTTGTCAGAAGAGATAGGCATGAGTTGCACTCTGCCGCAGTGTTCGATATCAAAAGCTAGGACTGCACGCAAAGAAGAAGCATATTCTTTAGGAAAGCTTTCAGGAGAAACAGCAAAAGTTCCAAGATATAAGGGGACAAGAGGTTGGGAAACGCTCAGATGAATAATAATTTCTTCTTGGTCTACCGCAGCAATAAGAGGAAGAAAAGGAAGAAAGAGACTAAGAAGGAGTAAGGTTTGTTTGCGCATCTATGAAAAACCTTTTTCTTTAGAAGTTTACGCCTCAGCTATCACTACAAAATGTTAGGCAAAATTTGTAGTTTTTTTTATTTGCAAGTTCTCCACTAAAAGGAGGAAACATAAGATCTGTCAAAGCATTTTCTAAATATAATCTGTTGATTTCAGAATCAGAAAATATAATGTCCATGTTTTGTACGACACCTTCATGAGAAAGTGTAAGAGCGATTTTGACGGTGCCGTAACCAGGAAGATGTAAGGAATCTTTCAGATGATGAATCAACATATCTCGGTATATCACACTTTCTTCTGCTACCACATCGGCCTTAATTTCATAAGAGTCCGCTTTTAGCTCTTTGATGGGAGTGGGCACAGAAATTGTACTTGCTACCGAGATGTTATCGCGGTTTGTTTCAATTTTCGCAATGCTTTCTTGTAGTTCGCCCAAGAGTTTTTTTGTTTTGCTCGCTTCTAAAGGCTTTGTGACAGGCTGAGATGTTTTTGCTTTAGGTGTTTTAGCTAGTGGTTTAGAGGTTTTTGTAGAAGGTTTAGCGGCAGTAGCTACTTTTTTCACCACTTGAGGGGTTGTCAAAGCTATTTTTTCTTGTGTTGCTAGTTTTTGTTTGGGTGTCTCGGCAGGCAAAACTTTCGTGTGTACAACGAGTTTTTGCCTTTGAGGGCTGATTGTTGGCATAGGCTTGACGTAAGCATGGATCACAAAAAACAGATGGCATCCCAGCACGAAAATAGAGATAAAGCTCAAGAAAGGTTTTTTACGCATACCTGCTTTGAGAAATTGATAGAACCGATGTAGCTGATCATCCATGGCAATAGCGCTCAGGGTTTTAAAAACAAGTCCATCTGTTCAAAGCCTGCTATTTCGACAGCATTTTTTACCATTTGGTAGGTGCCAAAAGAAGCGGCTTTATCATGAAATACAATAGGAATTTCTTTGGGATAATTTTTCTTTAAGCTGAGCAAAGTAGCGAGGAGATCTTTTTCTGTGATGGCGCGATTATTGATTGTGATGGTGTTGTCATCAAAGACTCGGATCGTAATAGAAGTTCTGCTTTGAATAGGAGTGGCTTCTTCTTTTTTGAGGTTAGCTCCAGGGGCGAGTTCAATACGATCAAATTTTAAAATAGGAGCGATCAGGATAAAGGTAATCAATAAGACAAACACAACATCAATCAAAGGTGTTAAATTGAGAAGAGAGTCATCACTTACAGTTTCTTCATCATGGTAGGAAAAAAATCGTCTGCTCATGAAAGATCTACTTTTCGATATTGCAGTTCAATTGTTGATAGTAACAGCTGCCCAAAATCTTGCATGTCACACAGATAGGACTTAATCGCTTGTTTTAAATAGTTATAAGCTACAAGAGAGGGGATGGCTATCAAAAGACCAAGAACGGTTGTAGCAAGTGCGGTAGAGAGCCCTCCTAAAACAATCGTGTTAGAGGAAAAATTGCCAGACATTTGGAGGCCAGAAAAAGTGACTAAAATTCCCCATACAGTACCTAAAAGTCCTAAAAAGGGAGCTAGAGTGGTAATAGTGGGAAGGATAAAAAGATTTTTTTCCAAACGCTCTTTTTGCGTTAAAATTGTGCTATAAACATGTGTTTCGACAAGTTGTATATCCGCTCTTGAGAGATAGACAGATCTTTCTGGTTCATGAGTAGAGTTGATAAAGTAATGGTTTTTTTCTAGTAGCTCAAGTGTTTTAGTTTTTAACACAGAGAAGATGCGAGTAAAAGGCTGAGGAATTTCTTTATAACGAGAGACAGGAGAACCCTCTATAGGCAAAGAAAGGAGAGTCCCTTTTTGTTGCTCAATAGAGCGGAAAAAGCGTACAGAGTTTTTTCTCACTTGTTTGAGCATCCAGATCTTATATAAAAGAGTGACCCAACACACAAAAGAGAGAAAAAAAAGTCCTAGGAAGACTAGTTTGCCAAAAAAATCGGAATGAGAGAAAGCACTTGTAAATGCATGAAGGGAAGCTAACATCATAAGCGCGCGCCAATGGGTTAAAATAAAGCTTTCCTTGCAGCTTAGCATAAGCTGCATACTTCAGCAAAAAACTATTTATCAAGAAGTGACAATGGAGAGGGTGACTGCTCCCTCGCCTTTAGGCGAGGGAGCAGTCACCTGTATGAAGATGTTGCCAATTATGGTTGCAAATGGAGGTTTCTTCAGCAGCAGGTAGATTTAGCGGAAACAATTTCTCCAAATCTCAGCAAATTACTCGCTTTATTTGGTAAAGATCATAGGCTTCCTCAAAACTCTTTTAATGAGCAAAAAATAGTTGAAATGGAAAAGCTATTAAATGATGCAGAGTTAAGCGATGCAACTCTCCAATTTTGCGATCGTATTATTTCAAACTATTCATTTTATCCTGTATTTGAAGCTGCTCTTAAACGGGCTGTATGGCATCATTGCATCCCAGAGCTTGCTAGGATTGAATCGGAAGCTCTTGATGAAAATTTTCGCAAAGGTTTAGTGAATTATTTTAGAGATCCAGAGAACTCTGAAAAAGTTCTTCATGTTACGAATCTTTCTAAGATAGGGAAACGTGTGCAAGAGGCTGTTGATCTGTATCTAAAAGATGAGAGTAAGCAGTAGTGATTTTTCTAGATTTAAGAGTCTGAAACAGTGGCTTTTTTGCTATAAGTTCTTCATATTCTCAGAGAGTCTTATATCTCAAGACTGAATGCTTTCTTGTCTATCATGCTTAAAGCTAGTATAATCTTATGTGCTTTGATAGAAGATGCGTAAGATATGGAAATTATCGATTCTCATGCTCATTTAGGCTATGACAGCTTATATGATCAGATAGCAGATGTTATGGACCGCTGCAAAAAAGCAGGTGTCATAAAAGTTGTTAACATCTGTACAGATCAAAAAACGGCAGAAAGGGGAGAAAAGCTGAGCAAAGCCTATCCCCATATTCACAATGTGGGAGCTACAACGCCTCATGATGTGCTTAAAGAGGGGGAAAAAGATTTTCCTTTTTTTGCAAAACTTGCCAAAGAGAAAAAACTTGTGGCTATAGGAGAGACAGGCCTTGATTATCACTATGAGCGCTCTCCAAAAAAACTGCAGCAAGAGTTTTTATGTCGCTATTTTGCGCTTGCGAAAGAATGTCAGTTACCTGTTGTCATTCACTGTAGAGATGCGTTTGAAGATCTTTTTACAATAGCCGATGAAAATTATCACAATCTCCCTTTGCTTCTTCACTGTTTTACAGGAACCCAGAAAGAAGCAGAGAAAGCTCTTGATAGAGGGTGGAAGATTTCTATGAGTGGAATTGTCACATTTAAGAAATCAACACTTTTGCAAGAAGCTGCTCAATTTATCCCCTTGGAGTCTATGCTTGTAGAAACAGATAGCCCTTATCTTGCGCCGCAATCAAAACGGGGACTTTCTAATGAGCCTAGCTTTGTTGTAGAAGTGGTGGAGATGCTAGCGCACCTGAAAAATATCTCTTCTGAGCAAGTTGCTGCGCAAACACGTGACAATACAATGGCTTTTTTCAAGCTGGCTTGAGTAAAAAAATCTTTTTTCTTTTTTCCATTTAAGGCATGTATGATCGCTTCGGGATGCAAGAAAGTGAGAGTAGCATGAGCACAGCAGTGAGAACAATTCCCACAACATATCTTTGGAGAAGACTTCATTCTATCATGGGGTTGATGATTGTTCTATTTCTTATAGAACATATCATCACAAACTCCCAGGCGGCTCTGCTTATCGGGGAAAATGGACAAGGGTTCATCCATGCCGTCAATTTCATCAAAAATCTGCCCTATGTGCCTGTTTTAGAAATCTTTCTTATAGGTACACCGATTGCTGTGCATGCAGGTCTTGGTATCAAATATCTGATGACAGGAAAATCCAACTCATGGCCATCGGAGGGAAATAAGCCCTCTTTAACCAAGTATCCCAGAAACCATGCCTATACATGGCAAAGAATCACCTCTTGGATCTTACTTATCGGGATTATTCTCCATGTGTGGTACATGCGTTTTTATAACTATCCTCCTGAAGTTCGCATTCAAGATAAGGAGTTTTATTTCACAAGAGTGAGTGAAGATCCAGGACTTGCAAGTGTTGCAGAGAGGTTGGGTGTGAGCATTTATACTCCAGCAGAAATCACAAAAGAGACCTCTCAAGCAACGGCAGCAGATCAAATAGCGTTCAACAAAGGACTCACAATGAGACCTGTTGGTGATAACCAAGTTGTTGCGGTATCTAAAGATTTTGGTACAGCTACACTCCTTATGGTCCGAGATGCATTCAAAAGTCCTTTCAAGGGTATTCTCTACACAATCTTTGTGATCGCTGCAGCTTTTCATGCTTTTAATGGACTTTGGACATTTTGTATTACCTGGGGATGGGTGATTCGAACAAGATCACAGGCTACAGTGGTAAACATTTGCATCAGCATCATGGTTATTATTGCTTTTCTAGGTCTAGCGTGCATTTGGGGTACGTACTGGGTTAACTTGCCAAGATAGTGAGGAGAAAGAGATGGGAAAAGCTACAAAGAAAGTGATTGTTGTTGGTGGAGGGCTTGCTGGTCTTTCTTGTACTATGAAGCTTGCTGAACAAGGCTGTACAGTAGATCTTGTTTCTTTGACTAAGGTGAAAAGATCTCACTCTGTCTGTGCCCAGGGGGGTATGAATGCTGCTGTTAATATCAAGGGAGAGGAAGATTCTCCTTTGATTCATGCTTATGACACCATCAAAGGAGGAGACTTTTTAGCTGATCAACCTCCTGTTGTGGAGATGTGTTTATGTGCTCCTAAAATTATTATGATGTTAGATCGTTTAGGGTGTCCTTTTAATAGAACAGCGGAAGGGAATATAGATTTTCGCAGATTTGGAGGGACATTATATAATAGGACAGCCTTTTGTGGAGCTTCTACAGGTCAGCAACTTCTTTACGCACTCGATGAGCAAGTGCGAAGATTTGAAGTGCAAGGGCTTGTGAAAAAACATGAGAATCATGAATTTATGCGTCTTGTTTTGGATGATCAGGGCGTGAGTCGTGGTATTATCATTCAAGATCTACTTACGTTAGAGCTCCATGTCATGAAAGCAGATGCTGTTGTTATGGCAACAGGTGGCAATGGAATGCTTTTTAAATATTCTACGAACTCTACATTTTGTACAGGCGCAGCAAATGGACGTCTTTACCTACAAGGGATGAAATATGCCAATCCAGAGTTTATACAAATCCATCCGACAGCGATTCCAGGTAAAGACAAGCTCCGTCTTATATCGGAGTCGATTCGTGGAGAAGAAGGTAGGGTATGGGTCTATGGAGACTCTTCTAAAACAATTACCACTCCAGAGGGGAAGACAATACCTTGTGGCAAAACAGGAGAGCCTTGGTATTTTTTAGAGGAGCTTTATCCAGCTATTGGTAATTTAGTTCCTAGGGATATAGGGTCTAGAGAAGTTCTACGTATTACAGAAATGGGGCTTGGCATTGATGGTAAGAACCAGGTCTATCTTGATGTAAGACATCTTCCGGAGCATATCCATCATAAACTGGAGTCTGTGCTAGATATTTATCGCAAATTTACAGGAGAAGATCCTCGTAAAGTGCCCATGAAAATTTTTCCAGGTGTGCATTATACCATGGGAGGGGGATGGGTAGATTTTCCTGCAGCGGACGATCCTGACAGATGGACAAGATATCGACATATGAGCAACTTACAAGGGTGCTTCAATATAGGAGAATCAGATTATCTGTATCATGGAGCGAATCGATTAGGCGCTAATTCGTTACTATCATGTATTTTTAGTGGACTTGTTGCAGGCAAAGAGGTGCCTCGTTATTTGGAGCATCTCACTTCGTCGTATGCTGAGACTTCAGAAAGTGCGTATCAAAGTGCTCTTGAGAAAGAAGCTGCCTTTAAAAAGGAGCTCTTTAGTCGGAAAGGGAAAGAAAATGTGCATCAGCTTCATGAAGAGATGGCAGAGAGGCTTGTGCAGCATGTCACGGTAAAACGGACGAATACCAAGTTAAAAGAGACTTTAGAGATTTTGAAAGAAATTCGAGAGAGATATCAACAGATTACTCTTGGTGATGCGGGAAAACTGCTGAATCAGACCTATGTTTTTGCTAATCAATTCAAGTATATGTTGGAAATTGCTATGGCTGTTACCAAAGGAGCTCTTTTACGAGATGAATTTCGTGGCTCACATTTTAAACCTGAATTTCCTCAGCGTGATGATAAGAATTGGCTGAAGAAAACGATCGCCATGTATGACGCAGCAAAAGATGAGCCTGTGATTTCTTATGAACCTGTTGACACACGTCATCTCAAACCGATAATAAGAGATTATTCAAAGGCTAAAAAGGTGGTGCCTCATTTGGAAAACATTCCAGAAAATATTGCATTGCCTATCTAAGTGAGGAGCTACTGTATGCAATATACGCTAAAAATTTATCGAGGCACTCCACAAAAACAATATTGGGAAGAGTTCGAATTTGAGCTCATGTCTGGCGATAACGTGATTTCTTGCTTGATGTATCTACAAAAATATCCTGTCAACAAACAAGGGAAAACCGTTACACCGGTTGTGTGGGAGCAGGGATGTCTGGAAGAAGTGTGTGGTTCTTGCTCGATGCTTATTAATGGCAAACCGCGCCAAGCGTGCACTGCAATTATTGAGACAATTATCAAAGAAACAGGTAGCAGCACTATTACGCTTGCGCCGTTTACAAAGTTTCCTTTGATACGGGATCTTGTCGTTGATAGATCGAAATTATTAGAAGATTTAAAACGGGTCTCTGCATGGATCGATTCTGATGGTTCCTTTATGCAGGGATTTGGTCCTAAAATCTCACAAGATAAGCAAGAGCAGATGTATGTGCTCTCTACGTGTATGAGTTGCGCTTGCTGCTCTGAAGCGTGTCCTCAAGTCAATAAAGACTCGGAATTTATAGGACCAGCACCCATTTCACAGGCAAGGCTCTTCAATACGCATCCTACTGGGGCTATGAAAGCGCCTGCCCGCCTTAAAGCCTTGATGAAGGCAGGGGGCGTTAGTGAATGTGGTAATGCACAAAATTGTGTCCAGGTATGTCCTAAAGAAATTCCTTTAACAGAGTCGATTGCTGCCATGGGACGTGATGTCAGCAAGCAAGCATGGAAAGATTTTTTCAGCAGCCCAGAAAGAGAGTAAAAATTTTTTAAAAGTTTGTTAAAAATCTTGTTAAGAAGTACTATCCGAATCCTTCGTCTGCTGTATTGGATACTCTTGGGCCGATTAAGCTCATCAACGATACAATATAGATGAAAGGGATCACGACGCCAGGACTGGGTAAATAAAATTTTGTAATTTACTTCTCCTGGGGAGCGAACCCACCTGGTAATCCAGGTTGATTATGCGCGGCCGTAAGACCCATTCAGCAGACGTTTTTCTTTTATAAAATCAACAACATTATTTTAAAAAGCAAAACTAAGGCTTGTTTTGTTATAATAAAAAGAAAAACAAGCTTTTATCATGGAAAATATTGTAAATCTTATTAAGCCTTTTGCTCATCAGGCGTATGAGGGGTTTTCTCATGTAGGGAGGTTAGGGCTTCGTCATATTAAGGAGTTTCCAAGTTCAGCGCGTTCGGTAGCAGCAGTTGCTGCGAGCTTTTTTAGGCATGGGTTTATGATGGCTATGGCCTTTTGTAAGGCGCACAGTATGCAATTAATGATTGGATGTAGTGTGGTGGGTGTTTGTGCTCTTGTTACTATTGTTGCAGTCAAATTTTTTTCTAGAAAGCGGCTACCTATTTTTGCTCTAGCTCCACCTTCTGAACCTCCGAAGAAAAGAAGAAGAGGTCGGCTACCACCAAAAGCTCCAGAAGTTCCAAAAGCTCCTGAAGATCCAAAAGCTCCAGAAGTTCCAAAAGCTCCAGAAGTTCCAAAAGCTCCAGAAGTTCCAAAAGCTCCAGAAGTTCCAAAAGCTCCAGAAGTTCCAAAAGCTCCAGAAGTTCCAAAAGCTCCAGA
>Ga0172362_10004065_pt1 | contig 12684 bp, 8 predicted proteins | sample LakKivs1_kivu2a2_FD_114534 | JGI IMG/M metagenome (GOLD analysis project Ga0172362, IMG submission 114534) | Sediment microbial communities from Lake Kivu, Rwanda - Sediment s1_kivu2a2 | ecosystem: Environmental > Aquatic > Freshwater > Lake > Sediment | place: Rwanda: Western Province, Lake...
AGGATTTCGCCGTCGAGACAGTGGCCCGCGGGATCCGGGCGGCCAAGGCAGGGGTGCAGGACCCCGGCAAACCAATCGGCGTGTTCCTTTTTGTCGGGCCATCGGGTGTGGGCAAGACCGAATGTGCTTTGGGCGTCGCCGATTTGTTGTTTGGCGGCGAACGTTTTCTCACAACAATCAACATGTCGGAGTTTCAGGAAAAGCACACGGTGTCCCGGCTGATCGGCTCACCGCCGGGCTATGTCGGTTATGGTGAGGGTGGTGTGTTGACTGAGGCGGTGCGCCAGCACCCCTATTCCGTCGTCCTGCTTGATGAAGTGGAAAAAGCCGATGCCGAGGTGATGAACCTGTTTTATCAGGTGTTCGACAAGGGCATGCTTGCCGACGGTGAGGGGCGCGTGATTGATTTCAAGAACACCGTGGTGTTCATGACGTCGAATTTGTGCACCGATTTGATTACACAGGCGGGGCAAATGCCCGAACCGCCCTCCCCGGAGGACCTGATCAAGGCCATGCGTCCGGAGCTGAACAGGTATTTTAAACCCGCGCTGGTCGGACGGATGACGCTGGTGCCGTTTTATCCGCTGATGCCGGAGGCCATGAAGGAGATCGTCCGGCTGAAGATCAACCGGCTGGTGAAACGTCTGGACGAAAGCCACAAGATGAAATTCGTGTATTCCGATAAAGTTGTCGATCAGATTGCCGCCCGCTGCACCGAAGTGGAAACGGGGGCGCGCAATATCGACAATATCATGCAAGGCACACTGCTGCCCCGGATTTCCTCCGAGATTCTGGAACAGATGACCCGGGGGCCGCTGCCCGAGGCGTTGTATCTGGACTTGGACGACAAAGGCGAATTTGTTTATCGGTTTTCCGATGACGGACCATCGGGGAGCGACGAGGACAAAAGACAACCGGCAGCGAAAACCAGGAAAAAGAGCAAGGCAAAGTAAGCGGGCATGGCGAACATGAACAGGCAGTCTTTTCTTCAAGGCCCGAACGAAGTGCGGGAGGCGATGATCAGCGGATTTCCCCCGGTTGGCGGCAACCCCGCGGTATTTGGGCTCGCTGAGCGAGCCGCCGCCATGCCCGGGCGAGCGATGGTAAATATGGGACGCGACGCGGGGCGCTAGCGGACACGGGAAATTACGCCGCAGCCCGGATACTGCCGGTGATGACCGAATGAATACTTGATTGATTTCCGGCCCGCAAGGTACGGAAAGGAACGGTGAGGTTGGTATGCCAAAGATTCGCACGGCACAGGAGGCGGACTTCATTTTTGAAGTCAATGGGTTCTCCGGCGAACTTCGGGTCCTGGGTTTCTCGGGCAGCGAGGGGATTTCCGAACTGTTTCAATTTGGTCTGCGGCTCGCCTCCGAAGACGGCGAGATCGATATCAATTCGATCGTCGGGCAGCCGGCCACCTTGCGCATATTTCACGACAACGGTGAACGCAAAATCCACGGCATCGTCAGCCGTTTTGAACAGGGAAGTGAAGGCACCGATTTTACGCCATACTACGCCGAACTGGTCCCCGAAGTGTGGCTGACTACGCAACTGTTCGGCTGCCGCATCCATCAGGAGATGAGCGTTGAGGACATTGTCAAACAGGAACTCACCGACGCCGGGATTGCCAATGACCGTTTTCGCTTTTCGTTAAGCGGCACACATGAGCAACGCGAATACTGCGTACGATATCGGGAAAGTGTCTGGAACTTCATTTCCCGGTTATTGGAGGACGAGGGCATATTCTACTTTTTCGAACATACCGAGGAAGCGGCAGTCCTGGTGATGGGTGATGCTGATACCGTGCATACACCGATCGAAGCCCCGGACACCATTCCGTTTCGTGATATTTCCGGCACGGTGGCGGAGGAAGAGGCGATATTCACGTATCGCTATTCCCAGGAAATCCGGCCGGGGAAATTTACCTACCGCGATTACAATTTTGAAAAACCGACGGTCAATCTCGAGAAATTCAAGACGGCCACGCGGGATAATGCACTGGAAGTGTACGATTATCCCGGAGGATACCTCGATCCCGACATCGGCGGCACCGTGGTCCAGCGGCGATTGGAAGCCCTGCAATCGCGGCGTGTCATCGGCCTGGGTGAGAGTCTGGTCCGCCGCCTGATCCCCGGATATAAATTCACCATGGAGGAACATCCCCGTACGGATTTCAATCGGGAGTACCTGCTGACCTGGATTTCCCATAAGGGTACGCAGCCGCACGGGGGCGCTTCCGTCGAAGGGGAGTTCGTCTACAACAATGAATTTCGCTGCATTCCTTCGAACGTTCCCTATCGTCCCGCACGGCGTACGCCCCGCCCGGTGGTGGAGGGAACTCAGACCGCCATCGTCACCGGCCCGTCGGGCGAGGAAATTTATCCCGACCAGCACGGCCGCGTCAAAGTCCAGTTCCATTGGGACCGCACAGGCCGGAAGGATGAGCATTCCTCCTGTTGGATCCGCGTCAGCCAATTGTGGGCGGGCAAAAACTGGGGGGCGATGTGGATCCCGCGCATTGGCCACGAAGTCGTTATCGATTTCCTCGAAGGTGACCCCGACAAGCCCATCATCGTCGGCCGCGTGTACCATGGCGATAACCAGCCGCCGTATCCGTTGCCCGGCAACAAGACCAAGAGCACGATTAAGTCGAACTGTTCGAAAGGCGGCGGCGGTTCAAACGAAATCCGCTTCGAGGACCTTAAAGGTTCGGAAGAAATTTATACGCATGCCCAAAAAGACCAAAATGAAGTTATCGAAAACAATATGTCGACCTCGGTCGGCAACGACCAGTCGTTGACCGTCGGCCACGACCGCACCAAGACAGTCAAACATGACGAGAAGACGACCATCGAGAACAACCGGACGCAAACGGTTAACGGCACGCATACCGAGTGGATCAAGAAAGATACGCTGATTACGGTCGCCGAAGGCAATTATATCCATGAGGTCAACACCGGAACGGCGACGAGTTACGTCAAGTCGGATGTGACGGAAACGTATGACGCAAACCAGAATACCACGGTCAAGCAGGACATCACCATTACTTCCAGCACCGGAAAGATCCACGTCAAGGCTGCAACGGAGATTAAACTGGAAACGGGGGCCAGCAGCATCCTGTTAAAGAGTGATGGGTCCATCAGTATCAACGGCGTAAGCATTGCCATCAACGGATCGCAATCGGTGGACACCCATGGCATGTCGGTGACGACACAGGCCGACGCAGATCATAACACCAGGGGCGCAATTATCCTTTCGGAAGCGTCGGCCACCAATACGGTCAAAGGGGCGATGGTCATGCTCAATCCATAACTGCGGATTCGGGACGATGGCGACAGCGACCACACAGGGAAAACCGGCCGTTTTCCAGATCCTCCCCGGCAAGGACGGTGCAGGAAAGCCGATCTTTGCCGTGCTGGTCAAGCGGACGTACGATATTCGTTGCGGCAAAATGGCAATCCGCGCCAGCGCGGATCGGCCTTTAGTCAAAGTCGACGAATATTACGACCACGGTGATCCGGAGTGGTGCACGGTCAAGTACGAAACCGATTTGACGCCCTATAAGCCGGCTACCGATGTCGTGGTCATCGGCAAAGCCTATGCCCCGGCCGGTCAATCCACACGGCAGATGGACATCGCTATTGAAGTGGCGAATATACGAAAAGTCATCCGAGTGACCGGGGAACGGCGATGTCTGTATCGCCAGAATAAACCGCCCGCATTTACTGATCCCCAGCCCTTTACCGAAATGGAAATCAGGTACGAACGCGCGTACGGCGGTCGCGACCGCAAGAGCATGCCCCCGATGTTGCTGGCCTATCCCCGGAATACCCTGGGCACCGGTTTTGCGATCAAAAACACGCATGAGGTGATCGACGGTCTGTACCTGCCGAATTTTGAAGATCCGAAAGACATGCTTGTGCCCGAGCGCGTCGTCCTTGAAGACCCCATCAATTGGAACAGACAGCCGTTGCCGCAGGGATTAGGCTGGTTCCACCGCACCTGGTATCCACGGTGTTCATTTGTGGGTTCGGTGCCGGGCTTTGTCAAACCTGAGGAACCGTTGCGGGAGGAATTGCTCGGCCTGGTACCGCAAAACCAGGTGGCCCTGGCGCGCCAGTTCAAGCTGCCGAGTTATGATGTGCGATTCAATAATGGGGCGTCGTTGGGTCTGGTCTTGCCATATTTGCGCGGCGATGAAATGGTTAGACTTATTCGATTAACGCCCGACGGTCAACTCGAATTCACCCTGCCCGCAGACCGCCCGAACATCATGCTCGATATTGGACTGGGTGAGAATAAACTGGAAGTCGTCCTGCATACCGTGTGTGTGCGGGTGGAAGAGATGCAAGTCGACCTTGTCTGGCGCGGGGCGCATGAATATCCCGGGAATGACTGGTTACCGGAGATGAAACGGATGGTTGCGGAGGTTGGCTGATTTGATGAATGCCGATGCTGCGACGGCGGCAGTCACCATCGCCGAAACCAATCATACAGGAGAGAGAATCATCCTGCCCGGCCAGACACCGGAGGGTGAATATATTCTCGCCGTATTGGTCAAACGCAGCTATACCATTGTACCCAACGGGCCGTGTGTGCGTGCCGACCAGGATGAAAAACTCATCCCCGGCGACATGTATTACGGCGACCCGATGAACTCGACGGTGAAATATGAGACAGATTTCGTACCTTTTAAGATTGCCACCGATGTCGTGTTCATTGGCTCGGCTTTCGCCCCGCAGGGGCAGGCAACCCCAGCATTTATCGCTTCGCTGACCGTTGGGAAAAACCGCAAAGATATTGCTGTTATCGGTGATCGGGTTTGCCAATATCGTCGCATCGGTACGCCGGTTTTCACCGATCCCCGGCCGATCACCACAATGGAAGTGCGTTATGAACGAGCCTATGGCGGTGTGGACATCAATTCCGATCCGGCGGTCCCCTGCGGTTATCCCCGCAACCATTTGGGGCGCGGTTTTGTCGTCGGGAACAGCAAGAAGGCGTTGGACAATCTGGCATTGCCCAATATCGAAGATCCCAAAAACCTGCTGACCCCGGAGACGCTGATGGTCGGCCATTTCAAGGATTGGGAAAAGCAGCCGATACCGCAGGGCCTGGGGTGGGTGGCCAAATACTGGCGCCCGCGCGCGGACCTGGCCGGGGTGATGCCGGCGGACAAGGAAGTTGAACGGCAGCTGCGGGAGGCCTATGCCGAAGCCGTGCCGTCCGATCAGCGCGAGATGTTTGAGAAAACCAAACTCCGGGATATGGATTTCCGGTTTTTCAACGGGGCCTCGCCGGGGTTAGTCTGCCCGTTTCTGGCCGCGGATGAGGACATCCGGTTAATCGGGCTGGACCCGAACGGTGAACTTAAGTTTCGTCTGCCGGGTGAACGGCCGAAGATCGGCCTTGATTTCGGCGAGGGGTTACGTGAGCCCGAGGTCGTTTTGCATACCGTGCAAATCCGCCAGGCGGAAAAACAAGTCGATCTGGTCTGGCGGGGGGCCGTGCCCTATCCCGGCCCGGACTGGCTGCCGCAAATGAAAAAATGTGAGGTATCCATCGGATGAACGATGCTGCTCCGACATTTGTCCAGCCAAAACCGAACCGGTTTATCGTTTGGTTCGGTGTGGTGGTTGTGGTGGGGGTCGTGCTCTACTTTTTGTTCATGCTGGTTGACGGTACCGGCCTGGCAAACCAGGAGGGTGCCGCGACGGTGCAGGGAAAGGAATACCGTGAAGCGGGGACGACGTACGCCACGCAAAGAATCGGCAATCGTACACAGACGATACCACAGACTACGGCCGAAATGTACATTCTGTATTTGGAGATCAACGGGACCCAGACGTGGGGCGCGGTGGATAAAAAACTGTATGAGGGAGTCCGGATGGGCGATCGGGTCAAGGTCGTCTATCAACAGCGGCGGATAACGGGGAATTTGCAGGTGCTCGAAGTGACGCGTTAATTTATCGGATGAAGATGGTATGCCCAACTGGCCGGCAGTCAAGTTAATGGATATGGTGATCGGTGTGGATGTCCATGCGGTCGCCCCGATACCGGGGATCCCGATCCATCCCTATTTTGGGCCGATTTACCTGTGGCATACACCCAAGTTCCCCATGGCTGATGTATTAATCAACGGGATGCCGGCCTGCACGGTGGGGGCGATGGGATATTTTGTGCATATTCCGCAGGGTATTCCGGTCCCGCCCACGCCGACGAATTGCCCCTATTGGACGCGGTATTTGACCAATGTGGCTATGGGTACGGTATTAATGGCCCTGACTACCCTGGCCAATATCGCAATTGCCGGGATATCGGCGCTGATCCCCAAACCGAAATTCGCGGAAGATTTCATTAAAGATGTGACCGGGATCGATACGACCTCCACCGCCACGACCTGGAATACCATCGTGGCCAGTTTTTCGGCGTTTACTAAATGGCAGACCTGGGTCAAACTGCTGATGCCGCCGATTCCGTATCCGGGGGCCCAGGGTTCCACGGCGGTGGGCAGTCCGAATGTCACGGTCAACGGCGGGCCGCTGGCATTTGTTGCGCCGCTGGTGGCAACATCGTGCAGTGACATTCCGGTCGTGCCCAACGCGATGACCATGGGTTTTTCTAATGTCCTGGTGGGTGTCAGTATCGGCCAGCTGATTCGCGGGATCGCGGTGAGTACCGCCCAGGCGGGGATTTCGTATGGGGCGGGCCGTGCCGCCTCACGCTTGCCGGGCCTGCGGGGCAGCGGGTGACGATGAACGCTTGGGGTCCGGTGGATCCCCCGGGAAATTCAGGAAAACGACGACGATGAAAACGGGAAGAGTATCGGTCGGCCATCCGGTGGATGTCGCGAAAGGCACGGTGTATTCCACCCACAAGGATATTTCAATCCCGGGGAAGGTCGATCTTATCTGGGAACGACGATATTCGACTGCTCTTTTGTCGTCACCGCCATCGCCGCTGGGGCCGGGGTGGACGACACGGTATTTTTCCGGTCTGAGTTATGCCGACGGTGAGTACCGCTTTGTCACGCCGGACGGAGAGCTCGAAATATTCGCTGACCCAAACGGTGAGGTCGAGCGCGGCAAGGTAATCCGAAATTTCGGCACGTTCCAGGAGATTACATGCAGCGGTTCCCGTTATATCATTACCCAATGGGATGTCGACAGCGGCGAAATCGAGCGATTCGTTTTTGTCCGGGGCAAACCCGGGACCATCTGGCCGTTGGCCGCGCTCGAGGATGTCACCGGGCAGGGGCTTGACCTGCTGTACGACGGACGTGGGCGATTGTCCGGTATCCGGCAACGGCTGGAAAAAAGAACGCTGCTTCTTGAGTACACTTCCGGCGACCGAATCAAATCAGTCGTCTTTCAGGCGGCAGGGGGTGAAAAGTACACTCTGGCGCGATATGAATATGATGCCCACGGGCGCTTGGTGGCCGCGCATGATGCACTCAAGAACACGGACACGTATGAATATGACGAAAAATCGCAGATGACCGGAGAGTTTGTCAAGGACGGCGGGGCGTTTTATTTCATTTATGACGAACAGGGGCGTTGCCTGAAGACTGCCGGCCTGGATGGTTATGATGAAAAGACATTCCGGTATCTCGATCAGCAGGGCTGGACCGAAGTCACCGACAGCCGGGGGCATGTCTGGCGTTACCAGTATAATGGTGCCGGGCAGGTCATTACAGAAGTTGACCCATTGGGGGCCGAGGAGAAAACTGAGTTCGATGAATTAGGCCGGATCACCGCCCAAATTGATGGCAATGGGGCGACCACGAAATATGAATACGATGAACACGGCAATCGTGCCGGGACAATTGATCCTTTTGGCAACGAATCACTCCTGGTTTTTAACGATGCCCACTTGCCACTTTCGTTGACTGATCCCAACGGCAATCTATGGAAACGACAATTTGACGGCGAAAATCGTCTGGTGGTCAACGAAGACCCGCTCGGTGGGCGGCGCAAATATACATACGATGCATACGGTAACATGATCGCCGCGACCGATCCGAAGGGTGCGGTCATGCGTCATGCCTACTCGGCTCAGGGTATCCTGATGGAACGGACCGACTGGCAGGGAAACGCGACGCGCTACGCCACCGATGATATGGGGCGGGTAGTCAAGAGAATTGGATCGTTGAACGACGTGACGCTGTTTCGCTATGACGCGAATGGCAACCTTACGGAGATTGAGTTTTCTGATAATTCAATCGTCAGGGGTAGTTACGACCCCGGTGGCAATCTGGCGAGTTTCACCGATGAAAACGGCAACGTGACGAAATACCATTATGGCCCCTGCGGTCGGTTGTTGAAAAGAACTGATGCTGCGGGCCATACTGTCGAATATCACTGGGCCGCCGAGCCGTATAATCTGGACAGGGTAATCAATGAACGGGGCGAAACCTATTCCTTTGCCTATGATCCTGCCGGTCGATTGATCCGTGAAGAAGGATTCGACGGCCGCGTACAAACTTTCGAATACGATGCGGCCGATAATTGCATCGCGGTGATTAATGGGTTGGGAGAGAAAATTTCCTTTGACGTCGATCCGGCGGGAAATCTCGTGGAGGAAAAATTGCCGGACGGTTCCTCGGCTAAGTATGCTTACGATAAATTCGGTAACCTTATTGCCGCGATTAACAATAACAGCACAGTCGAATTCAAGCGTGATGCCCTGGGGCGTGTGATCGGCGAGACTCAGGGGAAATTCACAGTTGAGAGTGAGTACGACGCCGTCGATAATCTGGTGCGGTCTAAAACAAGCCTCGGATACGAAGCGGCATTTTCCTTTGATGCCAACGGCAAGATGTGGCGGTGCGCGTTGCCTAACGGCGATTCTATGGAATTTGAACGTAATGCTCGGGGCGAGGAAATATGTCGGCGGCTACCCGGCGGAATTATGTTCACCCAGGATCATAATGCCGTCGGTCAGGTTGTCGGGCAACGGGTGGATGTACATCCCCCGGACAAACATAATCCCGGATCATTGACTCCCGATGGCCGATCCATTCTGCCGACGGCAGATCCCCTGCTCCGTCGGGAATTCCAGTATGACAAAACGGGCGCATTGACGTTAATTAAAGATGGTCTTTGGGGAACGGAGACATTTGTCTACGATCCAACGCAGCGACTGATTCGCGCCTTTCGAGAGCATGGTTCCTCGGAACAATTTGCCTATGATGGTGCAGGAAACATGACCAGCCATGTCATCGGTGAGGAGACAATCGAGGCGAAATACGGCCCGGGAAGTCGTCTTCTCGCCCGAGGATCTATGCGATTTTATTATGACGATAACGGGAGATTGATCAGCAAAACCGAGAATGCCGACAGCGACCGCCCGCAAGAATGGCATTACTCATGGAGTGCCGATGATCGGCTTCAATCTGTGATCCGGCCCGATGGCGAGGAGTGGCGTTACACATATGATGCCCTGGGACGCCGCATTACGAAGACATGCAAGAAGAAAACGATTCACTTTTTCTGGGATCGGAACGTGATTGTTCACCAGGTGGAGGATTCTTTGCCGCCGGTGACCTGGGTCTACGAGCATGATAGCTTCATTCCGTTATGCAAGATCGAGAAAGGAGAAATCTACCCGGTAATTGTCGATCACCTGGGTACACCGCGGGAATTGTTGGATAAAAAAGGCAACATCGTTTGGTCGGCAAGTTTCCGATCGTGGGGTGAGGTCGATGAACATCGGGAAAACCGGATCGACTGCCCGTTGCGTTTTCAAGGTCAATGGTTCGATGGAGAAAGCGGCTTATATTATAATCGTTTTCGATATTATGATCCATTCATTGGACGATATATTTCTCTCGATCCCATTGGGTTGCTCGGCGGTCTTAATCTCTATTTGTATGCGCGTAATCCGATCAATTGGTTTGATCCTTTGGGCCTAAACTCATGTGATAAAAAGAAGGAAAAGGAGCTTAAAAAAAAGCGGCAGGCTGGCGTGAAGGCGATGTGGGCCAACGAAAGTGAAAATATCAAAAACGGCAGGCCAAGCCGCAAATGGACGCCCCAACAGGAAAAAGACATTCTCGCAGGGAAAATCCCAAAATCGGACATTGACGGAAAGCCTATCGAAGGTGCTCATATCCAAAGCGTAAAAGACCATCCGGAATTGGCAGACAACCCTGATAACATTGTACCTAAATCCTACACCGAACACCGAAAAAAGGACAGTGGTGAACATTCAACAAACCCGAAAAATTGGGACATAAGTCCCAATACCACGCCATGAGGAGTGATGATATTGTCGGCCTTGGAAAAGCATTGCATATTTTATTTTTTCCCCTCCGCATTAACGACGGAGTTGATGTCAAAACTGACGGAGTTGCACGGCACGGGCGCGAATATTGGGGTTCCGATTAATCAGACGCACACGTGTTATACTGCAGAACAGCGAGCGCGTTTTGACAAGGTTTTTCAATCATACGTGGACCGGGGGTTGGAATACGAGATGACCCAATATTTCAGCGGCAACCTTAAAGTTGATGAATTCGGGATAGAGATATTTGCACAGCCGATGGTGCACTGGTGTCCACTGCCGATTATTTCAGTGTCGGATACTGCGTTGTTTGAACACGATGAGCCGTGGGGATTGACGACGGCAGGGGATATTGCCCTGAATCCCTTGCTGCGTTCGATGATTACCAATGAAACACATGGGTTGAAACTCATTCATGAAAATATCCTCGCCAGATTAGACATTTATCGTCTGGAACACATACATCTCCCGGGAGCGGTCCGGGAGGACAAGCCAGTCGCTGTTGTGGACGGCGCAGACGTGCCGGCGGTGGATATGATGCAAAGCGATGACGGCGTAATCCTGTGCAGCCAGCGCCTGGCGAAGGTGTTGAAAAAATTTTGGCAGGGATACGTTGAAGCCCGATTTCAACCGGTAATCTGCAATGGTTTTTCCAAGGATTTGGCAAAAGAAATGACTAGACGTCTGGCGGTGCCAACTGTGAAGTCAACGATTCCAACCGATATCAAAGATATTGAAGCGACATTAAACGTCAAATTCCCCAAGGAATATACCGATTGGCTGGCGGCCTTTCCCGGGGATTTGCCCTTGGGCTTTCTGTCGCCCAAAGGAGGGAACGATTCGGAATTGTTGAAGGTGACGCGCACCGAACACGACGATGCGGAGCCGGCGATGCCGGATGGTGTCATTCCATTCTACGCCGACGGTACCGGGGATTATACGTGTTTCAGTTTTGAACGGCCGGCAAGTGGCGAAACCGCCAAAAAATTCGCGGTGGTCGATTGGTCTCACGAAGACGGTGAAATCGATGAAATCGGATCGTCAGCAGAGTTGATCGATTTGTTAAACGATTTGTCCGGCTAGCGGAGTGAATATCTGCCGGTTGTTGTTTGAATTAACGTCTCGAGATTCGTCCGGAAAACATGGCGACATCCATTTGATTGCCGAATTTACCGGATTCCCGCTTGGAATCGATTAGTGCAACAACATGAATACGATTATCATATTGACCGGCCTCACTTTTAACACCCGTTCCACCCGCTTTCGCAACCTGATTATCGCCGTGGTCGCGCTGGGTGCGGTTTGCATAATCCCAGCCGTTATCCTCCTCTCCTGGTTACCGTTATGGGGGCTTATACTTCTCATCCCATTGTGCGGGGGATACCTCTTTTTCGATGCGCGGCTGGTCGATAACTGGCGGCGACAGGTACTGACGGAGTGGGCGGCGGGCAAGCTGGATTTGGATGTCTTCATCAAAGCCGTCACCGCTATTCCCTCGTTGCCGCAACGGACTTTGCAGGGCATGCTGGCAACTTTGCCGTCAGGTAGCCGGATACCGGCTGCCGGCAACCTCGGCATGGTGGAAAAAGTTGCCGTGGCTGAAACGTTGAGGATAATCGGGCGCTGCCAGAGCAACCGCCCGCTGGCGCTGACCCTCGCCGTCCTCGTCGGGCTGGCCGCAGCGGCATGCGCCTCAGTCCTTCGGACCTGGCAGCCTCTGTGGGGTTTGCTCGGTATGCCGTTAATAATCGGCATGCATCATCTGTTCGTACGAACACAATTGGCCAGGCTGGGCGGTTTCCTTGGGGAGTTGGGGCAGCAGGGGCTGACAATGAGCGACTATCTCGGGATGGCACAAAAATTCGATTGGAGCGGCATCGCTGAAACCGGCAAGAAGCGCTTTTTCAGATCACTCGTCGATTCGTGACCGACGCATTATTTGCGAATTGTCATATTCCGCAGAATGGCCTGCGCCGCTTCACCAAACCAGGCATCCATGAAATCTTCAATTGATTGTTTCTCCCGTGGAAAGACTGCGTCGGCGACCGGTTGCCGCAGGAGTTTTTTCATGCCGGCAAACGCTATCGGGTCTTTGGCCGCAAACTCACGGGCTTTGTTTTGGGCATCGGCGACGAGTGTTTCCGGCGTGGAGAGTTGATTGATTAAACCCAATGGATAGACTTCCTCGGCCGTGAGCATCAAACCGTCATAGAGGAATTTTTCCGTATTGTGCCGGCCGATAATAAACTCCAGGATAGCCGCAGTGCTGGCGAACACGGGAACGGCCAGATTCATTTCATTCAAGGCGATTTTGGCGTTGCCGGTCACCATGATCCGATAATCACAGGGGATCACCAGCATGCACCCACCGCCGGTCGCGTGACCGTTGATTGC